>Ga0209060_10004351_pt1 | contig 11112 bp, 10 predicted proteins | sample Coa_R1_8_FD_187155 | JGI IMG/M metagenome (GOLD analysis project Ga0209060, IMG submission 187155) | Surface soil microbial communities from Centralia Pennsylvania, which are recovering from an underground coalmine fire - Coalmine... | ecosystem: Environmental > Terrestrial > Soil >...
CGGTAACCCGACGAGTGCAGGAGCGCGCCCCGGAACATCTCCTGCTGCGGCAGGCGCTCGGGGTTCGGGCTCCGGCTGAAGCCGGCCGCCACGACGACGGCGCGGGCGCGGTGGACGCCGCCCGCCGACTCGACGACGAAGCTGCCGTCGCCCGCCGACGCCACGCGCCGCACCGCCTCGCCCGTGCGCGGCACGATCTCGAAGCGCGCCGCATACGCCTCGAGGTAGGCCACGAAGTCGGCGCGCGACACGTAGCGTGGCAGCTCGTCGCCGAACGGAAGCCCAGGCAGGTGCGACTGTTCCTTGACCGTGTGCAGGTGCAGCCGGTCGTAGTGATTGCGCCAGGAGACGCCGAGCGCCGGTCCCGCCTCGAGCACCAGCGCCCCGATCCCGCGCTGCTTCAGGCAGCCGGCGGTCGCCAGCCCCGCCGGGCCTGCCCCGATGATCAGCGCGGGCCAGGAAGCGCCGGTCGTTGCGGGCGATGGGGACGCGGCGGACACCCCGCGATCATACCTCCTGTGCGGCGCGATCGTTTTTCGGGAACCCGCGCGGCCCGAGCATTGTCCCTCTCAGCGAGCGGACGACGACGCCATCTCCGGCGCGCCTCCGCGGGAGGCGACCATGCGGCGACCGCACAAGGCGGTGCTGATGGCCATCGTGGGGATGGGGCTCGGGCTCGCGCCCGCCCTGGCGCCCACTCTGGCGGCAGCACCCGGACGGGCGAGATCCGTCCCCAAGAAGAAGATCCTCGGCTCGTGCCCGGCGTTTCACCAGACGCGCGCCGGCAACGACGGGCTGCGCTTCGAGCTCACCAACACCTGCGGCTTCCCCGTCGCCTGCGTGCTGACCTGGTCGGTGCACTGCCGCGGACCGGCCGAGAGCCCCGGCGAGCGCAGCGGAAACCTCGAGCTGGCCGTCGGCGCGCGCGACAGCGTGCTGGCCTCGGGCGACGCCTGCGGGGCCGAGGGGTGGGACATCGACGGAATTCACTGGAGCTGCGACAAGCGCCCGGAGGCGGCCAAGGCGGCCGGGGGCGCCGACGGCGAGCTCTGACCGCTCGGCGTCGGGCCGAGCTCGTGTACACCCGGGCGATGCCAGGTGATGACAACGGTCGCGATCCGGGCGCAGAGTGGGGCACACGCATGAGAGCCCACGTCCTCGTCGCCGCCATGCTCGCCGCCACGCTCGTTACCTCCTGCGGATCGTCGTCGGGCGGAACCGACGGCGGCGCGACGGGCGGCAGCAACGCGACCGGAAAGGGTGGAGCCGGGGGCGCTCCTCAACCCGGAACCGGCGGCGCGACCGGCAAGGGCGGAGCCACCGCCACCGGCGGCGCCACGGGCGCGGGCGGAGCCAGCGGAACCGGCGGCGCGACGGGCGCGGGCGGAGCCGGCGGGACCGGCGGCGCCTCGGGCGCGGGCGGAGCCGGCGGCGCCTCGGGCGCGGGCGGCAGCACAGGCGGCAAGAGCGGCGCTGGCGGCACCGGCGGCAAAGGAGGCACGACGGGCACGGGCGGCGCCGCCGACGCGGGGACGATCCATTGCTCGATCGACGGCGGCCAGTGCCCGGCCGGCACGCGCTGCGCGTGCGGCGGTCCCGGTGCCGGCGCGTGCACCTGTCACGCCGAATGCAGCAGCGACAACGACTGCGACTCGACCAACCCCATGTGCGGCTGCTCGTCGACGGATCCGGTCAAGATCTGCGTGAACGCCTGCTTCTGCCTCTGCCTGTGAGCAGCCGCGGACCGGCGTCGCCGCGCGGTCAGAACTCCTGAACGACGTCGCGCGACGGCCGCAACAGGTGGCCGGCCAGCGCACCCACGGTCGCCAGACCGATGGTGGCGGTCAGGGTCGCCATCACCCCGAGGACGACGAGCGTCGCGAACGGCTCGGAATAGGCGGGGCGCTCCGCCGCCCGATCGCCGCCGCGCCCGCCCGCCCCACCGCCGCCGAGCGCCCCCAGGCGCGACCGCAGCGCCTCGATCTCGCTGCGCAGCAGCCGCTCTCGCTCCTTCTGCGGCGAGAGGTTGGCCACCAGCGCCAGGGCGCCCGCGTAGTTGCCGTCGCGGTCGAACATCGGGTTGGCCGACCCGAGCACCCAGACGCGTGTCCCGTCCTTGCGGACCAGCTGCAGCTCCTGGCGGTCCTCGATCCCGCGCGCGCGCTGCTGCAGGTTCCTCTCGGCGATCGGCCAGCGCTCGCGATCGAGAAAGTCGAACACCGGGCGGCCGAGCATCTCGTCCTCCCCGTAGCCGAGCAGGGCCTCCAGCCGGGGATTCACGAACGTCGTACGCGCGTCGGCGTCGATGAGCCAGATCCCTTCGACCGTCGTCTCGAGCACGAGATCGGCGACCAGCCGGCGCAGCGCCTCGGACAACGTGCCGCTCGCGGGCGGCGCCTCGACGGTCGGCCTCAGATCACGCGCCTGCATGGTGCGTGCGAATCATAGACCGGATTGCCCTTGGCGGCCGAAAACAGGCAACCGACCGATGATCGAGATCACGCGCCCGCAACGAAGCGCGGCCGCGCGCGGCCGGGTTACTGGCAGCCGATCTGCGTGTCGTTGATGGCGAGGTCGTCGAACCAGAGGACGAACGGCGACGGCGGCTGCTGGTAGAAGATCTCGCCGACCGCGAGGGTGGACCAGGCCGACATCTTCGCCGCCGCGTTGTTGGTGAAGGCGATCTGCGTCACTTCGGTGCCGTCGGTGAAGAACCGATAGCTCTGCGTCGACAGATCGACGTACCACTCGGCGCAGTGCCAGGCAGAGTCGAAGCTCCAGCTGTAGGCCGAGCCTGTGCAGCAGGAGTCGTCCGGGACGTTGAAGAGCCACTGGTGCGTCCCGTCGGTCATCTCGACGGTGTCGACGATGCGATCCTCGGTCGTCCCTTCGAGCGCCACCATCGTGACGTGAATGACGTTCGAGGTCGGCTTCACGGCCTGCGCCTTGTAGAAGATGCGCCCCCAGTGCTTGGTGGCGACGGCGCCGAGGCCGGAGAGCGCCTTCTGGACGCGGTTCTGTCCGGTGGCCATCGAGCTCGACTTGAGCGACATCGCCCCCGAGTGCACCTGGTCGGTCGCGAGCCCGACGTCCTGCGCCGCCGTCGAATTGCCGTAGCCCTTGAGCAACGTCCAGCCGGTCGGGAGGCCGCCGACGGTGCCCGACTCGAATCCCTCGCACAGCTTGTACGGGCAGGCCGCCGCGCCCGCGCCGCCGCCGCTGCCGCCCGCGCCGGCCGACCCGCCGGCGCCGGTCGCGCCACCACCCCCGCTGCCGCCAGCCGGCGCGCCCGCGCCGCCGCCTGCACCGGCGCCGCTGCCGGCGATGCCGCCAGAGCCACCCGTCGCCGCGCCACCCGTCCCAGTGCCGCCGGTGCCAACCCCGCCGGTCCCTGTGCCGCCCGTCCCCGTGCCGCCGGCGCCACTGCCGCCCGTCCCCGTGCCGCCGGTGTTCGAGCCGCCCGCGCCCGTGGTCCCCCCGCTCGCACCCCCGGTGCCGATGGCGCCACCCGTGCCTGTCATTCCGCCCGCCCCGCCTCCGCCAGACCCGGCGCACCCCCAGCCACCCGTGAACGAAACGAACGCGCTGAGAAAGCAGAGGGCTCGACGAAGATTCACGCGCGCCATTCTGCCAAACTCTCGCCCCCCCCGAACAGCACTCTTGCCGTCGGAGCGTGCCGAGCGGCGAAATGGCGAGCTCAACCGCCGCCGGTGGCGCCGCACGGGAGGAGAAGCACCTACCTATTCACGGCGGGGAGACTCGGTCGTACGCCGCCGACAGGCAACTATCGCGAGCGCGCGCTCCGGCGACGGGGAAGGCGGCTCCCAGACCTCGGCCAGATCGGCGAGGGTCGCTCTGATCCGGCGATAGAGGGCGCTGGCGCGATCGCGATCCTGCTCGAAGAGGATGGTCACGGCGCACATCCCAACTCGAGCCAACTCCTGGCGAACCTCTCGGAGCGTCTCGGCGATCTTCACCGGCCCCGAGCTCTCCCGCAAAGCAAACATCGGCGCGCGTCGCCAGCTTGCCGCGAGCTTCTCGGCAACGATGTCGTCGCACAGGTCGAGGCATTCGTTGCACACGAACACTTTACCGTCGCCAACGATGTGCTCGACGTCCGCGGAGCCTTTCGCGCAAAAACTGCACGCGACGCCAGCTACGTCCGGGGCCTTCAAACCAACTCCCTCGCCCGCGGCCGACACGATCCTCTGCGCGTCTTCCAGACAACGGTCGCAGATGAGCCGACCCTCGCGCCCGCTGACGAGGACGAGGCTCTCGCTTTGCGGCGCGCCGCACAGCGAACAGGCCGGCACTGACGCCCCGCGAGACCTGGGCCCGACGGGACCGCTTTTCGCCAGGACCCCCTCCGCGCACGCTTCGCAAATCGGCACCCTGGGCGCGGCGGGCACCAAGCCCCGGCGCGCCCCGTGCTTCCCGCATAACGAACAGCGCCCCTCCCCCATCGTCGACGAGTCTCGCACCGGGCGCCGGAAGCGTCTACCCGGGGTCGTCGCCCCCGTCGGAGACGGAGTACTCGCCCAGCGGCTGGCGGTACCTCTCGAACAACCCCTCCGGCACCCGGACCTTCCGCCCCCGCAGCATCCCGGCGATCATCGCGCCGTTGGCGGGGGCCTTGCCCAGGTGGTGGTTGTTGGTGACGGCGTACATCTCCTTGATCGTCGGGCGCCCGGCGATCTCCTTGATGCGCTCGACCCAGGGGCGCAGCTCGTCGGCGGTGTAGAGGTAGTCGTAGCGGGCGTTGCGGTCGGCGGTCTGGCGGAACCACTCCTTGTAATTGCGGCCGTGCAGGCGAACGTAGCCGACCGAGGAGGTGGCGCGCGCGGCGGGCTTGATCGAGTCGTCGAACAGCGGCTGGTCGACGTTGACGATGCCGACGCCGCGCTCGGTGAGCTCGGCCAGGGTCTGCTCGCTGTTCCACGAGGCGTGGCGGACCTCCAGCACCAGCGGCAGGTCGGCGAAGGCGGCGAAGAGGTCGCGCAGCCACTCCTCGGCGCGTTCCTCGCGCTTGAACGACCAGGGGAACTGCAGCAGCACGGCGCCCAGGCGGCCGGCGCCCATCAGGGCGTCGAGCGTCGCGCGCGCGGTCTTGACCTCGTCGGCGGTCCAGGCGGCGTCGCGCTCGTGGGTGAAGCGGCGCCACAGCTTGGCGGTGAACTTGAACTCCGGGTTGTCGGCCACGCGCGCGACCCAGCCGGCGGCGGTCTTGGCGTTGCCCGGACCGTAGAAGGTGCTGTTGATCTCGACGGTGTCGAAGAAGCGGGCCAGGTAGGCGAGCTCGTCGAACGACTTGGTCTTCCTGGCGTTCGGGTAGACGATGCCGCGCCAGTCGGGATAGTCCCACCCCGCGGTCCCGACGCGGATCCGGGCGGTCATTTGACCGCGGCCAGCGGCCGGTAGACGAGCGCGACGGCGCCCGAGGGGAACGGCGTCGAGGCCACCAGCGTCAGGTCGCGCGGCTCGGCGACCTCGGCGAACAGCGCCAGGCCGCGCCCGAGGATGACCGGGTGCACGAGGAGGCGCAGCTCGTCGACGAGGCCGTGCGCCGCCAGGCTACGGGCGAAGCGCGCGCCGCCGTGGGCCAGGATGTCGCCGCCCGGCTCGCGCTTGATGCGATCGACCTCGGTGACGAGATCGCCGGTCAGCAGGCGCGCGTCGCGCCAGCCGGTCAGATCGGGCGCCAGCGACGCGGGGCGGAGGCGGCTGGCGTCCTCGAGCGCGCGCGTCGTCGCGCCGTCAGCCGCGCCCGAGGTGGTGAAGACCGCCTTGGGGATCGCGTTCATCGGCGCGGCGAACGGCTCCGTCGACGAGGGCCAGTAGGCGAGCATGTCGCGGTAGGTGCGGCTCCCCATGACGTGCAACCCCGCGCGCGACAGCGTGTCGAGCGTCCAGGCCGTCGCCGCGTCGTCGAGCGTCCGGAAGATCCAGTCGATCTCGCCGTTCGGCCCGCCGACGAACCCGTCGAGCGACATCGACATCTTGAGGATCAGCCTCCGCACGGCGCGTCCGCTGGAAGCCTAGCGCAGGCCGCGCGCCGGCGCCTCGCCCAGCCGCGCCAGCACGCGCGGAGACCTCGTCCGGCTGACCCTGGGGCTCCGGCCCGCCTCAGTTCGAGGCGCGGAGCGGATCCGGCGGAGGCTTGCGGCTGCCGGCGGGCGCCAGCAGGCCGCAAATCACGTCCAGAGGCGAGCTTCCGTCGATCCCACACGACCAGCCGTCCGCCTGGTACCAGAGCGCTCCCACCACCGGATCCTCGCGGAAGTTTCCGGTGTCGAGTTGCCAGGTCAGCGCGCCCGCGGCGTGGCGCGACGGGAGCGCCACGCGACGGCCGTCGTAAAAAGTCTGCTCGAGCCCGAGCCCGGTCGATCGGCGTCGGGTCACGATGACGAAGTCGGTCAGCCTCGCCTCGGGCATCCGGCCTTGAACCGCTTTCGGAATGGCGACCACCGCGACCTCCTCGACGACGGATCTGGCTCCGCACGCGACGGCCACCACCCCTTCGTCGAGCTGATCCGAGATCCCGCGGCCCGTTCCGTTCAACCCCGGCGGACCGAAGACGTCCGCGTTCGCGACGTCGAGCCGCAGGTGGCAGGAGGCCCATTCATCCCCGCGCCCGCGACGGAGGTCTGCGACGATCCACCGAAGGACGGTCTCGTCGTCGAGCGCGCCGTCGGTGAGGTTGGCGGTGGCGGGAAGTGGATCGGACGACTCGAGGAATCCGGGCGGCGGCGCAGGAGAGACACCGTGGGCTCGCCAGAAGCTTTCCCAGCGCGGGTCCGCCGCAGGCTGCGCCGGAGGCGGAGATGGCCGCGCCGGCGCGTGGCCGGCACACCCCGCGATCAGGATGGACAGCCAGGTCATCTCGAGCAGTCTCGCCATTGCCGTGGGACTCGGTCTTTCGATCCGAAAACGTTATCACCGGAACAGAGGCGCCCCGTCGTACTTCCGGATGTCTTTTCGGCCGGTTACACCGTATGCGGTGTCCACGACTCACTGGACCACAATATCTTGTTGACGTGTGACCATACGATGCAGTAGGTTGCATCCCGTGCTGGTGCTCGGATCTTCCGAGCAAAAGGGAACCCGGTGGAAATCCGGGGCTGCCCCGCAGCGGTAAGCGAGAACGACCTTCACGACACGCACTGGCCCCTCGGGGCTGGGAAGCCGTGAACAGTAGGACACCCGGCGGAGACGCCGGGCGGCTCGTGAGCCCGAAGACCTGCCAGCATCCGGCGCCGGGAGACATCCGGCGGCGGTCGACCCGGACGCCTCGCGGGAGGCGGAGGTCCGGCCTTCGCGAGCGCGGATGAAACCGCGGCCGCGTCGGCGCGGTCTCCCGTCCCCTGGCGCGGCGTCCCTCAACGCCCGAGGGGGCGAGACGAGGAGACCCAATGTTGGTGCAGACGGAGACGGAGCCAGGGAGCGAGCTCGAGACGGCGACGCCGCGAACGCAAACATCGATGCGCGTCCGCAAGCGCAACGGCTCGACCGAGCCGGTCGACGTGAACAAGATCGTGCGCGCGGTGAACCGCTGCTGCGCGGGCCTGGTGGATGTCGACGCCATGCAGGTGGCGACCAAGACCATCAGCGGGCTCTACGACGGGGCGACCACGCGCGAGCTCGATCAGCTGTCGATCCAGACCGCCGCCGCGCTGATCGTCGAGGAGCCGCAGTACGCCAGGCTGGCCGCGCGCCTGCTCGCCACCACCATCGACAAGGAGGTGCGAAACCAGGAGATCCACGCCTTCTCGCAGTCGGTGCTGGCGGCCGAGCGGGTCGGGCTGGCCAACGAGCGGCTCGGGCGCTTCGTGGCCGCCAACGCGCGCAAGCTCAACGACGCCCTGGTCGCCGAGCGCGATCGCGAGTTCGAGTACTTCGGGCTGCGCACGCTCTACGATCGCTACCTGCTGCGCCACCCGCAGAGCCGGCTGGTGCTCGAGACGCCGCAGCACTTCTTCCTGCGCATCGCCTGCGCGCTGTCCGAGAGCGTCGCCGAGGCGCTCGAGCTCTATCGCCTGTTCTCGACGCTGGAGTACCTGCCGAGCTCGCCAACGCTGTTCAACGCCGGCACCCGGCACGAGCAGCTCTCGAGCTGCTTCCTGCTCGACTCGCCCGAGGACCACCTGGCCGGGATCTACCAGCGCTACACCGACGCCGCGATGTTGTCGAAGTTCTCGGGCGGGATCGGGATGGCCTACCACCGCGTGCGCTCGCGCGGGTCGCTGATCGAGAGCACCAACGGCCACTCCAACGGGATCGTGCCGTGGCTCAAGACGCTGGACGCCTCGGTGTCGGCGGTGAACCAGGGGGGCAAGCGCAAGGGGGCCTGCTGCGTTTACCTCGAGCCCTGGCACGCCGACGTCGAGGAGTTCCTCGCGCTGCGCGACAACACCGGCGACGAGGCGAGCCGCACGCACAACCTGAACCTCAGCAACTGGATCCCCGACCTGTTCATGAAGCGCGTGGAGGCCGACGGCGACTGGAGCCTGTTCGATCCGAAGCGCGTGCCGGCGCTGCCCGACCTGTGGGGCGAGGACTTCGAGCGCGCCTACGCCGAGGCCGAGGCGGCGGGGCTGGCGGCGAGGACCGTCAAGGCGCGTGACCTCTACGCGCGGATGATGCGGACGCTGGCCCAGACCGGCAACGGGTGGATGACGTTCAAGGACAAGTCCAACCGCGCTTGCAACCAGACCGCCCTGCCGGGCCGCACCGTGCACCTCTCGAACCTCTGCACCGAGATCATCGAGGTGACCTCGGCGGCCGAGACCGCCGTCTGCAACCTCGGCTCGATCAACCTGGGGCGGCACCTGCGCCGGACCGACGACGGTGCCACGGTGTTCGACTTCGACAAGCTGGGGCACACCGTCCGCACGGCCGTGCGGCAGCTCGATCGGGTGATCGACCTGAACTTCTATCCGCTCCCCTCCACGCAGGCCTCGAACGCGCGCTGGCGGCCGGTCGGCCTGGGCGTCATGGGGCTGCAGGACGTCTTCTTCCAGCTGCGGCTGCCGTTCGACGCGCCCGAGGCGCGGCGCCTGTCGCGGCGGATCGCCGAGGAGATCTACTTCCACGCGCTGGCGGCGTCGGTCGACCTGGCGGCCGAGAAGGGTCCGCACCCCGCGTTCGCGGAGACGCGCGCCGCGCGCGGCGAGCTGCAGTTCGATGCCTGGGGCGTGAGCCCCGAGGACCGCACGCGCTGGGAGGAGCTGCGCGCGCGCGTGCAGCAGGTCGGGCTGCGCAACTCGCTGCTGGTGGCCATCGCGCCCACGGCGACGATCGCCTCCATCGCCGGCTGCTACGAGTGCATCGAGCCGCAGGTCTCGAACCTGTTCAAGCGCGAGACGCTGTCGGGCGACTTCCTGCAGGTGAACCGCTACCTGGTCGCCGACCTGAAGGCGCTCGGCCTCTGGACCGAGGCGATGCGCGGGCGGCTGAAGCTGGGCGAGGGGTCGGTGCAGGGCATCGCCGAGCTCTCCGAGGCGCTGCGCGCGGTCTACCGGACCGCCTGGGAGATCCCGATGCGCTCGCTGATCGACATGGCCGCCGACCGCGGCGCCTTCATCGACCAGAGCCAGTCGCTGAACCTGTTCATCGAGAGCCCGAACATCGGCCAGCTGTCGTCGATGTACTTCCACGCCTGGAAGCAGGGGCTGAAGACGACGTACTACCTGCGCTCGCGGCCGGCGACCGCGATAGCCAAGACCACGGTCGAGGCGACGCCCGCCGCCACGACCGACGCGTCAGCCGTCGCCTGCTCGCTGGAGAACCCCGGCAGCTGCGAGGCCTGCCAATGAGCGGCGTCCAGCGTCCCGCCAAGCTCCTCGACCCCGGCCTCTGCCTCACGCTCCGGCCGATGGCCTACCCGGAGTTCTTCGAGATGTACCGGGCGGCGATCAAGAACACCTGGACGGTCGAGGAGGTCGACTTCAGCACCGACGTCGCAGATCTCAGCGGCAGGATGTCAGACGCCGAGCGCCACCTGATCCAGCGGCTGGTCGCCTTCTTCGCCACCGGAGACTCGATCGTGGCCAACAACCTGGTGCTGAACCTCTACCGGCACCTGAACGCCCCCGAGGCGCGCATGTACCTGGCGCGCCAGCTCTACGAGGAGGCGCTGCACGTCCAGTTCTACCTGACGCTGCTCGACACCTACGTCCCCGATCCCGAGGCGCGCGCCAAGGCGTTCGCCGCGGTGGAGAACATCCCGTCGATTAGGCAGAAGGCCGACTTCTGCCTGCGCTGGCTCGATTCGGTCCAGCGCCTGGGCCGACTCGATCGGCGCTCGGAGCGCAAGCAGTTCCTGCTCAACCTGATCTGCTTCGCCGGATGCGTCGAGGGGCTGTTCTTCTTCGGCGCCTTCGCCTACGTCTACTTCCTGCGCTCGCGCGGCCTGCTGCACGGCCTGGCCGCCGGGACCAACTGGGTCTTCCGCGATGAGAGCGCGCACATGGCGTTCGCGTTCGAGGCGGTGCGGACGATCCGGCGCGAGGAGCCCGAGCTGTTCGACGCCGAGCTCGCGCGCGCCGTGGCCGAGATGTTCGAGGAGGCGGTCGCCTGCGAGACGCAGTTCGCCGAGGACCTGCTGGGCGGCGGCGTCGCCGGCCTCTCGGTCGCCGAGGTGCGCGGCTACCTCGAGTACTGCGCCGACCAGCGCCTCTGCACCCTCGGCCTGCCGAAGCTGTACGGCGCGCGCAACCCGCTCGCCTTCATGGACCTGCAGGACGTCCAGGAGGTGACCAACTTCTTCGAGCGGCGCGTCTCCGCCTATCAGGTCGGCGTGGCCGGCGAGGTGGTGCTCGACGCCGCGTTCTGACCGGCGCCGCTAGAGCGCATCTCATAAATCGCGGGATCCAAGTCCGCGAGACTCGATCACTTTTCGGTAAGGGATCGACAGGTGGATCGAAGTCTGATCTAACCTTGATGTGGACCTCACCGAAGAGCAGTGGGCTCTGATCGAGCCTCTTTTTCCGGAGAAAGAGACGCTTCTCGAGAACGGGCGTGGTCGGCCCTTCCGCGATCCTCGAGACGTTTTTTATGGCGTGCTCTGGGTCCTTCGCACGGGCGCTCCGTGGAAGGATCTGCCGAGGCGCTACC
>Ga0209060_10004357_pt1 | contig 11097 bp, 11 predicted proteins | sample Coa_R1_8_FD_187155 | JGI IMG/M metagenome (GOLD analysis project Ga0209060, IMG submission 187155) | Surface soil microbial communities from Centralia Pennsylvania, which are recovering from an underground coalmine fire - Coalmine... | ecosystem: Environmental > Terrestrial > Soil >...
ATCGTTACCTTCACGCACTTCGATGTGTGGGCCTATGGCACGAATTTCTTCAACGTCGATTGGCTGAAGGCCACCAACGGCGCAGCTCCGCCGAACGGCACGCCTGCGGCGCCATGCGACTTCATTGGCACCAGCGTGTGCTCGGGGTACACCGAAATCTACGGCTTGTTCCGGAGCACATTCGGCTGGAACCAGATATTCAATACCAAGGCGTTCGCCATCGGCCCGCTGACCAATATCGAGTTCGTCATCGGCGCCGACGCCAATACCGATAATACGACCCTTGGATCAGCCAAGCGCGCGATCCAAGGCGGGCTGCAATTCGATTTCGTCGCGCCCTACAAGGGATTCATCAATGTCGGCGCCTTCGTCTACAAGGAGTGGCAGAATGACGGGTTCGCCGCCAACGGCGTCGGCGGCGGCCTTAACCTAAGCGGAAAGGTGGATTTCAATGCGACCTGGGCGATCGAGGCGCTCTACGTCCAGCCGTTGGCGTTCCAACCGCTCCCGCTGACATTCAAATCTTTTGCCGTGATCCACGGGCCGAAAGGCTGCGGAGAGCCCTGCAATCCTGGCCCGGGGCTTCAGCGCACCACCGAATATCTCACGCAGCAGACGCTGCTGCTCGACGTCGGCAAGCTAGCCTGGGGCAAGCCGGATCAGTTCTCGGTGTGGGGAGCCTATCGCTGGTGGAAGAACAAGTTCGGCATTGATCCGAACCAGCCCGGCTTCTCGTTCCCCTTCACGGTCGAAAGCACGTGGTTGACCGGCGCGACTTGGACGTTCTGAACACCCTCCAGCCGTGATGCCCGCGCTCGTCGCGGGCATTCACTCAATATCTGATTTTATCGAGTTTAGCTGCCCATTCGGCAAACGGGAGCCGGGATTGCGGCGTGCGTAAATGCATACCTGGAATCGCGCGTGCGGCAGGCGCCAGCGGTATCTCGCGATAGATGAGTTCATCGTCGAAGCCGGCTGCGGCGCTTCCTGGCGTGTGTTCGCGTAATAGAATGCGCGGAATCGGGCCCAATAGATAGCGCCGAGGCACATCGGGCACGGCTCGCAGCTCGCGTAGATCTCGCAATCCGGCAAATGGAAAGTGCCAAGCTTGGTGCAGGCGCGCCGGATGGCCACGATTTCGGCGTGAGCCGTCGGGTCGCAGGTCGAGGTGACCTCGTTCCAGCCTTCCGCCACGATAACGCCATCGCGCACGATCACGGCTCCGAATGGCCCGCCCTTGTTGGCGCGCATGCGTTCCAACGCGAGGTCAATCGCGCGCCGCATAAAATCCTGCTTGCTCATGCTGCGCTCAAAATATCATGGTTGCGCCGCTCACGGACGCTTCTTCGCGTGAGCCTCACTCCACAACTCTCGCTCGCCTCGAAGACGCGGACCTGTGACTATGATTCCCAGCTCAGGGCTTGCCAAATGCCTCGGCGCCGGCCTGCGCATTGCCTACGTGATCGCACCTCATGTGCGCTCCGGATGGCTGTTTGCATCGTCCGTACGCACCGCGACCGTGGTGGCGTCACCCGTCACGGTCGCGCTTGCGACGCGCTGGATCGCCGATGGCACCGGCGATGCGCTGCTCGCCGCGGTGCGCTGCGAGTCGATCGACCGCCAGAAGCTCGCGGCCGCGATCCTGCCTAAGGCCATGCCGGGTGGCGGCATCCGCCCCAATCCGATCGGCTTTCATCTCTGGGGCTCGCTGCCCGAGCCATGGACCCGCTCCGCCTTCGTTGGCCACATGCGCTCGACCGGCATCGGTGTGGTCGCGAGCGATGCCTTCACAACCGACGGCACGCCACCAGAGGCCGTGCGCGTCTGCCTCGGCGGCCCCCGACCGCACAGCGGTGCGCGGCGCGCTCGAGTTTATGGCGCACGCACTCGCGGAATCGCGGACACTCACGTCTACTTTTTGTAGAACCGTTAAGCTTGCGGCGCGCGACACGGATCGGCTTCACATCGACCTTGCCGCCGCCACCGCCCGCAAGCTACCGGTGTTGACGGCGGATCCTGCCGATTTTCACGCTGCAATCCGGTCTCTCTGTTCCAATTTTGTTGGAAGCTAAGTGCTTGATTTTATTGGTGGAGCAACCAATGTCAAACTGGGCACTGGGTTTTGGTGATCCGCGTGCCTAAACTGACCCGCCATGCGGTACGACCTAGAACTTATCATCCAACTTTGCCGAGAAATCGGACTACCGGCTCGTACAACCGCCGATCAACGTGTTGACGTTGACCTGGGCCAAGGCGCCGTCCTCTGTTTTCAGAATGCCGAACGCGAGGAAGACTGTCTAATCGGCTTTCTCGGAATGCCTTGGCACACCCACGATAATGTCATGTTCGGGGATGCTCGCGGTAACTACGTTGAACTCGACTACCTCAATCTTCTGACCGGCCTGAAGGACGGTCGAGTTCTGATTTGTGAACGGGGGATGGACGGGCGAATAGTGGATCGTTGGCCGGTCCATAGCGAGTACAATGACGAGTTCAAGTATTTTGAGGAAGGCGAGCGGATGATCGTGCGGCGCGCAACGATCCCGGTGCTAGGCAAATAGGATCGCGCTCGTCAGGCTGGACATGCAATTTCGGGCTCGCTTCACAATCGCTTTTTCGCGAATGCCCTGCCTGATGCAGACTTGAGATATTTTTAGAATGCGAATGCCTGCTTGTCGTCCGAGAACGCGATATAGGTCTTGATCGCCCAAGGAGCATATTTCGACGTATGGGGAACGTCACCGGCATTATGCCGAGCCGTAGCTCGCGAAGCGAGCGAAGGCTGGTGGGCGCACAAGGACTCGAACCTTGGACCCGCTGATTAAGAGTCAGCTGCTCTACCAACTGAGCTATGCGCCCGGTACGTCGCTGTCCGTTAGGTTGCGTCCTGTACCAAAGGGATGCCGTCCTGTCCAGCAGACCCGGCGGGAACCGGGACAGTGGTCCGACCCGTGACTTGGCAGCTCGGCGCTAGGATGGCCGAACGGGGGCGGCCGGCTCTTTGTTGCCAATGTGGGGCCATCCACCGTCGCCCAGGGCTGACGGTCCGCACTGCTGCGATGCCTGAGACCACAGAGCTCGGAACTCCTCTGCCAACGCAAGAACCTGGCGGAAAGCCGCAGGAGCCCCAAAGTTGCGGCGTGAGCCCGGGCCCGTTAACCCGCCGTAAACCATGAACTAGGCAAATCTTGCCGGTCGGATCGTGATGGAGCATTCGCGGCCGGCTGTTCAACGCTGCAGGGGCTTGTTGAGATATGGCTGAGGCGACAGCACAACCGGGCGGCCAAACGCTGCTGCCGAGTCTCAGTCAGATCGGCGAACTGCTGCGGCGCGGCGATATCGCGCTCGCCATCGGGGTAATGGCGATCCTGGTCGTCCTTATCCTGCCGCTGCCGCCGCTGTTGCTCGATTTCGCCCTCGCGACCTCTATCATCCTGTCGGTGCTGATCCTGATGACGGCGCTTTTCATTCAGGCGCCGCTTGAATTCTCGGCGTTTCCGACGGTGTTGCTGATCTCCACGATGCTACGGTTGTCGCTCAACCTTGCATCGACCCGCCTCATCCTGGCCCATGGCCACGAGGGCGCGAGCGCTGCCGGCCATGTGATCGAGGCGTTCGGCAACTTCGTGATGGCGGGCAACTTCATCATCGGGATCATCGTGTTCACGATCCTGGTGATTGTGAATTTCGTGGTGATCACCAAGGGCTCGGGTCGCATCGCGGAAGTCGCGGCGCGCTTCAACCTCGACGCCATGCCGGGCAAGCAGATGGCCATCGATGCCGACCTTTCGGCCGGGCTCATCGACGAGAAGGAGGCGCGCCGGCGGCGCAAGCAGCTCGAAGACGAAAGCTCGTTCTTCGGTGCCATGGACGGCGCCTCAAAATTCGTGCGCGGTGACGCCATCGCGGGCCTGCTGGTCGTGTTCATCAACGTCGTCGGCGGCATGATCATCGGCATCGCCCAGCAGGGCATCAGCTTCGCGGACGCCGCCTCAAGCTACACCGTGCTGACTGTCGGCGACGGCCTCGTGACGCAGGTGCCGGCGCTGATCGTTTCAACGGCTGCCGGCTTGCTGGTGTCGAAGGCCGGCCTCGGCGAGGCAGCCGACAAGGTTCTGCTGAGACAGTTGTCCGGCTATCCCAAGGCGGTCGGCATGTCGTCGGCCGTAATGATCGTGATGTCGCTCCTGCCCGGCATTCCGACACTGCCCTTCCTGCTGCTCGGCGGCGGCGCCGGCGCGCTCGCCTACATGATGGAAAAGCGCGGAGCCGCGGCGGCCGCCGCGGAAACCAGGCAGGCGGAGGCCGCAACCCAGGCGGCGCCCGCCGAGGAGCCGATTTCGGCGTCACTCAAGATCGACGATCTCAAGATCGAGCTCGGATACTCGCTGCTGCCGCTCGTCAATTCGCCCGACGGCACCGACCGGCTCACCGAACAGATCAAGGCGCTGCGCCGTTCGCTCGCGGCTGAACTCGGCTGCGTGATGCCGGCCGTCCGCATCCTCGACAACGTCCAGCTCGAATCCAATGCCTACGTGATCAAGATCAAGGAGGTGGAGGCCGGCTCCGGCCGCGTCTGGCCTGGCCAATTCATGGCCATGGACCCCGCCGGCGGTCAGGTGCAGCTGCCGGGCGTGCATACCGTCGAACCGACGTTCGGACTGCCCGCCACCTGGATCGACGCTGATCTGAAAGAGGAGGCCTCGCTCAAGGGCTACACCGTGGTGGATGCCGCGACCGTTCTCGCCACTCATCTCACCGAGACGCTGAAGGCCAACATCGCCGACCTGCTCTCTTACGCGGAAGTCCAGAAGCTTCTCAAGGAATTGCCCAAGGAGCAGGCCGACCTCATCAAGGACATCGTGCCGAGCCAGATCACCAACACGGGGATCCAGCGAGTGCTGCAGATGCTGCTCGCCGAGCGCATTTCGATCCGCGATCTCGGCACAATCCTGGAAGGCATTGCGGATGGCCTGAGCTTCACCCGCAATTACGCAGCGCTGACCGAGCACGTGCGCACGCGCCTCGCCCGCCAGATTTGCGCCCAGCATACGACGGCGTCCGGATACCTGCCGCTGATTTCGCTGTCCCCCAAATGGGAGCAGGCCTTTGCCGAGTCGCTCACCGGCCAGGGTGACGACCGCCAGCTCGCCATGGCGCCGTCGCGCCTGTCGGAATTCATCACGCTGGTGCGCGACCGCTTCGAGGAAGCGGCGCGCCAGGGCGAATCGCCGGTGCTGGTGACGTCGCCCCCGCTGCGGCCCTTCGTGCGCTCGATCGTGGAGCGCTTCCGTTCCCAGACCAGCGTGCTGTCGCAATCGGAAATTCATCCGCGCGCACGGCTCAAGACGGTGGGGAATATTTGACGAGGCGATTCTGGCTTGACGAACGCCCTATCGGTATCATGGAAAGCGATAGGCAGGCGCAATATGGCTCAGATTCTCGTCCGCGGTATCGAAGACGCCGTCAAAGAGCGCTTGCGACGTCGGGCCACCCGGCACGCCCGCAGTGTGCAAGCGGAAATCCGTGACATCTTGCGGGATGCCGTCAAAGAAGACGTCGAATCCGCTGGTGGCCTCGGAACCGAGATTGCCGCGCTGTTCAAGGGCATTGGTCTTCGAGAGAGCGAGGAGATTTCTGAGCTGCGTGGCTATGGTGGGCGACGCACCTGACGGCGTATTCCACCTGCATCTATTCCACCCTGATGCCGGCCGCCCTGATGACCGGCAGCCACTTCTCGATTTCGGCCTTGTGGAATGCGGCGAGCGCCTGCGGGGTCTGCTCCTCACGCGGCACGATTTGTTGGCCGAGGTCGGCCAGGCGCTGGCGCACCGCCGGATCGGCGAGCGCATCGACGGCGGCGGCGTTGAGGCGGGTGATGATATCCTGGGGCGTTCCCTTCGGGGCGAAAAGCGCGTTCCAGACCGAGCAATAGAAGCCCGGCAATCCGGCCTCATCGACCGTCGGAATATCCGGCGCCGAATTCAAGCGAGTCTTCCCCGTCACCGCGAACGCCTTGATGTTGCCACTGCGGACCTGCGGCAGGGAGGTGGTCTGGTCGGAGAATATCAGGTCGATCTGACCGGCCACCAGGTCCTGCATCGCCGGCGCACCGCCGCGATAATGCACGAAGCGAAAGCGCGTGCCGGTGGCATGCTGGAAGAATGCCCCATCGACCTGCTGCGGACTGCCGGCGCCGGCGGTCCCGGCCGTGGCGGCGTCCGGATTGGCCTTCAGCCACGCGATCAGGCCCTTGAGATCGTTCGGCGGCAGAGTTTTCCGGCCGACGATGACCTGCACGTTGTTCGACATCTGCAGAATGGGCTCGAAGTCGTTCACCACGTCGTAGGGGAGGGCCTGGGTGGCGGCATTCACCACGTGGGTGCCCCAGAAGCCGGCGACGAGCGTGTAGCCATCGGGCGCCGCGCGTGCGACGCGGCCGGCGCCGATGCTGCCGGCTGCGCCGCTGACGTTTTCAATCACGACCGGCTGACCGAGCGCTGGCCGCATCCGCTCGGCCACGATGCGCGCAAGCGTATCGATCGGACCACCTGCCGCGAATGGGACCACGATGGTGATCGGTCGCGACGGAAACGTCTGGGCCATCGCGCGATTCGCGCCCGCAAGTGCCAGCATCGCCCCCAGGACGGCACCGATCATCAGGCGCTGCCTAGCGATTGGGACAGGCTTCCATGACGTGACCGTTTCGTCAGTCATCTATTCCCCCCTCGTTTTGGGAATGCCGGGAGCCCTCTAGTGGCCCGATTCACTTAAAGTGAAGGGTAGAGATGTTTGAGTTTGACGCGGGCCTTTTCGGTTGTGAAGTGCCAATCTGCTTTGGCGTTGTGGCGGTTGCGGTCGCGCTGCCACGCCGCGACTTCTGCGATGATGGTTTTCTGATCGGGGATGCGTCGGTCGAGGCATTGCGAGGCCAGAACGCCGAGTTCGGATTCGGCGAGATCAAGCCAACTGCCGTGTTTGGGGGTGTAATGCCATTCGAAACGCTCCACCAGACGGCGGGCTTCCGGGGCCGGAAAGGCCTCATAGAGTGAGGCCGGTGTGTGGGTGTTGAGATTATCCTGGACGAGAACGATGATCTTGGCGTTGGGGAAGTGAACGTCGGATAAGTCCTTAAGCACCTGCGCATAATCAATGGCCGCGCGGCGCTCGGTCACCTTCACGTGCCGCCATCCTTCGAGCGGGGCGAACATCATGAACATGGTGGCCGTGCCGTTGCGCTCGTACTCGTAATCGACCCGCGCCGCTTGCCCTTTCTTCATCGGCACCGGCACCCGCGTTTCCTTGGTCAGTTGCTTGGTGGTTTCATCCAGACAAACCAGGGGACGATCCGGATCGTGCGGCCGTGTGTACACGGACAGCACGTCCTCCATGGCGGCTACGAAGGCGCCATTTGCTTCAGGCGGGATGACCCATTGCGTTTTGAGGTGTGGCTTGAGTTGAGTTTTTTTAAAACCCGACCGATCGTGCTGTCGCTGGCGCGCTCGACAATGTCGAGTTCCACAACCTTGTTCTCCAGCATCCGCAGGGTCCAACGTGAGCGTCCCTCCGGCGGCTTGGAACAGGCCAATGCAATCAGTTTGGCTTCCTTCTCGCCGTCAAAAATCGGCAGCACGGACGGTCTGGATGGCTTCTTGCGGCTCAGAACCGCCTCAAGGCCCTCTTCCACCAGTTGCTGGCGTGTACGGTAGACCGTCGTCGCGCTGGTCTCCAGCGCCTCCACGATCTCACTGTCGCTCCATCCCTCGCCGCCTTCAGACACGTCGGCTTTCAAGAGGATCCGCGCCTTCATCAAACGTTGCGCCGAGCTTTTCCCCTTCCGGATCAGCGCATCGAGCTGCTCGCGCTCCTTCGCGCTCAGTCGCACCACATATTTCTTTACCGGAACTTCTCTTGCGGACATGATTCGCCCCCGTCGCTATTGTGCCGAGGGGAGCGAATCATCAAATCCTTTCAAATTCGTTGAAGCGAGCCACTAGTTCTGTTTGCACCCGAACGCTTGCGCTTATTTCCGCCGGCGGAGCGATCGGGCGCACCCAAGACGCGCTCTACACAGAGCGGCGAAGCGTTGAGAGAGCCTGTTCGACGCACAGCCGACCCTCCACGATTGCTTCTTTGGCGCGGCTGAATTCCATGAGCCCGATATGGCGCAGCCTCGGAAGCAGCATGACGTGGGGCGGCTCTCCCGCCAAACGACTGCGCGTGATATGGTCCTGCATGATGTTGATCGAATTTGCTATCACGTCGAAATATCCGGGAGTAGCCGCCCCTTGAGGCAACAGTTGTCGCACGATCTCCTCCACTTGGTTTCGTAGGCCTGAGGACAGCTGCTTCAAAACGCGCTCAGCAAATTCGTTTGGGACGTGCTGAGAGGGTATTGCGCCCGGCGAACCAACTTCGCTTTCGAAGCGCCGCCCCACCCAGCTCACCATTGAGATTAACTGCGATTATCGTGTCTGCTCCCAGCGCGCGGCAGACTGAAACCGGTACCGGATTGGAAAGGCCTCCATCGACCAGCCAAGTATCGCCATATTTGACCGGAGCAAATATTCCCGGCAACGCGATCGAAGCTCGCACAGCCTCATCAAGCGGCCCTGATTGCAGCCATACCTCGCGGCCGCTCACCAGATCAGTCGCGATGGCAGCGTACCTCTTCGAGCAGGCTTCAATGGCATGCGTGAGACCTAGCTCACGCAGGAATCCAACAATCAAGCTGCCACTCATAAGTCCGCCACCGGACAGGCGGACATCCATCAGCGCAACGACATCGCGCCAAGTCGCAGCCTCTGCCCACTGCCGCAGTTTGTCCAAGTGTCCGGCCACGTAAGCGGCGCCGACCAGCGCGCCCATGGAGGTTCCGCAGACAATCTCGGGCTCTATGCCTGCATCTCTCAGGGAATCGATCACTCCGATGTGCGACCACCCACGTGCGGAGCCGCTGCCAAGCGCCAAGCCAATCCGAGGACGTGACATGCTGTTTCTCGGATGTATCGGATAATGGATAAGGTTTGTCCTCCAGCCGGTGTGGTAAGGCATTGATCTCGGTCAAAATCGAGCACAACGTCCGTTTTGGGTCATCGCGTCATTCCAGCCATCACGAATGTGTGGTCCGCCCGCCGGAGCTAAAGGCCAATAACCGTTTGTGAGTGCACGCCCTAGCCTAAAGGCCCGGATGCAAGATCTCCGCAGCCCCGCCCTCTGCTTATTGGACCTCCGACTGCGGCCGCACTGGGCGTGCGCCCGCTATGCCCTCTGCTTATTGGACCTCCGACTGCGGCCGCACTGGGCGTGCGCCCGCTATGTCGCTTGAGTCGACTCCCGAGTCGCGCGCTGAGTCGAGGGCTGAGGACATCGAAAATATCGGCAAAAACACGGTCGATAGGGGAACATTCGGACAGACCGGGAATTTCACCGTCGGGCTGCGCCGCTGGTGCCGCGATCCTTCCGAGCATGCACGGAGTTAGAGCCGTTGGCACGGCCTCCGGGACAGTTGCCCCGCGCGACGATCGGTCTTCGGCGTCCCGTGCGTCGCCGTTGGTGCGGCTGTCGACCGAGCAGCGGGTACCGAGGTTGCGACGACGACACAACCATCGCCGCACGGGGCGTCAAAGCGCTTCGGCATGACAGAACAGCTGACACGGCTTCGTCCCGGGCGGCACGCAACGAAAGGACACTCTTATGACGATCGGGACACATCCGGCCTACTTCCGGCCGATGTTGCACGCGCTCGCCAGGAACTGGTGGCTTGTGCTGCTGCGCGGCATCGCCGGCATCGTGTTCGGCGTGCTCGCCTTGGTCTGGCCTGGGATCACCCTGCTCACCCTCGTCCTGCTCTATGGTGCGTACGCCCTGGTCGACGGTATTGTCGCGCTTGCGGCGGCTTTCACCGGGAGCGCGAGGCCGGTCCCGACCTGGTGGCTCATTCTCGTCGGCCTGCTCGGGCTCGCGGCCGGGGTCGTGACGTTTGCGTGGCCCGGCATTACGGCGCTGGTGCTGATCCTGCTCATCGGCATATGGGCGATCGCGCATGGCGTCTTCGAGATCATCGGGGCCATCCGGCTTCGCCACGAGATCGACAATGAATGGATGCTGATCCTGGCCGGCGCGCTGTCAGTGGTGTTCGGCGTGCTCGTCGTCGCCATGCCGGGCGCCGGTGCACTCGGCCTGATCTGGGCGATCGGCGCCTATGCGATCGTGTTCGGCGCCCTGCTGGTCGGACTTTCTCTGCGTCTCAGGAGCCATCGACATGCTCCAGCAACGCCGGCAGCCGCACGACGTGGCCGACAGTGAGCGAAGGGGTCGCGCCTCTGCTGATTGGCGGTGCAGCCGGCGGCCTGCTGTATCGGCGGCTCAGCGCGGAGCCGTCGGCGGAAGTGACGGGTCAAACCTCGGCGGCCAGACCTTAAGCGATCAGCCGAGCAGGCCTGTCGATCACAGCGGCGCCACGCCTCACTCGACCTTCAGGTTGAGCTTGCGCACCAGGGCGCCCCACTTGGTCTCCTCGCTGTCAATGTCTGCGGCATAGTCCTCAGGACTCCCCGGCAGTGGCACTGCGCCCTCGACCGCAAGCCGAGCCCGCACATCAGTTGAGGAGAGCGCTTCCTGAAGCGCCACGTTCAGCCGGGCGATGATGTCGCGCGGCGCCCCGGGCGGCGCCAACAACCCGTAGTGAATGACGGCGGAAAAGCCTGCGACGCCGGCCTGCGCAATCGTCGGCACCTCGGGCAGCAGCATCGAACGCTCGGCGCTCGTCACCGCGAGCGCGTGCAACGTGCCGGCGCGTACGTGCTCCAGCACCGGCAGGATCGACAGAAACATCATCGACACGTGGCCGCCGAGGAGATCCGTCATGGCAGGACCGTTGCCCTTGTAGGGGATGCGGGTGATGCCGATGCCGGTCGTGCTGGCAAACAACTCGGTGGTGATGTGCCCCACCGTGCCGGGCACGAACGCATAGTCGATCCGCCCCGGTTGCGCCTTCGCGAAGGCGACCAATTCCGCGACCGAACGGACAGGAAGCGAAGGGTGCACCACCAGCACGCTCGGCAATCCGGCGATCAGCCCGATCGGTGCAAAATC
>Ga0209060_10004358_pt1 | contig 11094 bp, 6 predicted proteins | sample Coa_R1_8_FD_187155 | JGI IMG/M metagenome (GOLD analysis project Ga0209060, IMG submission 187155) | Surface soil microbial communities from Centralia Pennsylvania, which are recovering from an underground coalmine fire - Coalmine... | ecosystem: Environmental > Terrestrial > Soil > Unclassified...
TCAAAGCCAGCTGGACCGGGTCTTCCCCGGCGTGCCATGTAATTAGGCCTACGCCCCATTTCCGCTTCGTTTTGGAGTGGATGGCCTCGAGTTCCGTGCTCAGAAATTTCAGATCGCCATAGGCTCCGCCGATCAGCCCAAGTCCGCCCGCATTGGAAACCGCGGCCGCGAGCTCCGCGCCCGAGGCGCCGCCCATCGGCGCCAGCACGATGGGATATTCCAATTCGAACAGCTCGGTAAGGGGCGTGCGAATCGCGGCATGCCGCATGCTTTGGCAGTATACACCGGTCGAAGAATGCAGAACAGGCGCCGCTCCTCCGCTCGCATATGATAAAAGATCAACCTCTGATTGGAGGAGCCGGTGAAACTCTATCTAGGAATTCTCTGTTCTCTCGCGGCCCTTTGGGCTACCGACGATCCGCCCCAGGCGCGCATACGGCAGGCCGCGGCCAAGGCGGTCGCGGTGGTTCAGAACAGTCAAAAGACTTGGTTCGCCAAGCAAAGCTGCTATTCTTGCCACCAGCAGGTGCTGCCAGCGCTCGCCTTCCGCGAAGCGCGCCGGCATGGAATTCCGTTGGATGAAAAGGCCGCGCACGCTGACGCCGCCTCCGCGTTTGGCTTCTACTCTAATCTCGACCGCGCCGTCCAGTACACCCACATTATCGACCCGGCACTCGACGATGGCTGGGGCCTCCTCGCGGCCGGCGCTGCCGGCCTGAAGCCGAACCTGGTCACCGCCGTCTACGCCCGTCACCTGGCCGAGCGCCAGGAACCCGATGGACACTGGGAAACCGGAGACGAACGGCCGCCGCAATCCTACAGCCCTTTTACCGCCACCGCCCTTGCTGTCGCCGCGATTCAGCAATTCGGTCATGAAACGCGGAAGGCCGATACCCAGGCACGCGTCGCTCGCGCCCGCGCCTGGCTGCTGGCGCGCGCGCCCCGCAATACCGAGGAACGCGTGTTTCAAATTTTCGGCCTGTGCGTCAGCGGCGATCAAACGATCGCGCCGAAGCTCGCGGCCGAGTTGAAAGCCACCCAGCACCCCGACGGCGGCTGGAATTCCCGCAGCGGCCTCCCGAGCGACGCCTACTCAACGGCCGAGGCCTTGTGGGCTTTGCATGATGAGGCCGGCCTACCCACGTCCGATACCGCTTTCCGCCGCGGTATCGATTTCCTGCTGCGCACGCAGGCCGCCGACGGCACGTGGCACGTCCATTCCCGCCTGCGCCCACCCGCGCCCGTCAGTCCTCCGTACTTCGAGACCGGCCATCCGTACGGCCACGATCAGTTCATCTCCGCCATGGCCGAAAGCTGGGCCGTCATCGCACTGGCGCAGATGCTCCCGGAAGTCGATTACCAACGCCCGTCACTGCCGGAAGCCGAACCTCGCAATCTCGCTCCGTGGGCGGAGACCCTGGTATTCGGCAGCGCTAGCGATGTCGATCGTCTCCTGAAGAGCGGCTTCGACCCCGCCTCGGCGACTAAACCCGGCGGCACTACGGCGCTCATGCTGGCCGCGCCGGAAGTTGCCAAGATGAAGCTTTTGCTCGATCACGGCGCCAAAGCCGACGCCCGCTCGAACAATCGCTATTCCGCGCTGCTGGTGGCGGCCAACTATCCTGGCGCCGGCGCCGCCATCAATCTGCTGCTCGATCGTGGCGCTACTCCGCGCTTACCGAAGGGTCAGGGCGCACCGCTGTTCAACGCACATCCCGTGGTGCTCGCCGCGTTCGCAGGAAACGCGGATGCCATTGCCCGGCTCCACAAAGCCGGCGACCGCCTCGACGACCGCATCAACCTGCTCGGGATGTTCCCCGCCACCCCGTTATTGCTGCTCGCCACCTGGCATCGCACCGACAGCGTACGCGCGCTGCTCGACGCGGGCGCGCCCGTCGACCAACCCGACGACGATGGCATTACTCCGCTCGGCTGGGCGGCGATCGCCAATCGGGTCGAGACGGCCCGCCTGTTGATCCAGCGGGGAGCCGATGTCAATCACGTGGATAAAAAGGGAATGACACCGCTGCTGTATGCCGCGTCCATCGACTTCGGCGACGGCGCGATGATTGATCTGCTCTCACGGTCCGGCGCGAACCCGAGCGCCCGGACCAAAGATGGGCTCACGGCCCTCGACCTCGCGCGGAAGTATCAGCACACCGCGTTATTGGCCGGCCTAGAGGCGGCTCGCAAGTAGAAGCGGTTTACTATGGCTTTACCGTCACTTTGACCTGCGCCGTGCTCCAGCAGCACTGGAAGCCGCCGCCGCCTACGCCGGAAATGTCGTTGGCGGTTATTTCCAGCACGTAGTCGCCCGGGGCGGTGAACGTGGCGGTGGTCGCCGCCCTGCCGCTGAATGCGGCACCTGGTGGCGCTTTGAATTCGGCCTTTTCCGCCTTCGGCTTTTCCGCGGCGAATTTCACTTCGCCGGGCCCGCGGAATTTCGTCCAGGTCAGCGACACTGCCGGGATCATCTTCGCGAACGCAGCGAACGAGGGCGGCACCTTGGCGTCATCCGCCACCCACACGCTGAGCGGCAGCGCCTCGTTAGGCATCGCGGTTAAAGATTTCGCAACCCCCCGCGGCGGGCCTTGCAGAAACGGACCGGCCTCCTCAAAACCGAGAAACGGCGGCGTGTTACCGGTTGCATCCAGGAATGGCGCGATCACCCACAGCGGATTCAACGTTACCGGGACCGAAGCCGTTTTGCCGTTGGCCGTGATCGTCCACGTCAGTTTTTGATCCGGCGCGAAATCCTTGGGCACCGTGATTGTGAAGACGCCCCACTGCCGCCCGGGTACGAAGTGCGTCGGCTGGCCGCGATCCGGGCCGCCCGGCTCCACGCGATTGTCTGCCCCCACCGGAATATCGATGGCTTCCTTCAGATTGCGATTGTAGTAGCCAATCAAAATATTGGCGCTGCCGTCCGGATTGCGATACCAGCCTTCATACGCCGGCGTAATTCCCTGCCCGGACGTGTGCGGCGGCTCGAGGGCCGTCTGTGTGTTCCCCTGCGCGAACGCGCCGATCACCAGGCCCAACCCCAGGGTAAGCGTGCGCATGCTAATTCGAGCCGCCCAACCCGAACGGAAGCGCCGGCTTCTTCGGCCGGTGCTTGGCCGCCCACTGGTTGTAGTCCTCATCGCTGATGTAGGTCACGTTGACCCACGCGTGCGCCATCTCATCGACCGTACGATCGCCCCAGCCCACCCACTGGTTCGGATCGGGATTCGAAGCCTTCGCCGCCGTGTTGTCATGCCAGGCCTTGACATGGATAATGGTGCCCTTCGGGAACTCGGGTGCCGCGTCGTCGGTGTAGATGTAATTGTTCATCCAGTTGAAATTGAAGTTGTTCACGTAATCGATGGTTTCCTTCGTGCCATCGGGCAGGATCGCCTCCAGCAGCATCGCCTTACCGCGCAGATGCATGTGCGGCTGGAAATTTTCAAAACGCGCTGCCTGCTTTAGCACATGGAAATTTTCCGTCTCCGCTACGGTATTAGGCGGGATATCCAGGGGGCTTCCGGTTCCCGACGCTGCCGCGTTGAACATCGTCAGGTACGTCCGATACTTCGGCTTTTCGCCCTTTGGATAAAGATAGACCGCCAGCTCCACGTGATCCTGAATCGTATCTCCGACGGCATGATAGTGGATGTCCCACCATACTTTGGCGCCCGGCATCAGCAGCTTTCCGGTCTCGGGCCGGTACATGTCATATTGCTTGCCAACTGCCCATTCCATCAGAATGCCTCCGCCCGCCAGTGCGGTCAGCGGATCGTCGGAAGCCGCGGCATTCTTCATCTCCGGCGGCTCCTGTTGTAACAGGTAGGCGATTGCGTGATGCGTGATGCGCCGCCCCGCCGTCGAAGCCGGCCGCATCTCCACCGCGCGCACCCACCGCGGCTCCGTAATCGGAATCTCCGTAAGCGGCCGCCACCACTGATCCTGGCTCAGAGCGGGCATGGTGTACGGTTCGGACTTGATGATCAGATCCGGCTGGCCATACTGCTTGGCCAGCTGCCACTCGTTATCGCTGGGCCACCGCTTGGGCGGAGGCATATCATTCGGATCGCCTTGGGGCGCGCCCACGTCGGCCCACTTGACGATGGTCGCGATCTGTTCATCGCTCAGCGAGCGGTCATTCTGAAAGGACTGGATTCCGACCGTCTTATCCAGGTGCCACGGCGGCATCTGCCTGGTGGCCACGCGCTCCTTGATGGCCTTCGCCCACGGACGCGCTTCCTGGTAGGTGACCAGCGACATCGGCGCCATCGAATCTTTGCGGTGACATGCCTCGCACTTCTCCTGCAAGATCGGTGCGATATCTTTCGTGAACGTCGGCTTCGCCGGCACGGCGCTGTAACTCATTCCAGGCAGCGCGAGCAGCCCTGCAACCGCCGCCAGCTTCCCATACAAATACCGCGATTTCATCATAACCTCCTCGTGCGCAGACGCCCGTTCCAAACCTATCGGCCGGTAGGTAAATGGTACGGAAACGGCGGCCTGGGTGTCAAGCTATCCATCCGCCTCTCCCCCCGCAGCAGGCTCTTCTGCCACGCTTGATACTGCTCCGCCCGGAGCGCTTCCAGCACCCGGCCACCTCGCGATCCCCGGGCAATTGCTTGGCAACCAGCTCGGCGAACAGCCGCCGCAGCGGGTGATTCGGGCTGATGTTCGTGCGCGCCACTCTAAAAATTCAGTTTCAATGTGAATTGCACTTGCCGGCCCTTGTTCACGGTATTGGTAATCTTCCCGAACGTGGCGACAGCCAACTGGGTTCCCGGCTTATCGAACTGCGGCGTATTGAAGAAGTTGATGAATTCGCTCCGAAAGTCGAGCGAACGCTCGCCGCCGGAGAACCGGAAGTTTCGGCCAAACGCGACGTTCCAGTTGGCCGTCGCGTCCTTACGGAAGGTATTCCAGCCGAGATTGCCGCGGCCCGCCACCGGAATATTGGTATCGAAATACTTGCAATGCAGATACGGGAGGCCGTCCGTTCCGGGAGACCTGCAGGTATTGGCGCCCAGTATGGTTGGCGTCGTGTCGGGATTATCGAAGCTCTTTCCCAGCAGGGACGGGTCGAGGATGTTAGGACGGTCCGCGGTGTTGCCGTCTACGTTGCCGTAGCCGGGGGCATCCGAGCCGGTATGGAAGTGATACGCCACGCCGGACTGGAACAAGGTAGTGCCGGAGATCTGCCATTTCTTGAGAGCGGCGGCCGCCCACCCCGTAGACCCGGCAAAAAAAGGCAACCTGTAGACATAGGTGAACGTGAAGACCTCCGGTGTATCGAACAATGCCAGGCCCTTTTGATCGGAGACCCGGTTGCACGTCTCGCAGGTCGGGGTGCCGGTTTCCGGCGGGAGTTCGACGCCGGAAGCCGTGTTGGTGAAATCCCCGCCCAGGTTAATGTCCTTGCTGAACGTGTAGGCGGCGCGGAACGCCAGTCCGCGGGAGAGTCTCTTTTCGACGCTGACCTGGGCGGCGTCATAGTAGTCGTTGCTATTGCTCTCCACGACATTAATCGCGCCGTAGCGCTGATCGGGACGCCGCTGGTTGAGCGTCGCCTCGGTGGTGGGAATGTCCGGCACAACCACAGGGCGGTTGTACACTCCCTGCGTTAGCAGATGAAAGGACCGGCTCCCCATGTAGGCGATGCGCACCGCGGTTTGCGCGGGCAGCACCCATTCGAGGGAAAGATTGTACATGTGGGAATAAGGGAGAACCAAATCAGGGCTAATTAGATAAAGATCCTGCTGCGCGCCCGGAATCGGCTTCATGAACGGCGCCGTTTGGGCCAGCGTGAGCGCGTCGGTGAGGCGCGGCGTGTTGATCTCCAGTACCTGCACCGCAGGCGGGTTGAAGCGCGTGGTCTGGTAAGTCACCGGAAAAATGGAACCGTAGGAGATGCCGTAGCCGGAGCGAACCGTGAGCCTTCCGCGCCCCGGGTTCCACGCGAAACCAAACCGCGGCGCCCATCCTTGCTGAAGCGGCATCTTGGGATCGGTGAGGTTGTTGACTTCCCCGGGCGGCGTTTCCATTTCGTAGCGCACTCCCATGTTGATGCGGAACACGGGAGAGACCCGGAATTCGTCTTCCATATATCCGGCATGCTCCCAATTCCGGAAGCCGCGATAGAGATTGCCGATCACGATCGTAAGAAGATCCGGCGTGCCCATCAGGAAATTCTGCACGTCGGTGCGGCCGAAATCCGGAAGAAAACTCAGCGTCCCGCGGGCGTTGGTGCTCTGCAGGTCGTTCACCTGGGACCGCGTACTGCTCCAGCCGAATTTCAGGGTGTGGCGTCCCATCGTGCGGGTGAGGCTCGCAAACGTTTTGAACCGGTTCTCCACGCGGAACCGCGGGAATTGGATGCCGGGTCCGATCTCCGCGAGGTCCGCCAGGGAGCCGCCGCCGCCGGCAAATGTGATCTCGGGCACAACCTTGTAGCCGAGATTCGAGAGCAGATCGCTGACCTGGGTAGTGGGCAGCAGGGACGCCCGCACCCGGTCGAAATAGAAGCCAAACTGGCCGATGGTTTGGGGCGATAGGCTGCGGGTGACGTCGAGATACGCGGACTGGCTTCTCAAATCCGTCTCGGGATTCTGGCCAAGCACCAATTGGAAGGGGTCCTCGCTGTATTGGTTCACCGAATACAGGGCGGCCACCGAAGTCTTGTCGTTGGGCCGGGCATCCAACCGCGCCAGCCCGACCGCGGTCACGATGCTGCGCGGAGCATTGGTGTTGAGCTGCCGCAGGCTGACTGACGGCAGGTTCGGAAGCTGGGATGGGTACGCCGCCAGCAGATCAGAGATGATGGCGCGAGTCTGCGCATCGGTCGCCAGCGGCGCCCGCTCCGAAGCGAGGGGAACCTGCAGATTTCCATTGACCAGTCCCGAGTTAAAGACTTGGCCGAAGTCGAGCACCAAAGAAAGCTTGGAGGTCACCGGTCCTCCCGTCGCCAAATCATAGCTGGTAATCCGCGACGGCAGTAGAGGCCCGACGTTAAAAAAATTGCGCGCATTCAGCACACTGTTCTGATGGGTTGCGGAAGCCGAGCCGTGCCACTGCTGTAGCAGCGTGCGCGGCCGCAGCGGCTGGAAGCCCAACAGCGCCGCCCCATATTGCGCGCCGAAATAATTCTCGTCGGCCCGGAACTCAGGGATGTAGGTGGGGTTCGGCCCGCGAAACAGCGTGAGCAGGTTCCGTAGATCATTCAGATCGATTCGGTAAATAAAAATGTTCGGGTTGCGCTCTTCCAAACCGGCCACCGTTTCGGCCGCGGCCGTGGTGAACCGGAAATCGGCTCGGGCCGGGCCGCGTTCGTTATCTACACTCACCTCCTGCCGCAGCGACTGCTGGCCGTCGGCTAACGAAACAGTAACCGTATACAGGCCTGAGACTACATCCGGAATTACATAGGATCCATCTGCCGATGTGACCGCCTTCACGTTTGCGGTCTTCTCTCCAATGACGGTCACGGTCGCTCCGGCAACCGGCCCTCCTTGCGCATTCACCACGCGCCCTTGGATTTCGCCGCCGAATGCCGCCATCGTCAAAATCAACCCGAGGATAATCTTCATAGCTACTGGAATCCGTTAGCTTACAGCAACACCCGCGAACTTGTCTCCGCCGAAATCCTCAAAGAGACCTCCATGCTCTTCGCCCGCGTTATATAATGATTCGCATTCGGGCGGGGAATCCGGGGATTGAAACAGTTGGAGGATGCGTGTATGGATGCCAACGAAGCCATGAACCGGCGATCTTTCCTGGGCCGCGGCTCGATCGCCGCGAGCGCCTTGATGGGAAGCGGTCTGCGGACTCTGCGAGCCGCAGCCAAGGCCGATTCCTCGGGCTCGGTCGTCGAAACCAGCGCCGGGAAAATTCGCGGCGCGATGCAGGACAAGGTCCACGCATTCAAAGGCATTCCCTACGGCGCTTCCACCGAAGGCGCCGGACGGTTTATGCCGCCCTCGAAGGTTCAGCCGTGGGCGGGCGTCCGCGATGTGCTGGAGTCCGGTCCCGCTTCGCCGCAAACCCCCTCGAATCTCATCCCCGAGTCCATGGCGCAGCAGCCCAACAGCGATGGCAAGGGCACTGAGGATTGTCTTCACCTCAATGTTTGGACTCCCGGACTGGCCAGCGGCAAGCGTCCCGTGATGGTGTGGTTCCACGGCGGCGGCTACTCGGCCGGCTCCGCCAACTGGGCGATGTACAACGGCGGCAATCTCGCTGCCAAGCAGGATGTCGTGGTGGTTACCGTCAATCACCGCCTGAATGTTTTCGGTTATCTGTACCTGGCGGAATTGGGCGGCGAGAAATACACGCGATCCAGTAACGTGGGGATGCTCGATATTATTGCTTCGCTCGAGTGGGTGCGCGACAACATCGCCGCATTCGGCGGAGATCCGGGCAACGTCACCATCTTTGGCCAATCCGGCGGAGGTGGCAAGGTCAGCACGCTGCTGGCGATGCCGTCTGCCCAGGGTCTTTTCCACCGCGCCATTGCCATGAGCGGTTCGAATGTGAAAGGCGTGCCCCGCGATCGCGCCACCAAAGGTGCGGAAGCGTTGATGGCGAAGCTCGGCCTCAAGTCGAGCCAAGTAGACGAGCTGCAAAAGCTTCCGCAGGCGCAGTTGCTCGCCGCCATGCGCAGCATCCAGGGCCTGCAACTTGCTCCCGTGGTCGATGGCCGCACGCTGCCTGAAGGACCGTTTGACCCGGCCGCCCCCGCGATCACCGCCAACGTGCCGTTGATGATCGGCTCCACCGAAACCGAAGTCACCTGGAACAACAGTGTGAGTTTCGATCCGCTCGATGACAGGGCCCTGCACAATCGCATCACGCAGAGTTTGCACATCGACGACGCGGCAGCCGACCGGTTGATCGCGACTTACAAGAAAGGCCGGCCCAAGGCCAGCGATCTCGATCTATTCTTCATCATGTCGACCGACGCCTCCAACTTCCGCACCGGCACCGATACGGAAGCCGACCGCAAAGCCGCGCTCGGCAAGGCGCCGGTCTACAAATATTATTTCCAGTGGTATTCGCCGGTGCGCGAAGGCAAGCTGCGGTCGTATCACACGCTGGATATCCCATTCGTTTTCGAAAACGTCGATATCGCGCAATCTATGGTGGGCTCCGGCCCTGAACGCTATCCGCTTGCCGAAAAGATGAGCGGCGCCTGGGCGGCTTTCGCGCGCTCCGGCAATCCGAATCACAAGGGCATTCCCAAATGGGAGCCGTTTACCGAGGCGCAGCGCGCGACAATGGTTTTCAACAACGAATGCAAGGCTGTCAACGATCCGTGGCGCGATGAGCGACTGGCCCGCAGGGAACTGCTGCACTCCCAAGCTTAGTCTGAGATTATATGAAAATTACAGGCATCCTACTTCTAATGGCGCTCGCCGCGCCGCTGTTCGCTCAGATGGATTTTGCCGGCGAGTGGGCCCCGGTTCAGGACGAAGATAACACCGGCAATCCCTATGTCGGCGAGTTCCTCGGCATTCCGATCAGTCCCGCTTCCCGCGCGCGGTCCGAAGCGTGGAGTTCTTCCTACATGACGCTGCCGGAATGGCAATGCCGCCCGCACGGAGCGATGTACATTTCGCGCGGGCCCTCGCAGGTGCGGATCTGGAAAGAGGTCGACCCGGTTTCGCGCCAGATCGTCGCCTGGCACGCGGAATGGTTGCGCTCCATCGACAACCCGTATTATATGGACGGGCGCGCGCGGCCATCCGACCTTGCCGTGCACACCTGGGGCGGGTTCTCCACCGCCGTGTACGAAGGCGAAGCCCTGAAAATCACCACTACGCATCTGAAAGAAGATTACTACCGGCGCAACGGCGTGCCCTCGAGCGATCGCGCCACGCTGACTCAATACTGGCTGCGGCGCGGCGATTATCTGACTTGGGTCACGATCGCCTACGATCCGGTCTACCTGACCGAACCGATGATTCGCAGCTCCGAGTATCGCCTGGCGCTGAACCAGCAGATCCCGCCCTATCCGTGCACGGTGGTCGACGAAGTCGATCGGCCGCGCGGCAAAGTACCGCACGAGATGCCGGGGGAAAATCATTTCCTTGGCGAATTCGGCCAGAAGTATAATATTCCGATCGAAGCCACCGCGGGCGGCGCCGCAACCATGTACCCGGAACTCCCGCGCAAGATTGTCAAAGAACGCAACGCGGGCGCGGCCAAGAAATAACGAGGATCGATTCGTGATGATCAAGAACAGGTTCTTGTTTCTGACGGCCGCGGCGTGTGTGGCAATTGCGGGCACCGTATTAGCGCAGCAGAATCGAACCGCGCAAAACAACCAGCCCGCGCAAATCGAAATTGTTCCCGTGCGCGGCCATATCTATTTGCTGGCGGGGGCCGGCGGCAACATTACGCTGTCAGTGGGTCCTGACGGGGTGCTGACCGTGGATTCCGGGCTCGCCCAAAACGCGCAGCAGGTTCTGGCGGCGATCAATCGTTTGAGCCAGGACCTGGACAAGAAAGGCGAACCGCTGAAGAGCTATCCCCCGCCCAAGCCCATCCGGTTCATCATCAATACGCATGTGCACGCGGATCATACGGGCGGTAACGAAGTGCTTGGCAAAGCGGGCAAAACGTTCACCGGGGGTAATGTTTCGGGCGATATTGCCGATGCCGCCGAGGGCGCCGCAATTATGGCGCACGAGAACGTGTTGAACCGCATGAGCGCGCCGACCGGCAGCCAGGCTACGACACCGCAGGACGCCTGGCCGACCGAGACCTATTTCAAGGACCAGATGAAGCTCAGCCATTTCTTTAATGGCGAGGGCGTACGCCTCGTCCACATGCCTAAGGCGCATACGGATGGCGACACCATGGTCTACTTTCGCGAGTCCGATGTGCTGAGCACCGGCGATATCTTCACCACCACCGGATATCCGTTCATCGACCTCGAGCGCGGCGGCAGCATTCAGGGTGAAATCGACGCGCTGAACTACATTCTCGATCTGGTGATTCCCGAATTCCGTACCGAAGGCGGTACCTTGATCGTGCCCGGGCACGGGCGCGTATGCGACACCGCCGACGTGGCTTATTATCGCGACATGGTCACCATTG
>Ga0209060_10004364_pt1 | contig 11087 bp, 9 predicted proteins | sample Coa_R1_8_FD_187155 | JGI IMG/M metagenome (GOLD analysis project Ga0209060, IMG submission 187155) | Surface soil microbial communities from Centralia Pennsylvania, which are recovering from an underground coalmine fire - Coalmine... | ecosystem: Environmental > Terrestrial > Soil > Unclassified...
AGGGTGGATTGAGCGGCGCACCGCTGCGCGCGCGCGCACTCGCGCTGATCACCCGGCTCGCCGCCGAGCTCGGCCCGAGCTTCCCTCTCATCGGGGTCGGCGGTATCGTGACCGGCGAGGATGCGCGCGCGATGCTCGCGGCCGGGGCACACCTCATTCAGGTATGGACGGGCTTCGCTTACCGCGGCCCCGCGTTGATCGAGGAGATCTTGAGTGTGATCGAGCGCGACACCCCGCACGGCCGCGCGCCGGCCGTGAATGCGCCGGCGGGAGCCCGCTGACGTGATCGATGCGGCACTGATCGAGCAATTTCGGCGCGACGGCGCGGTGCTGCTGCCGAAGCTCATCGATGCGCGTGAGCTCGCACTCCTCGAGGCCGGCATCGAGGAGAACCTCGCCCACCTGAGCCCGCGCGCCAAGATCGCGAGCGGCGCGAGCGACCCCGGGCGCTTCGTCGAGGACTTCTGCAACTGGCAGGACAATGCGCACTATCGCCGCTTCATCTTCGAGTCCCGTCTCGCAGAGACCGCGGGGCATCTCATGGGCAGCCGCTCGGTGCGGCTCCATCACGATCACATGCTCACCAAGGAGGCCGGCACCCGTCAGCCGACGCCCTGGCATCAGGATCAGCCGTACTACAACATCGAGGGGAGGCAGAACGTGAGCTTCTGGATTCCCGTCGATGCGGTGAGCCGCGCATCGACGCTCGAGTTCATCGCAGGCTCGCATCGCGGTCCGTGGCTGATGCCGCGCTCCTTCATGGACTCGCAGGCGCGCTGGTTCCCCGAAGGCAGTCTCGCCGATCTGCCGGACATCGAAGCGCACCGTGAGGACTTTCCGATCCTCGGCTGGGCGCTCGAGCCGGGCGATGCCGTCTGCTTTCACATGCTCACGCTGCATTCCTCGCGCGGAGCCGACCGCCGCCGCCGCGTCTTTTCGGTTCGCTTCCTCGGCGACGACATCACCCACGCGCCGCGTCGCTGGAAGACCTCGCCCGAGTTTCCGGGTCTCGCGCAGGAGCTGGCCGCGGGTGCTCCCATGCACCACCCGCTCTTTCCCGAGCTGTGGCGCGCGAGCGCATGAGCGCTGCTCCGATGCGATCGGAGGGGGCTGCACCGCGCCCACTCCTCGCGGGCGCGCTCGCGCTGCTCGCGCTGCACGACACGGGCGCTGTCGCGAAAGCCTCCGCCGCACCCGCGACCTCGCCGAGGTTCTCTCACGTGTTCGTGATCGTGCTCGAGAACGAGCCGTACGAGGAGACCTTCGGCGAGGACTCACCGGCCCCCTATCTGTCGAAGGAGCTGCCGAGCCGCGGCGCGCTGCTGCGCGAGTACTACGGCATCGGGCACGCGAGTCTCGACAACTACATCGCGATGATCAGCGGTCAGGCGGCCACTCCGGAGACGCGGGATGACTGCGAGACCTTCACCGATTTCAGCCTCACCGGGATGACGCCCGACGGCCAGGCGATCGGGCGCGGATGCGTGTATCCGGCGAGCATTCCGACAATCGCCGGCCAGCTCGGCGCCCGTCACCTCGCCTGGCGGGCCTACATGGAGGACATGGGCAACGATCCGGCGCGCGAGGCGCGCAGCTGCGGGCATCCGCCGGTGGGCGCGCCCGATCCGACGCAGTCGGCCGAGGCCCCGTCGGCACGCGTGCCGCAAGGCGATCAATACGCCGCGCGACACAACCCGTTCGTCTATTTTCACTCGATCATCGATGGGCCGGGCTGCGCGAGGAATGTGGTGAGGCTCGACGAGCTGGCGCACGACCTCGGATCGGCCGCGCGCACTCCCGCCCTGGTCTTCATCTCACCGAACCTGTGTCACGACGGTCACGATGCGCCCTGCAAGAACGGCGAGCCCGGCGGCCTGCGCTCGGCCGATGCCTTTCTGAAGGTCTGGGTACCGAGGATTCTCGCCTCGGCTGCGTACCGTCAGGGCGGCCTCCTCGTCATCACTTTCGACGAGGGAGATGTCAAGGCCGTGCCGGACGGCGCCAATGCCTATCGCATCGACTACGCGGGCGCCAAGTGCTGCAACGAGCAGCCCGGACCGAATCTCGGCCCGTTTCCGCAGACCGAGCACTGGCAGAACTACACGCTCGTTTTCCAGGATTTCGGCGGCGATCGCACCGGCACCGTGCTGCTCTCCCCGAGAATCGCCCCCGGCCAGGTGGCCGCGACCCCTTTCAATCACTACTCGCTCTTGAGGAGTCTCGAGCAGGCGTTCGGCATCGACTCCTACCTGGGCTACGCGGGACAGCCGGGACTGACCGGGTTCTTCGAACGCGGATCGGACATCAAGCTCCGCTGATCGCGTTCCAGGCGTTCCGCTGATCGCGTTCCCAGCGTTCAGGCTCAGCGGGTCGTCAGCTTCTTGAGGAAGTCGTAATAGAACTCGACGTCGGTGGTGTAGGAGGTCACCGGCAGGCGCTCGTCGCGGCCGTGTGCGCGCACATCATCGCGATCGAGCGCGACCCCGCTGATGCCGTAGCTCGGTATCCCCGCCATCATCGTGTAAATGCTGTCCGAGGCGCCGGTCTCCATGATCGGCAGGACCGGCACGCCCGGCCAGAATTCGCCGGCGACGCTCGTGAGGGCCTGCATGACGTCGGGCCGCGTGGGGGGCGGCTTCATCGCGGCTCGGTCCGAGCCGTGCTCGGCCAGATCGCCGCTGTCGGCTCGATAGCGCACCGTGATCGCGGGATCGTTGAAGACCTTGACGAGCTCGAGCCGGATCTCCTCCTGCGAGTGACCGGGAAAGATGCGGCAATTGACGTTGGCCTCGGCGCGCTGGGGCAGCGCGTTGTAGGCATGGCCGCCGCTCAGCATCGTCGGCACGCAGGTGGTGTGCAGCGTCGAGTTGTAGCGCGGATCCTTCGAGAGGCGCGCCGCGGCCGCCTGATCGAGCGGGCTCGCGAGCACCGCGCGCAGATCCGCCGCCACGGCCGGCGGCTCGATCTTCGCCATCGCCGTGAAGTACTCGCGGGTCACGGCGTTGAGCTCGATGGGAAACTGGTATTTCTGCAGCGCGCCGAGCGCATCGGCGATGTGATAGATGGCGTTGTCGGGCCGCGGCAGCGAGCTGTGTCCGCCCGGATTGGTCGCGAGCAGGTCGTAGTCGCCATAGAGCTTCTCGGTGGCCTCGAACTCGACCGAGATCGCCTTGCCGTGATCGGTGACGACGCCGCCGGCGTCGGGATTAATCACGTACTCTGCGTCGACGAGATCACGGTGGTTCTTCAGCAGCCAGTCGACCCCGTTCGAGTGTCCGCCCTCCTCGTCCGCCGTGAGCGCGAGAATGATGTCGCGGTCGGGGACGTAACCGGCTTTCTTCAGGCGGATGAAGTCGGTGACCAGCACGGCGTCGCTTTCCTTCATGTCCTGCGTGCCGCGACCGTAGTAGTAGCCGTCCTTCTCGGTGAACTTGAAGGGGTCGGTGCTCCAGTCCTCGCGCTTCGCCTCGACGACATCCAGGTGGCCGATGAGCAGGATGGGCTTGAGCCTCGAGCCGGGCTTGCCGCGATAGCGCGCCACGAGGTTGCCCTTGCGGTCGTTCGGGCCGAGCACGGCGAGGTCGGCCGGCGCGAAGCCGGCAGCGCTCAGCCTCTCGGCCATCGCCCGGGCCGCCACCGTGGTACTTCCGCTAGAATCGGTGGTGTTGATCTCGACCAGCTGCTTGAAGATGTCGAGTGCGAGGGCACGATCGGCATCGCTCAAGGCGGGAGCGGCGCCCGCCGAGGAGCTCAGCAGATACGACACCGCGAGGCCGATCGATGATGCGCGAAGCATGAAGGTCACGAAGCTTTCCCCCGACTCGTTCCTGTACGTTCGATCAACGAGGATCCCGCGGATCGTGATCCCCGTCAATCGCTGCTTGCCGGCGTGCCTCGCCGCGCTCACTCTCCTGAGTGCGGCGCCAGGCGCGAGCTCGGCGACGCGCGCCGCGCAGCTCGATGCGCCCGATCTCATCCTGTATCACGGCACGATTCATACCCTCGATGCAGATGACTCGACCGTGCAGGCGATCGCGGTCGCGCGCGGCCGCATCGTCGCGCGCGGCACCGACCGCGAGATGCTCGAGCTCGCGACGCCGACGACACGCAGGATCGACCTCGAGGGTCGTGCGGCGACCCCCGGTCTCATCGACAGCCACGCGCACATCGCCGATGCCGGCGTCGGGATGCTATACCACGTCTCGCTGAGCGATGCGCACACGGTGGGCGAGGTGGTGGCGCGGGTGCGCGCGGGCGTCGCGAAGCTCGAGCCCGGTCAATGGCTGCAGGGCGAGGGCTGGGACGAGGGCAAGCTCGCCGAGCATCGCTATGTGACGGCCGCCGATCTCGATGCGGCCTCGCCGCGCAACCCCGTCTGGCTCTTGCATACCACCGGTCATTACGGGGTCGCCAACACGCTCGCTCTGCGCGAGGCACACATCGAGCCGGCCAGCAAAGATCCACCGGCCGGGACGATCGACCGGGATGCCGCGGGTCGTCCGAGCGGCGTGCTCAAGGAATCGGCGATGGACGCGGTGGTGAACCTGATCCCTCCGCCGACCCCGGCGCAGCGCCGTGCGGGGATCCTTGCGAGCATCGAGCTCATGCATCGCGAGGGCATGACCGGCGTCAAGGACCCGGACATCGACCGCGCCACCTGGGATGCCTATGCCGAGCTCCTGCGGCAGGGCGCGCTCGCGGCTCACGTCTGCGTGCTGTGGCACGCCGGCTCGACGCTCGAGTCGGCGCGCAGCGCCCTCGCCGAGATCGTGCAGCACCCGCGCCCACCCGCCTCGCTCGGCGAGGGGCGACTCGTGTCCTGCGGGGCGAAGATCTACATGGACGGCAGCGGCGGAGCGCGCACCGGTTGGGTCTATGCGGACTGGAACCGTCACTTCAGCGAAGTCGACACGGGCAACCGCGGCTATCCGGCCGAGGATCCGCAGGTGTATCGCGCGATGGTGCGCCTGTTCCACCACGCCAAGGTGCACGTGGGAACCCACGCGGTTGGGGATCGCGCCATCGACTGGGTGGTGGACAGCTATGCACAGGCGCTCACCGAAGAGCCGATCTCCGGGCTGCGGCACAGTATCATCCATGCCAACATTCCGACCGATCATGCGCTCGAGGTCATGGCCACTTTGCAAAAACGCTACGATGCGGGCTACCCCGAGCTGCAGGCGCCCTTCATGTGGTGGATCGGTGACACCTACGCCGGCAACTACGGGCCCGAGCGCTCGCCCCGACTGGTGCCGCTGCGAACGATGGTGTCGCGGGGGATCCGCTTCTCCGGCGGCTCGGACAACTTCGTAACACCGCTCCCCGCGCGCTACGGCCTGTGGGCCTCGCTCGAGCGCGAGACGCTCCAGGGCACCTACGGAGCGCACCCCTTCGGCACCGCCGAGGCAGTCGATGTCCACGCGGCGCTGCGCTCCTATACCCGCTGGGCAGCACCGCAGCTCTTCCTCGAGCGGCAGATCGGCTCGCTCGAGGTGGGCAAGGACGCGGACGTCGCGGTGTGGGAAAGCGATCCGTACACGATTCCGGGACGCGATCTCAAGAACCTCAGATGCGCGCTCACGGTGTTCGAGGGCAAGGTCGTCTACGATGCTCACGCCTCGGCGGGAGAGCGGCGATGAAACGACGCAGCAGCGCGCCGGCCATGGGGCGCGGGCCGCTCACGCGGGACCGGCCTGCGGTCACGCGCGCGGCGGCCGAGGGAGCCGTGCGCACGCTCCTCGAGTGGGCGGGCGATGATCCGGACCGGGAGGGGCTCGAGGACACGCCGAAGCGGGTCGTCGATGCATACCGCGACTGGTTCTCGGGCTACGAGATCAATCCGAGCGAGTACCTGCGGCGCACGTTCGAGGAGGTCGAGGGCTACGATGAGATGGTGGTCCTGCGCGACATCGCCTTCGAGTCGCACTGCGAGCATCACATGGCGCCCATCATCGGCCGCGCGCACGTCGGCTACCTGCCGACCGACCGCGTGGTCGGCATCAGCAAGCTCGCGCGCGTGGTCGACGGTTTTGCACGCCGCTTCCAGGTGCAGGAGAAGCTGACCGCGCAGATCGCGGCGTGCATCGACGAAGTGCTGAAGCCGCGGGGTGTGGGAGTCGTCGTCGATGCGGTGCATCAGTGCATGACGACCCGCGGCGTGCACAAGCGGGGCGTGTCGATGATCACGAGCCGCATGGTCGGCACGTTCCGGGCCGACGCGAGCACGCGCGCGGAGTTCTTGCGCTTCATCGATATCGAGGGAAGCCACCTGCGCTGAGGAGCGCCTCGCCGCACGCCGCGGAAATCGGTTTCGGCGGCGCGGGCTGGGGTGGCGCGGCCTACTTCGGTTTCGGCGGCGCGGGTTTCGGCGGATAAAGCGGAGCGCGAGGCGGGGCGACTGCGGGCTTCGGCGGCACCACCGGCACGGGACGCGCCGCCGGAATCACCTCGACCGAGAAGCTCACGTGGTGCCGCTCGCCCGGCTGCAGCGCGCCGACACCGACCACCTGCCGTGTGATGCGCTCGCCGCGCTCGTTGCTCACCGAGATGACGACGCAGTACTCGCAGGCCTCGGCGCGGTTCGCATGCGCGATCGAGCCCTCGATGCGCATCGCCGGGATGCCCCGTGATTGCGGCTCGGCGGCGTTTCCGGCATTGAAGCGCAGATGATGCTGGCAGCCCGGGCAGACGCTCGCGCTTTGCAGAACCGTGGCCTTGCAATGCGGGCAGACTCGGGTTGCGCCGAGGCTGCCCGGACGCGCGCTCATCGAGGCGCTCCTAGTTGCCTGATCCCGTCAGCTTGACTGTCTTTTCCTCGTCCCAGCCAAACTCCACATGGCCGCGCATGCGCGAGCCCGCGGCGACCGTGATCGATCCGGCCTTGACGTCGCCGACGATGACGCCGCCCTCGAGAACATCGACCCGCTTTGCGTTCTCGATATTCCCCTGCAACTCACCGCCCACCACGACGACGGCGGCGAGGACCTGCCCGGTGAGATGCGCACCCGGGTCGATGCTGAAGTTACCGTCGATGCGCACATCGCCCTTGAAGCGGCCGGCCATGCGCACGTTTCCCGAGCCTTCGATCTTGCCCTCGATCGAGAGGTTGGCGGCAATCACGGATTCGCCGCCCTCGGCTCGCGCATGCGGCGCAGGGGCCGGGGCCGGCGCGGGCCGGCGCACGGCCGCGAGGCTCGCATCACTGCGATCCTGCGGCGCCCTCTCGGGCGCGGGAGCCGGGCTCAGGCTCGGCTGGCCCGGGGTCGGCGTCAGCGGCTCGCGGCGAGCGGCCGGTGCGGACGTGGGTTTCTCGTTCCAAAGTGCCATGAGTCGTCTCCACCTATTTGCTGAGGTCAAGAGAGTACACGCTAACGGACGCTGATGTCAGCCAGCCACTGTCTTGGAATGGAGACGCAGTCCTACGGGAGTGTCGAGACGACGCCGAGCCGCACAGTCCCTGCGGGCCGCTGCGGGCATCCCGCAGAGCGGGATGCGGGAGTGCTCGACAGCGTCTGTGACCCACGTCTCAAAACGGGTAACTGATGCCGGTAAACACGGCCGCGCCTTCCGAGCCGTAGCCGATGTCGACGAACCCCACCACGAACGGTGCGGCGACCCCGCGAAAGCCGACACCCCCGACCTTGTGCAGGTGCGACACCGGCGAGTCGTGCGAATGCTGAAACACCTCGCCCAGATCGATGAAGGGGGTGACCTCGAGGTTGATGTGAGTCGCCAGCGCATCGAGCGAGAGCACCCGCTCGCGCAGCTCGAAGTTCGAGTCGAAGGAGTTGCGCCCGTAGAAGCGGCCCTCGCCGAAGCCGCGCAGCGGCTGCTCCTCGCCGATGATGCTGCGATCTCCGCCGATCTCGGAGAGGCTCCAGAACGGCACACCGGTCACGCCCGGCATGTAGCGCAGGGCGACATGCGCCGCGAGGATGCTGCCCGGGCGCAGGGGAAAGAGCTGGCGTGCATCGATTCCGGTGGCGCTGTAGAGATTCGAGTCGAGGAGGCCGTTGCGTGCAGCGACGCCGCCGTAGATCACGTATTGACCGCCTCGCGTCGGCACGCTGAGGTCATCGCGCGTGTCGAAGATGATCTCGAGCCGGTTGAGCGACTCGTGATTCACACCGACCCCGAGAATGTTGCCGAACCGCCTGAACAGCGATTCGATGTGCACGAGCGAGCCGGGCTGCACGTCGACGTCGCGTGCGCGAAATACCCACGCCAGCTGCCAGCTGCGGGTGAGGTTGTAGCCGAGGAGCGTCTGCAGGTATTTCTGCTGCAGTGTGTAGTTGGTCTCGGCGTAGACGGGCGAGTTGTTGCCGATGCCGTAGAAGCGCGGCGTGCCGCTGCGATCGTAGACCACGCTCGCATCGAAGCTCAGGGCCGTGTCGCGCAGCCGCCCGGACTTGAACTCGTAGTCGAAGCTCCGCTGCACGAGCTGCTGTGCGCCGCCTTGCACCGACCATTGCGTGTCCGCCGAAGGGAAGGAATAGATGCTGAGGCTGAGGCCCGCGCCGAAGTAGGGGTTGTGATCGATGGTCGGTGAGACGATCTTGTGGATCTCGCCCTTGTCGTTGGTCTCGAGAAAGGTCGGTATCAGTCCGAGTGTCGTGCCGCTGTTCGGATCGACGTCGATCTCGGGAATCGGGATGAAGGGTGCGGTATCCGGATCGAGGAAACGCAGCAGTCCCCTGCGGGGCGGCGCGGGCGCCGGGGGCGGTGGCGGCCCGCTTGCCGTCGTGGCCGTCCCGCCGCCGTTCGGCGTGCCGGCGGCCGGCGGCACGATGGGCGCCGCATTGGGCGACGGACCCGGATTGGTCTCGGCCTCGGGCGGGCTCACCGGCGGCTCCTCGGCGCCGGCCATGCCCGCGAGCAGCGCACAGGCGAGCGCAAGCGACGCGAGCCCGCGTGGCACGCCGCCCGGGCCCGGATGGGCGGACTTCGAAATGCGCACGAAGGCGTCGACTATAATCACCGCTGTTTTATCTGAGGCTGACCATCTTGTTGCAAACTCTGGACCGCTTGAGCCCCGACGCCATTCTGGGGTTGATGGCCAGCTTTCGAGCCGACCCATTTTCGCAAAAAGTCGATCTCGGCGTTGGTGTGTATCGCGACGAGCGCGGCGCGACGCCCGTGCTCGAGGCCGTGAGGCGCGCCGAGCAGCTCGTCCTCGAGTCCGAGACCACCAAGTCGTATGTGGCCGCTCCGGGTCGCGAGGAATACAACCAGGCCGTCGAGGAGCTGGTGCTCGGGAACGCGCATCCCGCGCGTCGCGCCGGGCGCGTGCGCACCGTGCAAGCCCCGGGCGGCTGTGGCGCGCTGCGGGTGGGCGCCGAGCTGATTCGTGCGGCCGCTCCTACCGCGACGGTGCACGTGAGCGATCCCACCTGGGCCAATCATATCCCTCTGCTCGGCAGCTCAGGGCTCAAGCTCGAGCGTTATCCCTACTACGCGGCGAGCGCGCACCAGCTGCGATTCGAGGCGATGCTCGAGCGGCTCGAGGGCGCACGCGCGGGAGACGTCGTGCTGGTGCACGCGAGCTGCCACAACCCGTGCGGCGCGGACCTGTCGTCCGATCAATGGCGGGCGCTCACGGAGCTGCTGTCGCGGCGCCGGCTGGTGCCGTTCCTCGACCTCGCGTACCAGGGATTCGGCGTCGACCTCGAGAGCGATGCGGCGGGCGTGCGCTGGGTGAGCGAGCACGTGCCCGAGGCGCTCATCGCCGTATCGAGCTCGAAGAACATGGGGCTGTATCGTGAGCGGCTCGGCGCCCTCATCGTGGTGGCCGAGGACAGCGCACGCGCCGAGGCGGCCTACAGCCACGTGCTGCAGATCGCCCGCAGCATCTACTCGATGCCTCCCGATCATGGCGCGGCGATCGCCGCGCGCATCTTCGCAGACCCCGCGCTGCGGCTCACCTGGCTCGAGGAGCTCGCGCTCATGCAGCAGCGGCTCGCCGGCATGCGCACGCTCCTCGCTTCGGAGCTGCGCGCGGCGACCGCCGGCCCGACCTTCGACTTCATCGCCGCGCAGCGCGGAATGTTCTCGATGCTCGGCGTCTCGCCGGAGGCGGTTCGGATGCTGCGCGAGCGGCACCACATCTACATGATGCTCGACAGCCGCATCAACGTCGCGGGCATCACGCCCGCAAACGTGGGCTACGTCGCGCGCGCGATTGCCGCCGAGAGCGGACGCTAACAGGCCCTAAGCGCCGAGCGCCTGGCTGAGCGCCTTGATCTCGGAGGCCGAGTCCATGACGAGCGCGCGCATGCGCGTCTCATCGAGCCGCAGCCGCCGCGTCGCCTCGGTGCCCTCGAGCGCGGCCACGAGATCGGGGAAGCACGAGGCGTGCTGCGCCATCACCACCGAGACGGCGAGCACGTCGGAGAGGTCCGCCGCCGCGGGCTCCCGGCGTGAGAGATCGTGCTGATCACCGACGGCCTGCGCGAGCGACTCGGGAAAATCCCAGCTCTCGAGAATGGCCTTGCCGATCGCCGGGTGCCATTCCGCCAGGATGTCCGCGAGCTGTTTCTGATCGGCGAACAGGTCCGGATGGGAGGCGGCGCGGGTGAGCACGTAGAGCTTGCCGATCCCGTGCATCATGCCGGCGAGCAGCGCCTCGTCCGGATTCACGCGCGTCGAGGCGCGCGCAAGCACGAAGGCGAACGCCGCGACCCGCGTGCTCGACTGCCACAGCGACTCGAGGTGACGCTCGAGCCCCTTGAGCTTGTTGCTGTTTCGAATCTGCGCCATGGCGAAGGAGATCGAGGCGCTGCGCACCATGTTGTAGCCGATGCGGCTCACCGCGGTCCGCAAATCCGAGATCTGCTTGCCGCTGCGGTTCATCGAGGCCGAGTTGGCGATGCGCAGCAGCCGCGCGGCGAGCGCCGCCTCGGAGCCCACCACCCGCACCACCTGCTCGACGGAGGACTTGGGATCGGCGAGCACGCGGCGCACTCGCACCGCCACTTCGGGGAAGGAGGGCAGGTCGACCTTGCCGCCCGACAGCTCGGCGGCCAGTGAACGGATGAATGTGAAAGCGACCTCGGACGGCGCCGGCGTTGTGATGCTCGTCAATTGGCACT
>Ga0209060_10004366_pt1 | contig 11076 bp, 7 predicted proteins | sample Coa_R1_8_FD_187155 | JGI IMG/M metagenome (GOLD analysis project Ga0209060, IMG submission 187155) | Surface soil microbial communities from Centralia Pennsylvania, which are recovering from an underground coalmine fire - Coalmine... | ecosystem: Environmental > Terrestrial > Soil > Unclassified...
ATTTGCGAAGAAACTCCCGGATCGATTTCGAGCGCCAGCTCCAGATTCTTCTGGTGCGCACGCAGGGCCACGCCGCGCGCGGTCTGTTCCAGCAGCTCGCGCAGGTCGAACGGCTGGACGTCCAGGCTCATCTTGCCGGCTTCAATTTTGGAGAAGTCCAGCACGTCGTTGATTACAGTCAGCAGCGAGTCGGCCGATTCGCGCACCCCTTCCATGTACTCTTTTTGGACCGTGGTCAAGGGAGTGTCGAGCGCCAGTTCGGTCATTCCGATGATTCCGTTCATGGGCGTGCGCAATTCATGGCTCATGTTCGCCACAAACTGGCTCTTGAGACGGCTGGCTTGTTGAGCCTGATCCACCATGCGTAGCAGTTCGCCGCGCGAGGCGCCCAGTTGCGCCACCATGTCATTGAACGCGTGCGACAAGTCATCCACCTCGTTCCAGGCGCCCACGGGCGCCCGCTGTGTGAGATCTCCCTGCGCCACCCGGTGCGTAAACTTGATCAATTCCGCCAGCGGGCGCAGGATCCGGCGCAATTGCAGATGTTGCAGCAGCAGAACCAAACAGAGGCCGAGAACGGACGCCAGAATGACGGCGCGCGCCGAACGCGCCAGAAGAATTCTCTGCCGTTCCATCGAGAAGCCGATTCGCAAAGAGCCCAGCCGCTTGGATTTAACCTGGCTGCTTTCCCAATCGAATAGTCCGTTGGTCGCGGATTGTTGAACCGCTCGCGCGGCTTCGACGTGCGGCGGCAGTTCGCCGCTCGATTTGGTGGCAAACCGGCCGGCCTGGACCAGCGTCTGACCGGCATCGTTGGCGATGATGACGTACAAAACGTCCTGGCTCGATGCCGCCGACTTGGCAACTCGCTGCAGTTCGTTGCGGTCGTCGATCAAGAGCGGAAATTCGCATTGATTGGCCAGAAACTCGGCCGAGGCCTCAGCGCGAAGCTGCAGTTGTTCGCCGGAGCTGGCGCGCTGTTGCCAAACTGCCAGTCCCGTGCCGCCGGCCACTGCCGCCACCATCACCAGCATGTTGCCGATGGAGGCCTGCATCAGCAGGCTCTTACGCCGCGAAACGGGGCGAGACCGGGGCATTCTCATTCGATCACCACCACGCCCGAATCGGATCCGTTCCGCCCCGGAAGCCGAAGCCCCAACAGCCGCGCCACCCGCGGATTAGCGGCCACTTTTAGTTTGCGGGGACCCTCGCTCGCCACGATCGCTCCGCTGCTCAAAAACTTTTTGGCCAACTCTCCGGCCTGGGCCCCGACATCGAAATAGTCCGGATAGACCGCTGCCATCGCGCCGGTGCGTACAAAACTTTCCGAGAAACCCACCACCGGCAGCCGGTTTTCGAGCGATGCCAAAATCAGCGGCCGGACGGTTGTGCCGTTGTAGAGCGTCCCATCCGGCGGACAAATCACGAAGTCCACCTGCCCGCGCAAAGCGAGAAACGATTGCAACAACTTCTCCGGCCGCGGGCAATCCACGATTTTTAGAGTCATTCCAGCGCTTTTCGCCTGTGCGGCCAGGGTCGCTTGGGAAGTCGAGTGCGAATCCGGATTTCGGATCAAAGCCGCCCGGGTCTTGCCCGGGAAGACGAAGGACATCCGCGCCAGGATCTCGCTCACCGGCACGTCGAGGGCTAAGACTCCCGCCGGCGCGCGGAACCCGGGGCCGGCCAAATCCGAGCGCAGTAACATGGTGGCGAGAATGGGTGCGGTTCCGAACCGAGCTGCGGATTCATAGGCATTGTTGCCCACCGTGATTAACAAACGAACTTCCTTGCCTGCCAAGCGGCTTTCGTTTTCCGGGGATTTCGCCGAGAGGTCGAGAACCAGAATTTTGGCGGACGAACCTAATCCCTGCTGGATGCCTTTTACCGCCTCCTCGAAGGCCTCTATCGCCGAAGAAGTTGCAATGATTACGGTCGGCTGGTCTGCATGCCCGGCGTTATCCCGGAAGGGTGCTTGAGCTTGCAGCAAGCAGGATGCAATCGAAAGAACGGTATAGATGCGCAGTTTCATCCCTGGCCACCGTCTCGAGGACCGTACATATGTTGCTCATCGGCCGAAAAGCCTAGAGTTTGGGAACTCGCGCTTCGTCCTTCCGCTCCGGCGCCCAACTGAGGCGCACAAAGCAGCTCCGCCCATTCTGTTGGATGCTCGCCATTTCCTGCACCGTTCCGGCCGGATCCCAATAGCGGTAGTTGAACAAATTCTGGATGCCCAGGCTCAGCTCCAAATCTCCCGGCAAACGGCGGGCGACAGCCGTGACGTTCACCAGATACACCGGCGACACTTCGCTTCCCTCCAATGTCAACCGGCGGCTCAAATACTGAAGGCCGCCACTCAACGACCAGTGGTTGCGCCAAACGGGCGAATCTAGCAAAATCTTTCCGATGCGAGCCGGGGAATTCACTTTGACCACCGATCCGCGATCGCCGGAAGTATCCTGAAACGCCAGGCTCGCGCCCAATCGGAAGCCGGAAAGCAGGTTTGCCCTGGCTTCGAATTCGACTCCACTGGCTTGAACCGGATCGGTATTTCGATACTGCTGTATACCATCGCTGACGAGAACCGCTTGAATCAGATCGGTCAGCCGGTAGTGATAGACATTGGCCTGCAATTCAAAACGTTTCGCGATTTGCTTTTCAAACGCTGCCTCGAACGTTTGCATTCGCTCGGAGGCCAATTTGAGGTTGGCGATTTGCGTCACGCCGTCCTGGTAGAACTGTTCGTAAGGGCTGGGATTGCGGAAGGACCGGCCGAACAGCAGTTTCAGCGCGCTGGTTTCCGACGGATGATAGATCAACGCGGCGCGCGGGGTTAACTCGAGTTGATGGATTCTGGAATCGTCGAACCGGCCGCCCAGATAAAAGGTCCAATGTCGGCCAAGACTCCGCTCGTCCTGGAAGAATAATCCAGCGGTACGATCTCGCGAATTGACCGCCGGAATCGCCTGATAGATCGGCGCTAAATAGTAGGAATCCAGGTGCGCTCGAAGATCCCAGTCGGCTTGGCCGCCGAGGGTCAGGAAACCAATGAGCGGCGCCCGGAACCGATAGGTCAGTTCGGTTCCAATCCAGTCCGCTTGCGCGACGTTGCGGCCGATCAGTGTTCCGATTTCGCTGGGAAAATCCAAACCCGCCCAAAAGCGGTACTGATCGTAGTAGATGCGCCAGCGGAGTTGGCCATCGGTTCCGATATCGCGCTGATAGCTCGCTTCCAGGAAATTGCGCCCATCCGATGTTTTGTCGCCGCGATCGTTGAAAATCGTGCCGAACCAACCCGTCGGAACCACTTTCTCCCGGTTGTTGAAATATGCGGTAAAACTCCAATGGCCCCAGATCAGATTGGCAAAGGTGTGGTAGCCGCGCTCTCCATCCATGTGGATCGCCAATCCATGATTGGTTTGCGGAGTGTCGAACGCCGGGAAATACAGCGGCGATTGCCCGGTATTGTTAAAGACCGATCCTGAGACGATGAGGTTGGCGCCGCCGCCCAGATAAACGGAACCGGATGCTTGTCCCTTTCGCTCACCGAACGTATCGAATTCGGAAGAGATGCGGAATGGTTGGTAATCCACAGGCGATTTGGTGACGATGTTGATGGTGGCGAACATTCCGTTCGTCCCGTACAACGCCGAGGAAGGGCCCCGCACAATCTCAATTCGCTTGACCAGGTCAAGATCCAGCCCAAAATCCTGCCCGAACAGATTCGCCGAGCCATACAGGTTTTCGCTGAGGGAATGGCCGTTGATCATAACCAGAAAGCGATTGCTGGCGTCCCCGGGAAGTGAAAAGCCACGGACGCCAACGTAGTGATAAGCGCGGTCGTAAGTGACATACATGCCGCGTACATCGGCCAGAACATCCGCCATGGTCCGATAACCGCGCCGGCGGATTTCTTCTTCGGTGATCACGGTGACGCTGGCCGGAGCTTCGAGCAAGCTCTGGGCGTGTAACGACGCCGCTTCCACCATGGGGAGCGCTTCAAAAAGAACGGATTCCGGCTTGGTAGCCGCGCTGTCGTCGGGGTTTGGGGCGGGTTTGGGAGCCGAATTGTCTTGCGCTATGACACCCGTAAAGGCAAAACAAAATGCGAGCGACGCGCGTTTAGCCATCCCAAGACGATCCATGTACTGCTCATCGGCCTGAAGTAGCTAAGCTTTGGCGGACTTTCGCGACTTCGCCGGGGTTCCGTTGCGGCGCCCAACCCAGCCGCACAAAGAACCTCCGGCCGTCTTGCTGAATATTTCCCATCTTTTGCAGCCTCTTGGAGGGATCGGAATAGTGGTACTTGAATACACTGCGAATGCCGAATTCGAGTTCCATGTCTCCCGGTAAGCGGCGGCCTACAGGGATGAAGTTCATCAAATAAACCGGCGGCAACGCTTCCTACACCGGGCGTCAGCCGGCGGCTGAACGACCAGCGATTCCGGTAAACGGGCGAATCGAGCAAAGCTTTCCCACCCCGGTGGGCGAATTCACCCGCGCGAGACTATTAGGATCCAGAACCGCTTTTTGTAAGGCAAGACCTCTTGTCAGTGGTTTTTCGATTCGAGATTTCGTATCTTCTCGTGGCACGCTGGCGGAAGCTTCTTGCAGACTTTGCGCGAGAAAGATCCGCGGATCCTGGGCCCAGCCGCGCGCACAAGCACGTGCATGCCGGGCTCATCGGCCTAAGCCAACAAATTTTGAGCGGCTTTATCGGGACTGGTCCGCGGCGGTGACAGCGCCTTTTACCGTCAGATACGCTCCCGACGGTGACTTCACTCCGCCCACCGTGAGTTCCAGGAGCTGATCTCCGTCCGGCACGCCATCCGGAACTCGCAGATTGACCTGATAGAGGCCGGCGTTGCTGGTGACGCCCACATACAAGATGTCGGTGGCGGCGAGCTTCACCCCGCCGAATGTAATGCTGGTGGCGGCCGTCACCTGCGCGGCGCCTCCCGGAAGCACGCCCGGGAAAAACGACGGATTCGTTGCGCCGAAACCGGTTCCAAAGAGTGTCAAGATATCGCCCCGCTTGGCGGGAATGAACGGAACGCCGGGAACCAATCCCTGGCTTCCGATGCTGACACTGGTCTTGGCATTGATGGCTGCGATTGCGTTGTGCCCGCTGGCGGTGTGAGTGAAATAGAAGAATTCAGGCGATGCGGCTGCGATTGTCACCGTCTGGCTGTTGCTGGTTTCCGCATCCGCCGTTCCGCACTTGGTGATCACCTGGACTTCCACTTCGCCCGGCGGAAGTTGTGGCACCTGCACATTGAGCTGACCCGGATACACGTTCAGGATGGGCGCCAGTTGCGTTCCAAATACCGCGCAGGCTCCCGCTAGATTGGTCGGGATTTTTCCATCCACTAAATCCTGCTGGCCCACTTGCCGGGCGGTGCCCGCAGGGGCGAACTTGTCGCCGAAAATTGTCGCGATGCCATTCGAGGAAACCGTGGTCAGCGGTGGAGCGCTCAATCCACCGCTCACGATCCCGGCGGCGGAAATCACGGGAGCCGTCGGCGAAACCGCCGGATTCGCGGTTCCGGAGAACGTCGCGCTGGCCAATCCAGCGGCCGAGGCGGTAATGGTAAAGGGTCCCGCGGTGGCGCCGAGCGTCACGTTGACCGACGCAGTGCCGTCATTGAGCGTGATCAACTGCGAGGCGCTTATCGTGGCGGCTCCCGGTGGAGTTACCGCGAAATTGACGACTACTCCGCCGATCCCGGTTCCGCTCGCGTCCAAGACCTTTACCACCAGCGGATCGCCAAGCGACGATCCCACGGTGGCGCTCTGTTTATCGCCGCTGACTACGCTGAGCCGGGCCGGCGCCACTGCCAACGGCGAGAGTTTGCGCACGCGATCGTTGAGCGAATCCGAGACATAGACGTCGCCGGCCGAGTCCACCGCGACACGGAATGGTGAGAGTTGGGCGGCGATGGCCGGACCCCCGTCACCCGTGGCCGGCTGCAAAACTCCAGGCGTGCCTGCGATGGTTGTGATCAAGCCGTTCGGAGTGACGCGGCGAACCACGGAGTTGCTGTAATCGCCGATGTAAAGATAGCCGGCGCTGTCCAATGCGACGCCGGTCGGAAATGCGATCTCGGCCGCGGCCGCGAGACCGCCATCGCCCGTATATCCCGCGACACCCGTGCCGGCAACCGTGGTAATGGTTCCGTCCAAACCGATCTTGCGAATGCGGCTATTGAGATAATCGGCGACGTATAAATTGCCCTGGGCGTCGGATGCGATGTCGTAAGGATCGATGCCGGCATTCAGCGCTGGACCTTTGTCTCCGGAATAATTGCTGTTTCCAGTGCCCGCAATGGTGGTGATGATTCCAGTGGAAACCGTGACCTTCCGGATTTTGTGATTCGTGTGGTCGGTGAAGTAGATGTTTCCCGCGCCATCCACGGCGACGCCGGCGGGATCGGTGATCATGGCGCTGGTGGCGATCCCGTTGTCGCCCGAATAGCCGATCTGAGCATCGCCAGCAACTGTGGACGTGCTGCCGGTCTTCGAGACTTTGAGAACAAGCGGCTCGGTGTCGCTGATATAGAAGTTTCCGGCAGCGTCCGAAGCAACAGCCGTCGGCGGTCCTAGCACCGCGCCGAAGGGTGCGATCGGTCCGCCGGGAGTGAAGCGCCGGGCAGCGAGGTTTCCGCTATCGGCAACGACAACGTTGTTGGCGGAATCCACGGCCAGTCCCAATGGAAAATTCAGGAATGCCGATGTTGCCGCTTGGCCATCGCCATCGCTTGTTCCTGCGACAGTGGAAATGGTGTTGCCAGCGACTTTTCGCACGCGGAAATTTCCAAAATCGGCGAGGTAAACGTGGTTGGCGCTGTCTATCGCCAACCCCTGTGGGAGATTAAATTCGGCCTGCAGCGGGGATTTCCCGTCTCCCATGAAACCCACGTTGTTGTTTCCGGCGACGGTGTGAATGATGCCGGTCGTCATGTCCACCACGCGGAGATCGCTTAGCGTCAATTCCGAGATGTACAGGTTATTCCCGGTGCTATCCAGCGCGAGACCTTGGGCCGACATCACCGCCGCGGTAGCCGGAATATAATCCAAAATCAAACCGACTTGTCCGGCTCCCGCCACCGGGTGGATGATGCCTGCGAGATCGATTTTCCGTACGTAGCCATTCAACGGGTCGGCGATATAAAGATTACCCTGCGCGTCGCAAACCATGGCGGGCGAGGGGCCGAGCCCCGCATTCACGGCTGGTCCATTGTCGCCGGCGTACAGAGAATTACCGGTTCCCGCGATGGTTGTAATTGTTCCAGCCGTATCCACTTTTCGAATGCGGTTGTCGGTGGTGGAGATGAACAAATTGCCCGTGGAATCCAAGGCCACGGCAAGCGGGTTGAGTTGCGCCTGAATAGCGGGGCCGCTATCGCCCAATATTCCCGGTGTTCCGTTTCCCGCCACGGTATTAATTGTTCCGTCGGAAGAAATCACGCGCACGCGAGAGTTGCCCACATCCGAGACATACAAATTGCCGGAGGCGTCAAAAGCGAGCGAAGTGGGCAAGTTGAGTTGCGCGGTGGTTGCTTGAATACGATCTCCGTTGTAACCCGGCCGTCCCGTTCCAGCGAAAGTGGTGATGACTCCAGAGGTGTCCACTTTGCGGATGCGATTGTCTAAACGGTCGGCAATGTATAAATTCCCCGTGGCATCGACGGCCACAGCGATGGGGCCGCGCAGTGGGGCCGTGTTTGCGGCGTGACCATCCAGCAGGCGATCCGTTCCGGCGACGGTGCTAATCGTATAGGGTTGAGACCAGCCGGTTAAGCCAAGGCAGAAAAAGATGAACGAAATAGCAGACGTTCGAGAGCGCATAAGAAGGGGCTATATTAGCACGAACATTTACGGCCAAGCGTTGAGTAGCTTACGTAAATATACGATTTGTCCGGCGTGATAGGCGTTATGATCGGCCAGTAAAAGCGCTTCGCGCAGCAGGTTTTGCCCATCACCGTGTGGAAATGGGCGGAACAGGTCGTTCTCTTTACTTTTAACCAGCGACTGCATTGCCTTTAAATCGGCGTGAAGTTGTTTTATGCTTTTGTTCCATGCCGCCGCGCTCGGCGGTTTTTCCGTTTTCGGCCAATAGCCCTCCGGCCAGGCGGGCGAAACATGCTTGGGATTTCGGCTGAATTCAAGAATGTCCCACTGTGCGATCCGGATGTGTTCGAGCAACTGCCATGCGGTGTGTTCGGCGCCTTTAGGTTTCACACCGCGCAGGTTAGCGGGGAGGCCCTTCAGAGCCGCGTCGAGATTGGCATGAGCGTGACTGCTGTCGAGCAGATCGACGAGTTGCTTTCGGAGCGCATCGGTTTCGGCCATGTACACCTTATAACAAGTTTTTGTGGGGCGGCCTTTCAGGCCGCAGCCGCGTTTCTACGCGGCGTACCGGTGCCGGCTCGAAAGCCGGCTGCAGCCAGGATTGGCTGCCCCCCTACAGATTGCCCGGTTTGGCCGTGCAGGTACCTTGCAGCGACCGGATCCATTCGCGGATCAACGCCACACCCTCGCGATGGATCACCGTTCGCCCTAACTCCGGCATCATAACTTTCGGCAGCGCGGAATCCATGCGCCGAATCAATATCGACTCTTCGGGTTTTCCATCCACGATGTCGAACAGCAAGTCGCCCGCGCCGTGTCCCGCTGACACCGGAACTTTGCAGACGCCCAACCGCATCAGATCAGTTTGCCCGGCTTCCAGGAAAAGCCCGGAGGTATTCGCAGTCCCGCCGGAATTGTGGCAATGCGCGCAATTAACGTCGAGATACGTTTTCGCGCGCGCTTCGAGCGATCCACTTGCGGGATCGTCCCAAACCACCGCGCGCGGGGCGTTATCTGGGGCCGCGGGCGCGCCTTTGAGATACCCGATGCGCGTCCAATAGGCGAGTTGATTCTCGCGGCCGCTTGCATAGTTGAAATCCTTATTCAGATTGCGCGCTTTGGGTCCGATGGGAATCGTAACCTTCGATTTCTCGTGGCATTCCTTGCACTGATTTTGATTGGGGATGACGTAATCGATGGTGAGCGCTTCACCCGATGGGCGCGTCCAGTGGACCACCGTGGGATCGGCAGCGACTTGTAGCTCGGCTTCCGTCTGGCCTTCGTTCCACACATACGGCAATGTCGTCCAGCCGCTGCTGCCGCGAACCAGCAAACGGGTTTCAATCAAGCGCTGCTTTCCGCCGCGCTGGGCATCGGGATACGCAAATGTCTTCGAAAAAATCGTGCCGACGGGAAAATCGAAGGCCTGGGTGTCGTTATAAACTGCGGACGTGCCGGCCGGCATCCAAACAAATCGATATTTGGTCGCGTAGTCGGAAAACAGCGGCGTGACCAGATCGTAGGGAATCACGCCTTCATTCGGATGCAGTTCGGCAGGCGTGCCGGTGAACAAGCGCCAAGCCGAAAGCTTCGTGGGATACGGTTCCCCGATATGCGAATGGACTTGCTTGCTGCACGCGCTCAACAGGCCGAACAGGATGATGGCCGCGAAAGAACGCGAATAAACGCCGATACCGCTCACTCCGTGTCTAATTTCCTCCGAAGCCCGCAACAGCGGTCAGTGGAGGCAGCGTGCAGTTATTCGCGCTGGCGTTCTTCAACATATGTTTCAATCCGCCCGCCGCGTCATAATTCACGAGAACTGCGCCGCCGTTATTCTGCGCGCAAATGGTGGCCGTCTTCTTTTTTGGATCCACCACGCCGTCATAAAGAATGCCGGGCAGTGGTTTACCGAGGCGAGGTGTGAGATCGTCGGCGATGCGGCCGGTTGGATTGTCACCGCCTCCTGAAATGGTGTTGTCGTGGATATAAATGTCGTCCGTGTACGGATCGTAAGTCGGATCGTTCATCGGATTGCCCGTGGTCAGATAACTAATGATGGAGACATTGGCCGTGGCATTATCCTTGATGGTGTTCTTATACACATCAATATGATTGGTGGCCAGGATGATCACGCCAGTACCTGCCGGAACCTTGGCGACCATGGTTCCTTTGGGCGCGAAATTCGGAGTGTTGTTGCCGTAGACGTTGTTCTCGAACATCCGCGCGTTGCGTCCATCTTTGACTGGAAGATCGGGAAGGTTGAACGCCAGTAATCCGCCGGTGTTGTTGGTGCTGGTGTTTTGATATACGTCGGCATCTTGCGAGTTTTCGATCTCGATGCCCGCGACATTATATTCGGCGCGATTGCGGCGCACGATAATGTTCTTGGATTGGCCCACGTAAATTCCGGCGTCGGACGCGCCCTTCACCACGGAATCCTCGATCAGCACATTTTTGCACTGCACCGGATAAAGTCCATAAGATCCGTTGGTGTCTTTGGGACCGCCAGTCCATTCGGCGCGCACGCGCCGGATGGTGACGCCCGTTGCGCCATTCACCTTCAATCCATCGCCCTTGGTGTCTTCGATCGCAAGGTCTTCGAGCGTGAAGCCGCCCGCCGTCACCAGCATTCCCGCCGAACCGGTCTTCTGATCTTTAAATGACAGGATGGTTTTATCCATCCCCTTGCCGCGGATCGTCACATTTTCCACCGAGAGAGAAAGCGTGGCCGTGAGATCGAGCTTTCCTTCGGGCAGTTCGATCACATCGCCTGGCTTGGCCAGGATCAAGGCTTCCTGAGCTCGCTTCTGGAATTCGGGACCGGCCGGGATTCCGGCTTTTTTTCCGCAAGAGCAGATCAGCAGCGAGGCGAGCGGCACGGCGGCCAGCAGAGCGGTGGAGCGCGCCGGGGTGATGGGTAGCTTCATGGTACCTCCGTCAGTTGTTTGCTGTTATACCGCAAGTAGCGGGGCTATGCAACCGTCTAAACCGGTCCACGAAACCAAGAAAGGCGTTCCATCATCCATGGTTTGACGCCATAATCAATCATGGATCTCGTGATGGGGCGTGCCACCGGAAATAATAACGAATGATCTCGGATGAAAAGCCGACTATGGACGCCGTTGTGTCCGCAATCCCAATTGGAAAAAGCGGTGGGGAGATGGGCCGGCGGATCCGCTCGCTCGATTGGTCCCAAACCCCGCTGGGTCCTATGGATCAATGGCC
>Ga0209060_10004370_pt1 | contig 11068 bp, 7 predicted proteins | sample Coa_R1_8_FD_187155 | JGI IMG/M metagenome (GOLD analysis project Ga0209060, IMG submission 187155) | Surface soil microbial communities from Centralia Pennsylvania, which are recovering from an underground coalmine fire - Coalmine... | ecosystem: Environmental > Terrestrial > Soil > Unclassified...
GATTTTGAAAGTCATCGCGAATCTGCGCGATTTGGAAGTGGCGCCTGTAGCGATCGGGGACAAGGGCGCGGGCGTGCGGCGAATTTTGAGCGCGCCGGCGGCGCGCGGCGCGCTGCCCATTTATTTTGGCGACGATTTGTCGGATGAGCCGGGATTTGCGGCGGCGCGCGCGGGAATTTCGGTGCTGGTGGGCAAGCGGCGCGACACGCGGGCCAAGTTCTGCGTGCGCGGCCCCGCCGAAGTCACGGAAGCGCTTTCAAGAATGGAGGAGATAGTCCGATGGAAAGAGCGACCACGCCGTTTGAGTTCTATGCCGTCTCTTACCTGACGCGCATTGGAAACCAGTCGGCGGAGACGATCGGGGAGCTTCTCGACGGGCTGCGGCAGTGCAGCGATGGGTCCATTTTTCACCACACATTTCAGACCCTGGGGACGCACCACTTCCTGACCGAAAATTTCTCAAACGATTTTGCGCAGTGGGCCATGGCGGACGCGAACCGCAACGACTTGGCGGAGCAGCTGGCCTCTCTGGACATTCGCGATTACGTGTCCATCGCCGTCCTGCGCCACGATTTGTGCCGGATCGTCAGCGACTTCTGCGAGGCTTCGCCTGAGCTGGCGGGCCAGGCGGCGCTTGAACGGTTCTATTTTTGCGAGGGTGTGGAGGTGACCATCCCGCTGGGGCTCCAGGCCAATACGTTGGAGGAATTCCGCGAGGGCATTGAGCTGTTGAGCCACGCCGGATTTTATTTTCATTTCATATCCTCGCGCCTGCGTCTGCAGCTTCAGACCAACGATTTTTCCTACTGGCTGGCCGGCGCCTTGGGCCTTAAAACGTTGGCCGAAGCGGTGAACCGCATCGATATCTACACGAACACGCTCGACAGCACGCGGGCCAGAATCCTCCGCCTGATCGACCGCGAACGGAGGCCCTCATGACCGAGCACGCGGTTTCGACGCGCATTCCCCTGGATGAATACGCGGCGCTCCTCGGGGAAGGCGAAATTGAGGACCTGCGCGCGCTGGCAAAGCCCCTGCGCGGCCGCCGGGTGGAAATGATCAACTCAACGGCGGTGGGCGGAGGCGTGGCGGAGATTCTGACGCGTCTATTGCCGCTCGCCGACGAGCTCGAGCTGAACATTCAATGGCACGTGATGACGGGCGGCGAGGATTTTTTCGAGGTGACCAAATCATTTCACAACGCGCTACATGGGGCGCCTTATCAGCCCACCACGCGCGACTTCGAGATTTATCTTTCCTACAACGAGACCAACATTTCCCGCCTGCCGCTGGATTCCGAATTTGTTGTGATTCACGATCCGCAACCCGCCGCGCTGATCGAGGCGCGCAAGCGAAACCACAACTACTGGGCCTGGCGCTGCCATATCGATCTGTCCCATCCCAACGAGGCGGTGTGGGATTTTCTTGCCCCGTTCGTGGCGAAATACGACGGTTCCATGTTTTCGTCGCCCGAATTCGCGCGGCGGCTGCCTATCCCGCAGTATTTGTTCTACCCGGCGATTGATCCGCTTTCAGACAAAAATCGCGAATTGAGCGGCGATTTCATCGACAGCGTGCTGGCGAAATACAAGGTTGATCCGCAGCGAACAATCCTGACGCAGATTTCCCGCTTTGACCGCCTGAAGGATCCGGTCGGGGTGATTCGCGCCTATCGCATCGTGAAGCGTTACTTCGATTGCCAGCTGGTGCTGGCCGGAGGAGGCGCGCCCGACGATCCCGAGGGCGCGGTGGTGCTCAAGGAAGTGATGCGCGAGGCGGAGAGCGATCCGGATATCAAGGTGCTGGACCTGCCCGCGTTCGCGCCGCTTGAAGTGAACGCCTTGCAGCGCGCTTCGACCATCGTGATTCAAAAAAGCTTGCGCGAAGGATTTGGACTGACTGTTTCCGAGGCGCTGTGGAAGAAAAAGCCCGTGGTGGCCTCGGCGGTCGGCGGCATTCCGACGCAGGTGATTCACAAGCAGACGGGCCTGCTGGCACACTCGGTCGAAGGTACCGCATACCAGATTCGCTTTTTGCTTTCACATCCGGACATCGCCGCGAAACTCGGCGAGGCCGGGCACCAGCACGTGAAGGAAAACTTCCTGATTACGGAGAAACTGAAGCGCTACCTGACGATGTTCTTGGCATTTTCGAACGGGCATTAGGAATCGCGGTGGGAACCCCGCGTCTGCCGCGCTTAGAATGTGGCGGGGTTTTCATCCATCCTTTTGAGCGGAGGCTGCCTCGATGGCGGAAGCGCCACGTTCGGAATCGTCGGGCGCAGCGCACCGCGGTTTTGACGCCATTGTTATCGGCTCCGGCATCGGCGCTCTCGCGTTTGCCTCCATCATGGCGCGCATGCGCCGCTGGCGCGTCCTGATCCTCGAACAACACTTCAAAATCGGCGGATTCACACACACCTTCAGCCGGCCCGGGGGTTGGACCTGGGACGTCGGCGTTCACTACGTGGGCGAGATGGGCCGCGGCATGCAGGGCCGGCGGCTTTTCGACTTCATTACCGGCGGCGGCGTGGATTGGGCGCCCTTGCCCGACGAGTACGACGTCTTCATGTATCCGGGCTTCACGCTGAAGGCGCCGAAGGGACGCGAAAAATACGAGCGAAGGCTGGCCGAGGCTTTTCCCGCGGAGAAGCACGTGATTGCCCAGTATTTTCGCGACGTGCAACGCGCGACGGGCTGGTACGCGCGCCATGTGATGGAGATGCTCACGCCGCAACCGGTCGGCTGGATCGTCGGGAAAATCAACCGGTCGTCGGAGCCGCTGGCGCTGCAAACCACCGAAGACTATTTGAAGAAGAACATTCGCGATGCGCGGCTGCGCGCCGTGCTGGCTTCGCAGTGGGCGGATTACGGGCTGCCGCCGGCGCGCAGCGCCTTCGTGACGCACGCGATCATCGTGAACCATTATTTCGAGGGAGCCTGGTATCCGGCGGGCGGAGCGGGGGAAATTGCCAGGGCCGCGGGCGCGGTGATCCGCGCGGCGGGCGGCGAGCTGCTCACCGGCCATGAAGTGACCAAAGTTATTTTGGAGGGCGGCCGCGCGGTCGGCGTCGAGGCCATTCACAAAAAAGGGCATGAGCCGCCGCGCGTGGAGTTTCGCGCGCCGGTCATTGTGTCCGATGCGGGCGCGTGGAATACGTTTGCGCGGCTGTTGCCCGCGGAGGCCGTTCCGTTTCGGGCCGAGCTCGACGCTCCACCCGACGGGATGGAGGCGGTCCAGCTTTTTCTGGGGCTGAAGCGCGACGCGCGCGAGATGGGCTTTCGCGGGGAAAATTACTGGCTTTTTTCGGAGTTCGACCAGAACGAAATTTGCGCCAAGCGAAACGATTTGCTGGAGGGCCGGGCCGCGATGGCGTATCTGTCTTTTCCTTCGCTGAAGGACCCGCGAGCGTTGGGCCACACGGCGGAGGTCATCGCGCCGTTTTCCTATGGCGCGCTGGAGGCCTATCGGGAGGAGCCGTGGCGGCGGCGGGGCACGGAATACGATGCGGCCAAGGATCGCGTCACGCAGGCGCTGCTTGACCTGGTCGAGCGGTACAAGCCGGGCTTCCGTTCGCTGGTGGATTATGCGGAACTGGGGACACCGCTCACATTCGAGCATTTCACTCACGCACCGCTGGGGTCGATCTACGGCTACCCCGCGACTCCGGAGAAATTTCGCAAACCGTGGCTCGCGCCGCGCACGCCGATCCGGAATCTTTACTTGACCGGCGCGGACGCGGGCGTGCTTGGCGTAATGGGCGCGCTGATGGGCGGCGTGGCCGCGGCGAGCCTGCTGGTCGGCCCGGGCGGATTCCTGCGGATCATGCGCGCGGCAAAGTAGGGCAGACTTCAGTCTGTTGGTTTCCATAAGCGATTCCCGGACGGAGAATTCCTGCCTCCCAAACGACGCTGCGTTTTTTGTGTGCGTGCTCGGTGGAATTTATGGAACCGACAGACTGGAAGTCTGTCCTACTGGTGCTGCTGCGCGCTTTCCGCTAGGGCCGGTTCTTCCTGATAGAACGCGGAAGGGTCATTGCCGAGGAGCAGCTTGCGCAGGCGGGCGCGCTCGTCGAGGTCCATGTCGGCGATCTCGAAGCCGAGTCCTTGCGCGCGGGCGTCGCGCATCAATACTTGCGCGCGAATCGGGCGCAGGCTCGAGCCCAGCCGCATGGAGACGAGCGTTCCGGGAGGAAGATGCTTTTCGCCGAGCGCGACTCCGCCGCTCAAACTCAAGCCGCGAACTTCGAGGCGGTAGGAATCCTGCCCGACGGTGATGATCGCGGGAATGGCCTGCGAGAGGCGCACGCGGGGATAGCGGCGGCGCCGGAAATATTTCGCGTTGGGCAGGGGATCGAGCGGCGCAAGTCCCAGTTCGCTTTCGGTGAAGCCGCTGTGGGAAGCGAATTCCTGCGTCCACCCCGGATCGATCTTGGCCAGTGATTGCATAGCGGCGAGCCGCAGTTCGGCCGGGTGCGACCAGTGAAAAACGCGGCGCGTCCCGGCGATTCCACGCAGTAAATCAGCGGTTTCCTCGGCCTTCAATCTTCCCAGGGCCTCGACCGCTTTTAGTTGCACGAACGGCCCCGATCCGCGGCCGATGTCTCCTTCGGCGATGTGCAGCATGGCGGCAATGCAAGTTCTATCTTCGCTGAGCCCGATTTCGTCGATAGCGAGTGCCAGCAGCACGGGATCGAGCATGTGCAAGAGTCCCAGGATCAAGTTGCCGCGCTCGGGCGCGCCGCCCATGGCCAGCAGGCGCACCACGCGGTCCTGGGCCTGGCGCGGCCATTCGGCGATGCGCTCGGGCAGCCAGCGTGAGACGACGCCTGGGTCGAGGCGGCTGAGAAGCGCCCCGGTTTCGGCGGCTTCGTTCGCGGCGCCGGAGCGCAGCGAATCGCGCAGCGACGCCATGAGCTCCTCGCCCACGCTGTACGACAGTTCGACGAGCTTCTGCATGTCCGCGCGGCTCGAGGTGCGATTAAAGCGCAGGATCAGGTTTTCAGAAGTAGTGCGCGGAATGCGCTGCAACAGCTTCTCGACGCCGTCCATCTTGCGATCGCCGCGCAGGATATCTTCGAGGTACTCGGGGACGCGCTTCTCGAGGCCGATGCGCGGGCGCATGGTCTGCCCAAAGACGGGCCGCTGATTTTCAATGGCATCCAGAGAGTCCAGCGCCTGCAGCAAAGGAGGGAAGAAACGCCGCAGACCGGCCTCCTGCGCGAGGCGCACGAAGGCTGCGCTGATGAGGCCTTGCAAGTTGTCGTCGCGCTCGAGTCCCAGCTGCGCGCCGGCAATTTGAATGGCGGGCGCGAGCGGGCGCGCGTCGAGCGAGGCGTAGACCTCGGCGAGGTCGGCGAGGCCGATGGCGGTGCGCCGGCGCGCCTCCACGTCATCGCTCTGCAGGCAACGCACGTAATTGTCCAAAATTTTCAGCGCCGATTTTTCGTCGCCTCGCTGGATCAGCTCCTCGACGTATTGCTTCAGGTTGCGCGCCGGGATGCACCATGCTTCGGATGAGGTGAGCACGGAATATTTCCCGCGCTCCGGAACGGCGGCCCAGAACTGCCGGTCGAGAAGCTCGGCGGTTGATTCGACGATCACGCCGGCATCGGCGAGCTTCTGCTCGTGCGCGCCGAGAATTTTTCGCAGGCCCTCGATTTCCTGAGACATCTTTTCGAACATCTGGCGCACGGCGTTGACCTTTACTTCGCCGCGCTGGTAGCGCTCGAGCGCGAACTTGATCGCCAGGTGCTCGGCCAGGCGCAGCAGCATTGGGTCCTTGGAGTCGACCGTCGGGGTTTGCGCGGCGATGGCCGCAAGAGCCGAGCGCAGCATTTCCTGGGATTCGGCCGGCAGCTTGGTCAATTCTTCCTGGAACGGGCCGCTTTGCAGGCTGCCGCCCGTGCCCGCGAAATTTTGGCCGAGACTTGTCAGCAGTTTCAGGATGCCGAGGATGTCGTCATCTTTCGAGGTCCACGAGGAAAACACCGGCGCGCCACCGGGCGCTCCGCGCGATGCTCCCGAGACGGAACTGGAACCCACGCCGCTGCCGGTACCAAGGCCTCCAGGCCCGGGACCGCCGCGACGAACCCTGCCGCTTCCGCCCGTGCTCGCCGGCGAGGCACTCTGCACGCTAGCTTCCGCGCCGCGCAGGATGCTTCCTGTTGGAACGATCCCGGAATACGTGCTTTTGCCGGACGAGCCGCTTGCGCCTGCTCCCGATCCGGTTGTCCCGCTGGGTGCACCCGTTTCCGCGCTTCGTCCAGTTCCCGTGTCACCGGTTCCTGGACCGCCGCCGGTCCGAGTTTGACTGCCTCCGGAGGCGCTGCCAACTGGTGAGATTGCCGTAGGAGCGCTATCGGCCTCCGCTGGACTGCCCGCACCGGATGCGCTCGCCTCTTCGCTGCCATTGCCGGGCTCACCTTCGCCGCGCGAGCCTTCCGCGGCGGCGATCAGTTGCACCAGTTTCTGCGGGTTCTTCAGCCACTCCTTCATGGAATCGGCATCCGCACCCAGCGACTGCGCGGTGAGGAGGCCGGCGGCCAGGGCTTCGCGCGAGGCGTCTTCAGCCACGAAGCGGATCTCGTTGATCTTGATGTTGGGCGTGCCCGCGAGCGCGGCTTTCAGCTGGTCGGCGAGCACGGAGGGCTTCGTATTGCTCGTGGGAAAGGCGCGTACGAGGCGCTCGAAGTCTTCCTTGGTGACGCGCGATGTGAACTGAATGCTGGCGAGCCCCGCCGCAGAAAGCAGTTGAGCGAAACTGCGCTCGGTCGGATTGGCCTCGAGCGGCATGCCGTCGAGGAGGAGTTGCGAGCCCGTCGCGCCGAGGAGCAGGCCCGCCTCGTTCGTGGGCGGAATCGCCTCGTGCAGCTCGTTCCAGGCGGTATTGAATTGCTCGATGGTGCGCGCGTGGTCAAAGCTGTACAGCCGCGCGTATTTGAGCAGGATGTTCAGGCTGCGGATAAACGCGCGGGCGGAGGTGATTTTGGCGTTGGGTGGTTTTGGTGTCTCCATTGCGGCACGGGCGCCTGCAACCCGGACCCCTCCTCACTAAACCGTAACCCCATGCTGCAGGCGCGACAACGTCCCTCCTTAATTTTGTGGCCAAAGGGGAACGGCAGCTTGCGTGCCCGGCGCGTCCCGGGCGCTGCCAGTGGACGTTCGCGGCGTTCTCGTACAAAATGAAAGGCGTAGACTGCCGTTCGAGGGCGACGGAAAATCAATTTTTTGTTCATTCTGAGCGGAGCGAAGAATCTCTCTTAGGTTTACGCCCGATCCGTTGAGAGATTCTTCGCTCCGCTCAGAATGACGAACGCGCTCTCCTCGTTCGACAGCATACGATTCCGAGCTGAACAATACTGAATCAGGAGAACGACGATCATGCCGCCGCCGCCCATGCCTCAACCGCCCAAAATGCCCATTCCGGGCGTGAAGAACCTCGTCGCTGTGGCCAGCGGTAAAGGGGGCGTGGGCAAGACGACCGTAGCGGTGAATTTGGCGCTGGCGCTGCGGCAGCTTGGCGCGTCGGTCGGTCTGCTGGACGCGGACGTCTACGGCCCCAATGTGCCCATCATGCTTGGCACGGACGAGCAGCCGACGGCAGTCAGCGAGCGCGAGATCATGCCCGTGCAGCATCAGGGGATCCGGCTGATTTCGATGGGCCTGCTCAATCCGGGCGATAAGCCCATGATCTGGCGCGGGCCGATGTTGCATAGCGTCATGACGCAATTCCTGCGCAGCGTGGTTTGGGGCCAACTCGACTATCTGATTATCGATTTGCCTCCGGGCACGGGTGACGTGCAGCTCTCGCTGATTCAGCTGGTGCCGGTGACGGGCGCGGTGCTGGTGACGACTCCCTCCGCCGTGGCGCTCGCCGACGTGCGCAAGGCCATCGAGATGTTTCGCCAGGTGAACGTCGAGATTCTCGGGATCGTCGAGAACATGAGCTATTTCAACTGCCCACATTGCCAGGGCAAGATCGACGTCTTCGGCCACGGAGAAGGGAAGCGCATCGCGGAAGCGTACGGCGTGCCGCTCCTCGGTGAAATTGAAATCGATCCACGGATTCGCATCGGTGGCGACACGGGCGAGCCGGTGGCGCTGCAGGGGCCCGAGGCGCCCCCGGCGAAGAGCATCTACGCGATGGCGCGCGCGGTGGCGCGGCGTTTGGAATCGAAGGCGGCAGCGGCCGGACCGGTGGTCGAGATCGATTGAGCTTTTGGTAGCACAGACTTCAGTCTGTGGGTTTCCGGCAAAGAGTCCAGACCGCGCGCGTCAGCCTGTAATCAGCGTCTGAGCCAGGTTCAAATGGAAGGCCACAGACTGAAGTCTGTGCTACGGGTGGTGCACCGCGTTCGAGTCACGGCCACAACGCGAAAAGAAATCGACGCCGCAACGGCTCGCCTTCGGCAACATGCCCGTTCCCGGCACGAAGGCCGGGGCGGTTGTCTCGATCGGAATGGTCGTCATTGCGTTTCTCGCGATTCCCGTAGCGCGTCCGTTCATTCTTGGCGCGATTGGAGTTGGCGCGCTGATCGGCGGTTTTCTGCGATGGCTGCACAGCCGGGAATAGCCCTGGTGGCGCAGGCTTCTAGCCTGTGGAAGTTTGTTGGAGCAGGATCGACCTCGCCATAACAAAATTCCACAGGCTGCAAGCCTGCGCCACGTTTCTTGTCAGCCATGGATGCGTATGCTAGGTTTCTTTGATTCATTTCGCTTCATTTTCATGTCGAGTGTCATTGAGGTGCGGGAATGATTCGCAGCCATCATGGCCGAACGCCGCAGATTGCGGCTTCGGCGTATATCGATCCGCAGGCGGTGGTGATCGGCGACGTGGTGATCGGCGAGCTGTCGAGCGTATGGCCGTGCGTAGTGATTCGCGGCGATGTGAACTGGATCCGCATCGGCTCGAAGACCAACATTCAGGACGGCTCGGTCCTGCACGTCTATAAGGACACGCACCCGCTGCAGCTCGCGGACTCGGTGACGGTGGGGCACGGCGCGATCCTGCACGGCTGCACCATCGAGTCGCGCGTGCTGATCGGCATGGGCGCGATTTTGCTGAACGGCGCGCGCATCGGCGAAGGCTCGATCGTGGCGGCGGGAACGCTGGTGCCGGAGGGCACGGTCGTGCCGCCGGGCAGCTTGTTTATGGGCCACCCTGGAAAGTTCCGCCGCGCTCTCACGCCCGAGGATCAGGCGAGCATTCAAGCGTACGCGGACCGGTACGTGGAGTATTCGGAGACGTACAAGGCGGAAGCGGGGAAATAGAACTTCAGGGGCTAAAGCCCTTCCTTCGTCGGAGCACGTTCGGCCGGGCTGAAGCCCGGCCCTCCGAAAGCGTCAGAAGCGACACCTTAAGATCCTAGATTCTTAGATTTTAGATTCGGGCAGATTTCGGAGGTCCGGGCTTCAGCCCGGACGTAAAACTGGGAGAAAAACGGGGCTTTAGCCCCTGAAGCTAGGGAATGAAATTTCAGGCCATCAAGGGCGTTCGGGATATCCTGCCGCCGGAGTCCGCACTCTGGAACCACGTCGAGCAGACCGCGCGAGAAGTCTTCGGGACGTTTGGGTTTGCCGAAATTCGGCTTCCGGTTTTCGAGGGAACCGAGCTATTCGGAAGGGCTATCGGAGCGGAAACTGACATCATCTCGAAGGAGATGTTCAGCTGGCAGGAGAGCGGGACGGTTATCGAAGCGGAGCTCCCAAAGCTGTGGCTTCTCAAGCATGCGAGGGAATTCAGCGGCGCGAGCCCAGAACATGTCTTTGATAACCGACAAAGGCCGGATTTGGTGGTACGCACCGGAGATGACACTCTAGTTGTTGAATTCAAACGACGAACCATCAGCCAAGATACGGTCAGTCAAATCAAGGAGTACCGCCGAGTCTTCAACGAGCGGTTCCCGGATCAAAGATCGCCAAAGCTCCTGTTGGTTTTCGCGGAAGAGCCGTCGGAGTTCGTTCGCAGGCTAGCCGCTACGAATGACGTTGGCATTGAGATTTTGGATGTCCCAGAGTATGAACCGCGCGAGTCTCTCTCTCTGCGCCCTGAGGCCACCGCCTCGGTGGTTCGTGCTTACATTGAGCACGGAATGCAGGTTCATCCTGGCAACGTGAAGCTGTACTACATGGGGCCGATGTTTCGGCGGGAGCGGCCGCAGAAGGGGCGGTACCGGCAGTTTTACCAGATTGGGGCGGAAGTGCTGGGAACTTCGGACGCGCCGGGGATCGACGCGGAAGTGATCGAGATGCTGATGACGCTCTTCGAGCGGCTGAAGCTGAAGGGCGCGGTGCTGAACATCAACTCCATCGGCGACAAGAAGTGCCGGCCGGCGTACGTTGAAAAATTGCGCGCGGAGTTGCAGAAGGTGCGGGAAAAACTTGGCCCGGACAGCCAGCGGCGCATCGAGACGAATCCGCTGCGCGTACTGGACTCGAAGCTCGAAAGCGAGCAGGCCATCATCGAGACGCTGCCGCGCATCGGGGAAAATCTCTGCGACGAGTGCCGCGCGCACTACGCCGAGGTGAGGCGCCAGCTCGACCTGCGCGGCATTCCGTACCAGGAAAACTGGCGCCTCGTGCGCGGCCTGGACTACTACATGCGCACCACGTTTGAGATCACCGCTCCCGGCCTCGGCTCGCAAAACGCGGTGTGCGGCGGCGGGCGCTACGACGGCCTCGTGGAGTTGCTCGGCGGGCCCGCCGGCACGAAGGGCATTGGCTTCGCGATCGGCACCGACCGGCTGATTCTCTCGCTGCAAGAGGCGGGGGAAGGAGCGGTGAGCGAGGGCCTCGACGTGTACCTCGCCTGGTTTGGCGCGGCGGCGCAGAAAGCGGCGATTGGCCTTGCCAAGCGATTGCGCGGTGCGGGCTTTGTCGTTGAGCTGCCCGCGGTGGAAATGAAATTTGGCAAATCGCTCGGGCTGGCGGATCGGCTGAAGGCGCGCCACGCGGTGATTGTTGGAGATGACGAACTCGCTGCGGGTGTGGTTACGGTTAAGAGGCTTTCGGACGGCTCACAGCAAAAGCTTGCTGAGAAAGAATTGTTTGCGTACCTGAGTTCAGAG
>Ga0209060_10004372_pt1 | contig 11063 bp, 3 predicted proteins | sample Coa_R1_8_FD_187155 | JGI IMG/M metagenome (GOLD analysis project Ga0209060, IMG submission 187155) | Surface soil microbial communities from Centralia Pennsylvania, which are recovering from an underground coalmine fire - Coalmine... | ecosystem: Environmental > Terrestrial > Soil > Unclassified...
CTCCGGTGCCGCAAACAAACACAAGGTCCGTCTGTTCGGTTGGAGCAATCCTTCTTCGGACGGATTCCGCGGCCGGCCCGATGGTGCTTGTTTGCGGCACCGGAGCACTCAAGGGCACAGCAACACCGGCAGAGTGCCCGCTCGCATCAACGCTTGCTGTTCCAGGGGTTTTCCCAGGTTCACCAGCAGTTCCGAAGCCAGAAACAGAACTCAGAGCCTGCACCGTCCGCAAAAAGTTCATGCCATCAAATCCGCCGATGGCGTAAACGTGGCCATCGAAACCCAGGGCCGCTGCCAGGAAATCGCGGGCGGTGGGCATGGGCGTTAGGATGGACCAGGTGTTGCTGAATGGGTTGTACGCCTCCACGCTGTTGGTCGGGCTGGCAAAGGAGTTGCTACCGGTGCTTCCACCAAGAACAAGGAGACGGCCATCGGAGCCGAGGACGGCTGCCGCTCCCCAACGCGGGGTGGGCATCGGAGCTACGATGGTCCACGAATGCGTGGTTGGACTGTACGCCTCCACGCTATTGAGAACGCGACCGGCTCCATCCATTCCACCGAAGACATAAATTCTGCCATCAGGCCCCTTGGCGGCCGCAGGTCCCATTCGCGCGATGTGCATGCCGGTCACCGGGGACCATGTATCGCTCCCCGGCGTGTATGCTTCCACGGTGTTCACGGCACCCACAGTCGTGTTGTTGATGGTACCGCCGAGGGCGTAGATTCGGCCGTCGGAGCCGGTGGCACCTGCCACATAACTGCGGGCAGTGATCATCGCGGCGGCGGTGGTCCAGCTGCTGCTCCCGGGGAGGTACACCTGGAGCGTCCGGACAACATTTCCCAGCGCATCCTTCCCGCCGAAAGCGTAAATCCGCCCATCGAAGCCTGCCGCGGCCGCCAACGCCGTGCGCCCGGTCGGCAAGCTAGCCACAGATGACCAGGTATCGGAGCCCGGGCGGTATGCCTCCACCGTGCTCAGGGCCACGCTCGCATTGTTGGAACCCCCGATGGCATAGATCCGGCCATCGGAGCCGGCGGCGCCGGCGAGGAAGCCACGGGCTGTTGGCATCGGGCTCACCGTGGTCCAGAGTCCCGCCGCCGGAACCATCGAAATGGTGTATTCCGCAATCTGCGTTCCCCAATCGAAGTTCGACCCGCTGCTGTCGAACTGGTATTGATTGGCGGACCAGAAATTGGCGGGGGCAGCTGGATCGTATTCCGTGGCACTGTAGTCGCCGCCCCGGAGCGTGTTGGTGGTGGGCAGCACGCCGGCCTTGACGAGGATTGGTGGTTGCAACGTGTTCAGCGCGTCTGTGGCCACTCGTCCGGTGACCGCCATTGATGTCGCTTGCGTGCCACTGTTCTCCAAGAAGGTCAGGGCGATGCTGTCGGCTGAATTGATCGCGATCGAGGGGTAGGAAGTGCTGATGTCCCCGCCCAGGTTGATGTCGCCTTGCTGCAAGAGCGACGGCGTACCGGCGAGCGGTGCGTTGATCTCATACCAGCGGGCCAAGTTTAAGTCGCCGACGCCGACATTGCCGGACCCAACCAGATGCTGCGTGGTTCCGTTATCGATCCAGTCCGCGCTCAAGAGACGGTCGTCGATCTCGTTGGTCAAGCCGGGGACGCCGGGACTGTTGCTGTAAGGAATGACCGTGAGCGTAGTCGCGTGAAACGTCCCCGGCCCGGAAAGGTAACCGCTCTGTGTGAGGACGTTGATCGTGGTCGAGACGTTGCCGGTGCCGGTGCTCTGGAGGAAGTATTCCAGATTGCCGGCGGTTTCATGATGCATGCGGGCCGGAATCAGAATGTGTCGCTCGTCCCCGGTGGCAACCACGGTTTGCTGGATGACAGGCGGCCCGCCAGCCAGAAGCGATGCCTTGGAAATGGCCAGGATCAGGTTGTGGGTGAAGCCGAAGAAGTTGAACTGGTTCGTGGAGATAAAGACCGCGTCGCGGTTCCAGCCCATCTTGGGGAAGTCAGGGACTTGCGTGCCGCCCTCGTTTACGGAGTTGATCTTGAACACATTCCAGTCCGGAGCCCCCAGGCTCGTGGGATTGCTGGTTTTGGAAACAGCGAAATCAATCGTGCTGGTCGCGCTGAAGCCAGGGTTTCCTTCGATGACTTCCAGATAGAAACGGCCAGCTTGATCATCGTAGAGGACATACGGGTCCGTGAAGCGGTCGCCAAGGGTGAAGATTGGGGAGAAGAATTGCCCGAACGGAATGGGGCCAACGCGGGCACCTCCTTGCTTGTCGGTGAGGGTGATCGAAAAATTGACAGCTCCGATGATCGTGTTGGGTCCCGCGGCCATCATGGTGTCGGGCGGCGTTACGCCGGCACCCTGAACGGCCAATGCTTGGTTGAAGTTAATATCGGGGATGCTCTGTAGCAAACTAACGGACGGCAGAAGTCGATCTTCCAGAGACTCCACCGACAGACGTGCGCCGGCCGGCCTGGGTTGTGGGCCACGAATTTTGCAGCGTGTCCGGGCAAAGAGCGGGAGCATCATGCGCGGAACCTTCCTCACGCCGTACAGAGATAATCTACGCTCTGTTTCGCGGCGGTTCGCAAAACCGCGGGGTAGCCCACGCGGTCAGGAGCAGGGGAAAAGCGGAAAGCAGTCGACAAGACAAACCACAAAGACGCGTCAGGCGCGACGTTGTGATTTCCTAGACTACCACGCCCGGGGAGACCGTCAAGCGCAAAATCGGCGTTCGTTTTGAATCGGCTCCAGCGGTGAGCGCGGAGACCTACGATCCGGCTGGTTTTGAGTTCAGGCCATATTCATGCTCATCAAGAATTCGGCGTTGGACTTAGTTTTGCGGAGGCGCGAAGTCAACAGTTCCATCGCTTCGACAGGGTGCATGTCGGCCAAAACTCGGCGTAGAGTTCGGACACGATCCAGCTCATCGGGGTGCAAGAGCAGTTCTTCCTTGCGGGTGCCGGAACGATTGATGTCAATTGCCGGCCAGATGCGTTTATCGACCAGGCGGCGGTCGAGGTGCAGTTCCATGTTGCCGGTGCCCTTGAACTCTTCGAAGATGACCTCATCCATGCGGCTGCCTGTATCGATGAGCGCCGTGGCGAGGATCGTCAGGCTGCCCCCTTCTTCGACGTTGCGGGCCGCCCCGAAGAAGCGCTTGGGCTTCTGCATGGCGTTCGAATCGAGACCGCCGCTGAGCAGCTTGCCGCCGGATGGAGCTTCGGTGTTGTGCGCCCGCGCCAGGCGGGTAATCGAATCGAGTAACAAAATTACATCCCGGCCGTCTTCCACGAGGCGTTTTGCCTTTTCCAGGGCGATATCGCTGACATGGACGTGCTCAGAGGATGGCTCATCGAAGGTGCTGGCAACGACTTCGGCTGTTGGTCCGGCAACCGTGCGAACCATGTCCGTCACTTCCTCCGGCCGCTCATCGATGAGCAAGACAATGAGGTAACACTCGGGATGGTTGTGGCGTACCGCCAGGGCGATTTTCTGAAGCAGAACCGTTTTCCCCGCCCGCGGCGGCGAAACGATCAGGCCACGCTGTCCCCGGCCGATCGGCGTCACCAGATCGACCACGCGCATGGGCAGCTCTTCGCCGCTGGTCTCCAAGACCAACCGGCGGTCCGGGTGCAACGGCGTCAGATCTTCAAAGACCGTGGCCGAGGTCTTCTCCTCCGGCGCCCGGCCGTTGATCGCTTCGACCTGCATCAGGGCGAAATTCTCCTGCCCTTCTACAGGCAGGCGGATCGGGCCCTCGACCACCAAGCCCGTGCGCAGGCCGAGCCGGCGAATCTGGCTCGGGGAAACATAAATGTCTTCGGGCGAGGCCAGGTAGTTGTGGGCGGCGCTGCGCAAGAATCCGTACCCGTCGGGCAGCACTTCCAGCGTGCCCGAACCACGGACCACTTCGCCACGCTCGATCTGGCGGCGAACGATGGCAACGATCAGATGGCCGCGGTTCATGCCGGTATGTTCGGCAATGCCCTCCCGTTCGGCCAAGGCAAATAGTTTTGGCATGGGCAAACGATATAGATCATCGAGACGCGCAAGGCTCCGGTTAGTGGTCGTGGTCGTCTGGGCCGACTGGGTCACCGGTTCCACGGCTTTCCGGGGCGCCCGCTTGCGGGTCACATTCCCGGTCCCATCGTCGCTGCGAGCGACGGACATGATGCGTTCCTCCTTACTCACAAAACGTTATCAGGGCATTTGTTGTGTTGCTTGCCGCTTCGTGCTCACCCGCATGCCCAACTAACAGATGTCCAGCGGCAGGGGTGCCCAAGGTGATGCACGGTTCGCTGACAGTAGACCTTCTCAATCCTGATGGATGGACTTCCTCAAGGAAGCAAGATGCCGAGCGACCATCGCAAAAAGGCTTACAAAGCGGGGCAGGAACCGTACACTCCGAGTTCCGGACACCGGTTTGAAACTTCCTCTTGGGAAAGCCACTCAATGCGAAAAAGTGCAGTCAACGAAGAGTCACCCGTCTGGGCGGGCAACTCTTTTCTTTATTCTATCATGGACAGCCGTTCTTTCCAGCGCGATTCTTGGTAATCTTTCCCTTTCGCTTGATGGGCACCGTTGAGCCCCGATCGGGAACTGAGGATTTCGGATGAGCCAGCACACATCAGGTCGCGCCGCATCGTCGCACGGCCTTCGAACTTCGCGGGGCCGGTCGCTCCCATTGGGGGCCACGGCCCTGGCCGACGGCGTTAACTTCGTCTTGCTCTGCCATCACGGCACGATGGTTCAGCTCCTCCTCTACGCACTGGAGGAAGAGCGGCTTCTCGCTGAAATTCCGCTCGATCCCTGGATAAACCGAACCGGGTATCACTGGCACATCCAGGTGGCGGGGTTGCCTGCGGCTTTCCGGTACGGTTGGCGCGTCGATGGACCGAAGGGGGGTGGACATCGCTTCGATCCGTCGATTGTCCTGCTCGATCCGGCGGCCACGGCCTTGTCCGGCGGCACCGTGTGGGGCCAGTGCCAGGAGTCCGACGCCTTGCTAGCGCGGTCCGCAATCGCCGACCATGCCCCAATGCGGCGACGCCGCGAAACCGTGCCGTTGCGCGCCAGCCTTTTTTTTCGCCGTTCCTTCGATTGGCGTGAGGATATTCCGCCGCTGATTCCTCTGAGCGATTCGATCATCTACGAGCTCCATGTGCGCGGGTTTACGTGCCATCCCTCTTCCGCTGTCTCCAAACCCGGGACATTTGCGGGGCTGATTGAAAAGATTCCCTACTTGCAAGCGTTGGGAATCACGGCCGTGGAGTTGCTGCCCATTCACGAATTTGATGAATGCGATTGTCCCTTCCAGAACCCGGTGACAGGCGAGCGGCTGCGGAATTATTGGGGCTACAACAGCATCGCCTTTGCCGCTCCCAAGGCAAGTTACGCCAGCGTGGCGCGGGAGCATAACCAGGTCACCGAATTCCGCGAGATGGTCCGGGCCTTCCACCAGGCCGGGATCGAGGTATTCCTCGACGTGGTCTTTAACCATACCGGCGAAGGCGACCACCGCGGCCGAACCTACTCCTTTCGCGGCCTGGATAATGAGCTGTACTACATGTTGGGGCCGGATGGCCATTACCTGAATTTTTCCGGCGTCGGCAACACGCTGAACTGCAACCACCCCGTCGTGCGCCAGCTGCTCATGAATTGCCTCCATTTCTGGGTGGCCGACATGCATGTGGATGGCTTGCGTTTCGATTTGGCGTCCGTTTTTGGCCGCGACTACGTCGGAAATGTGCTTGTCAATCCCCCAGTCGTGGAGATGATCGCCGAAGACGGCGTTTTGGCGGACACGAAACTGATTGCCGAGCCCTGGGATGCAGCCGGTCTTTACCAGGTCGGGCAATTTCCCTACGGTCGCCGTTGGTCCGAGTGGAACGGTCAGTATCGGGATGATGTCCGTCGGTTTTGGCGGGGCGAGCCGGGCCTGGCCCGGCTCCTGGCCACGCGCTTGTGTGGCAGCGCAGACCTGTACGAGTCCTCCGGCCGGCAGCCGTGGCATTCGGTGAACTTCGTTACGTGCCATGACGGCTTCACCCTCTGGGATTTGGTCTCCTACAACGAGAAGCACAACGAGGCTAATGGGGAAGAAAACCGCGATGGCGTAAACGAAAACTTCAGCTGGAACTGCGGCGCGGAAGGACCGACGGAGGATCCGAAGATCCTTCTGCTGCGGAAGCGGCAGGCCAAGAACCTGATCGCTACCCTGCTAATTTCTCAGGGCGTACCGATGCTCCTGGCCGGCGATGAATTCTTGCGGACACAGCGTGGGAACAACAACGCCTGGTGCCAGGACAACGAAGTCAGCTGGGTCGATTGGAGCCTGGCCACCAAGAACGCCGATTTTCTGCGTTTCGTCCGTGGCATGATTGCCCTGCGCAAGGCCCACCCTGCGTTAAGGCGACAGATCTTTTTCCGTGGCAGCGGACCGGACGGAAAGCTCAAACCCGATATCCTCTGGCATGGGTTAAGACCCAACCAGCCGGATTTTTCGGAAACCGCCCAGACGTTGGCGTTCACGCTGGACGGCAACCAGACGGTACGGGAACCAGACCGGGATTTCTACGTTGCCTGCAACGCCTTGCGTGAGTCCGTGCGATTCCGGATCCCGAGCGCGCCTTCTGGGCGGCCCTGGAGAAGGATCGTGGACACGTCACTGGCCTCGCCGCTGGATATCGTGACCGAGGGGGAAGCGCCCCCAGTGGCGGCGTATTCGTTTTATCGCGTGGCTCCGTTTGCCATGATCCTGCTGATGTCCGACGGCTAATTGACCGTGCAAGAATCGGCTTTCCAAGCCTGAAGCGATAGCAAAGGTCTTTCACAAGTGCGTCAGGCTTGTAAGTTGGAGGATGGAAAAAAGTTCGTTAGTAATCGGGAATCGGCTGGCCGTCGTTGCGCACGACGAGCAGGCGAAGGACCGGCGGCGCAATTTCCACAGCGATCGAGCGAACGCTGCCGTCGCCCATCACGAATTGGCAAATTCCAGGGTGATAGCTCCCGAAGGTCCGCTCCGGTTCGGTCTCGCTCTGGGGATCTTTGGCGAGCGGAAACCCTGGGCCGCCGCAGCGGGCCACATTGCGGGGCACATCCGGACCGCCGTTGTAGGCCGCGAAATCTCCCGACGCCAGCCCCAGCGCGCTCGGCCGGACGTGCTTTTCGCCGACCAGAATCGTATTGCTGGTACCATCGGTCAACGAGCCCAGGCTCGTCCGACTTCGCCACTTGGTCACCACTCCTTTGACCACCGTCGCATCACCGACGATGATGGCCCCGTTCGCGGTCCTATCGTCGAGATAACCTTTCGGATAACTGGTGCGGTCGCCGCTGGAGCAGGCATAGTCCGTCAAAGCTCCGGGATAAAACGTGCCCCCCTTGCTGTCCTTCGGATTGTTAAAGCTCAGCTGCTGCGGCCGCCGCCGAGTCGGACAGAAATAGACCTTCAGGGGCGTTCGTTGCGCCTCTGCCGGTTGGCTGTAGTAATCCTTCGAGAGATCCCACGCCTGGGCAAGGCTTCCCTGTTCCAGGAACGGCCAGATTTGCACGCACCAGGTCGCCCATCCCCCGGTGGCATCCTGGTGAACTCGACTAGAGGGGAGCTGACCGAACGTCTCGTGGTAATTGTGGAACGCCAAGCCAATTTGCTTGAGGTTATTGTCACACTGAATCCGATTTGCTGCTTCGCGCACCTTTTGCACCGCAGGGAGCAGCAAGCCGATCAGGACCGCAATGATGGCGATCACGACTAGTAATTCAATGAGCGTAAAGCCGGCCGGCCTCTTCGAGATGTGTCGCTGCATTGGTACCCCTTTGAAACCTCAGCCCCTCCTCAGATAAGCACAGATGGCAGCTATCGGCGCTTCCAGCGGGCGAAAGCAAAGCCATCCATTCAACCGCGACAATCCAAAAAAGTTCCGGTGAGGCATTAACCCTGCCTGAGCAAGCGTTCACCCGAATCGGCGGCGATCCGGGACCTCGGCCCCGCGGCGGCACGATCGTAGCATGGGGACCGAGCGGTCTCAAGGATGCGATTGCGATCAAGTGGTCTGGGCAGACATTGCCCGGGGCGCGAGTCAGCGGTGGTTCGCCGCCCCGTGCCTGTGCAGCGAACCACCGCCTATCAGCATGGAATTACCTTCAATCTCGTAGCACATGCTCGGCATCTTGCCAGGCATTTTTGAAATGGTCGATCACGCTGTCGAATTGCCCGGCGTTCCAAGCACTGATGCCCCGAGCCAATTCATTCTTTGCCTCGTCGAGCTCATGCTCATTTTCATCCTCGGCCGATGCCTCCATGATTGCAATCGAGGCGAGCTCTTCCGTCGCCTGGGCAAGCTTCATGAGGTTGCTCAACAGAGCGTCCTTCGGAAGGTTGCTATGCTCATCCTTGTAAAGCTCGAACAGCCTCTGAGTGGCATCTTTCACTCGGTCAAAGACTGTTTCTCCATCTTCCGGACTGAGATGGGAATCATTGATCCACAGAGAAGAACCCAGCGCCGCGGTCAGTTTATGGATGGCTCTTGCGAGCCTGTGCGCATTGTCCCCCGTGGCCGTCGCTTTCAATGCGGTCAGACTGTCGAGGACATCCCCAATGGTCTCCCGTGGGGAAGAGCTCGTAACAGCTAAGGAGCCGTTCGCCGTAGTCGTGGCCGAGCCGGGCGTCTTTTCGGTCAACGTCACGCCGATCGGGAGAGAGCCGGTACCGCTATACGAATGGCTGCCTGCAACGGTGAATGATCCATTGGACGCACTCACCGTCCCGGGGCTGGTGGTCTTATCGCCCCAGCTAATGGTGGCCATGAAGTCGGTGGCGGGGCTGGCGGTGTCGGAATCCGTAAAGGTTGCGACGGTCCCCGAGAACTGCAATCCCGCCGCCGTTAAGCCCGGCGTAACCTTCCCGGACAGCTTGTCGCCCTCGGCAACGCTGGCCATGCTGGTGCCGGAGGCGATGACAGAGGTGGGGCTTGCAGTTCGGGCAGCCTTGATGATGATCGTGTACGGGCCTTCGTCGGCGTAGGTATGGCTGCCGTTGATTGTGTAGCTGCCATTGCTGCCGGTGAATGTGCCTGCGTTCGGAACCGATTGATCACCCCAATCGATGGTCGCGGTAAAGGTGTCGTTGGCCCCTGCGCCGGAAACCTGAAGCGTGGCCACCTGGCCCTGGAACAATTGACCTTCGGTGGCCTGGATCATCTTTCCCGTGATGCTCGCCGACGCCATGGGCACCAGGCTGATGGCTCCAACATTGATTTTGCCATTGGTCACGCTGGGTGAGCCACGCTCATCAGAAACGGGTGCTCCCGTCAGGATACCTTTGCCCACGGCCGGACTCCCCGTCATTGGAGCTTCGGTTTGGAGGATCATCGTTTGGCCTGGGGCGCCGATGGTCGGACCGCCGTTGTTACCCAGCGGACCAAGCAGCGGGTCAAGTGGCTTGGCAAGGATCCCGGTTTGAGTATTGGAATTGGTAAAGCCGGTGTTGCCACTTCCAGGACCACTGACGCCAATCAAGTTGCCGCCGCCGTCGCTGAAGCCAGTCGTCGCAGAAGCGTCTGGTCCTGCGGAGGCAAGGTTCTTGGCGACAATGGTGTTCTCCGCAGTAATCTTGGAGCCCACCGCGGCTGCCCAGAAAACGCCACCGCCGGCCGTGGCGGAATTGGCGTTGATGGTGTCGCTCAGAAGCGTCACGCTGCCGCTGAACGTGGTCCCGGCATCCAAACCACCGCCGCTGTTTTTGGCGGTGTTGCCCGTGAGGGTCGTATCCGTGATGGTCGAACCGGTCCCGGTCGTGTCCAGTTCGATGCCGCCGCCGTTGCCGTTGGCCCCATTCGTGGCAAACGTGCTGCTTTGAATCGTGAGGGCCGCTCCATTGGCGAAGAGGCCGCCGCCGCTGCCGCCACTCATGTTCCCGTCGATCTCACTGTTCATGATGGAAGTGGCTGGCCCGCTCGTGGCGATGCCGCCGCCGTTGCCGACAGCAGTGTTCTTCCTGAAGACGCTGTTCACAATCATCAAGCTGCCCAGGCCCTGCGCATCATCGAAGCCGCCCCCCATCAAGCCAGCGGAGTTAGACTGGATCGCACTGCTGCTGATCATCACGATGCCGTTGCCGTCGTTGGCGATGCCGCCGCCGATGCCGGTCGTGGAGAACGCCTGGTTGCTGCTCACCAGCGTGCCATCGATGGTCAGAGTTGCGCTCGCCGGACCAATGGAGTCGAGCCAGATGCCGCCGCCCTTGTTGTAGGCGAAGTTGCCCGCAATCACGCTTCCCGCGGTGATGGCGATGGTACCCGTGCCGTTGGAGAAGATCCCGCCGCCGGCGTCACTGGTGGCAGTGTTGTTGCTGATCGTGCTGTTATTGAGGATTAGGGTCCACGAATGGTTGTTGACATCCCACATCGCGATGCCACCGCCGTCGTCGTTGGCGACATTGCCCGTGACGACCATGTTGTTCAAGGTCAAGTTGGCGTCACCCTGGACTTCGATACCGCCACCGCTGCCCGGGCCAAACTCGGCCACCGGCGTCGTGCCCCCCGTGATGGTGAAGCCCGACATCGTGACGGTAAATGGTTGGCTGATCGCCGCAAACTGGCCGCGGATTTCACCGCTGGAAAAGGCGGTGGTGACGAGATTGGCGTAAAACCTTCCAGCCTTGAGCTGGTCAAGGAAGGCGCCGTTGATGGAGAACATTTGCGGTCCGGCGCTGCCGCTGACCGCGTGCGGCAAATCCGTCAATTCGATGTTGTTCCCATTGGCATCCGTGGCCGCGGGGCCCGTAAACCCGGGCGGGGCTTCGTGCACGTCGAGTGCGGTGGGCTGCCCCTGGAGCCCGTTGAAGCTGCCGCTGAACGTGATAGTTTGCTGCCCCGAGTTAATCAGGACGTTGGCCGTGCCTGTGGCTGTGGATCCGGTGGACGGTGCCTCTTGGCTGCCATCCAGATTGGCTCGGAACAGCTGGGTAGGGTTGATATCGAAGACGCGGTCGAGGTGGTTGCCATCGACCACAACCTTGCCGTTGCTGGTGTTCTGAATGGTCAAGTTGCCGCCCCCCGCTTTCCCGAGGATATCG
>Ga0209060_10004376_pt1 | contig 11056 bp, 14 predicted proteins | sample Coa_R1_8_FD_187155 | JGI IMG/M metagenome (GOLD analysis project Ga0209060, IMG submission 187155) | Surface soil microbial communities from Centralia Pennsylvania, which are recovering from an underground coalmine fire - Coalmine... | ecosystem: Environmental > Terrestrial > Soil >...
ACTCCGTGGCGAACCGGTTGCCCGGGGGATAGTAGTTCAGCTCCAGCAAGTGCCCACTTCCCTCCATGGCAAGGAGCACCACGCTGCCTTGCGTCGTGGCTTGGGTGAACCGATCCACCTCTTTCATACCGAGGACCTTCGTGTAGAACTTGACCGACGCTTCGAGGTCCTTCACCCGGATCCCGGTGTACCCGAACGCCACCTGCATGGCCCAACCAAAGGCGGATTCGGCACATAGGGGTTCGCACCCCTCGGGTTCGGAGTCGTGACGGCCCGCGGAGCACGGAGCTCGTCCCAGGTCGCTTGGAATGTCCCGCCGGAGCTCGAAAGACCCAAAACGAGCCGGCCGACTGGCCCCCCACGGGATGGACGGAGGGCCAGGCGGGGGCACGTCCCTGAGCGTGCGGTTGCCGCCCCCCAGCCACGCGACCTATCCCACGGACGGCTGGGTCTGGTCCCTTTCCGTTGTCTTCGGGGCGTTCTTTCTTTGCATACTCTGGTCGAGCCCTTCGCTCGGTCCCGACACTCCGGCGAATCTCTCCTTTGTCGGCCTCGTCGGGTTCACCCTCCTCGTCTTTGGCGGCATGGCGGCCGACCCTTTCGTCCCCCACCGTGCCACGGAGATGGACGTCGAGGGTTGGGGGATCCGCCTTCGTTTCCGGAAGTGGCCGTCTGACTACCTGTCGAAGGTCGATCGTTGGGGGCCGAAAGAGTTCCGGTGGGACGAACAGCCGATCGATGTTACGGTCACCCCGCAGCCGGCAGGCGACGGGGGGTGGGGGCTACGAACTCTGCGGGGTGACATTGGTGGGTATCGGGTGGTCTTCGTCCTCAGCTCCGAGGCGGTCGATGCGCTCCAGCGGTCTGCCCAGGGCTCGAGAAGCGTCAGCGCTCTAACGGGCAGTTCCGTCGGGGAGTTTGCGATACGTCGACCGGGCGGGGCTCGAGGCTAGGCCTGTTCACACAGCGAAGGAACGCCTCCCGAGGCCGGCGGTGTCCTCCGTCGCCAGCCGGAGCTTGGTCAGGTGGCTTGGGCGGGGCCAGCGGCGAAGAGAGGGCGCGTTCGTGCCATGATGGCGGATCCCTTATCCCACCGGTCGGAAAAGGCGGTTGGACCTGGGGTCACTGCCGCGGGGAACGACCGCCCCCCAGCGGTTTCCGGGGCGCCGCGATAGGACGGCGCGGACTCCGGACCGGTGGTGGTCAACCCAGGCGAGGGCTCTACTCTCGATCCGTGAAGGTGTCCACGCAGCCTCACTGGAGCCCGGCAAGGACCGACTTCGCGGTCCATCCCAGGGCGTCCTCGGTCGGGGCGACCTCCCAGAACATCCGATACGGCCCGCCGTGGGAGACGACGTACGAAGAATACACTCTCCCGGCGCGGACCCGCACGACCCATTCGTGAGGGACCAGGGCGGTATCGATCGATCCCTTCGACGGGGCCGGACTCTCCCAGAACTGGATGGTCGAGACAAAGCTTTGGAAGTTCGAGCTCGACAGGATCCGGAACTTCTGGTATTCTCGAAGGTCCGCCTCGCCTACGGCCCACCCATACCCGGGAATCTCGCCGGGGCCCTGCGGAGCATGGGGATCGAACCCGGGCGCGTTCACGTAGGCGACTCCGAGCGTGGCGGCCCAGAGCGCCATCGGGATCTTGCCAGCCAGCTCGGCCCAGGAAATGCTGCGGATCCGGCCCTCTGCCACGAACGACAGGTTGCGATTCGGAAGGGTCCAGTCTCGCCACTCACCCGCGGACTGGATGAGGGCTGGGTCCGACGCCGACAACAGAGGCCGCGTGCCCGAGGGGTCGCTCGATCCGACGGTCATCGACCCGCCTGGATGTGGAAGTCCATGGGGACTAAGGAGTGTTGGTAGGGGAACCCCTGTACGAGTTCCATGATCGCCCTCGGTCGGTCCGGACACGGTTGGAACGCGATTCCCGGTCGGGGCGGGGGAGATCCGTCAAGTGCGGGTCCTTCGATGATCTGGGTTGATGATGATGGCAGATGCTCTAAGAAGGTTCCCAAATGGGCCTCAATATCTCCGGCGGACGCTGCTCGACGAAAGGTTTCGCCGGCTCGGGAGGATTCTCGCGGATCCGGAGAGCCCAGAGCACCAAAGCAGGTACCAGAATGTGGAGGGGTTCCACGACCATGACACTGTGACCTTCGGTTCATCGTTCGGGTGGGGCACGATTGAGCGGTCCGTGGCGGCGGGAGAAGCTCCCTCACCTCCCCACGGCGGCGACCATGGCATCATCGAACAAGAACCCCCCTGAATCCGCCGCAGCGAGTTGGTACGCCCGGATGAACGCGCCGGGTCTCCCCACGAGGCGGGCGAGCCCAGCGGTTCCGACGGCTTCTTGGATTCTCCCCGCTATGTAGGCCCCCAACGGGTGCACCTCCGAGAAAGGTTCCTCCGACCGAACTTCGGGACTCCGCCGACCCACGCTACCCCGTCGTTTGGCGCTCAAGAAGATGTTCTGACACCTCTGCAGCTCCGCCGGCGCACGCCGGGTGATTCTAGCTCTCTCGGCCCGCATTCGCCTGTGGACGGCCAATCGGAAGGTTGTGAGGTCGAAGACCCGATCGGCGATGCCTTCCATCTCCATGTACGAAACCCAAAGGCGGACCCTGCGCTCCCACCGGACGGGCAATCGACGGCGAGGAGATGGCATGCCCGAGAGGTTCTGCCGGGTGAGGGCGTACCGCGCGACATGATGGAGCTCGTGGGCCAGGAGCCGCCTCACGCCGTCGCGGCCGACCTGGAGGGCTAGGAGCGGGTCAAGATAGACGGTAGAGGCGTCTACTCGCGCGTCGTACTTCAGCGGGAGGAGTACGATCCGCGCATGCTGGACGAGGCCTTTCCGAGGCAAGTACTCCTCCGCCTGGTCCGCGGCAGGCGTCAGTAGCTCCGACTGGGACCTGGCAAGTTCCGAAAGGAAGGGGCGCAACTCGGTGCGCGACGTCCATAGCCGAACAAGGTACCGGACGAGGGACCGTTCGTTCTCGGTGCCTCCCTCCAGAGGAAGCCCCTTTTGGACCGCCCGGATACAGTTCGTCCCCCGGCTCGACGGCACGCCGAACACGCGCAGCATGGCGGGGAAGGGGCTTCGGGCCAGAGCCCCCCGCGCCTCGGCCCCCGAGTTTGTGTCACCCAACAGCTTCAACAGGCCCTCGAGCGAGCCCGTAACGAACACATTCATCGGCGCTGAACGCCTACCCATTTCCCAGCAGGCGTCCCATAGCTTGAGCGGTGCGGCCGCCTCGAACCGCGGCGTCGGTCCCGGCGCAACCGTGCCACCCAGCCGCCTTCGCTGGAGGCCGCGAGATTAGAGGAGCTTGCCCGAGCGGATGATCGGGGTCCCGTCGATCGCGACTTCGGCTCCGGCGAGGGAGAACCACGTGAAGAACGTGGAGCTATTGGTGCCCCCGAGACCCCGGTTCCCACCGATCTGCAGGGAAACGGAACCGACCTCACTCTTCTCCAAGTTCGGTACGTCATGGACCGCCGGGTTCAACCCGAACGTCAGAGCGCTGGGGCGGTCCTTGCCCAGCGTGCCTTGCTTGAACTGACGGGCCAGCTCATCGCCTCCGTGCTCGACGGAGTACGAGCTCAGCTTCCCGCCGGCGAATTGGAGGGAACCTCCGGCGTGCCAGTTCCACCAGATGTTGGTCCGTCGGTTGGCGTGGAAAGTACCCTCCGCGGTTCTCGAGTCGAGCACTACATCTACCCAGCCGGCGGGGACGCCCTGGACCATGCCAGATAGGGATTCTCCTTTGCTCCAGGCATGGGTCCTCCCGTCCAGCAATCGTGGAGCGACCCCGGCCAGGGCGATCTCCAAGTCGGTCCCGTTCGGGTGGGTAATCCGTACTTTCTTCCCTCGCGAGAGCCGCCGGCACAGCCGAGCCCCACTCTTCGCCATCTGCTCCGGGTCCACGAGAGATGCCCGGAGCATCCGTTCCTCCCACTGCGCTCGATCGACCCCCCACTGGCGGGCTCGTCCCTCCGTCACGAAACCCGTGGTCATCCGCACCCCCCTGAGCCCCGTCTTTCGGGCGACCGCGTACCAGGGCCAATTCCAGGCAACTGCTTCGTCGAGGACCCTCTCCGGTAGCCTCTCGATGCGGTCAGTGTTTCCCGGCCCCCAGAAGTTCACGTACACATCTGCGGCTTTCAACGCCGCCCACTCCGGGGCGCTGGATTTGCCGAGGAGCTTGCTCTGCTTCCGGTCGATCGCCCGCCACCACGCGTCCTCGTCCTCGTGAACGAGGAGGACGCTCCCACCTACCCGGCGGACCTCGTCGACCATCGCCGTGGCGAGGGGCATCGTGTGGTTCCAGGATTCGATGATCGCGTTCTCTCCCGCACGGACCTTGAGATACTTGGTCACGATGTTCCGGGCCGCGTCTCGCTGCAGTCTCGACGGGGGTCCCGACACGGCCCGAGTCGCAGACCAACCTGCCTATTTGTAGGCCGCGAGATACTGCGGCACCGTACGTCCCCCGGGGGGCGACCGCTCTACCTCTCTCCGGCTATAGGGAAGTGATCTGGGGCTCCCCCCCGTCGGTCCCCCGTCCCCTCTCCCAATGGGGGTGTTGTGCGACGGGCGCGCGCTTGCCGGCGAGCCGAGGTGCAAGTGCCGTTGCGCCCACGCAGGATGGGGGGAGGCCCCCGCGGCCCTGGCCGCGCCGATTAGGGATATGTGGGCCGTGCCGCTAGGCCCCGGGGGACCGGACATGGATTCGGAAGTCGAGACGTTTCGGGCATGGTTCACGTACCTGGCCGACACCCGCCGCGGCTATCTCGAGACCCTTGCGAAACTTCCCCCGGTGGAGTTGACGAAGGACCGCGGTGCGTCGTACCCCAGCCTCCTCGACATATTCGCCCACTCTCAAGGCGCCCTCTACTTCTGGATGAAGAGCTGCGCGACCTTCCCGTTCCCGCCCCAGGAGGGTGACCCCGATGCTCCGCCTTCGATCGACGTGTTGAAGAAGGATGAGGCGTACATTCAAACCCAGATCCAGCGGGTAATGGCTGGACTCACCCCCGCCGAACTCTCGCGCACGATCGTGCGGGAGAAAGGGGGGCGGCAGGACCATGAGTGCCACATTCCTGTGCGCGAGGCACTATGGCATCTGGTCGAGGAAGAGCTTCAGCACCGCGGAGAGCTAAACGCGTTGCTCTGGCAGCTGAACGTTGACGCGCCGGTCGTCAGTTGGATCAAGTGGGACCACACGGTGGGTCGGATCGTGGACATGCCCTCCTAGGCGGCAGAGCGCTGATCCGTCGAATGGGGGCGAAACGAGCTCCTTCCAGCCGCCTTGTAGTACTGAAGGTGTCAGAACCGTAGGAGTGAATGGCTCGCAGGTCGGTCTCTCCCGCTCAGGCCGGCGTGCGCGTCCCCGCCCGAGCATTTGTCAACTTCCAAGCGTTCGTTCAAGCCTACATTGGGGCCGCGGGAAAGGGAGCAGTCACCTCTGAGACCTGCTCGGTCAACGGCGGGATCGACCGGGCTTCTGTCAGTTGACCTGTTCCCCGCCTGCGCCACGGTGATGTTGCTCCCGCCCCGAGCGTCGGCCCTCCGATGCGGGTCATCAGATGCACGATCGAAAGGTTCTCGTCGATGGAACGCCCGCCAGCCAGACAGCGTTCCCCGACTCTTGCCGCCCGGGGCACCTTCCATTCGGAGGGAAGCGATACCCGGTGAAGCCCCGCGACGTCCGGCGCCGTGGGCGTGTCTTGGCATCCGTCCCGGCGGAACCTTTCGACCCCTACTAACGAATGAGTATCTGTAGGCCTGGTATGGCCAAGCTCGCCCGGGTCACCCTCCGATTGGGCATCTACGGAGCCACTTTGCCTGAAGTGTGCCCCGCGATCCGATCCAAGGCACCAGCAGGGACGCCTAGGGGAGGTGGTTCTCGACACCCCTTCGGAGACCATCGGGCTGAAGTAAGGTCCCTGCTTAGCGATTGGCACTGCCGGCCTTTGGGCTCGGATCGCGCGGGGTTTCCCCGACCGGGAGTATCAGCGGATGGAAGGAGTCAGTAACGGTGGCCCGTCTCCGTACAGTTCCCCGATGTTCTTTCTCCCGACCATCGTGGGTTTCATGTTCGCCGGGATCTGTGCGTTCGTTTTCACCTATTCGAGTGGCTGGGCCTCCTTCCTTTCGCTCCTGTCCTTCTCGGCGGGCAACGCGGCGGTCTCGCTCTTCGTCGTCGGGATAGTGTTCGGGATGCCAATCGCCACCATTGGAGCGGGATTCCTCCTCAGCCCGACGTCCATCGTGGTCACGCCGTCCGGAATCATGTATGCCACCCGGCTCAACCGCGAGACCTTTCCCTGGGACTCTTTACTTCCGGCAAGCGGCATTCCCAGCGGGTCGTGGGCTCCGTTTCGGTTCAACAACCCAGCGGGTAGGGGTGTCTGCATCCGGTGGATTGACCTCATTCGAGCGAGGCAAATCCTGACGAATGCCGCCGTGCCTCCCAAGTTCTTCCCGAAGGGCTACTGGGACTGGGCAGGCGTCGCCGGTCCGGCCCTCTCTCCCGAAGCGGCCCCACCGCTCCGGTCGGACTCCTAGTCGGGGGCTGGCACCTAGACTTCACATCGACTCATGAAGGCTGTCAGGTGGCGCCCCGTTGCTCCGGGCCGGAGTCGACTCGCCTCCCTCTCACACCAACGGATTTTCGCTGGCTTCGGGACTGGCTCCAACCTCTCCCCGGAGGCACCCATTTCTCGGCGAAAGGCGCGCTCCTCCAAACACACAATCCAGATTGCGCCTCCCATGCGGATCGGGTGCGCCCCGTTATCACTGGTCAAGAACGATTCAAGATCAGCGGCCCAGGCTCTTTCCTCGCCGAAGGCCTGGATTGTCAGTCTCTGTCGGCTATGGAAAAGGACCGATTCTTAGGGTCGTTTACATGACCTTGGGCGATGGCCACCGGCGATCCAGCGCTCCGCCCGCCTGGGAAGCGCCCCCTTCCGTCGGACCCATTGTTGGGGGCCGGCGCCTCCCACTGGCAGTGGAGCTTCGTGCACTCGCAAGGCCCGTTCCCATTCGGAGCGACGGCCCGGGTCGGACCCATCGCTTGGAACGAACTCGCTCAAAAGGTGGAGCCGGCCATCGAGGCAGGTGGGTTCGGCATCTCGTTCAAGCAGCCACCCCGCTACGCTCCGGATCCGTGGGGGGTGTCCCGCTTGCAGCCAGGATTCGGATGTTTCGTCGGGGAAGCGCAGCTAGTCCGGCTGCCCCACAACACGTGGCTCACCTGTGCCACCTACTCGAGCGTGGTTGTGTCCGTAACGCTCGAAGTGGACCCGCCCCCGGCCGGGAAAGCCCTCGGGGCTGCGGACGAGGCCGTGATCTGGAAGGTCATCGCGGTGCTCGGTGCCGTCGAGTCGTGGGACGGGGCCCAGAAAGGGCTCGGAGACGTCCGTCGCTTCACCAAGCATCTGCCCACCGACCCCGACCTCGGCTGGATACCGTCGGCTATCGTCTCTTCCCTCCAGTAGGGGCCCAGGGTCCCCGCACTGATCCTTCGACTTCCGAGATCTTGGCCACCGGAGTGCCCTTGCCCCCACCAGGCCCTCCTCGGAGGAGTCCCTGAGGTTCGTTGAAGTGGATCCGGGCTCGTCACCTGGACGCCACCAGCATCGGGTCCAGCAATCCGCGTTACAACTTCTCTGAGACATCCTTGGCCTCGGCCAGAGGTGGGTCCGACTGGGTCCACGCAGGCCTCGAACGTTGCCCAGGTCGAGATTCTGCCAGATTTCTTGCAGCCCCAGCACTCGAGGGCCCCGATTAGTCGCTCGCGATCACCGACCAGATCAGGGTCCCACGAGAGGTACGCGTCGCGGGTGTTCAGCTCAATTGCAGACCCACCCACGATCACCACAAGTCCTCCCGGCTCGGTTCGGAGGATTGCGGTAAGCCAGAGGAGACCCTTGGCACAACTAGTCGCTCTCGCCGGAGCGGAGCTTGCCTCCTCCCCACCTATCCTGCCCGTCGTAGGGTTCTCGGGGAAGGCTTGCCTCCCTCGCGCATCAGGACCCGATCCTTTTCGGTGCGCCGCCTAATCTCGGCCCGCCCAGGCCGGCGGCCCGATGTAAATTTGCTCAGCTTGAGCGGGTCCGCCGCGTTCCGGCGAATGATCTCTGCCGCCCGGGCCTTCTTTGCCCGGCGGTCCCCGAGGATGTCTGCAGCCCATGAGACTCGGCATCGACGCCGCAAGGCGGCGCGGATGTGGGGATCGACCACCTCCCAACCGATGCCGCCGGGTCCGGCCCTTCTCACCTCCCCTACCTGCAGGAGGCGCTTGAGCTCACGGTACACATTCGGTGCTTCGACACCGGCAACTTGTGCGACCCGGTATGCTGTCGGCGGACGGGACGCGTTCGCCAGGACCGAAAGCACCCTGACTCGATCCGCTGACCCGAACATCGTGGCCAATCCGGGGTCCACCCTTACTCTCATGATCAGTCTGGATGTATTGGCTATTTTGACTATTAGCTGATTTGATTAATAACCATTACCTCCCGAGTAGCTCGACCGCCGGCCGTGCCGGTTGGAGCAGGGTCCCCAGTTCCCGGGGCCGGTCACACGACCTGGCCAGGGCCGTCAGAAGTTCCCGGCTACCACGACATCCAGCCCTTGCGAGTTCTGGCTGGTGGAGTTGTAAGCCGCCTTGCATTCCCGGGTCGGCGTAGGGGCTCCCTCTGCTTGGTTCCGGCGGACAGACCGACCAAGCGCGCAAGACTCAAACGGTCGAGATTCCCATGCGCGCGGAGGCGTCCATGGGCAGGGTGCGCGTAGCAGGTTTTAGTGTGTCCATCGATGGTTTCGGGGCCGGCCCGGACCAGAGCATGCAGAGTCCGCTAGGCAGACGGGGGGAAGAGTTGCATAGGTGGTTCTACCCGACCCGGACGTTCCGATCGATGATCGGGGAGGAGGGCGGGACGGACGACCCCTTCGCACAGGCCGCCGCCGAGGGCTTCGGCGCAGTCATCCTCGGGCGCAACATGTTCGGCCCGATCCGTGGCGAATGGCCGGACGACTCGTGGAAGGGCTGGTGGGGCAACAATCCCCCCTACCACGCGCCGACATTCGTCCTCACTCACCACGCCCGGGCTCCGATCGTGATGGAGGGTGGGACGACGTTCCATTTCATCACCGACGGGACCGAAGCGGCCCTCACCCAGGCCAAGGCCGCCGCGGGCAATCTGGATGTGAAGATCGCCGGTGGAGTCTCGACAGTCCGTCAGTACCTGCTCACAGGGGCGATCGACGAGTTGCGGCTGGCAGTGTCACCCGTTGTTCTGGGCCGTGGTGAATCGCTGTTCGCAGGCATTGACCTGCCTGGCCTGGGCTATCGGGTCACAGGGGCGGTCCCAACGGAGCTAGCGACCCATGTCGTTCTCTCGCGCTGACGAGTGGAAGCTGACCGCCGTCCAGTCGTGATCGCGCTACCATAGCGTACGGAGCACGCCACGTGCCGGGCTTCTAAACGACCGTCCCGTAGGCCGTGATCCGCCTGATCTTATCGCCTTCAAATTCAAGAATGTTGCAGAATTGGACATCGATCCTCCCACCGTCCTTTCTGAAGATCTGCGCGACCCCTTCGGCGACCCCCGCGTTGCCCTCTTCGATCGTCCTGTCGAGCCGCATCCCAAGCCGAACGACTTCAGGGCCGGGCAGGACCTCCTTCTCGAACTCGGCCTTGCCATGGGTCCGAGTGGGCGCCCCGACCTCCCAGCGTTCTACATCGTCTGTGCATAGGTCCAGCATCGCCTTCCAATCCTGATGAGCAAAGCACTCCGCCCAGCGCGCGATGACCTTCTTTCCCGGCGTCACGCCAGGTGAGAGGGCCCAAAGCTAGATTACGTGCCCCTTCTAACGTTGACAAGTTCCGCCGACAGTTCGCTCCGCAACGCTGAGTGCCTGGACAGGGGGACTCGCGGCCGACATGCGAAAGTCCAAGGAGGTGTGGTAGCTTCGGGTTCCGCCGTCGCGGGGCACTCCGGAGAGGCTGATGGGGGATCTTAGCCAAGAGGTCGAAGTTCAATCCCGATCGCCGCTGCGTCTACGTGAACCGAGGGATTTCTCATGACGAGATCGGTAGTCGCCCACATGATCCTGACGCTCGACGGGGTCGCAAAGTTTGAAGCGGTCCAGCCGGCCATCATGGGGCTCTTCGATGAAGATATCCAGCAGGATGCTGAATCGAAGATCTCTCAAGAAGACGCGATGATCCTGGGACGGAAGACCTACGAAGAGTGGCTTCACTTTTGGCCCGAATCGGAGATCGAACCGTTCGCGAGCCACATCAACACGGTTCCAAAGTATGTGGTATCACGGACCTTGAAGTCTGTGACTTGGCCCACGAAAGGAAAGGCGCACCTCATCTCTGGAGACCTGCGAGAGGGCGTCCTGGCCCTCAAGGACCAGCCCGGTGGAAACATCGGGGTACACGGAAGCCCCACCCTCGTATCGTCCCTAATCAAGGCCAATGTGGTCGACCTGCTTCGACTCGCAGTCTTTCCCATCGTGGCGGGGAAGGGGGCGAGGCTGTTCGAGGACGGCTTCCCGCCGGAGCGGTTTCAGCTGGTCGATTCGCTGGTAAGTAAGAATGGGGTTGCGGTTCTCACATACAAGCCACTCGGACGGATCGAGGACGCCTGAGCAAGCTACGGCCGGTTCCTCACCACGCCGGGGGAGGCAATCCAGGGCCTGAACGTTGAGGCCTCGTCAGGGTCCCGCCGGCCTGGCCGCGGCGAAGGGCAGGCCGCGTTGCGCCGTCCGGTGCGATGGGCAGGGGCCCGCTCGACCTGCCTCGGAGTCCGTGCGGGCAAGCGAGCGGGCAGCGCGAGGACCACCGCACCAGTCCGATAGACGGTGGGGCAGAGGCTCGCTCGGTCCGGCTTGGGCCCGTCTAGCAGCCGTCCGTGAGGTTGATCGCCTGCGAAGCGGTGCTCGTGTAGAAGGACACGCTACCTACGTAGGTCACCACTATCGTGTAGGCGCCGCACAGGCCGGCGCCCGCTGTCCAGCTAAACT
>Ga0209060_10004382_pt1 | contig 11043 bp, 10 predicted proteins | sample Coa_R1_8_FD_187155 | JGI IMG/M metagenome (GOLD analysis project Ga0209060, IMG submission 187155) | Surface soil microbial communities from Centralia Pennsylvania, which are recovering from an underground coalmine fire - Coalmine... | ecosystem: Environmental > Terrestrial > Soil >...
CGCACATCGTGCCCGAATGGTACTACCTGCCGTTCTACGCGATGCTTCGCAGCATTCCGAACAAGCTTGCGGGCGTCGTCGTGATGTTCTCCTCGATCCTGATCCTGGCATTCCTGCCCTGGATCGATACCGCGAAGACCCGATCCTGCAAGTATCGCCCGCTGGCAAAGCAGTTCTTCTGGATTTTCGTGATCGTGTGCATTCTGCTCGGCTATCTGGGCTCACAGCCGCCGGAGGGCATTTATGTCATCGCCGGCCGTATCCTCACTCTCTGCTACTTCTCTTATTTCCTGATCGTGCTGCCGCTGCTCAGCCGCATCGAGACGCCACGGGCGACGCCGAACTCGATCGCCGACGCGGTCCTGGCGAAGGGCGGCAAGGTGGCGGCCGCAGTGATCGCACTCGTGGTCGCGGGCGGGGTGCTCGTCGGCAGTGCGCAAAGCGCGCGCGCCGAGGAACAGGAGACGCCGCCGGCGCAAAACTGGTCGTTTGCCGGGCCGTTCGGCAAATATGACCGTGGCTCGTTGCAGCGGGGTCTGAAGGTCTACAAGGAAGTCTGCTCCAACTGCCATGCGCTGTCGTATATTGCGTTCCGCAACCTCGCCGATCCCGGCGGCCCCGGCTATTCCGAGGCGCAGGTCGCGGCGCTTGCGTCCGAGTACAAGATCAAGGACGGCCCGAACGACCAGGGCGAGATGTTCGAGCGCCCGGGCCGCCCGGCCGACTACTTCCCATCGCCATTCCCGAACGAGCAGGCGGCGCGCGCGGCCAATGGCGGAGGTCTGCCGCCTGACCTGTCGCTGATCGCGAAGGCGCGCTCCTACGAGCGCGGCTTCCCGTTCTTCGTCTTCGACTTCTTCACCCAGTTCCAGGAGCAGGGCCCGAACTACGTGTCGGCCATCCTGCAGGGGTTTGAGGACAAGCCGCCGGCGGGTGTGACCATTCCGGACGGCTCCTATTACAACAAGTATTTCCCCGGGCACGCCATCAAGATGCCGAAGCCGCTCAGCGATGGTCAGGTGCAGTTCGACGATGGCGCGCCGGCGACCGTGCCGCAATACGCGCACGACGTCACCACGTTCTTGATGTGGGCCGCCGAGCCGCACATGGAAGCTCGCAAGCAACTCGGCTTCCAGGTCTTTGTCTTCCTGATCATCTTCGCCTTCCTGATGTATTTTACCAAGAAGAAGGTCTGGGCCGACGCGCACTGAGGTTTGCCGAAGCCGGTGAATTGAAAAAGCCCACGGAGGAAACATGGGCACGATCATCACATTCAAGCGTCCGGATGGCAGAGATGCCAGCGGCTATCTCGCCAACGCGGCTGGCGGCAATGCGCCGGGCGTGGTGGTGATCCAGGAATGGTGGGGTGTGCAGGATCAGATCAAGGGGATGTGCGACCGCTTTGCGCGCGCCGGCTTCGATGCGCTGGCACCCGATCTCTACAAGGGCACGGTGGTGCCTATCACAACATGGAAGCGGCGGCGAAGGAAATGAACTCGCTGGATTTCATGGACGCCACCACGCAGACCGTGCGCGGTGCTGCGCAATATCTCGCCAAGAACGGCGCCAAGGTCGGCCTCACCGGCTTCTGCCTGGGCGGCGCGGTGACCATCATCGGCGCAACCAAGATTCCGGAGCTCGCCGCGGGTGTGGTGTTCTACGGCATCCCGCCGGAGGCGGCGGCGAAACCGGCCGACGTCAGGATTCCGCTGCAGGCGCATTTCGCCAACAAGGACGATTGGTGCACGCCGGCCGCCGTTGATGCCTTCGAGAAAGCCATGAAGGCTGCGGGCAAGTCGCTCGACATCTACCGCTATGACGCCGAGCACGGCTTTGCCAACGAGCAGCGGATGAGTGTGCACGACCGTCAACGCGCCGAACTCGCCTGGACCCGTGCGACGGAGTATTTCCGGAAGCATCTGGGGTAGGGGATCTCTACCGTCGTCCCGGCGAAAGCCCGGGACCCATACCGCGTGATCGCGCGATTTGAGGCAGTGCAAGTCGCCAAATCTTCCTTCAACGATACAGGCCTGTGGTTATGGGTCCCCGCTTCCGTGGGGACGACGCGCGTGGCTAATTTCCTTTCATCCCGTCCCACCAGGCGCAGGTCCCCGACATCAGCTTGTAGTTCCCTTCCAGCACCTGCACCGGTGCGCGAAGGCCTTCCCTTGCCGCGCTCATCCGCATCTCGCGCGCGACCTCACGGTCCTTCTCCGGCAACCAGACACGTTCGTGTCCCCACAGGCTCGGGCCATGCGTCATTTCCACCGCATGCCATGTTGCGGGATCGATCTCACGGCCGCCCCAGCCGCACTCCACCATGAATGACGACGGTGTTTTGGCATAGAACGAGGTCATGAGATCGTTGGTGTGACGTCCGAGCGTGACGTTGACCCGCTCCTCGGCGAGCGCGACATCGTAGGACTGGCCGACGTCGTCGAGCGAGAACAGCTCCACCATCAAATGATGCATGCCGTTTTTGCCGGTCTCGATCAGCGCCAGACTGTGGTGGCGCGGATTGACGTGGAAGAAATAGGCGCGGAACGGCTTTTCGATGTAGTCTGAGAGGCGGAAGCCGAGCACATCGACATAGAACGCCATCACAGGATCGATGTTCTCAACCGTCAGCACGGCGTGGCCGAGGCCCATCGCCCCGGTGCGAAATCCCGAGATGGAACGTCCCGGGCTGAACGGCGTATCGTCGATCTCGGCGCCGTAAAATGCCTCCAGCCGATTGCCGGCGGGATCGTGGAAGGAGATCAAAGCGGACACGCGCCTTGCATCGGCAAGCGTCCTGGCTTCGGCGGTGACCTCGACCTTGGCCGCCTCGAGCGAAGCTGCGAGCGCATCCAGCGCGGTACTGTCGGCGACCTCCCAACCGAAGAGGCGCGCGCCGTCGCCCATCGCGCGATCGATCACGACCCGCTGCTTGCGGTCGTCCATCCGGAAGGCGAGCAACGAATTGCCACGTTCGACCGCCTGAAGGCCCACAAGGTTGGTGCCGAATTGCCGCCAATCGTCGAGCTTGTCCGATCCGAACCCGGCATATCCCAACGCCCTGATCATGGTGCGTCTCCCTTGATGGGCCGGCATTATCGCCGGCGGCGTTGCTCAAATCCTACGCGGTTTTTTAGTTCCGTCCATGAAAGAAGCGCCCTCGACGCATCCTGGACGTGTGATAGAGCGTTGCGCAATGTGGCCGAATGGAAGGAGGCGGCGGAATGTTGGTTAAAGGCCGACTGACGACGGTTGTCGTACGTCGCCAGGCGCACGATGCCGCCCGCCAACCCGGCGAGGCTCATGAGCTGGTCTCGGCTGTCGTCAACTACGTCAACGACATTCAAAGTTCCGGCGTCTACGCGCGGCATGAATTGTTGGCCGCGCTCATGCAGGCCTACCATGCCGACTACTATCTCGCGCAGGTCAACAATGGCGGCCACAGCCAGTTTATTGGCAACACCGGGGCCATGCTTCCGACCACCGGCGCCGACGCGCTTGCAGGACTCAAGGCGATGGGTGCCTACCGTCAGCATGAAATTCTGACGGAGATGATCGCGTGGGTGAAGTCCAACCCAGAGGAGGCGAAGGCCCAGAATGGTTTCTCCGTGCGGGCGCCGTTGCTCGATCAGCTTGACAAGCGGTTCTACGAGGCAGAACGGCAAACGCCGATGAGCGAACTCTCGGCCAAATGGATCGCAAGCTGGCCAGAACTGCGTGTCGTCGCGGCGGATCAATATGCCGGCGAAATCGAGCGGCTGGCGCAATTGAACCCGTATCTCAAGGCAAGGCGGATCCTGCATAGCGTCCAGCAGCTTCACTTCCAGATGACCGATCCCTTGCAAATCACCGTCGCGGCCGCCTGTGGCGCGGTGCAGCCTCACCCCGAGGTGAAGCTCGCGCTTCATGCCGGAAGCAACATGGAAATCGGGGGACAGATGTGCAAAGCCTTCGGCCTTCACACGGACAAGGGCTTGCGTCTGTGCGTGTTCGAAGACACGGGTGGATGTCTGTATGAATTCATCAAGCCCAGTCCGCTTCCGAAGGACGCCTCGCCCGAGGAGCGAAAGACGTACCGGCCTTTCGCTGCAGGCGCGCGGCTATCTATGGTGGGTGCAGACAGGATTCGGCAGTTCATCAACATGGCGGAGAAATTTCTTTGCGCCGAGGCCATCGATCTGCTGTTGAGAAAAGGAGGCTTCGATTCCAAGGCCATGGTCACCGCCTGGGAGCTAATTGACGGCAACGCGTCGTGGATTCTCGCCACTGGAAAAGATCGGGTTGCGGCGGTGGTTTCTGCAGAGGGTGCGGTGCTCACCAAGCCCGACCGGACGCCCCTTCTCCGCGTTTCGCGGGCCGAGATCGACCATCATGCATCTCAGGCTGCAATTGGCCGGGACACGATGCGCCCGCCGAAATAGCAGACCGATCTGCCTGACCAGGCGCCCGGGTCAGAACGCAAACGGGGCCGCTTGTGCACCCTTGACGCCCGGCGCCGCGATGGTGTTTACCTAGGACCCATGAGCACCGCCGTTTGCCGCTTCCGTCGTTGGTGGCCCACCTTGTAAAAGGTGGCCGGTGCGATTTTCCTACATCTTCGTCATCAGAGGCCGCCATCACAGCGCGGCGGCCTTCGTTTGTCCTGTGTGGCGTTCCCTCGCAAGTCTCGTTAAGAGGATCACATGAACAGGACAGTCTTCTCCCTTCCGGCGTTGAGCGAATATGTGACCCGTGGCGGCCTTTCGGTGCGCCGGCAGGCCGAGCTGTTCTCCGGCGGCGCCAACCGGCTCGATCAGCTGATCGATCTGCTCGACCGCCGCCGCGGCGTGGTGCTGTCGTCGGGCACAACGGTGCCGGGGCGCTACGAAAGCTTCGATCTCGGCTTTTCCGATCCGCCGCTGGTGCTGGAAACCACAGGCGTCGATTTCACGCTGACCGCGCTGAACCGGCGCGGCGAGGTGCTAATCGCCTTCCTCGCCGATACGCTGCGCGATCCCTGCGTCGTCTTCACCGAAAAGACGGCGAGCCGCCTTGCTGGCCACATCCTGCGCGGTGCAGCGCCAGTCGAGGAGGATCAGCGTACCCGCCGCGCCAGTGTGATGTCGCTGGTGCGCGACATCGTTGCGGCGTTTGCCGCAAACGACGATCCGTTGCTCGGGCTCTATGGCGCCTTCGCCTATGATCTCGTGTTCCAGATCGAGGACCTCGTGCAGAAGCGCGCGCGCGAGAAAGATCAGCGCGACATCGTGCTTTACGTTCCGGATCGGCTGCTCGCTTATGACCGCGCCACCGGCCGCGGCGTCGTGATCTCTTACGACTTCGCCTGGAAAGGGAAATCCACCCAAGGCGGGCGCGAAACCAGCGAGAGCGTCTATGCGAAAACGCCGCGCCAGGGATTTGCCGATCATGCGCCCGGCGAATATCAGACGACGGTGGAGACCGCACGCGCGGCCTTTGCGCGCGGCGATCTGTTCGAGGCGGTGCCGGGACAGCTTTTCGCCGAGCCCTGCGAACGTTCTCCGGCCGAGGTGTTTCAGCGGCTCTGCCGCATCAATCCGTCGCCCTACGGCGCGCTGATGAATCTCGGCAACGGCGAGTTTCTGGTGTCGGCATCGCCGGAAATGTTCGTCCGCTCCGACGGCAGGCGGGTCGAGACCTGCCCGATCTCGGGCACGATCGCGCGCGGGGTCGATGCGATTGGCGATGCCGAGCAGATCCGGCAGCTCTTGAATTCGCAGAAGGACGAGTTCGAGCTCAACATGTGCACCGACGTCGACCGCAACGACAAGGCGCGCGTCTGCGAGCCCGGCACGATCAAGGTGCTGGCGCGGCGGCAGATCGAGACCTATTCGAAACTGTTTCACACTGTCGATCATGTCGAGGGCATGCTGCGGCCGGGTTTCGACGCGCTTGACGCCTTTCTCACTCATGCCTGGGCTGTCACCGTCACCGGCGCGCCAAAACTTTGGGCCATGCAATTCGTGGAAGACCACGAGCGTTCGCCGCGGCGCTGGTACGCCGGCGCGATCGGCTGCGTAAATTTCGACGGCAGCATCAACACCGGGCTCACCATCCGCACCATCCGCATGAAGGACGGGCTCGCCGAGGTGCGCGTCGGCGCCACCTGCCTGTTTGATTCCGACCCCGCGGCGGAGGACCGCGAATGCCAGGTCAAGGCGGCCGCGCTGTTCCAGGCTCTGCGCGGCGATCCGCCAAAACCGCTGTCGGCCTTTGCGCCTGATGCGACCGGCTCGGGCAAACAGGTGCTGCTGATCGACCATGACGACAGCTTTGTGCATATGCTTGCGGATTATTTCCGCCAGGTCGGCGCATCCGTCACCGTGGTCCGCTATGTGCATGCGCTCGACATGCTGAAGCAGAGGACGTGGGACTTGCTGGTGCTGTCGCCGGGCCCGGGCCGGCCGGAAGATTTCAAAATGGCATCGACCATCGGCGCTGCGCTCGACAAGAAACTGCCGATCTTCGGCGTGTGCCTGGGCTTGCAGGCGATCGGCGAATATTTCGGCGGCCAGCTTGGGCAGCTCACCCAGCCGGCGCACGGGCGGCCGTCGCGGGTGCAGGTGAGGGGCGGACGCTTGATGCGAAGCCTGCCGAACGAAATCGTGATCGGCCGCTATCATTCGCTCTTCGTCGAGCACGACAGCATGCCCGATGTACTCGACGTCACCGCAAGCACGGAAGACGGAGTTGCGATGGCAATCGAGCACAAAACGCTGCCGGTCGGGGGCGTGCAGTTTCACCCGGAATCGCTGATGTCGCTGTCCGGCGAGGTTGGCTTGCGGATCGTCGAGAATGCGTTCCGGCTTGACGTGTCCATCAATTGAGGGGGTTGCAATGACGTTCGATCGTGATTTGAAATCCAGCGTCCGGACCATCCCGGATTATCCAAAGCCGGGAATCCTTTTTCGCGACATCACGACGCTGCTGGCGGATGCGCGCGCGTTCCGTCGCGCGGTCGATGAGCTGGTGCACCCCTGGGCCGGCTCGAAGATCGATAAGGTTGCGGGCATCGAGGCGCGCGGCTTTATTCTCGGCGGCGCGATCGCGCACCAGGTCTCGGCCGGTTTCGTGCCGATCCGCAAGAAGGGCAAGCTGCCGCACACCACCGTGCGGATCGCCTACTCACTCGAATACGGCATCGACGAGATGGAGATGCATGTCGACGCCATTCAACCCGGCGAGCGCGTGGTGTTGGTCGACGATCTCATCGCGACCGGCGGCACTGCCGAGGGTGCAATCAAACTCTTGCGTCAGATCGGCGCCAATATCGTCGCCGCTTGCTTCATCATCGATCTGCCGGACCTGGGCGGCGCGGCGAAACTGCGCGCAATGGATGTGCCGGTGCGCACGCTGATGTCATTCGAAGGGCATTAGCGCTCGCGGTGGGCAGCGGAAGTGGGCTCCCTCTCCCTTTGGGAGAGGGTTGGGGTGAGGGGTTAAGGTCTATCGATATATCGCGGCCCCTCACCCGGATTGCTTCGCAATCCGACCTCTCCCCAACGGAGAGAGGTGAAGCGCGCCTGCGTATAGCTCGACACAATTAACGCCTCAATCCTCCTGCAGTGCGGGTGCGGCCTCGCGCGCGTCGGGAACGGCAATCACGACTTCGCCGTCCATGATCGTGACCTTGATCTTGCGCAGCCGCGCCCTCGCATTGCCGGGATGGGCGCCGGTGCGGATGTCGAACTCATACGCATGCCAGGGGCAGGCGATGTGCAGCTTGGTCTTGGAGAACGTCATGCCCTTGCTGGTCTTGTCGTCGGCAATGACCTCTTCGACCTTGGCGATCATCTTGCCCTGACAGACCGGCCCGCCGAGATGCGGGCATTGGTTGAGATAGGCGTAGAACTCGCCGTCAACCTTGAACACGCCGACCTCGAAATTCTCGAAGCCGACGACCTTGCGACCGGGGTCCTCGAAATCCTTGACTGAACCGACACTGACCTCACGCATGCTCAAACCCCCGCTATCGCTTCGCGCGATTGAACCACATCGACACGTCCCATAGATTTAATCCGACGGCGCGGATCATCGCACTGACCGTCACCACAATGTCGGTGGGCGTGACATTCTCAGGGGTGACCGGCCGCTCCGGAGGAGCCTCGGTCTCGGCTTTGGCGGCGTAAAGCCGAACCGCGGCCGTCATCACAGCCTCAAGCTCGGCATCGCCGACCTCATCGAGTTTGCCCGATGACAAAGCGCGCTCGGCGGCATCGACGAAATCGGCGCCGCGCGCGCTCGGCTTGGCCTGTGCTGCAAGCGCCATCAAGAAATCCCCGGGCGGCCTGCGAGCACGTCTTTCGCCTTCGGCCGCTTGCGCTTGATCTCGAGATTGAACAGCCGTGCCGCGTTGAGCCCGAGGATGTTGCGCTTGGCCTGTTCCGACAGGAACGGCAACGTCGTGATTGCGCTCGGTGGATCGAAGTCCCAATGGGGCCAGTCCGACGCATAGAGCAGCTGGGTGTCGGCGTGCATCGCATCGAGCGTCGCCTGCAAGAGCTTCGGATTGGTCTTCTCCAACGGCTGGCTCGTATAGAACATGTCCTGCATGTACTCGCTCGGCAGCTTCTTCAGGAGCGGCGCCTCGCAGGAGCGCATCTGGTATTCGTGGTCGAGCCGTTGCATCAGGAAGGGGACCCACGCCAAGCCGCTCTCGACCCATACGGTCTTCAGTTTCGGGAAGCGTTCGGGGATGCCGTTGATGACCCAGTTGGTCATGTGGATCAGATTGTAGTGCACGAAGGAGAGCGCGTGCATGGAGATGAAGCGATTGAGTTGCAGGAACGACGGGTCGTTCCAGTTGAAGCCGGAGTGGAAGGCGAACGGCTTCCCCGTTTCCTCCATCAGCGCATAGAGCTTCATATAGGCGTTGTGATGCACCGGCTTGTTGCGGGTCGAGCAGACGGTGAATCCGATCACGCTGTCGACATCGGCAAAGCGTTCGACCTGCTCGACGCAGGCTTCCGGCGTGTTGAACGGCAGATAGAGTAGCCCCTTCAGCCGGTCGTCCTCGGGCAGGACACGTTCCACTAGCCATTTGTTGTAGGCGCCGCCAAGCGCGACCTCGATCTCGTCCTGCGGGTGCATGCCGAGCGACAGCATCGGCGTCGGAAACACGATCTGATAATCGAGACCGAGCGCATCCATGGAGCGGCGTGCGAGCTCGACAAAGCGGCGCGAGTCCTTCTTTTCAGTTGGTTCCATCAATCCCTGCTGATGCGGGATGCGGCCATAAAGGTGCTGGTGCAGGATGCCCGGCTGATGGTTGAGCAGCGAGTGGTTGGTGTTACCCGGCCGTGCGGCGTTGGCTTCGCCCATCTGGCGGATCACGTCGTTATCGATCAGCGCCAGGATTTCCGGCCAGAACGACGTCTCGGTGACATGGGCGTCGATGTCGACCAGGAAATAGTCTTCGTGGTGTTCAGCTTGCCGTGTGGCATGCGCGAGAACATCGCGCGTGTCCGTCTGCATGGTGATTTCCTGCAGCTCGCGGAATTTTGGCGGGACTCGCTCGAGCATCGCTGATCTCCTGTAGTCGAAAGGCCCTGACTCGCCTGCTTATTCGGCGGCATGCAGCGTGGGGGACGGCGGGTGCGCGCCTGCGGCAAGCTGCCTGGCGTAAACCTGCTGCCACTCGCTCTCGTCGTTCTCAGTGTCGTTGGTAACGAGATATCCGCTGCGTGCCCGATAGACGCTTGGATCCTCCGCGCCGGGCGGGGCGATGCCCTGATCGCGCAACGCACGCGCGGCCATCAACAGACGGCGGCGGGTGCGGGTGATCATCTGGTCCGATGGCGCGAGATGCTCCCAGGTATGGTCGACGATCGGCCCCATGCTTTCGGTGATGGCCTGGTCTTGCAAATGGATGCCATCGATGCCGCTATAGATGGCACCGCTCTGCTGCGCGGCGCGGTCAATTTTCCAGTCATTGGTCGGATTGGCCTCCATCCGGAAGCGGCCAAGCCAGTCCGTGGTGTTGGGCAGGAGCTTGTTGGCGCGGCCGGTGCCGCCGACAGGCCGGCCATCCTTGTAGGCGGGTTGCGGCAGCGACATCGCTGACACCGCTTTCTTCCAAAACAGGAAGACATACATCGTGTGGCTGTCGTCGAGCGGCACCCAGCCGCGCGCATGCATGTGGGTGGCGAACTCGCCGTTCGGTGCCTGGGTCCAGCACGGAAACAGGAAGTTGGCGAAGCGCCAGTAGGTGCTGCCGGGACCCGCCGGGCGATAGCCGCAATATTGCGTTCCCCAGGGTGCATCGCGCAGGTGATAGCGCGGCGCGCGATCGGTGATGGTGTAACGGATGGGCTCGTGCTCGGCGAGCTCGTCGGGGTCGACATGGCCTGCATGCAGGAAGCCGAAATGCGAGGTGTCGAGCTCGCCTTCGATCGCCTGCAAATAGTTGCACTCGCGCATGATGAAGCTGACCTGGACTTCATCTGCGGGCATGTCGAGAATCTCGAACCCCGGCAGCGGTGGCGCTTGTGCCTTTTCGCCCATATGCACCCACACCACGCCGGCACGTTCGGCCGTATGATAGGCCTTCGCCTTCACCTTCTGCTTGAAATCGGGCGGCGGCACGCTTGGCATGTCAATGCAGTTGCCGGCGACGTCGAACTTCCAGCCGTGATAGATGCAGCGTATGCCGCTCTCTTCGTTGCGTCCGAGAAACAGCGATGCGCAGCGGTGCGGGCAGCGGTGATCCATCACGCCGACCCGGCCCTGGCTGTCGCGGAAGGCGATCAGCTTTTCGCCGAGCAGCGTGAGACGGACAGGCGGGCCGTCGGCCACGAGTTCTGACGATTTCAACGCAGGGAGCCAGTAGCAGCGCATCAAAGCGCCCATGACCGTGCCCGGGCCGACGCGCGTCAGTTCCATCCCGTCTTTGGCCGTCGTCATGTCATTCTCCCGATGTGGCAGAGCGCCATCCGAGAAGCTGCGACTTAACCTCTTAAGGACGGAACCTGCCACAATCGGCCGTTGTTGTCGACATCCGCCGCTAATGGTCCGATCCCTTATCGGCGG
>Ga0209060_10004389_pt1 | contig 11027 bp, 8 predicted proteins | sample Coa_R1_8_FD_187155 | JGI IMG/M metagenome (GOLD analysis project Ga0209060, IMG submission 187155) | Surface soil microbial communities from Centralia Pennsylvania, which are recovering from an underground coalmine fire - Coalmine... | ecosystem: Environmental > Terrestrial > Soil > Unclassified...
CGGTGAGCTGATGTCGTCAAAAATGCCACTAGATGATGCTCTACCATAGTTCGGACTCCCTGACCCTCGTATGTGGTTAAAGACTTAACAAGTTGACATCAATCGTGAACGCCTTTCCGCGACGCCCTAGACACCAGTGCGAAAGCCCAATCCTCACCGGTGTTCTTCGAGCATTTCAACAGCCGATCCCCAAGGACTACCCCGGTCACCTATGCCCCATCTCTCGCCCAACCTCGATACCGACGTCACGGCTGGCTTCGGTCACGAGTGGTCCTCGTTCCGACAAGGCGCGGAGGAGCTTTCCGCATCCGACCGCCAAGCCATCTTTGCATCCTATTTCCGCATTTTTCCCTGGGAGGCGCTGCCACCAAATCCTGTTGGCATCGACGTCGGCTGCGGCAGCGGACGCTGGTCGGTGATGGTGGCGCCGCGCGTCGGTCATCTGCATCTGCTCGACGCAAGCCAGGAGGCGCTTGCTGTTGCCCGCGAAAACCTCGCAGAGGCCAACAACGTCAGCTTTCATCTTGCAAGCGTCGGCGATATCCCGCTCGATGACAACTCGCTCGATTTCGCGTTTTCGCTCGGCGTCCTGCACCACGTCCCTGACACTGCCGCCGCGATCGGCGCGATCGCAGCCAAGCTAAAGAAAGGTGCGCCGTTTCTGGTCTATCTCTACTATGCGCTCGACAACCGCCCCTGGTGGTTCCGCGCGATCTGGCGCCTCAGCAATTTCTTCCGCGTCATCATCTCTCGCGCACCACCCTGGCTACGGCTGGTGGTGAGCCAGATCATCGCGATCACGGTCTATTGGCCGCTGGCGCGTCTTGCCACGCTCGTCGAACGCGCCGGGTTCTCACCGGCCTTGATTCCGCTCGAGGCCTACCGCAGCCGCGCCTTTTATGTCATGCAAACCGATGCCTACGACCGGTTCTGCACCCGGCTCGAGCAGCGGTTCACGAGGCCTCAGATCGCGCACATGCTGCAGAATGCGGGATTTGATGATATCCGCTTTTCCGACCAGGTGCCCTATTGGTGCGCAGTCGGCCGGAAGCGTTGAGACGAATGCAAACAATTTTCAGGGACCATTCGCGCCTCGTCGCGCCACTCACCGCAGCGATCGTGACCACGGCCGCGTTCGGCAAGCTGTTCGTGCCATTCTACCTGATGGGCTCGACGGAGATCTTTATTGTTTTGTCTGTGGCGGGCGTTGCCTTGATCGCCTTCGACTGGCGCTCCCTCCACGATGAGGCGGCCTATGCCGGCGACGTTCTCGCGACCATCGGCGTGCTCTACGCCTTCGTCATCGCAAGCTACCTCGTCAATTCCCTCCATCAGGTCCCCCCGACACATCTGTCGGGAATCCTGATCTTTCACGGCCTGTTTCTTGTCTTCGGCTTCGTTGCCGCGCGCGCTCCGAAGGCGGTCTTCGCCATGCTTCTAACGCAAGCCGCCGTCTACCTGATTTTTATCGCTCGATACACTGTCAGATTCGGCGACGTGTTCAAGAACGGATATCTTCAGGACGTCTTCGGCGTTAAGAATGGCGCCTTGGCGATCGCCCTGCATCAGCACATCGGCATGGCCCTGGGATTAGCGGTGCTCGCCGCGCTTGGATTTGCCGTCAAATGGATCAGGCTGGCGACGATTGCGTTCCTTCCGTTTGCTCTCTTGTTCATGTTTCACATTGGCTCACGAACCGCGATTGTGGCGCTGTTGTGTGGCCTCTTGTACCTGTCGTGGGCCGATCTCTGGGGCCGATCGCGAAAGGTCGCCATCGCAAGCCTTGCGGCGCTGGTGCTGGGTGCAGCCGCTGCCTCAGCTCTGTTCTACCAGTTCGCGCTTCATGATCGCGTCAACGTAGTGGCCACCGACGTCGTCACCCGCACCATCAAGGAAATCCAGAGCGACGATCCGGGTTTCCGTTTGCCAATCTGGGAGCGCGCCTGGCATCGCATCACGGCAGAGCCGGATCACCTCCTGCTCGGACGCGGCATCGGCATGTACCCGATCGACGAGGGTATCGGCGCGCCGGACTGGTTGTTGCGCAAAACCGAGGGCGCCAAACATTACCCCCACAACGACCACCTCGAAGTGCTCTACGAGGCGGGCGTGTTCGCGTTTTTTGCGTTCACCCTTCTGACGGTATTTCCGTTGGTGATCTCCTTGAAGTATTGGTGTCTGTTTTCAGCGAAGGAGAGAGCCGCGATCTCACTTTATGCGTTCTATCTTGCGACCGTTGAGATTTCCGGCAGCTTTGCCTTCTCTTACGAATTCCAGTTCTTTCTTGCTCTTGCCGTCGGCGTCATCGCCCTGAAGCGGAAGGAACTCGCCCCCGGCCGGCCTCCCGCCAAAGGACTTATCTCCAAAGGACCCATTTAAGGAATTGACCGGCCCTATCATCATCCAATAGCAATCGGGTTTAAACCTCTGATGGATGATCGGACCGCCGTGGACCAGGCAACCTCGCTTAGCACCGCCTTCTCAGCCAGCACCGCTTCATCTGGGCTCAACACCGCCTCGCCTCGACGCGTGCTCTATGTCGTGGGCGGCAATTATGCGTTCCTGGTGAACCGCCTGCCGATGGCGCGCGCGGCGCGCAACGCCGGCTTCGAGGTGCATTTCGCGACCAACGTAGACAAGCAGGCCACCGAAATCGAGGCCGAAGGCTTTATCCTGCACACGATCCCCTTCCGGCGGGGCGGACTGTCGCCGTTCGGCGCGATTCCGACTATCTTTGCGATCCGGCGTATCCTGAACACCATCAAGCCAGAGGTCGTCCACCTCGCAGGTCTGCAATGCTGCGTTTATGGTTCGATCGCAACGCTCGGCAAGCGCGTGCCTCTGGTCAACGCCATCACCGGGCTCGGCTACATCTTCACTTCGATCAACTGGCAGACCCAATTGCTCCGGCAGAGCATGGCGTGGCTGTTGCCCTGGCTGTTGAACCGAAAGCCCAGCTTCGTGCTGGTGCAAAATCCGGACGACCGCAAAACCCTGCTCGATCTCGGCATCAAGCCGACGCGTATGAACCTGATCCCGGGCTCAGGCGTCGATACCGACGCGCTGCAGCCGCTTGCCGAACCGCAAGGACCCATCACCTTCGGATTCGCCGGACGCATCCTGGTCGACAAGGGTATCCGCGCGCTGGTCTCCGCGCACAAAATCCTGCGCGGCAAGGGCTATGACTTCAATCTCCTGATCGCGGGCAGCCCCGATCCGGCCAACCCGACCTCAATTCCGCTGAGCGAAGTCGAGCAGTGGAGCAGAAGTCCGGGGATCACCTGGCTCGGCCACGTCGATGACATCGTCTCGCTGTGGCGGTCCTGCCATGTGGCGGTCCTGCCGTCGCATCGCGAAGGCCTGCCGGTCAGCCTGCTCGAGGCGGCCGCCTGCGGTCGCCCGCTGATCGCAACCGATGCGCCCGGCTGCCGCGAGATCGTGCTGAGAGATCAAACCGGGCTCCTGGTGCCGATCGAAGAGCCGAAGGCGCTGGCGGATGCTCTCGTGCAACTCGCAGGGTCGTCACAGCTGCGCGCCCGCTACGGCCATGCCGCGCGCCAATTGGTAGTCGACAAGCTCTCCGCCAAGATCATCGGCAACTCGATCGTCGAGCTCTATGACCGCGTCATGCTCGAAAGTCCCGTGCGCGAGGCGAGGCGCGAACCGCAGCGCGGCAAGGTCATCCTGGTCAGCCAGCACTACGCACCATTCCCAAACTCGACCGCGGCCTATATGACCGACATCGCCGAGGACCTCGCCAAAGAGGGGCAGGTCATGGTGATCACAAGCACGCCTGGCTCAGCGTCCAATTCGCCACTCGTGCCCAGCAAGCCCGAGGTGATCGAGATCAAGAGCTGGTGGCCGGCCAAATCGGCGCTGGTATCGCGCACCTTCGCAGCCGTGCTGTTTTCGATCCAGGTGTTTCTCGCCGTGTTGAAGCACGCCCGCAGCGACGATGTGCTGCTCAGCGTGACGACCCCGTTCACCTTGCCGTATACGGTCACCTTGGCGGCGCGCCTGCGCAAGGCGGCATCCGCCCTGATCATCTACGATTTCTATCCGGACTCGCTCGTGATGGCGGGCTTCGTGAGCGCCGACGCGTTCCTGACGCGGCTCTTGCGCTTCGCCAACCGAGTGATGTTCCGCCTGCTCGATGCCATCGTGATCATCGGCCGGGACATGGCACCAAAGGTGCTCGCCTATCCCAAGGTGAACGCGACAAGGATTTCGCTCATTCCAAACTGGGCCAACATGCGCATCGGCTATCGGGAACTGAGCGCCGAAAATCCCTATCGCCAGCGCTGCGGCGGCAAGTTCATCGTGGCGATGTCGGGCAATGCGGGCTTCACGCATGATCCGATGTCCGTCCTCGAAGCCGCGCGAATCCTTAAAGATCACGACGATATCCGTTTCATGCTCTCGGGCGAAGGCGTCGGCTGGGACAAGATCAAGGATACGCAGGCCGCCTCTCCCATTCCCAACGTCACGTTCGTCGAGCGCGTGCCGGAATCCGAGCTGGAGAATTTCCTCTCTGCCGGAGATATCTGGATCGTTCCGTATCTGAAGAACAACACCGGCGTCTCGGTGCCGAGCCGCATCTACAATATCTTCGCGATCGGCCGGCCGACTATCATCTGCTCCGAGCCGGATGCGGAAGCCGCGATGCTGCTGCAGGAGGAGGACATCGGCTGGGTGACTCCGCCCGAAGATCCCAAAGCGCTGGCGCAGACCATTGCGATGGCCGCATTCAATGCCGCGAGCACAAAGGAGCGAGGCCGCCGCGCGGCGGTGGTCGCCTCGCGCTACACGCGGCAAATCTCACTCAGCGCCTATCGCGATCTGATGGATCGCCTGTTGCACGGACAGCAGGTCCGCAGCGAAGCGAGTTTACAAGAAGTCGCCTGAGCGAGCCGCCATGAACGCCCTGAACCCGGATCGCGTGGCGATCATTGTCCTGCTCGCGGCCGCCCTCCTCTCGGCCGCGCTGATCGCGCTGCTGCGTCCGCTGTTGCAGCGTTATGCGCTGGCGCGCCCGAACCCGCGGTCATCGCACATCGTTCCGACCCCCCAAGGCGCGGGCATCGCGGTCATCGCGGCCACGCTGGGCATCGCCAGTGTCAGCGCCGGCCTTGCAGGACTTGCTGTTCCGACCGCCTTGCTCGCTGCGACCGCCTTCATCGCGCTGGTCGGCTTTGCCGATGACTTGCGACCTATCCCGGTTTTGCCGAGGCTCCTGCTGCAAGCTGCGGCCGTCGGCGCGATCATCTTTCTCGCGCCTGCGGAGTTGCGGATCGTTCCGGCGTCGCCGCTATGGCTGGAGCGCGGCCTGCTGCTGGTCGCGGGCCTCTGGTTCGTCAACCTCGTGAATTTCATGGACGGCCTCGACTTGATGACGGTCGCCGAGGTGGTGCCGATCACCGCTGCGATGATCCTGCTCGGGTGGCGGGGCGATTTGCCCGCGCTGCCGACGCTCGTCGCCGCAGCGCTTTGCGGCGCGATGATCGGTTTTGCGCCGTTCAATCGGCCAATCGCACAAGTCTTTCTCGGCGACGTCGGCAGCCTCCCGATCGGTCTCTTGCTCGGCTGGGGCCTGTTGCAGCTCGCATGGCACCAGGAGCTGATCGCCGCGTTGCTGCTGCCGCTCTACTACATCGCCGATGCGACGCTGACACTGTTCCGTCGCATGGCAAGAGGCGAATCATTCTGGGAGGCGCATCGCTCGCATTTCTATCAGCGCGCCACCGACAACGGTTTTACGGTGCCCCGCGTGACCGCCAATGTGTTCGTGCTCAATCTGGCGCTCGCCGCACTCGCCATCATGTCGATTGGCGCGTCCGGAGCGGCTGCAACTGCACTGTTGCTCATCGGCGCGCTGCTTGTGGCTCTGATGCTCTACAGATTTGCGAGCAAAGCCACCTCTTGAAGATCACGCCTGCGGTGCTGACAGCGCTAGGCGAAGTCCCTCATCCAGCGTGAACTGCGGCCGCCAGCCCGTAGACGCCGCCTTGGAGACGTCGAGTTCCAGCGAGCCGATCAAGCTGTGGCGTGCTTCAGGGCGCCCGCTCACCGTCAGCAGCATGCTTAGCAGCGGTCCCGGCGCCGGAAACAACAGCGCGCGGCCTCCTGCCGCTCGCGCGAGGCGGCGGATGAACTCCGGCGTCGAGACCTGCTCCTCATCGGCGACCAGAAAGACGTCGAACTTCCCTCCCGGATTCGATAGCCGCCACGAAATGAAGGATGCGAGGTTCTGCACCGAAACGAACGCGCGGTGGTTGCGGATCGCGGCAAAGGGCAGCGGCACGCCGAGCTTCACCGCGCGCACCAGCGAGGCAAAATTACCCTTGGCGCCCGAGCCATAGACCAGCGGCGGCCTGATGATGGTGACGTCGATGTCGTGATCCTGCGCCAGCGATTTGAGGCCCGCCTCGGCCTCGGCCTTCGAGACGCCATAGAGACCGCGCGGCGTCGGAATATCTTCTTCGCTGAATGGCGGACGGCCATCATTGCTGCGCCCATAGACGAGCACGGTGCTGACAAAGATGAACTGTTTTACGCCCGCCTTGATGGCGCTGCGCGCAAGCTGCAAGGTCCCGTCGATGTTGACGTCTCGATAGAGCTTGTCAGCATGCTCCTCGTGCTGGTGATGCACGCGCGCGGCCAGATGAACGATGGCATCGACGCCGGCCAGCGCCACCTGCCAGTCGGTGTCGGGACCGATCGATCCGACCACCACTTCGTTTTCATGGCCTGCGGGATGGCGCACGACGGAACGCACGTTCCAGCCGTTATGCGCCAGGATCGGCGAGACGTGCCGTCCGACGAACCCGCTTGCGCCGGTCACCAGAACGGTAGGCTGCTTGCTCTGCATTGCCAGTCCAGACCCAGATTCAGACTACTCGATATTATAGGCCGCGGCGGTCGCGTCCTTGTAGAACATCTGCACCGTCTCGCGCGAATACTCGACGAGGTCCTTACCCGTGAGCGACAGCTTCGCGATCAGATCATTGGTGCAGGTGATGATATCGCAGCCGACCTTGTCGGCCTGGAAGATGTTGAGGACCTCGCGCGGGCTCGCCCACAAGAGTTCAGCTTTCGGACGTGAAGCCATGACTTCCTTGCACATCCGCATATGAGGCATCGGGTCGATCCCTGTATCCGCAATACGTCCGGCAAATACTGAAACGATCGCCCGCGCGTCAGCGTCCAGCTCGGCGGCAACAGCCTTGACCTGTTCGACCGTCATGATCGCGGTGACATTGAGGACGACCCCCTCTGCCGACAGGGCCTTCAGGACGGGCCCGGCAAATTCGCCCTTGGTATTCGTCACCGGTATCTTGACGTTGACGTTCTTGCCCCAGCTTGCGATCTTGCGGCCCTGCCTGATCATCGCAGGAAAATCGTCAGCGAATACTTCGAAGGAAATCGGACGGTCCGCCACCACTTCGAGAAGCTCGCGCGCGAAGGCTTCATAATTGGTGATGCCAGCCTTGCGCATCAGGGTTGGGTTGGTCGTAAAGCCCTTGATAAGTGGATTCTTCGACATCTCGATGATGCCACGGATATCCGCCCCGTCAGCGAAAACTTTGACCCTCAAATCGTTTACCGACATGCGCATTTTCCCCAAACATTAATGTCAAGCCAAGATGCGGGCGGCAGCTTCTGCGATCGAGCGAACAACAAATGTCGGTCCCGTCGGTTTTCGTCGATTATGGCGCATAGATGCGGCCTTTCCGGAAATCTGGGATCGTGAGCACCCCGCCGCGATTCAAAAAAACGGCCCTTGCGGTCATCACCATTTGGTCTTTCTAATTTGAAGTTTCGGGTGGCTAACGAGGCAATGCCAAACCACAGCCTGGAATGCTTCCGACAATGGAGTCACATGGGCTTCGTTGACCATCGGAACCACGATAACGGCATCGCCTCGCTTTGCGGTATGGCCGTTGTCCTTACCTACAACACCGAAGACCTTCGCCCCTTTGGCCTTGGCGTAATCAACGGCTTTGACGATGTTGGTGCTGACATTGCTCGCAACGTTCCCGCCGCCGACCGAGAATACAAGGATCGCATCGTTGGAACCAAGTCGACTTACATCAAACCACCCAGCAAAAATCGTTTCCCACCCCTCGTCATTCGCTCGAGCCGTTAGTTCGGAAACATTGTCGACCGGCGAATAAGCTTCGATCCCGCACAGTTTGCGAAAATCGTTGACCGCGTGGCTACAGTTCCCGGCGCTTCCGCCCACACCGATAATAAAGAGCCGTCCTTTCCGATCACGCAGGGCCGCAAGCTCATCGGCCAGCATCTCGATCTTTGCGGTATCGATTGTTGAGCATATCGAGCCCGATTCCCGAAAGAAATTCTCGGCGTGATTGGTCATGGTCAGCATCCTTCAAACCCAGCGTGCAGCTCCAAGCTATGGCGGCAGCCGCCGCTCGCTGCGAAGACAAGCGCGAAGCACAAGGCCTCGGCAGGTTTAAACCACCGTCTTTTCGTCATGCATCAGGGCGGCGTTGGAGCCGAACTCGGGAACTGCATCCTTCAAGACCGCCTTGATCGCCGTTGGGTCGTGCTTGTCGATCGCCTGCTCGAGTGCCGCGATCCATTTGCGCAGCGTCTGCATCGGCGGCTCGTTCGGCTTTGCAGCCATGATGCCGGCAATCCCGATTTCGACAGGCGGCTCTTCGCTGGCAAACAGGATTTCGTTCAACCGTTCGCCCGGCCGCATGCCGGTGAAGACAACATCGATATCGTAACCCGGTTGCAGCCCGGACAACCTGATCATGCGCTCGGCCAGTTCGACGATCTTGACGGGCTGGCCCATGTTGAGGACGTAAACCGAAACATGCGGCGGCTCCGCCGCGAGCGCATGCGTTGCCGCCGTGACCACAAGATCGCAGGCTTCGCGAATGGTCATGAAATATCTGACCATGTCGGGATGGGTCACGGTCACCGGGCCGCCCGCGTCGATCTGCGCCTTGAACTTCGGCACCACCGATCCGTTCGAGGCCAGAACATTGCCGAACCGCACCGAGATCAGCCGCATCGGCCGTTTGGCCCCCGCTTGCACGGCCAGATCGTGGTCGAGCGCCTGGCAGTACATCTCGGCAAAGCGCTTTGTGAGCCCCAACATCGACACCGGTTCGATCGCCTTGTCGGTCGAGATCATCACCATCGCCTCGGCACCCGCGGCAAGCGCCGCATCGGCGACATTGATCGAACCAAAGATGTTGGTCTTGACACCTTCGCTCCAGTCGCGTTCGAGGATCGGCACATGTTTCAGGGCAGCCGCGTGAAACACCAGGTCCGGCCGAAATTCCTTCATCAGCTGCAGCATGCGCTCGCGATCGCGTATGTCCCCGATCCGGCCGTCGATGGCGGCGTCCGTCGGAGTGGCCGTGAGTGCCTCGGTGATCGCATAGAGCGCGGGCTCGGAATTTTCGAGCACCAAGAGCCGCGCCGCCCCGAACGTCACGACACGCTGGCAGATTTCAGCGCCGATCGAGCCGCCGCCGCCGGTGACGATGACGGCCTTTCCTTTGATCAGCGCCTCAAGTCGCGCGTGATCGATCTTCTCGGACGGACGCAGCAACAGATCCTCGACCGCCACCGCGGTCAGGCGCGGCGCGTCGCCGCTTTCCAGCGATGGCAGGCGACTGACGATCAGCCCGAGCCGCTTGGCGCGCATCAAGACCGATTCCGGATGCGCATCGGGATCGAAGGCCGATGGCGTCATCACCACGCGCGCAATCGGCTTGTTACGCCGCGTGAAGTCGGCGATGACGTCCTCGAAATCGTCGACGCGGCCGAGCACGGGAATGTTGCGGATCAACTGTCCCTGATCGGCGGGCGATGGCGACAGGAGACCGACGGGCCAGATCCGCTTGACCGCGCCGCTTTCGATGCCGCGCAGCAGAATCTCGGCATCGGCCGCCCGGCCGACCAGCAGCGCGGGCGAAGCATCCTCTTCCCGGGCATGATGGCGCACGCGGGTGTAGCGGAAATAGCGGTAGGCAAAGCGGAGCGCGCTGAGACAGAAGATTTCGAGGAACCAGTACAGGATAATGGTGACACGGCCGAGAAAGAACGTGCTGCCGGCGACCGCGGGCGCAACGATGATGTAATCAAGCACCACCAGCGCCAGCGCCAGGACGGTAGCGACGCGCAGGATGTTCAGCGCATCGGGCAGCGAAATGAACCGCCACTTGGTCGTCGTGAGGTTGAACAGGTAACAAACGACCACGCTGAAGGCGAGGAAGTAAGGTAGCACTCGCAGCAAGAGCGGCAGGCGCTCGTAGAAATATTCGCTGCCTTCGAAACGCAGATAGGACGCCGCAAAAAATGCGAGCGCAGTCGCCAGCACGTCGTGCAGGGCGATCACAAGATTGCGGTAGGTGAGATGCGAGAAACGCCTCATTCAATGACCGACCAAAAATCCTCTAACTACGAGTCTCGCAGCTGCTGATAACCCATCTCGCCTGCCCGTGCCAGCGCCGATCCCAACCTTATCTCGCCGTCTCGCGCTCGGCAGACCGCGCCTTCAGCACCATTCCTCCGGCTACTCCAACGCCAAGCACATACATCCAACCCTCGTGAAAATCGAAGATGTGCGAGTTGAACAGCGAAGTGAAGATATTTTGCACGACCACCAAGAGTCCGATCCAGTTAGCGAGCCCCGGCCCACGGAACAGTAGGAGGTGCAACAGCCACATCGCAAACAGCACGGCTACGCCCACAGTGCCCCACTGGATTGCGACATTCAGTGTCTGGTTGTGTGGATTATTGATGACTTTGCCGGCCGCGAGCACCGCAGGCCCTGTCGCCGCCTGCTCGAACAGGTGGCGGGTCGAGCCCGTGCCGTGACCAATCACGGGCGCTTCGACAAAAAACCGCAATGACTTCTGCCAATATTCCAGCCGCTCGCCGATCGAGGTCGACGTGCCGTTGTCCTCGTAAAGCCGGTAGTCGCGCTGGAACGTCGAAACCGTATGCTCCAATTGCGGCGAGGCAATCCAGGCTACGCCGGCAAC
>Ga0209060_10004390_pt1 | contig 11026 bp, 10 predicted proteins | sample Coa_R1_8_FD_187155 | JGI IMG/M metagenome (GOLD analysis project Ga0209060, IMG submission 187155) | Surface soil microbial communities from Centralia Pennsylvania, which are recovering from an underground coalmine fire - Coalmine... | ecosystem: Environmental > Terrestrial > Soil >...
ATGCTACCCCACAATGGAGAGGCTAGCAGCAAGGCTGCTGCTCCGCTGAAGGCCTGAACCAGGCATCGACAACAGCGGCTACTCCGCGGAACCCAAGTTCCTCTGTGAAGTTGTAAACCCCATGGCAGATTGACGACGCTTTCTTCTCGCGCACGGGCTCACGATTGCGACGGGGCGGTGCGTCTTGTCGCCTGCTTTGTGTGCGGCGGTACATGGGCCAGGATGCACGAGAGGACATTGTCGTCAGCCACATCCAACGATTTGCCGCCATCGATCCGCCCACCACAATGCCCAAACTGCCATAAGCCGATGCGCTTGGAGCGCGCGTCCCCCGAATATCCAGTTCTTTGAGCTCGGTCATCTTCGCTTCAAATGCGAGTGCGGCCGGGATACCGAGCAACTTATCGCAATGATGCACGAAGATACCTTGCTTTGGTCCCGGGCACCCAAACATCAGGGGGGAGGACCTGCTCAAACGAGCGGCGCAGTGCGAGCGGTTGATGGATCGCGAGGCCAACAATGAACGAAAGATCGCCTTCAAATTCATCCGCGACCTGTGGATCGCTTCGGCGAATGAACGAGCGCTCATGAGTCCTGAGGAGTTGAATCAAGAGGTCGAGACCGCCGTCCAAACACAGCTCAGCTTTCAAGGAACTACCAAGCCACCGCCATGATCTTTCATTGCGGTATGATACGTCGCAATGGTGCAGGATCGACACGTTGATGATCTCGGAGAAGCGACAAGCGTTTGTCCCAATCAGTCGCACGCGATGCGATCCGCAGAAAGAGAGCCGCAGTTCGGGGTGAGGACGTTATATGCTGGACGGCTTCGTTGAGATTGCGCCGTCGTGCTGATCGCGTCATCTGAATGCATCGCATGTTGGATTGAACGCACGGATGCCCCGAAGCAGCCCCTCGACTGCCGCTGTCGGAGCAATTTCTTGGACAAAACGTCAGACTTCCGGCAGACACGCCACCATTGCGGTGGCTTTTGGGAGCGCGTTGGCTCGACGACTCTGTACCCAAAGATCGCAATCCAATCCGCCTGGACGTTTGATGCGTCGCCGAGTGCGGGAGGAGGCGTACGTGCCTTGTGATTGTGCCGATGAGTACAGCGCTGGACGAACGAGTGAGAGCGACTTTGCTCGCCCTGGAGGTGAGCGCGCTGCGTATTGCGGCTGAGCAGGAAGCTAAGGGCTCAGAAAACAGGTCGGTGGACGGCTCCTGGACGGAATCCACGCTACAGCTTTACGCAGAGCGCGGCAGACGCTTCCGTACTGACTCACCGACTATGGATCTGAATGACGTTTCGGATGCCGATTTTGCCGGGTCCCGCGTTGGCCCAACCTCGACAATTCGCGGGCGAGACGTGAGTTGATCAGCGCGAAGACGCGGCCCTGCTTCGCTGAACTTGTGCGCCTGGCGTCGCGACCGCCGGTGCTGTTCAACTTGGTCGGCTAAACGGTGCCACATGGCAGCGACCTCGATCAACTGGATCCGTCTCTCCTGATCGCTGCTTTCAGCAGCTAACCGCATGCATTCGTCCGCATGCTCAAGGCATGTCCGTGCTTGCGACAGCGGTTCGACTCTGACGCGAAGCGCAACACGCGCCGCGCCACTATGTGGCACAGTCAAGTTGTCCATGATATCGCCGCATCCCAACCGAGATGCCTCCAACGCGTGGCGTTGATGTTTGTTCCCGTGTGTCGGCATGGCTTGAGGTGGCAGCAGGGGGCGGAAATGTTGTCCACCCAACTCTGATCTGTCGAGAAAGTTCCAAATAATGGCTCGCCCAGAGGGTCCACGACTGTGACGTCAAAGCTGCCCTCGACCGGCTCGCGAAGCATTCGAGCTTATCCGGGCCCAGCAACCGGTTCGTCTAAGGATTCGAGGGGAGAACTGCCGAGCGCTGCGCCTGCGTCATCTCTGCATGAGGACCAGCTTGGCGGCTTCCAATCTGAGGAGTTTAACCGCCTTCTCGATTGCGTCGGGCATGTCGACGGCTTGGACTGTGGCGATCCTTTTTGCGTCCGCACCCCTGCTGAAAACCGCAAAAGAGATCACTGGTACTGTTCGGCTGAGCACGCGACCGTTCGATATTCCACTGCCCACCCGGCAGAGCCGGAGGATCTCCCTTGGTTACGAGAGAAACAGACAACCCTCAGTGGCCGGCAATTTCATGCAGTCGTCCCGCCTCGTGGTCGCGCCGCAGTTGGCTGAGCGAGTGCTCATCAAGCCGGTGCAGCACGTCACTGAGCTTCTCATGATCGCCGGCGCCGGCTGCGAAATTTTTGCCATAGGTCTTGCGAAGGGTTCCGATCAACGTGTTGCCGTGCTTTCTGCTGATCTCCCCATCCTTGTCGCGGTGGCGATGATCTAGTCCGGGTTGGTTCATAGGAGTCTCCGGTTTGTGTGACAGCCGACAAAGCTTAGAGAGAAAGCGTCCATGCCAAAAAAGGTTCGAATGAAGGCCCTCGAATAGACCAGCTCCAACGCCAATTGGATTACGGCGATGGTGCACGACAAGAACTGTGAGTCCGCGAACCCAAAGTTCCTCTGTCCAGTTGGTGACGCCGCAAGTGCTCGCCTTCTTGTGCGCTTACGTTGCGGACCAACCGCGATTGGACGGAACTCTGTTAAGGCTCTCAGGACCTTTCGTCGGGTGCCTTTCTCTCTCAATGAGACTGACAGGCTGGAAATGCTCCAGGGACCTCCCCGTAGTGGATGTAGAGAATGAAATTGTTCGGCTGCGTAGCCAGCTCTCAGGTTTGAGGTTCGCGTTAAGCCTTATTGGCGTGCGGCTTGCAACCAGACGTCTAAAACGTGTCATCGTCGATACCGAGGCACGTAGCGGTGCGATCGAGAAGGCCGCACGACGTACCTCACGGCCAAGCCGAACGCGGCCCAGATAGGTGGAGTCCGCCAGATTACTCTGGGAACGCAAAAGCCCCACGATAGCGCCGACAGCGGCGGCCTCGACTGTAGCCCACGCCGCGGTCGTGCCAGGTGGAGCAATCGGCACAAAAACTCCCCTGCGACCGGGACCGTCGGGATTTCGGACAGGCGCCAAGGCCGCAGTGCCGCTTGCCCTCGCGATGCATTCTCTTTGGTCGGTTCCAACAATGGAACTTACGGCCGAGAAGTTGGTTAACTATCCTACATAACGATCTGGCCCGGCGGAATCGCCGGATAACGATCCAGCCTCGATGGGAGCTAACATGGCAATGACATTGGAGCGGGCGGCGCAACTCATATTCAGTCAGGACCGCGATCTGAAACACATCAAGCCGATCACGCTGCCCCGCCTCGCGTTTCTCGAAAGGCCAATGCCGCCATGGGAAGAGCCGCGACAGCAGGCAGGCGAGGGTCTGACCATGCTTGGGCTTCAATTATTTATTGCTTCGTTCCGGAGTGCCCGCCTCTTGCAATTGCCCCTTCCATGAAAAAACTGGCGCCCGCCTTTTCTGCTGCCGTTTGCGATCGGAGCCTTTGGTTGCGCGACTTGGGAATGCCGACGCTCTGGACTGGCTTGGACTGAGAGGGGCGCTCGCTTAGGAATTCCATTGGCATGGAAATTCGAGCACCGGTCTAGTCCGGTCACTCGGCATAGGTACCACGCTGGCGCTTCCAATTTGAGTAGTCGGCCGCCTTCTTGATCGCGTGGACTTGGTCGTGGATCCTTTTGGCATTCGTGCCTCTCAAAAGGATCGGACAGTGACGGCGTTGTTCGGTAATTCGTATGCATATGAACCAGCGCGCGAGGCCAAACAGGGGTTTTCCTATCAATCCCGTGGGACCGTGGTGACTGCAAAGGAAACAAGGCGCAACGGGCTGAGTGCCTGTTGCGCCTTGAAATCGCCGGCCACGCGCGGGGGAGGGGGAAGCGGCCGGTCGTAGCGGTAACGCACTGATCGCTACAACCGTTCCAATGCCGTCTCGCAGTGGGCCCCTTGTCATCTCCGGGTTGCCGCGTCGTCGTCATCATCATCCAAAACCGTCACGCTTTGCCCGCTCCGGCGGGCTCGCATAAAAGAAATGGCCCCAACAGGTGGGGCCATTTCCCTTTGGCGCGACCACACGATCAGTCGCAACGGCGCACATGTCTGACGACCACTTCGTCCCCGCGCCGTTCGCGGACCGTCACGTCGCGGCAGCCTTCGCGTCGAAAACCGCGACGGTCTCGCCAGTCGTCGCGGTCGAAATAACGACGCTCGCGATAGACCCGGTCTCGGTCACGGCAGTCAGGTCCGACGCAGAGATTCAATTGGGCAAGCGTAATTTCGGGTTCGAAGGGGACCCCTCCACTTCCGGCCGATGCCGGAAGAACCCACATTGCGCTAGCGACGGCGGCAACAAGGGGCAATTTTCCCACTAAACTCCTCCTTTGGCAGTAAACCTACAGCGAGAGATCAACCAAAAAGCCGCATGATCGTTCGTCGGGTAACGAACATTTGAACCCGTACCCTGTGGGGCGGCCGGGAGTATTTCAAAGGAGTCTTCGCTCGCCCATGCCGGCTCTCGCTGCAAAAGGGGAAAACATACGCGTGGGCTTGATGAGTTTCAGCCCCTTGGTACGACAGGGAACGTCATCCCACAGCGCGGTTTTGTGGAGTTGGCGCGTTCATGTGCCGCCTTGAAACTGGAGAGCTTCCCCGCTGATTTCGGTCCAGCCGACGGCCACGGGCTAAGCGTAACGAGCTCTCAGGCATTGCTCTTGTCAATGAATAAGAGTGCGGACTTTCCGTGCTCTCCGTTGTGTGAGCGATTCGCTCTTTGCGCTTTTCCCTCTGACAGGATGAGGTCCCAGGCTCCCAAAAATACAATCATAGGGAAGTGCCAGACGAGAAGTGTCATCACGCGTCCCTCCTCAGAACAGATCACTCTTACTAATGAGCGCTCGAAAAGCCACGCCAATACTAAAACGAAGTATTTTGGCCTGATGTTCCTTTACTGGTGCTCACGAAGGACACAAGCCTGCGTGATGTTTCATCATCACGTTTGTCCGTAATGCAGCGAATGCATCGACCAACTATTGACGAGCGGCGCCAAGCGGATGCCAGAAAGCAGATGACCAGAACCAACTCCAGCAAAGCGGAATTGCGACATTTGCTGCCATCGTCGCTGACAAAACCCTCTGTGGAGCTTTACCGCGACAAAGTAGCGGTATGCACATGGAATTAAGTGCCGATTGAGAGCGTGAGCATCGTACAAACAGTTGAAATCGCCGCGGTTACAGTCCGCGAGGATTTATTTCAGAGAAAGTGTGTCGCCTTTCTCGCGCATTGACCGATCGTGGTGCAAAGTTACCGGAGCTTCGCGTTCAGCGCTTCCGTGACGTGCTCTTCGGCACGTCCGATGGTTGCTCCACATGGCGGCTTTTTGCGAAGGTGCGGGCACACGCGAAAGGCGTGGACGTGCCGCCGCAGGCGCTAAGGTCAATCCGGGAATGCCGGTATGTCGGGCTCTTAAATGAGCCCGGATCGATTCCTATCTTACGAATACCCGCGTTTGCTGCACGCGGCGGGCCGCAGCCAGGGATCGGCAGCGCATTGGCAACCCAATGGAATGGTTATCGACGATAGCCCAGATTATCCGCGACCTCCTCATTTTTGTTGCAGTAATGACAGGTCTGCTGATCGCCCTCGTGGTGGTCGTCTCGAAGATGCCCGATAGCAACCCCCTTAAGCGCCTTCTCGTGGCGCTAACGTACCGGGTCGGGGCAACTGCGGCGGCCGGGGCGCTTGCCATCCCAATAGAGCCGATCCCCGGCATAGATGCGCTGTACGACGTTTTGGTCCCAGTAGCGCTTATCTGGTATTGGATCACATTCTTCCGGGATGCACAGCGCGGATTCGACATATCCAAGCGGCATGGACCAGGACAGCTCGATCACGAAACTGACCATTGAAGGTCGCTCGGCAGTTCAAATTCGTTCACAGAGGCGTTCGTTCCGGAAGAAAAGGCGGTCCGGTGGGGGAGCCCGTGTTCGCCCGCAACCGATCCGCTGTTTTGCTCCGCCTTGGCGCACGAACCGCGCGTAGTCGGCGGCATTATCGTCTACGGCGGCCTCGATGACTGGATTGCAGGCTGCTGCATACCTCGTGGCCATCCTGGCAGATGTGGCGCGACTCGCCAGGCTCATACGGCGAGGACCTTTCGCAAGCGACGGGCGTCCGTTGGAGCAGCAGCTTTTTGATCATTATCAAAATACACCACCACGTCGCGTCCCTGCTTCGACCAGGCGGTGATTGCATCAGCCCAATGTTCCAGAGTACGCGCGCCATAGCTACCCTGGTAGCGCCCAGTCGGGCCATGGCCTCGGACATACACGAGATCCGCCGTTACTTCCCAAGGTGCCGGTGCGTCACGATGGTCCGAAAGACAGAGAGCTACATTAGCGGAATGGAGAATATCGAACACAGCGTGGCTGTACCAACTCTTGTGCCGAAACTCGAAGGCGTAGCGATGGTGCCGCGGCAGGATCTTGAGGAAGGCGGCAAGGCGCGGGATGTCCTGCTGAAGTTGAGGCGGTAGTTGAAAAAGCACGGCGAGGAGCTTCGGCCCCAGCGCCTGGAGCCGCGTCTCCATTAGTGCGATAGACGTATCGCAGTTTTCATTGATGCGCTTCCAGTGCGTTATGAACCGAGATGCCTTCCACGAGAAGGTAAACTCATCTGGTGTGGTGTTACGCCACGCACGGACCGCATCGAGCGTCGGCGTCCTGTAAAACGAGCCATTGATTTCGGTGGTCTGAAACAGGCCCGCATAATAGGAAAGCCACGCGCGGTTCGGCACGTCCTTCGGATAGAAAAGTCCTTGCCAGCTCGCATACGTCCATCCGGACGTCCCGATCTGGACCCTGCCCGGGGCCCTTCTGGGCTCAGTTCGTCTCATATCGTTATGTCTGAGGTCTGCCGCGCATGCCGCTTCGATGCCTTGCTGTTTTTGCCGATAGGCTCGTAAGGCGGTATGGATCTCCACCCGGAGACGACACGCTGGTGTCTCGCACCTATGAAGCCTCGTTTCCAGGGTCGCGAGGCAGTGCTATCACGCTGTGGCCTTTCCGGTCGGGGATTGTGATTTGATGTTGATCCATAAGGAGACGCGAGCGCGTCCGCGACTGAGATATGGAAAGCTGCGACGCGGTCTATGCTGAAGTCGCCCGTGATAGGTAGAGAGAGTTCGGCCGGTTTCGACGTTCGCTCGAAGTGAATATTGCACGATCTTGTTTGCATCATTGCATTGCCTTTCGAAGCACGCCCCCAATCCACTTTGAGATCAGACGCTATGGCAAACTTCGTTGCGCCGCCGGGTGCCGGTCCGGGTCGCTATGTTGTGACAACAGATGTGGTGGACTCAGGTTCGGCGCAGGGCGGTTTTCTTCTGTGAGCTCGCCTAGCATTCGCTGTCCAGGGCAAGTTCAATCGGTACCGCTATTTGCACGGCGCGTGGGGACAAACGCTTGGTCCGTCGCGTACGATCTGCTGGCCGGTCTGGTTCAGGCGAGGAAAAGGCCGAGGTCGTCCGGCACATTTTCGTTGACTCACCGCTGGACGGCCGGCGCGGGAGATCGCGGGCGATTTCAATCGAGATGGTATTGCACCGCCGGGAGCACAAAAAATTTCCTTTTGCTCCTGTGATCCGGGACCAATGCAGCAAGGCACGGATCGCAACCGCGCTGCCCTAGATTGGATCGAGACCCAGCTCAAGAACTCCGGTTGGTCCAAATCGAGCGCATCAGATAACATTTATGATGCCCCCGCGCCGCCGCCTCCGCGAAGCGCAGGTCTCGTCCTACTCGGACAAACATTTTCGACTCGGCCGGAATGCTGCGCAGATAACGCTGGGTGCGGTCGCAGAACTCGCGGGGGCAAGCCTCAAAAAGTGAGGTCGCTCCAATCGGAGTCACCGACCCGGCGCACTGGCGCGAGCTCGACGGGCTCGTGCCGAGCGGCAGCCTTTTCCGCGTTCAAGGTAGAGCGGCCATCACACGACCAGGCCGCACTGACGCCCAGCTTAGAGGGCTTCGTGCCCATTTAGCGGCCGAGCGGTCTCCGATTGACAAGGGACCGCTTCGGCCGGAAGCTCTTTGAAAGCAGCCGAACGGCAACCTGTCACATATCGGGAGGACGTCATGTCTCGACGACGCCTGTTCTTTTTGAAACTCTCGGCTGTCCTTGGCGGTTTGGCCCTGCCGATTGGGGCGCCGGCGAACGCAGTCGAGGTCACGTTTGAGCGGCTCGTCAATGCTGACCGAGAGCCGCAGAATTGGCTGATGAACCATCGTACGTATGACGCGCAGCGCTACTCACCACTGGCACGCATCAACCGATCGAACGTGAAGAACCTCAGGCTCGCCTATGCGGTTGCTCTCGGTGGTACTTCAGCGAACGAGAACTTGGAGTCAACTCCGCTGGCCGAAGACGGTTTTCTCTACGTCGTCGATCAGTGGGGCGTGCTATACAAGATTGATGCGCGTTCAGGCGAGGCTGGGCGCATTCTATGGCGAATGGACCCCGGCCAGGAAAAGCTGCCCCTCGCCAACCGCGGCGCGGCATTGTGGGGCAATCTTGTCGTCACCGTTGCGAATTATCCGGCGCGGGTCATCGCCACCGACAAGGAGACGGGCAAAGTTACCTGGGAGGCCAACCTTTCCGATGGTCAGGCTGACCTTCAGCTCACGGCCGCTCCACTGGCGATAAAAGACAAGGTGGTGCTTGGCGCCGCGGGCGGCGACCACGGAGTTCGCGACTTCATCGTGGCGCTCGACGCCTCAACCGGCAAGCTCGTCTGGCGCAAATACGTGGTGCCGGCGCCGGGAGAGCCCGGCTCGGACACCTGGAAGGACAAGAACAACGCATGGCAAACCGGCGGTGGCGCGATGTGGGTCACCGGCTCCTACGATGTCGCGAGCAACCAAGTGCTGTGGGGCACCGGAAATCCGGTACCGATGTACGACCCCTACTACCGCCCAGGCGACAATCTCTACACCAACAGCGTAATTTCCTGGGATCCAGACACCGGCAGGATGAACTGGTATCACCAGTACGTGCCAGGGGACATGTGGGATTACGATGCTGCGGGCACTCACATTCTCATCGATGGCGTGGTCGCAGGCGAGCCGCACAAGCTCGTCATGCATTCGGCGCGCAACGGGTTCTTGTATGCATTCGAGCGCAGCAACGGCCAGCCATTGCTCGCCAAGCCCTACATGGAGCCGATAAATTGGACGAAAGGCATCGACCAGAAGACGGGATTGCCGGTCGACTACGATCCCAATAAGGACATCCAAGTATACTCCGGTCTGCAAAATCAGACGCTCTCGGATCGCACCAAGAAACTGTGCCCCTCCCACGATGGCGGCAGCAATTTCTGGTCGGCATCGTACAGCCCGAAAACGAGGCTTCTTTACATTCCGTCACGCTCCACGTGCGATGAAATCACGCTGACCCAGGACAACAGAAAGAACGCCAATGGCATCATAAATGGCGCTTCGCGCAGATACATCGACCGCAACGAGACTGACATCGTTGTTGCCGATCCTTTCACAGGCGAGATGAAGAAGAAATTGCACATACCCTATCCCGATAACAGCGCAGCTCTCACGACCGCGGGCGGCCTCTTGATAACTGGCTTCACGGACGGCTCAGTGGTCGCGTACGACGACACCAGTCTGGAAGAACTGTGGAAATTCAATGTCGGCAGCGGCATCAACGCGCCGCCGATGACCTTCGAGGTCGGCGGCCGGCAATATCTCGCAATCCAGTCGGGTCTCAACAGGAACGGAAGAAGCATCAATTCGATGACGCCGGAACTCCGGGAGATGCGTAATCAGACGATGTTGTTTGTCTTCGGCCTGTAGATTTTTGCGTTCCGACAGAATGTCCGACCTCTAGGTGCAGTTACGCAAGCCGAGCGTCACCCCGATCGAACAGGCGAGTGCTTGTAGTGACGGCGCTTTCCGTGCGTTGGAACTGAGAAATGACGTGCAGATGATGCATGACCAACAACTACGATCGACATCAACCTTCGATTATGTCGTCGTCGGGACTGGCGCTGCAGGGTCCATCGTCGCCGCTCGCCTGTCGGAAGACCCCGGGATCACGATCTGCGCCCTGGAGGCCGGTCCGCGCGATCGACACCCCCATATTCACATTCCGGCGGGCTTCATCAAAATCATGTTCAATGAAGCGTACACTTGGCAGTTCAAGACTGAGCCATCACCGAACGTCAACGGACGCTCGGTCATCATCCCGGTTGGCCGCACCGTCGGCGGATCGAGCTCGATCAACGGCATGATCATCAACCGCGGTCAGGCTGATGATTTCAACAATTGGGCGCAACGCGGCAACGTGGGCTGGGGCTACGCCGACCTTCTGCCCTATTTCAAACGATTTGAACGACGGATCGGCGAAGGCAACAACCTCTATAGGGGTCGCGACGGCAATATTCCGGTGACCGACCTCGATTGGCAGCATGAGATCTGCGAGGCGTTTATCGACGGGGCCGCTGGCCTCGGCATCCCGCGCAACCCCGACTACAACGGCGCGTCGCAGCCCGGTGTCGGCTATCTCCAGCGCTGCATCCATAAGGGGTTGCGCCGCAGCGCGGGCCGGATGTACCTCCTACCGGCGCAAAAGAAGTCCGGGCGAATTGATATCCGCACCCATGCTCGCGCCTTCAAGATCGTTTTCGAGGGCAAGAAGGCGGTGGCGGTTCGCTATGTCGACGAGCGCAGCCGGACTATCCACGAGGTGAAGGCCCGCAAGGAGGTGATCGTCAGTGGTGGCAGCATCAATTCACCGCGGCTTCTGCAAGTCTCCGGTGTTGGCAATGGCAGCCTGCTCAAGAGCCTCGGCGTCGAGGTCATTCACGATCTGCCGGCGGTCGGCGAAAACCTCCGCGACCACTGCGCCGTCCGCATCGTAGCGCGTGCGAAGAATTCGAAGACCATCAACGAAATCACCCGCGGACCGGCTCTGGTCGGCCAGGTGCTGCGCTGGCTAATGGGGAAACCCAGTGTGGT
>Ga0209060_10004396_pt1 | contig 11018 bp, 9 predicted proteins | sample Coa_R1_8_FD_187155 | JGI IMG/M metagenome (GOLD analysis project Ga0209060, IMG submission 187155) | Surface soil microbial communities from Centralia Pennsylvania, which are recovering from an underground coalmine fire - Coalmine... | ecosystem: Environmental > Terrestrial > Soil > Unclassified...
AGGACGCCATCTTCCAGAACTTTCAGGGCCCCGTTGTGGACGAGAGGACCAAGGCGCGGAAGGGAGGGGCGCGCAACGCCGAGGTCGACGTCATCATCCCCGTCCCCGGCTCCACGCCACCGAAACGCCTGCTCTACACCCTGAAATTCCATGCCAAGACGAACGACGTCGACGCCATCCGGGTGGGAGAGGCGGGCCCGGCGGGGCAGACCGATCCGTCGAAGATCGTCTTCGATCTGTCCCGGATTCCGGAGTTCGCGGCCAACGCGGGCGACGTGAAGAAGCTGTCGGCCTGGCTGGGCAAGCGGTACCCGGCCATCAAGGCCGATGGGACCACCGTGGCCGCGCTCAAGGCGGACGCCGAGGCGAAGATCACCGCTGCCGTGGCCCAGCCGGGCTGGCTGGAGAAGAACTACGCGATGAAGGAGCTGTCGGCCTTGAAGGCCGAAGAACGGCTGCGGACCGTCCATGGCTGGCAGGCGCCACAGCTGGCCAATCTGGAGAACGTCGCGGACCCTGAACGGAAAACGATAGAGTTCGCGCTCGAGTCCTTGAGCGATCCCCTGCTCGCCATGGTGCACGGGATCTCGATCGCGCGCCAGGAGGTCATCATCAAGAACGAGAACGAGGGCACGCGAAGACCGGCCAGGTGGGTCAAGGACACCAAGGTCTTCGGCGTGACCCTGTCCCAGCCGACGGGTAGCGGGACCGAGCGGACGATCGTCTTCTTTGACAGCATGTTCCTCAACGACAACACACTCTTCATCGGTGGGCCGGGGCACGTATCGCCGGCATCCGTGGAGACACCGCTGCACGAGTTCGGCCACGCGATCGGCGCCATGGCCGGGATCGAGGACGCGTTCAAGAACACGTTCGCCGACGCGAAGGCCAAGCTTCATGCGGCGCCGATAACCGAGTACGCCAGAAGGAAGCCGGGGACCGAGGCGTTTCCCGAAGCGTTCGCCCTGTACGAGGCGGACCCCGAATGGATGAAGAGCAACCTGCGCGAGATGTTCGATTGGTTCGAGACGGTGGCCAAGACCGGCAAGCCGCCAGCGCCCGCGAAGCCCTAGTCGAAGCACCGGCGGTCGGTGCCGGCGGTCAGCGGCTCGATGCGGCCGGGCGGATCACGGCGCGGAATCACGTCCACGCAGCCGACCGGTGCCCGCCACTCGGAGCATCGTCCGACCTTGATGCCGACCGGCGGGCTCTTACCGCACCGATGCCCCGGCGGACAGGGGGCCGGCGGCTGCTGCTCGAATCGCTCGAACACACAGGCGCCCTGGCACTCGGCCCCGTCGGTGCACCGCCGGCCGGCGTCGCTGGCCGCGCAGGCGCAGGTGCTGGACTGCTCTGGGTGGCAACGACCGCACCGGGCCGTGGCGGCCTCACGCAGCCCGGGGTCGAGCTCCGCTCCGACTGCTTCGCCATGGTTCCCTTTGGGCGAGGCGATGCTGACAGTGGCGCGGTAGGCCGCCTCGACGTGGACCTCGAACACCTCCGGGGACTGGTAGGTCGCGCCCGGCTGGAGCCGCACCGGGGGGCGGATCGGCCGGTGATCGCCGTGGCCCGGCCCGACCAGGCTGATCCCCTCGACAGTCACGACCTTGCTCGACCGGTTGCGGATCGACACCGACGCCGGCGCGAAGCAGGCGCGGGCGCGCGCGTCGCAGGCGGCGTCGGGCGGCGCCGGGACGAGCCGCACCGACACGGCCGGCGGTTGCGCCATCACGATCGCCAGCAGGATCGTCGCGCTGCCCATCGGGGCAGTTTATCGCGCCTCGGGCGCCCGGTTCGGGTGGAACAATCGCCGCCTGCGACGTTTCAGGGCTGTCACGTTTTCACCCCGATCAGCTTCGTCGGGAACGGGTACCATCATCGGGAGCCGGGAGGGTTGTCTTGGGAATCGACGTCACGACCAGGTCGTATGATTTTTCGCGCAGCGGGGCCAACATCAAGGAGACCGTCCTCGTGCCGGCGGCGGTGCGACAGCGCGGCGTGAGGACGTTGCTCACGCTGAGCACGCCCGACGACCCCCGCCTGGAGGCGCAGCCGCTCTACCTCTCGGGGATGACCATCCAGGGGAAGTCCCGCGACGTCATCTACCAGGCGACGATGGGGAACAACGTCTACGCCTGGGACGCGGGCACCGGCGAGCTCCTCTGGAAGACCAACGTCGGGATGCCCATCCGGGGCGTGAACGACATCGACAGTCACAACATCAACGTCCACTGGGGCATCCTGTCGACCCCGGTCATCGACCGCGCGGCCGGCGTCCTCTACGCCTGCGCCTGGATCAGCGTCGACAAGACCGGCAACTGGCAGACCGGGCAGCACTTCGCCGTCGCCCTCGATCTCGTGACCGGCGCGCTCAAGCACCCGCCGCTCTCGATCGAAGGGGCGACGTTCGATCCGGGGGGCGGGCTGACCGTGCAGCAGTTCCGCAGCCAGGAGCGCAAGCAGCGGTCGGCGCTGGCGCTGGCGAACGGCGCGCTCATCATCTGCTTCGGGACGATCCAGGAGACGTCCAACACCGCGCGGGGCTGGGTCATCGCGGTCGACACCGCCACGTGGGCGCTGGGCGCCACCTGGTGCTCGACCGTGCGGGGGGCCGGCGGCGGCATCTGGATGTCGGGGGCCGGGCCGGCCATTCAGAGCGACGGGACGATCTGGGTGGTGACGGGAAACGGCGACTTCGACGGCCAGGTCGACTTCAGCGAGAGCGTCGTGCGCCTGCGCTACACGCCGGCAGCGGCAGGGTCGAAGGCGTCGCTCAAGGTCGCCGGGTGGTGGACCCCCTGGACCGACGACGGCCGCACCGGCGGCAAGCCGGAAGGTGAAGGGCGCACGCCCGAGATGCGCGCGTTCTTGAAGAGCCTCCCCAAGGCCTCGAACTTCCGCAAGCTGCAGGCCATCGTGCGCGCCGGCATGCCGATGAGCGACGCCGATTGGGGCGATCAGGACCTGGGGGCGAGCGGGATCGTGCTGCTCGAGAAGCAGGGGGTCGCCCTGGTTTCGAGCAAGGACGGAATCCTTTACACCATCAAGCTGGCCGACCCGGGCGAGACGGCGCCGGCTGACCTCGACCCGGGCGCGGCCGCGCGCAACTACGCGCGGCTGGCGGCGCCGCCGATCCTCTACACCTACTACGACGCCCGCATGAACCCGGCGCCCGCCGACTCGACCGCGCTCAACTGGTTCCCGGCCAACGCCACCCACCACCTGCACGGGACGCCGGTGGTCTGGAACAGCCACCTCCACGGGCCGATGCACTTCTGCGGCGGCGAGAACGGCAACCTGCGCGCCTGGACGGTCAACGCCGACAAGTCGTCGACCTACCTCGGGTGCAGCACCGCCTACGCCTCGCCCGAGTGCCAGGAGTCGCCGGATCCCAAGGGCACCAAGGGCGGCATGCCGGGCTGGAGCCTCTCGCTGTCGGCCAACGCCGATCAGGACGGCATCGTGTGGGGGATGATCCCCTACGGGGACGCCAACATGGCGACCACCAACGGGCGGCTCCTGGCCTACGACGCCGCCGCACTGGCGCGCTACGCGGACGGTTCGGGCGAGCTCGTCCCCCTCTGGGACAGCCAGGACTGGAACTGGAGCTTCCTCCACCCCAAGTTCAACCGGCCGATCGCGGTCGACGGAAAGGTCATCGTCCCGACCTACGACGGGCGCCTGCTGGTCCTCGGGCTCGCCTAGGCGGGCGCGCCGGAGCCGGGGCGCCGGCGGCTACAGCCCCTCCGTCGCGGTGTAGGTCACCGCGAGCTCGTAGGGCCACGGCTCTCTGAGCCCCTGGCCGCTCACGTGGAGGGTGTGCCACCCGCCGGCGGTGGTCTCGCCGTGAAACGTGCCGCCCCCCGCCCCGGTGACCGCGCTGCCGAGCAGCTTGCCGTCGGGACCGCTCACCGTCGCGGTCAGCGCGGCGCCGTGGGCCACGGCCGCCGTCGGGTGAAGGAGCAACGCCAGCGGCTTCCGGGCGGCCGCCCAGACCCGGCCGACCAGCGCCGCGCCGGTCACCGGCGCGGGCGGCACGTCGAGATCGGCGGCGCCGAAGAACGTCTGGGTCGTCGCTCGATTGGGCAGGTCGAAGCCGCCGCCGCGGCCCGGCCGCGAGAAGCAGAGATACGACTGCCCGCCGCCGAACGCGTTGCTGGGAATGGTGAACGTCGCCCGGCCGCCGCCGTCGGTCCAGATGTCGCCGTGCCGCCCCGTGTAGTCGTGCAGCTGGGCGTTGGCGCCGAAGGCGGTCTGAACGGTGACGGTGCGCGCGTTCCAGGGGTCGGTGCTGAGGGCGGTCAGAAGCCCGGGCGCGCCGAGCCGCTCGAGGACGATGGTCTTGTCGTCGTTCCAGCGCGTGGTGGTCCCGCCGTTGGCCAGGTTCTCGTGAATCCAGACCAGGTTGTCGATCCACGGCTTGAGGCCGTAGCACCCCGCCGCCTGGGCGTAGTCCTTGTGATAGACGATCGGGTAACCCTCGGTCGTCAGGATGAAGGCGTAGGCGAGCAGCTTGCTGCTGATGATCGATTCGCCGGGCGACAGATCGGTGTCCGGGTTGTCGACGAAGGTCATCGCGTTGAGCGGATCCTGCGCGGCGTAGCCGGCGCCATCCAGGCGGCGCATGTCGAAGCCGCCGTCGTCGCACATCCCCTGCAGCGCGAAGTGGAGGGTGAAGTCGAACACCGACGAGCGCCCGCCCATCCCGCTGCCGTGCGCCCACCAGGCCAGGTTCTGTGGATTGCCGTCGAAGTACTCGGAGACGCAGTACCCGCGCGCCATCGAGCGCGAGGTCATCCATCGGTGCACGAACGACACGGCCATCCCCTTGGTGTCGTCGACGCGATACCCCTGGATGTCGAGCGAGCGCGTCAACCAGTCGCCGAACGCGACCATCTGCTCGGTGGTGTAGTTGGCCGGCAGGCAGTTCACGTAGACCAGCTCGTCGCCGAACTGAAAGTCGTCGGCGACCACCGGGACCGGATCCTCGGGGCGGCGCGGGGGCGCGCCGCGGAAGCAGCCGGGTTGCTTGGGGAAGCGGCCGTCCAGCGTCTTGCCGTCGGCGCCCAGGTACTTGTAGACCCCGTTGTTCCCGCCGCTCATCTGGTGCATCACCACGTCGACGTAGACGTCCAGCCCGCAGGCGTGCGCCACCGCCACCGACCGCTGGAGCTGCTCGCGCGACCCGAACCGCGTGGCCGTCGCCCCACACTGGGCCTTCGAGCCGAGGTCGTAGTGATCGTAGAGGCCGTACCCGTCGCCGGTCGGCCCGTCTCCGCTCTGCGTCTTGCAGACCGGCGGGTAGAGGACGGCGGTGAAGCCGGCCCGCCGCAGCACGGGCGCGTTGGCGGCGATCCAGTCGTACCACCACGGCGCGTGCGGCGTGCCCGGATCGACGGGAGCCGGAACCGTGATCTCCTGACCGCGGCCGTCGAGGAACCGCGCGTGCGCGTGATAAGCGACGCCCATCGTCGCGCCTCAGGAACGAGCGAACGGCCGCGGCCGGACGCGGCGCCAGACCGCCGCCAGCAGCGGCCCCACGATCAGCAGCCCGACGCCGGCCAGCGCCGCGCTGGCGATCCCGGCCGCCAGCCCGTCACGCCACGGCCGCGGCGCCACCAGGTTGTCGACGCCGGTGAGCGCCAGCAGCGCGAACGCCCGGCCGGCCGGCCGGCGCAACCCGCCGAGCGCCACCACCCCCGCCAGCGCCAGGAGGACGAACGCGAGCGCCCCGCTCGCCCCCTGCCCTGCCGCAACCGTGGCCGCCGCGTCGGCGGCGCCGAAGAGCGCCACCACCCGCAGCTCCGCACCGGTCGCCGCCCGGGTCGCCCCCAGCGCCGTCCCGACCCCCAGGCTGTCGACCCCAAACCTCGCGTACGAAAATAGCCCCGTCATGTCAGTCCTCGCGGCCATTGTAACGGACCACGGGCCCAACATTCCCCCGACGTCGCAACAATACGGTCAACCCTCGTCGCTGGAGGGAGAGATCACCGGGAGGTGCACCAACGCAGCCCGCGCGCGCGGACGCTCGGTCCCGCCCAGGTTGCTCGAGAGCCACTCGGTGTTGAGCTCCATCTTCTCGAAGTTCTTCCAAATCCGCGTGTCGGTCGCGCAGCTATAGCCTTTACAGGTGACCGGGCGTTCTTCGTAAACGCCGCATCTGCCGCTGGTTCTGTCACGGTGAACACAGAAGCCATCCGCCGCGTGCCGAATGAGGTAGGGCCTCCCGAGGTCCCACTTGATCCGCCCCCCTTCGACCTCGTCGACCGTCAACGCGAAGTCGAGCTTGCAACAGGCCGCCTCGCAGATGTGCAGCCGCTCGAGGCAGTTGACCTGGACCGGCGGGACCGAGGGCTCTCGGGGCGCGAGATCGATCGCCACTCCGGAATGGGGGACGTCCCCCCGCGCCAGGGACTCCTCCCTCACTTTCTGAGCGGCCTCGGCGAGCGTCTCCGGCGATACGGTCCCGTTCTCCACGAGCAGATCGATCAGGCCATAGAGAAAGGACTCGACCTCGGCCAGGCGAGCCGCGTTCCGGCCGACGGCGGTGTGCGTGAAGAGGCTGGCGCGTTCGACCTGCCGCTCGAGCTCCGCCGCGCCGTCTTGGAGGTCCGGGGAACGGAGCGAGGTCATTGGCCTCCGTCTTTCTGCGCCTTCTCCAGCCACCCTCGCCAGAGCGCGATCGATTTCCGCCTCTTTTCGACCGGAGCGTTGAAATGGTAGCTCCCGTTCCCCTCCCATATCACCCGCATCTTTTCCTGGCCCGCGAACGGATCGAGGAATCCTCGATTTGGCAACCATCCCAAACGGCGATCCACGACCTCCGCCAGCACTCTCTCGGCCCGTCCCCGGGTCGTCTCGTCGTCGGAGTCGAGGAGCGGGAGGACGGCTGCCGCCGCCGGCAACCCCAATTCGCCCAACCGGACCACCGAGGGGCTGACGTCGAAATGCAGCGGGTTCTCCGGCTCCTTCTGCAGCTTCTTCACCAGCTGCTGAATCTCCTCGTCGCCTCCGCCTCGAGCCCCGCCATCGCTCTTCACGGCCGTCTCCTTCCTGCTCGCCCCTTCCGTCGTGCTTCGCGGACACGCCGTGAGCGTGACCAGCATCCCCAGGATCACGACCGCCGCATCACCCATCACTTCTTCGGCGCGGTGGAAGACCCGGGATTGTGCGCAAATTCGTTGAATCGGCGAAGCGCTTCGTGTGCCGTCGGCCCTTCGTCTGAACGGAAGCTGTGGTACTCGTTCTTGATCTTGGCGACGCCCGTCTTGTCCTGAAAGACCTCGAATCCCCACAGCACGGTCCCGTACCCGATGCCCGTGTCGCTGCCTTTCGCCGATGTGACGAACTTGAACCAGCTGGGAGAAGAATTTTTCGGCGTGTCGGTCAGCACGGCGGGCACGATCGTCTTTCCCTTCTTCTTGCCGATGACTGTTCCGGGGACCGTCGGTGGCGCGTCGTAAAATGGCGAGACCGCCGCATCCGCCTTCTTCTTGCGGGGGTGCACATAGTCGTAGAGCTCGTCTACGAAGAACCCCGGAACGATCTTCTTGGCCGCATCCTTCTTCGTGTGCACCGCGGGCGGCGCCTTACCCACATGGCCCTCCGTCCCCGCGGAGGTATCAAAGAATCGAACGACCTGAATGAAATGAATCTCGTTCGAGTCGGGGGCCTTCGCGCTGGGCGTGAAGGTGATTGACCCATCTTCCTTGGCCGCCTTGCCCGGTACGGAGGCATCCAGCTTGGTGAAGTCGATCTTCAAGGTGCCCCGGGGCAACGCCTTGCTTCCCTTGATGTCGCGCTGGATGCTGGGAGGAGCGGGAGTCGCACGAATCCGGTCTCGCATTCGCAACGCGGGTGAAGCGGCAGCCAGCTGCTTCCGCGCCTGAGGCCGGACGACCTCGCTCGCCACCGCGCGCGCGACCCCTTCCGATCGATCGGCCGGATCGCTCACCGGGAGCGTGCCCTGCAGGGCGGCGGGGCGGGCTCCCTGCTGGGCGGCGTGCACCAGCTCGTGCGTGATGAGCTCGCGCCGATCGACGCTCGCTCCCAGCGATGCTTCACCGCCGAGGTGAATGTCCGATCCGACCGTGAAGGCCCGTGCGTCGAGCTCGGCCGCCGCCGCCTCTGAGGCGGGCCCCGTGTGAATTCGCACGCCGCGGAGGTCGATGCCCGTGACGTTCTCGGCAGCCTCGCGCGTCACGGGCTCCACCGGCTGCGAAGGCTCGTGACGCGCACGAAGAAGAGAGGAAGCCACGCGTCCCTCTCGCAACGAAGGGTTGCTCCACGACGCGGGACCGCCGAAGGGCCGTGGCAGGAACTCGTGCCAAGGCGGCGGGCGTGCTGGCCAAGCCGCAGGAGCCTCTTTGCCGACGTTGGAGTCCGCCTTTGCCACCTTCCCCGTCCTGAGAATTGGAGGTTTGTAACGGGGCATCACCACGCCTCAAACGAGCCACAAGTCTGCCCATGGCGCTCGCGCCGGTCAAGCAGCCCGGGAGACCGCCGGCCGGTCCCATCCGTGCCGCTAGAGGGCGCGGGAATCGACGTCACCACGCGCAGCGCTCCATGAAGTAGTAGCCGCCCGCCACGTGCTGCTCTTCGATCCGGGCGCCGGCTTCCGCGGCGCCGCCTCGATGTTCGAGGCGCCCGCGCACCTTCACGGACCGTCCCACCATCGCGGGCGGCCAGGCGTCGACGTTGTCGCAGACCAGCGTCAGGTCCTTGGTCACCACGGCGCCCGCGATCTTCAGATCGCCGGCGAGGCCCTCGAACTCGACGACGCTCCCGAGCCGCCGGCGCGCGTCGGCCTCGTCGTGGATCGCGTCCGCCGACACGTGCGCCCCCGCGCAGCCTGCCGCCCCGGCGGCGAGCGCCAGCGCCAGGAGCGCCGGCGGCGTCAGCGAATCACGCGCCATTGGGCCCGCTCGAGCACGAGCTGCGTCCCCTTCAGCCCCGCCACGTGGACGCCGTCCTCGACGAACGGATCGGGCGCCAGCTTGGTCCGCCGCAACACACCGCGGGCCTCGACGCGCATCCCCCGGACGCGCGCCGGCCAGGCCTCGAGGTCGGCGATGAAGACGCTGTCTCGCTCGGCGGTCACGACGATGGCGCCCGCGTGCACGTCGGTCGCCACGCCTTCTATCGTCACCGGCTGGCCGATCACATCTTCGGGAATCATTGGAGCTTCCTGGCGAACGCCACCACGAAGACCTGCCGATCGAAGTCACTGAGGGGGCGCGAGTAGTGCTCGAGCGAGCTCTGATACACCTTCATCCCTGGCTTGCAGTCCTGGTGGTGCTCGCCGCCCGCGGTGTCCGTGAACGGCTGACAGTGATTCGCGTGCCACCAGGTGTTGGTCGTCTCGTCATACCAGCCGTAATCGTAGTTGGTGTACGGGCCACCCGGGCGCGTCTCGTAGTTGTAGCCGCTCATGTCGACCTGGCCCTGCTTGTCGGGGCGGAAGGCCTTCTTGTCCGGGTCGGCGCGCTCCTCGTCGGACCCTTTCTGATTCGAATAGAACCGCTTCGAAAAGATGACCGCCTTCCAGACATCCGGATCGGGATCCATCGGGAACGAGCTGAGGACGTTCTTCAGGTTCTTCAACGTCGGGTCACCATTCACGGCGTCGGCGAGCTTGTCGACCGCGGGACGCGACTTCAAGATGTCGTTGAGCGACGCCGCCACGGCCCTGGCCTGCTCGAACGTGCTGAACGCCATGTCGAGCGGCGGCATCACGTTCCCTTCGTTCAGGTTGAGCGCCGTGATCCCGATGCAACCGCGGGTCAGAATGTTCTTCTGCTCGTCGGACATCGTCTGGTGGTGCTCCTTCTCCCACCGAGCGATGTAGGCGTTGAGGCTCATGGAGTGGAACGGGCCGTCCGTCGCGGCGCACCGGCGGAGACCGAGGCCGCCGGCCGCCCCGATGCTCGCCCGGGGGCGCCCGCCCCCGCCGTACAGGAACGCGACGGCGTCCCCGGCCGCGCGCTCGGCGTCGTGCTCGAAGGGAGCGGCGTCGCCCCCGCGGGCGGAGGGCGCCACGCCGTCCCCCTGCTGGCCGACGTGCGCCAGCTCGTGGGCGAGGATGGCGTCGCCCACCGGCGTGCCCGGCCGGTAGTCGCCGTCCGAGAAGGCGACGTGCTGGCCGAGCGTGAACGCGCGCGCGTTGAGATCGCGCGACATCCCCGCGGCGGCCGCGTCGTCGTGCACGCGGACACGATCGAAGCTGCGACCGAACGCCGACTCCATCCGGTGGCGCGTCCCACCCTCGAGCGGCCGGCCCGCGCCGAGGCGCGCCGCGAGCGCCCCCTCGTCGACGCCGCTGCGCGCCCCGCCCGGCGCCCCCTTGAAGAGCAGCTTGCCGACCGCCGAGAAGGCGCCGCCGATGGCGCCGGCGACCGACGAGAAGAAGCCGCCGATCGCCCGGCCGATGCCGCCGCCGAGGCTTCCGGCCGCTTCCGCCTGCAGATCCGGCGGGATGTCGTCAGGCAGGCGCCCGGTCTGCACGAACGTCGCGACGCCGTGGGCGATGCGCATGGCGACCACCGGAATGTACGCGCGCGCCGCCGACGCCGCCGACGCGCCGGGCGCGTACTTGCGCACGGCGCGTTCGAGATGGGCGGCCGGCCGGCCGGCGTACATGGTGATGAGGCGTTCGACTTGCGGACACCCACGCGTGTCGCGCCCGGCGCGCGCCAGCTCGCGGTCTGCGGCGGCGCAGGCCTCGGCGCGAAGCTCGGCGAGGAAGGCCGACTTGCGCATCTGACCGGCGGTCAACGCCGCGGCATCGTCCTCGACGATCAGACCGCCGCCCGCGCCTGCCACGCTCGCCGGCATCGCGTCGGTCGCCGGCGTCGCTGCGGGCGCCGGCGAGGCCGCGGGCGCGGCGCCGGGAGCCGGCGTCGCAGTCGGCCCGACCGCCGCGCCCAGCGCAGACCCCTCGTCAGGCGGAGTGGGCGTGTCGTCGGTCCGACGCGCGATTCGGGGCGGCGCGGCGGCGACGCCCGGGGCAGCGGCGCCGG
>Ga0209060_10004403_pt1 | contig 11005 bp, 8 predicted proteins | sample Coa_R1_8_FD_187155 | JGI IMG/M metagenome (GOLD analysis project Ga0209060, IMG submission 187155) | Surface soil microbial communities from Centralia Pennsylvania, which are recovering from an underground coalmine fire - Coalmine... | ecosystem: Environmental > Terrestrial > Soil > Unclassified...
GGTATGCGTTTCTGTTCGCCGGACCTCCTAGTCGATTGCCGTCTCAACTGCGCGCGGTCTCAATCACACTGACCTATCCGGCAAGCGACGGATTTGCGCGTTCTATCGCCGAACGCGTTGCGTTGAACGCACGCGACGCCGGGATCACGGTGCAGCCGACGTCCAATCCAGGCGGTGCTCTGCGACTGGTCCGATGGACATTGGAATCCAGCGATGCCGCAGCCGAACTCAACCGGATCGGGAGTCTGCTCGGATTTCCCGAGCGCGCGTTAAGTGCAGCGCGTCCGCAGGAACTGTACGAGGCCGAGCGCGCCATGCTTGACGCGCATCGCATTCTGCCTATCTTGTTTCTCCCGGACGTCTACGGCATCGCAACGCGCGTCCACAATTGGGATGCGGCGCAAAAGAGCGGCGGATTCTCACTGCACTTGGAAAATATCTGGGTGGAACCATGATGGTCAAATCATGAGCTTCCGCGCCAAAATATTTCTCGCCATCACCGTTACGGTCGTGGTTGCGGTTTGGATTGTTGCCGGTGTGGTATCGACTCTGGTCGCGCGGTCATTCGAACGACGCGATGAGCAGCGAACCGCGACACTCGTCGCTCAGTTTCACGCGGAATTCAACCGTCGCAGCGCCGAAGTTGCCCGACGCTTGGATGCGATTGCGAGTTCAGACGAGATCGCGCGCATGGCTGTGGATCTCGGCTCCCCGCAAGCCGATCCGGGAAAATATTACGACCAGGCGCAAAATCTGGCGCGCGAGCAGTCGCTCGATTTTCTGGAGCTGGTGGGGCCGGATGCGAGCATCATCAGTTCCGCGGAGTGGCCAGCGCGTTTCGGATATAAGGAAAACTGGTTGCTGAGCTTTGGCGATTCCAAGGATGTTTTTCTGAAACGCGAAGAGCTGGCGGACGGCGCCGCGCTCGGGCTAATCGCCGTTCGTGCAGTGAGCGGCCAACTGTACATCGCCGGCGGGCAAAAGTTAGATAAGCAGTTTCTGGACACCCTCCCCGTGGTTGAAGGCATGCGAGTGGAATTGCGAACCACCATCGATTCCACGACTCCATCCCGCGAAATCACGCGCAGCACCCCAGACGCCACCATCACCTCCATTCCGCTATTTGGCCGTGAGCACCAACTGCTGGCGGTTCTTCTGGTAGAAAACTCCCGCCTGGAATTAGCGAGTCTGAAGAGATATATCCGGGACACCGCGCTGCTGGTCGGAAGCGGCGCCGTGCTGCTGGGCTTGCTGCTCAGCTTTTGGACCGCGTCGCGGGTGACACGGCCGCTGCGCGAGTTGACGTCGAGCGTGCGGGAAGTGGCGGAGGGGAAATGGGACGCGCGCGCGGCTGTCCGTTCCAGCGATGAAGTGGGACAACTTGCGCGCGACTTCAATCGCATGACCGCGCAGCTTGTTGAACAGCGGGATCGGATGATCCAAGCAGAGCGTGTGGCGGCGTGGCGCGAATTGGCGCGACGCCTGGCGCATGAGCTCAAGAACCCGTTATTTCCGCTGCAGATTACCATCGAGAATTTGCAGCGATCGCGCGACACGCCGCAGTTTGAAGAAGTGTTCCGCGAGAGTACGACAACCTTGCTAGCAGAACTCGATAATCTCAAAACGATTGTTGGGCGGTTCAGCGACTTTTCAAAAATGCCGGCGCCGGAGCTGGAGCTGACGAATTTGAACCAAGTTGTGCGCGAAGTAATTAAGCTATTCGACGCTCAAATTCATGCGGAAGGCCGACCTGAGGCGAAGGTGGAGCTGGCACTCGATGAAAACCTGGCAGCTATCCAAGCCGATCCGGAACAGATCCGGCGCGCGCTGCGAAATCTGATTCTAAACGCGCTGGATGCGATGCCGGCCGGTGGAGTATTGACAGTCCGCACGCAAAATCTGGATGGCAAAGTGGCGCTCGAAATTTCCGACAGCGGCGCCGGACTCACGCCGGAAGAGTGCGAGCGGCTTTTCACGCCTTACTACACCACCAAACAGCATGGGACCGGGTTGGGCCTCGCCATCGTGCAGTCCGTGGTAAGCGATCATAAAGGCACCATCACAGTGCACAGCGAACCTGGAAAAGGCGCGACGTTTCGCATCGAGTTCAAAGCATGAGCAAACTATTGCTGGTGGATGACGACGCAAATACTCTTGCGTCGCTTGCGCGGGCGTTCCGGCTGGCCGGGCATGAAGCTGTTGTGTGCGACAACGCGGATCGCGCCCTCGAGTTGGCAAAAGCGCAGCGGTTCGACATGATTCTGTCCGATGTGGTGATGCCGGGCAAGGATGGTCTCGCGTTGCTGAGCGAGTTAAAAGCGGCGGGTGTGCCGACCCCGGTGGTGATGGTTTCCGGACAAGCAAACATCGAGATGGCGGTGCGGGCGACGCGGCTGGGCGCTATCGATTTCCTGGAAAAGCCGCTTTCCACGGAAAAACTTCTCATGACGGTGGAAAACACCGTGAAGCTGTCCCGGCTGGAAGATGAAAATCGCCGGCTGAAGCAGCGGGCAGGGAAGCAGGAGCTGGTCTGGAAATCGGGCGTGATGCAGAGTGTGATGGCGAAGGTGGATCGGGTGGCAGCGAGCGAAACGCGGGTCTGCATTCTGGGCGAAACCGGCACCGGCAAAGAACTGGTGGCGCGCACGCTGCACGAGAAAAGCGCTAGACATGCGGGCCCCTTCGTCACGTTGAACTGCGCCGCCGTTCCGGCTGAGCTGATCGAATCTGAACTTTTCGGCCATGAAAAAGGTTCCTTCACCGGCGCGACGTCGCGGCATCTCGGCAAGTTCGAGCAGGCGCATGGCGGGACGCTGTTTTTGGATGAAATCGGCGATATGCCCACGCTGATGCAAGCCAAGCTGCTGCGCGTGCTGGAACAGAAGGAAGTGGAGAGGATCGGGTCCGGACACGTGATCCACGTGGATGTGCGCGTGATCGTGGCCACGCACCGCAATCTGGACGAATTGGTCAAAAAGGGCGAGTTCCGCCAGGATCTGTATCACCGCATTTTCGTTTTTCCGATCACCCTGCCACCGCTGCGCGATCGTAGCGACGATATTCCGCTGTTGGTGGATTACTTTGCAGGGGCAGTGGCGGAACAAAACGATTGGAAGCCGCGCGAGATCACGCCGGATGCGTACGCGGAGCTGCAGCGCTATTCGTGGCCGGGCAACGTGCGGGAGTTGCGGAATGTTGTGGAGCGATTGCTGCTGCTGGCGGACGATCGGGTGGATCTCGCGACCGTGCGACAAGCCTTGCCGCTGGCCGAGTCCGCGCCGAATTCGGTGACCGGCAGTCTTTCCGAACGCATGGATGCGCACGAGCGCGACGTGATCCTGGCGGAGTTAAAGCGCCACGCGTTCAAGATGAGCGATACGGCTCGGGCGTTGGGGTTGGAGCGCAGTCATTTGTATAAGAAGTGCCAGCAGTTGGGGATTGAACGCGTTGCGGCGGAAAAAGGAAATCCGCCAGATTCGCTATAGTCGCCATATGAGGCCGATGGTTGTAAAGGTGGATGCGTCAGGCAGGATCTTATTGCCGGCCGAGATGCGCAGGAAGCTCGGCCTCGAGACTGGGGCCGAGGTTGTGGTGCATGTTGAAAATCAGAGCATTCGTTTGAAGGCAAGGGCCCATACGATCCGTGAGGCACAACAGTACTTCGCTCGGTTTCGCAGTGATGGGGAACTATGGTCGAACGAACTGATCCGGGAAAGACGCCGGGAAGCGCGACGTGAATGATCGACACTGGGTCGCCAAGAGGGGCGACGCAGAGTGCGTGCGCTACGTGATATTCTTGGGGTTTTGAAGTTCAAATCAAGGAGCGCACTAAGACCATGAGAGTCGGTGTATTCACGGCATTGCTTGCCCAGTTTCCTCTGGACAAAGTCATCGAGAAACTGAAAGGCTTGAACATTCACACGGTGGAACTCGGAACCGGGAATTATCCCACCGATCCGCACTGCAAATTGTCCATGCTGGAGGATCGTGCGGCTCTGAAGGAATTCAAGCAGAAGCTGGACGACAACGGCATCAGCATCAGCGCTCTCAGTTGCCACGGCAATCCGATCCATCCGGATAAGAATGTCGCCAAGGGCTACGCTGATACGAGTAAGAAGACCATCCGCCTCGCGGAAAAGCTTGGTGTGCCCGTTGTAATCGACTTTTCCGGATGCCCGGGTGACAGCGACAAAGCCAAATATCCGAACTGGGTGACGTGCCCGTGGCCGCCGGAATATCTCGATGTCCTTGACTGGCAGTGGGAGAAGAAAGTCATCCCGTATTGGACCAAGCAGGCCGAGTTCGCGAAGAATCACGGCGTGAAGATCGCAATCGAGATGCATCCGGGATTCGTCTGCTATAGTCCGGAAACGCTGCTCCGCCTGCGCGGCATCGCGGGCAAGAGCATCGGATGCAATTACGATCCAAGCCATATGTTCTGGCAGGGCATCGATCCGATCAAAGCCATTCGCGTGCTGGGCGATTCGATTTTCCACGTTCACGCCAAGGACACGCAAATCTATGACGCGAACCTGCCGAAGACGGGCGTACTCGACACGAAGAAGTACACCGACGAGCGCAATCGCGCTTGGATCTTCCGCAGCGTAGGCTACGGCCATGCGTTCGGATGGTGGAAAGAGTTTATCTCCACGCTCCGGATGTACGGCTACGATTACGTGCTCTCCATCGAGCATGAGGACACGCTCATGTCGCCGGATGAAGGGTTAACGAAAGCCGCCGAATTCCTGAACGCGATCGTGATCCGCGATCAGCCGACCGCGCCTTGGTGGGTCTGAAGCCACTCGGTCCATCTCAAAACTTGCGCCACTACCCTATCGTCAACACGACGCGGAACTGGGCGTGGCCGGACATCATCCGGTCGTAAGCCTTCGCGGCTTCGGCCAGCGGGTATTTTTCAATCATCGGCCGGATGCCCGTGAGCGCCGAGAACGCGAGGGTATCTCCGCAATCTGCCGCGTTGCCCGAATACCATCCTTGGATCGACTTCTTGCCCACGATCAATTGCGCCGGCGAAACTTCAATCGGGTCCGCGGAAGCTCCGATCACCATCAGTTTGCCGTTCGCGCCTAAACAATCGATCATCGCCGACATCGCCTTGCCGCTCGGAGCAGTGCTGAGGATGGCTTTCGCTCCTCCGAGCCGCTTGAGTTCTTCGGCCGGATTGGCGTTTTCCGAATCGATATACATGCGCGCGCCCAGCTTCAAGGCGAGATCTTTGGCGTCGTCTCCCCGGCCAATCGCTACCACGCGGTAGCCAAACTTATTGGCGTATTGAACGGCCAGATGCCCTAATCCACCGATGGCTTGAATCGCAACCACGTCGCCGGGCGTGGCGCCGGAGTGGCGCAGCGCGTTGTACGTGGTGATTCCGGCGCATAACAGCGGAGCCGCTTCTTCGGGGGAAAGCTCATCCGGAATCGCGGCCAGGGATTGCGCGGGAGCCACCATGTATTCGGTGTAACCGCCGTCATGCGTAAAACCCGTGATGCCCGCGTTGCTGCAATTGACAAAATCGCCGCGGCGACAGGCATCGCAGGTTCCATCATGTCCGCCGTACCATCCCACGCCAACGCGCTGACCTTTTTTCCAGGTAGTGACGTTCGCGCCCAACTCGTCGATCACGCCGGCGATTTCGTGGCCCGGCACGCGCGGGTACTGAATGCCCGGCCAAGCACCTTCCTTCAGCAGTGAATCGCTGTGGCAAACTCCGCAAGCTTGTACTCGAATGCGAACCCAATCCGGTTTTGGGTTGGGAATTTCTCTGTCAACAAGTTGTAACGGACCGCCGGGAGCGGCTACTTGAATGGTTTTCATGCCCCATTATATAGCCGCTGTCTTTAGTCCCTGAGCGCTTGCATGGGATCGATTTTCGTGGCGCGCCGCCCGGGCAGGAATGTCGCGATCAGAGCGGTGGCAAGAACAATAGCCGCGACCAAGGCGAGCGTCAAAGGGTCCATGGGACGAATGTGGAAGAGCATCGTTGACATCAGACGCGTAAGTGCGAGCGATGCGATTAATCCGATGGCGATGCCGATTGCGCAGAGCGCCGCGCCTTGTTGCAGGATGAGCGTCCAGACCGTGCTTCGGCGAGCTCCCAGTGCCATCCGGATGGCGATTTCGCCAGTGCGCTGCGTCACCGCGTACGAAATTACGCCGTAGATTCCGATGAGTGCGAGCAGTAGAGCAACGCCGGCGAAAGAGCCGAGCAGAATCAAATTGAACCGGCGGCCGGCGAGCGAATCGGCCAGGATGCGATCCATGGTCGACATGCGGGAGATCGGCTGTTCTTTGTCGATGGACCAGAGCTGCGCGCGGATGGCGGGCGCCAGATCGTCCGGATTGCCGCGTGTGCGGATCAGGAACGACATCACGCTCCAAGGTCCCTGCGTATAGGGGCTGAAAAGTTCCGGATCGGCGTCTGCGCCGAGTCCGGCGTGACGGATGCTGGCGGTGATTCCGACAATGGTCTTCCATTCTTCGCCCGGCTCGTCGAGCTTGATGCGTTTTCCGATCGGGTTTTCGTTCGGGAAGTAGCGGGTGGCGAGCCGTTCGTTGATGATGGCGACTGGTGTGGTGTCTTGCGCGTCGCGCATCGTGAAATCGCGGCCGGCCACGAACGGAGTTCGCAGGGTGGCGAAATAGTCCGGGCTGACCACGCGTTGTCCGACCATCATTTTTTCGGCAAACGATTTGGGAACTGGCCGGCCTTCGATCGCGATGAGGGAAGCGCCTTGGAATCCGGCGACGGGCAGGGAATTGACCGCTCCGGCCGAGACGACGCCGTTGAGGGCGCGGATGCGCTCGAGCAATTGCGATTCGAATCCGGCGAGTTGCACCGGTGTTGCATAGCGCGAGTCCGGAAGCCGGAGTTCCATCGTCACCAGGTTGTTCGCCTGGAATCCGGGATCGACGCGCAATAGCTGCTCGAAGCTACGGATCAGGAGTCCGGCGCCGGTCAGGAGTAGAAGCGCGAGTGAGATTTGCGATATCACCAGAACATTGCGCAGCGAATTGTGGCGCGATCCGGCCAGCGTTCGGCTGGCGGCTTTGAGCGAATCGTTCAAATCGACGCGCGATGCGGTGAAGGCCGGCGCTAACCCGGCGGCAAGTCCCGTCAGTAGAGAAAGCGCCGCTGCATAAGCGAGCACGGCAGGGTTGGCGGAAAGTTCCTCCAATCGCGGAAGGTTCACGTTGGTGAGGGAACGCAGCAGATCCAAGCTCCAGAGGGCAAGCAGGATTCCGAGCAAGCCACCCGGGATCGCGAGAGCGAAGTTTTCGAAGAGCAATTGTTTGACGAGGTGCGCGCGACCTGCGCCAAGTGCCGCGCGCACGGCCAATTCTTTGCGGCGGCCGGCGGAGCGAGCCAGCAAAAGGTTGGCGACGTTCACGCATGCGATCAGCAGTACGCATCCGACGGCTCCGAACAATACGACCAGCGCCGGACGAACGTTCGCGACAACCTGCTCATTGAGCGCGGAAACATTGGCGTCGAGTCCGCCGTTAGTGTCGGGATATGCTTTCGCGAGGCCGCGTGCGAGAGTGGATGCCTCGGCGCTGGCTTGTTGCGGCGTAACACCCGGCTTGAGACGCGCCACGACCCCGAGCGGATGATAGCGGCGGTTCGTTCTGTCGATGACGCATGGAACCCAGAGTTCGCGTCCGGCAGGAACTTCGCCGAGTCCGAAATGCAGCGGGGGCGGAAAGCTGAATCCGCGCGGCATGACGCCCACAACAATGCGAGGCTCACGGTCGAGCGTGATGATTCTTCCAATGACGCTACGATCGCCGCCGAAGCGGCGTTGCCACAGACCGTAGCTTAGGATGACCTTATTCTGGTTGCCTTCCTGCTCTTCGCTCGGTAGAAAATCGCGTCCGAGCATCGGCTGCACGCCAAGCATGGGAAAGAGATTGGCCGAGACTGCCATACCGCGAATCTGTTCCGGGTCGCCCGCGCCGGTGAGTCCGTACTCCTCTTTATCGAGGTAAATCGCGGCCATTGATTCGAAGCTTCCGCTTTGTTTTCCAAAGTCGGCGAAGTCGGCCTGCGAGACCGGGATTTGCGACGCGTGGTTGGCGGGGGCGCTTTGCCAGAGCATCGCGAGACGGCCCGGATCTTTGTACGGCAGCGGGCGCAGCAGAACGGTGTCGACGAGCGTGAAGATCGCGGTGTTGGCGCCGATCCCGAGTCCGAGAATCAGAATAGCGACCGACGCGAAGCCGGGACTGCGTCGCAACATGTTGATGGCGTAGCGGAAATTGTGCGAGTTGAGCATGATGTAGAGATTCGGTGCAGGGAACTGGGCAATCCGGAGGCCAGCGGAAACTGCTTTGTAATCAATCGCGCTGGCAAGGCGGATTGTTCGGAGGTGGGACAAGACTCTGTCTTGTCGGGACGTTGTAGGCGAACGTCAGGGTATCGGTGGATTCGGAGTCGATGGGGACGAAAAAGCCTTTTTGAGGACAGGCGAGCAGCCAGTCGATCAGGCGTTGGTTGGGCGAATTTGAGCGGGTTTTAGATGGAACTTTTCCGTTCATGTTGGTAATTTACCATTTCGACGAGATAGCAAACGACGTCGAATGGCGTGAGCGACATACACCACGGCAACATAGAAGAGGAAGTTACCGAGCGCAGTGACCCAAATACTGAAAACGTGGACGCAAGCCGGAGGCTCGCGCCACTGGGTCTAGTCGCGCACCTCACTCACCCTGGCTGGGTCGAATAGCGAGATTTTTAGTTAGAACGAGAACATTCTGCCCCATATCCCACCTGTTTTGGTGTGGTTTATAGGATGCAGTAAGGCCGTCGGACTTCGGTATGTGTCTGGCAATTCCGGGTAGAATTCTCAGTATCGAAGGCGAAGATCTCGCTTTTCGCATCGCCCAGGTGGATTTCTGCGGCGTCCAGAAATCCGTAAACCTGGCCTATATCCCTGAAGCCCTGACGGGAGATTTCATCCTGGCGCACGTCGGCTTTGCCGTAAGCCGCATCACCGAGGAAGACGCCGGTCGCATCCACGAATCACTCCGAATTTGCAAAGAGGTGAGCCATGCTCTCTCCGGGAATTGACGTAAAGACTGCGCTGGAGCAGCGCGGCATCACGCGGCGGCAGTTGGCGAAGTACTGCACCGCTTTATTGGCAACCATGGCGATGCCGGAACGTTATCTGGCGCAGACGATGGAGGCGATCGGCAAAGTCAAAAAGCCCGTGCTGGTCTGGCTGCAGTTCCAGGACTGCACCGGGTGCTCGGAATCGATGCTGCGGTCCAGCCATCCGGATGTCGCCGATGTCGTGCTCGATCTGCTGTCGTGGGAGTACCACGAAGTGATCATGGCCGGATCGGGCGGGCACGCCAATGCGGTTCTCGATCGCATTGTTAAAGAGGAAAAGGGCAAATACCTGGTCGTGGTCGAGGGCGCGATTCCCACTGCGGAAGGCGGCGCGTACTGCACCATCGGCGGACACTCGGCGATCGAGATCGCGGACAAAGTCTGCCGCAATGCGGCAGCCACCATGGCCGTCGGCGCTTGCGCGTTCGATGGCGGATTGGTGCGCTCGGCGCCGAATCCGACAGGGGCGCTCGGAGTACACGAGGCGGTTCCCGGAATCAAGGTGATCAACATGGCCGGATGCCCGCACAATCCGGCGAATACGGCGGCGGTGGTTGTCCATTATCTGACCTTCCACGATTTGCCGGCGCTCGATCAATACAACCGGCCGCTCTTCGCGTATGGGCGCGTGATCCATGACCAGTGCGAACGGCGCGCGCATTACGATGCGGGGCGGTTCGTCACCGAATGGGGAGATGACGGGCATCGCAAGGGCTGGTGTCTTTACAAAATGGGCTGCAAAGGTCCGGAGGCGACGTTCAACTGTCCGGTGGTCCAGTGGAACGATCACACCAGTTGGCCGGTGCGTGCCGGGCATGGCTGCATCGGATGCGCTTCGCCGCGATTCTGGGATCACATGTCGCCGTTCTACGACCGGCTGCCTTCGATTCCCGGGTTCGGCGTGGAAGCAAGCGCTGGTGCAATCGGATTGGGCTTAGTGGGCGCGACCGCTCTCGGTGTGACCGCGCATGGCCTCATCGGGATGATCAAGCCCGCGCCGAAGCCGCAGCCGGCCGACGCGGAACCAAGAGGGGAGGCATAACATGTCACGCATGGTGGTGGACCCGGTTACGCGAATCGAAGGGCACCTTCGCATTGAAGCGCAGGTGGATGGCGGAAAGATTTCCGACGCCTGGAGCGCCGGAACCATGTTCCGCGGGATTGAGCTGATCCTGCAGGGACGCGATCCGCGCGAAGCTTGGATTTGGGCGCAGCGCATCTGCGGAGTTTGCACCATCGTGCACGCGCTCGCGAGCGTTCGGGCGGTGGAAAACGCGCTCGACATCGACGTGCCCGACAACGCGCGCATTGTCCGCAATCTGATTGCGGGATCGCAGCTGGTGCAGGACCATGTGGTCCACTTCTACCATCTGCACACGCTGGACTGGGTGGACGTGGCATCGTCACTGAAGGCGGATCCCGCCAAGACCTCTTCTATCGCGCAGTCGATTTCGGATCATGACAAAGCGAGCACGAGCTATTTTCGAAGCGTCCAGCAGCGCGTCAAAGGAGTGGTGGATAGCGGTCAGTTGACGCTGTTCGCGAGCGGGTATTGGGGGCATCCGGCGTACACGCTGCCGCCGGAAGTGAACCTGCTGGCGGTGGCGCATTATCTCGAAGCGCTGGCGTGGCAGAAGGATTTCATCCGCATCCATGCCGTGTTGGGCGGAAAGAATCCGCATCCGCAGACGTTCCTTGTCGGCGGAATGACTACAGCTCTGGATGCCAATGAGCCATTCGCGGTGATCAATCCGGAACGCATCACGCTACTGCGCGAACTGGTGAAGGGGGCGAGGAAGTTCGTCGAGCAGGTGTATGTGCCGGATGTGCTGGCCATCGCGCCGCTCTATAAAGATTGGTTCTCGCGCGGCGAAG
>Ga0209060_10004404_pt1 | contig 11003 bp, 10 predicted proteins | sample Coa_R1_8_FD_187155 | JGI IMG/M metagenome (GOLD analysis project Ga0209060, IMG submission 187155) | Surface soil microbial communities from Centralia Pennsylvania, which are recovering from an underground coalmine fire - Coalmine... | ecosystem: Environmental > Terrestrial > Soil >...
GACGTCGCCGAGGTTATGGCGAGCGAGAGCAAGCTGTTCGACGTTCGCGTCACCGGCCGAGCTGGGCAGAAGTCGCAATTGCGCGAGCGTATCGCGCAATTGAAGGAGCAGATCGAAGGTCTCTCCGCGCAGGAGCGCTCCAAGGAGCAGGAAATCGCGCTGGTCCAGCAGGAGCTGACCGGCGTCAAGGATCTCTATGACAAGCATTTGGTGCAGATTTCGCGCCTGACCACGCTTGAGCGCGACTCTGCCCGGCTCAACGGCGAGCGCGCGCAATTTGTCGCGGCGCGCGCCGAGGCCAAGGGCAAGATCAGCGAGACCGAACTGCAGATCATCCAGATCGACAAGGATATGGTCAGCGAGGTGTCGAAAGATCTGCGCGAGACCAATGACAAGATCGGCGAACTGATTGAGCGCAAGGTCACCGCCGAAGACCAGTTGCGCCGCGTCGATATTCGCGCACCGCAGGACGGCATCGTCGAGCAGTCCAGCGTACACACCGTGGGCGGAGTGATCACCGCTGGCGATACCATCATGCTGATCGTGCCGCAGAGCGACGATCTGCAGGTCGAGGCCAAGGTCAATCCGCAGGACATCGACAAGCTTCAGGTCGGCCAGAAGACGCTGCTGCGGCTCTCCGCCTTCAACCAGCGCACCACACCGGAGTTGAACGGCGTCGTCAGCCGCGTTCAGCCGGATGTCTCCACCGACCAGCGCACCGGGCAGAGCTATTACACCATCCGCGTGTCGATGCCGCCCGAGGAAATTGCACGTCTCGGCGACGTCAAGCTGATCCCGGGCATGCCGGTCGAAGCCTTCGTGCAGACCGGCGACCGCACCATGATGTCCTATTTGATGAAGCCGCTGCACGACCAGTTGATGCGCGCCTTCAGGGAGAAATAAGCTTCTGCTGGTGCGACTAACCCTGTCGTCCCGGCCAAGCGAAGCGCAGAGCCGGGACCCATAGTCCCAAGCAGTTCTGTTTGCGAAGACTGGCAACCATCAGCCATCACAACAACAGAGGCCGGTGGTTGTGGATCCCGCATCGCTTGCTCGGGACGACATAGATTATAGCTGTTACCGCTCCAATTCCTTCAAGAGCAGCTTCAGCGCGGTCGCCGCAAACACCTGCATGTTGCCGGCGCGGTCATTGGTTCCGGTCTCAAGTGTAATCACGCTGGTCACGTTCCCTGCGACCGCCATGCAGCTATGTCCGGCGGCATCGCCATAGCGGTTGCCGGTTGGACCCGTGGCGCCAGTCTCCGACAAGCCCCAATGGGTGGCAAAGCGACGGCGCGCTTGCTCGGCCAGCAATTTCGCGTAGGGCTCCGACGCGGAGCGGATTCCCTTCATCGCTTCATCGGAAATGTCCATCAAAACGCGCCGCGCGTCGCGCGTATAGACGACCGCGCCGCCGAGGAAATAGGCAGATGCGCCGGGCACCGCGAGCAGGGAGGCCGCGATCAATCCGCCGGTTGAAGATTCCGCAACCGCAATCGTCTCTTTCCGCGCGATCAGTTTTGCGGCGACTTGTTCGGCGATATCGATGAGTTCCTTCATGGCTGTCAGCTCCGGTGCAGGATGCGCTTAAGGAGCGGTTTCTTCTCGTCGCCCTTGTCGGCCAGCGAGTGATAGACCACGCGGATGAAATTCTTGCTGGCGAGATCGCTCGGTGCCCATTTGGCGTCGAGATCGGCGAACGGCTTTGCTGCCAGCACATCCTCCTCGCTCTTTCCGTCCTTGACCAATTTTGCCATCCGGTCACGCGCCGTGACCAGCATGGTGCGGTAGGCGACGAGCGCCGCCTTGTCGGCGACCGGACCGTGGCCGGGCACAATCCGGGTCTTATCGTTGACGAATTTCAGGTAGACATCGGTTGCGGCGATCATGCCCTTGATGTTTCCGCCATTGGCGAAGTCGATGTTGGGATAGCGGCCGTTGGTGAATGTGTCGCCGGTCGCGAGCACATTGGCGGTCTTGAACCACACATAGGTGTCGCCGTCCGTATGGGCATTGGCAATGTGCTTGAGGTCGGCGACGCGGCCGAGCATCCTGATCCTGAACTGGCCGGTGTAGGTCTTTTCCGGCAACGCGGCTTGGGGCGCGGGCGGAGTCTTGACCCCGGTCAGCCCGTTGGTGGTGCCGGCGGCGAGCCGTGTCTTGACATGGACCTCGGCGGCGATAATGGCGCCGTCCTTGGCAAAGGGCTCGTTGCCGCCGGTGTGGTCGCCATGGAAATGCGTGTTGATGAGATATTTGATGGGTTGGCTCGAGATGGTCGAGATAGCGGCCTTGATCTTGTCATGCAGGGCTGCGTATTCGCCGTCGACCATAATGATGCCGTCTCTGGCGGTGGCGACCGTGATGTTGCCGCCCTGGCCTTCGAGCATGTAGACGCCGTCGCCGAGGTCGGTGGTCTTGATCTCGACTTTTGAGAAGTCGATCGGCGCCGGCGCCGCGGGAGCAGGGGTGGCTGCTGGCGCGGGAGTGGTTGCGGGTGGCTGTTGTTGCGCGTAAACACTTGCGGCAAGCAGCATGGTCGCTGCCGCAGCAGATAGGCCGGTCCGAAGCATCTCAATCTTCTCCGCTTTCGTGATTCCCTAGCATAGCAGCTCTGGCTTAGCCGAGTTGCGGAGGCAAGTGGAGCCTGCTTGAATGCAGGGAACTTGAGGAAACCACATGACGTCACCGCTTCCTGGCGGCGTGGATTGCGACCTGCATCCGGCGGTGGCGCATCTGACCAGCCTGTTGCCCTATCTGAACGACTATTGGCGCGATCAGGTGACGACACGAGGGATGGTCGACCTGGTCTCACAGTCCTATCCGACGCGTTCGCCGATCTCCTCACGGCCCGACTGGCGGCCCGCCAAAGGCAAGCCGGGTGAGCGGCTTATCGACATGCAGAGCCAGGCGCTCGACCCGTTCAAGGTCGCCTATGGCATCCTAAATCCGCTTTACGGCGTGCAGATGGTGTTTTCCGAGGACATGCAGGATGCATTTTGCCGCGCGCTGAATGATTGGCTAGCGAAGGAATGGCTGGACAAGGACGCCCGCCTGCGTGGCTCGATCGTGATCCCGACGCAGAGCGTGGAAAAATCCGTTGCCGAGATCGAGCGCTGCGCGAAGGATCCGCGCTTCGTCCAGGTCTTGATGCTGGTCATGGGCGACGTGCCCTTGGGGAAACGCGCGCTGTGGCCGATCTATGCAACGGCCGAACGGCTCGGTTTGCCGATTGGCATCCACGCAGGCTCGGCCTATCACAACCCGCCGACCTCGGTGGGCTGGGGCTCCTACCACATCGAGGATTATGTGGCGCAGGCCCAGGCGTTCCAAACCCAGCTCACCAGCATTATCGTCGAGGGCGTGTTTGCGCGCCATCCGAAGCTGAAAATGGTGATGCTCGAATCCGGCTTCACCTGGCTCGCCCCGTTCGTCTGGCGTCTGCACAAGTTCTGGCGCGGCACCCGCATGGAAACGCCATGGTTCGATCGTCCGCCGATGGAGATTGTGCAAAGCAACATCCGCTTTTCGCTGCAACCGGTCGATGCTCCACCGGATCCGGTTGTGCTGAACCGCCTGTTTGACCATATGCAGTCGGACGAATTGATCTTATTCTCCACAGATTATCCGCATTGGCAGTTCGAGGACGAAAAGGCGCTGCCGGAGGGATTGTCGGCCGATCTCGTGCACAAGATCATGATCGACAACCCCTATGCCACCTACGGCCGGCTCAAGCAGACGGCAACGGCGGCATGATCGCCACAAGATCATGCCAGAGGGAATAAGGAGACGACGCCATGAACATCCAGGTCCGTGAACGTCCGCAAGGCGCATCAACCGTCGTCGCAAAAACCGCGATCGCCGATTGCGACATTCATCCGGCGCGCGCGAGCAAGACCGAGCTTTATCCTTTTCTCGCCAAGCGCTGGCACGCACATTTGGAGACCTATCAGGAGCATCCCTATCAGGGCATGCTGGAGGGCCCGCCCTATCCCAAGGCTCAGCCGAACGCGGCGCGCCGCGATGCCTATCCGCCGGAAGGTGGTCAGCAGGGATCCTCGTTGTCGTTCATGCAGAAGCAGCACCTCGACCCCAACAACGTCGTGCTCGGCGTGCTCAATCCGCTCAGGACCGGGCAGGGCCTGCGCAACCACGATCTCGCGGCCGCGATCTGCTCGGCGATCAACGACTGGCAGATCGAGAAATGGACGTCCAAGGATTCGCGGCTGAAGGGTTCGGTCGTCGTTGCCAATGAGGACGGCGCGACCGCGGCGAAGGAAATCCGCAAGCGCGCGGGCGACAAGAACTTTGTCCAGGTGTTACTCCTGAGCCGCAATGTCGAGCCGCTCGGCCAGCGCCGCTATTGGCCGATCTATGAGGCGGCCGAAGAGGCGGGCCTGCCGATCGGCGTCCACGCTTTCGGCTTTGGCGGCAATCCGATCACCGCCTCGGGGTGGCCGAGCTACTACATCGAGGAGATGGTCGGTCACTCGCAATGCCAGCAGACGGCGCTCGCGAGCCTTGTGCTGGAAGGTGTGTTCGAGCGCCACCCGAAACTGAACATGATCATGGTCGAGGCCGGTTTCGGCTGGGCGCCGTCGCTGGCCTGGCGGCTCGACAAGGTCTGGCAACGGCTTGGTAGCGAAGTGCCGCACGTCAAACGCCCGCCGTCTGAATACATTCGCGAGCACATCTGGTGGACCACGCAGCCGATGGAGGATCCGGAGCGCCGCCAGGAGCTGTTCGACGTGATCGAGTGGATCGGTTGGGACAAGCTGTTGTTCGCGACCGACTATCCGCACTGGGATTTTGACGATCCGTCGCGCGTCTTGCCGCCGGGCGTCTCCGATGCCAACCGCGAGGCGTTCTACCTCGGCAACGCCAGGAAGGTTTACGGTTTAGCGTAATGGCGAAGCACGTCATTGCCCCGGTGGATGAACTGCCGCCGGGCACGCGCAAATTTCTGACCATCGACGATCGGCCGATCGCGATCTTCAACATCAAGGGCGAGTTTTTCGGCCTGCTCAATCGCTGTCCGCATCAAGGCGCGGCTCTATGCGAAGGCCCGCTGATCGGGCTGGCGCAATCCTCCGATCCCGGAGAGATCGAATATACCAAGCTGGGCGAGATCATCCGCTGCCCCTGGCATGGCTGGGAGTTCGACGTCCGCACCGGCCAGTCCTACTGCGACCCGCGTCGCTTCCGCGTGAAAACCTATCAGGCCCATGTCGAGCCGGGCACGTCAGTGGTGAAGGGTCCGTATGTCGCGGAGACCGTGAAGGTCGCGGTCGAGAGCGATTACGTGGTCGTGGAGCTGTAACGCCAATCGTCATTGCGAGGAGCGCAAGCGACGAAGCAATCCAGAGTTTCGGCGAGGCTCTGGATTGCATCGCTTCGCTCGTAATGGCTGGGCTTAACTCCCGTACACCGCATGCGGCAGCCACAGCGTCAGTGGCGGCACATAGGTAATGATCATCAACACGATGAGAAGCAGGATCAGGAACGGCAGCACGCCGCGTATGACCTCTCCGATCGGGGCGTGCGAAATCGTCGAGAGCACGAACAGGTTCAGTCCGACCGGGGGGTGAACCAGCGCGATCTCCATGTTGTGGGTGAAGATGATCGAGAAATGCACGGGGTCGACGCCGAGCGCCGGCAACACGGGAGCGAGAATCGGCAGTACCAGGAGCAGCGTCGCGATGACCTCGAGGAAGCAACCGAGCAGGAGCAACAGCACGTTGATGGTGAGCAGGAATTGCCACGGCGCCATGTGTCGCGCCAGAACCCATTTGACGAGCTCCGCCGGCACGCCGGATGCCGTCATCCAGTGGCCGAAGGCTAGCGCGGTTGCGACGATCAGCATGATTGCGCCGGCGCTCTTCAAGGCGTCCGCGATGACCCACAGCGTTTCCGTCCAGTGGAAGCCGCGATAGTAGGCAAGGCTGACCACGAGCGAGACGACGGCGGCGATGGCTGCGGCTTCGGTCACGGTGACGACGCCGCCATAAATGCCGACCAGCACGATGGCCGGCACGATCAATGCCGGTATCGCGCGCGCGGTCACGCGAAAGCGTTCGGCCCATGGCAGCGTCGGTTCCACGGGAAATTTTCGCCGCCGTGCGTCGTACCAGACCCAGGCGAAGAAGGCCGCGGCTTGCAAAAGACCGGGCAACACGCCGGCCAGAAACAGACGCGGCACCGACTGTTCGGCGACGATGCCGTAGAGGATCAGAGCCAGCGACGGGGGAATGACGATGCCGATGGTTCCGGACGCCCCGACAACACCGAGCGCAAAGCTGCGCGGATATCCCCTTTCGATCATCGCGGGGAGCAAAATGGTTCCCATCGCAAGCGCAGTGGCAACCGACGAACCGGAGATCGCGGCGAATAGCGTACAGGCCACCACAGTGACCAGCCCAAGCGAGCCGCGGATGCCGCCGAGCCACGCGGCGGAGACATCGACCAGCGCCTTGGCAACGCCGCCCTGGCGCATGAAGGTCGCCGCCATCACGAACAAGGGCAGCGACATCAGCGTCGGTGAATTGAGGTGATCGATCACAACTTGCGTGACGCCGATCAGGGGTTCGCCGGAGGCCATGTAAAGAACGGCGGCGCACAGTCCGAGCACGAGGAAGATCGGCATGCCGACGGCGAGCAGGCCGAAGAACAAGAGCAGGAAGAGGACGATCAACATGGCGCTAATGTCCGAACCGGCGCATTCAGTCGTTTGCCGGCGGTGCGACGGTCAATCCGCCGCCTTGCTCATGCGCGGGAATATGACCGACGGTCATCGTGTTCGGATTGAAAGCGAAGAGATAGCGATAGAGCCTGATCAGATAGCGCCCGCTCATCAGCAAGGCGCCGGTCGGGACTGCCGCCGAGTAGAGCCACATCGGAAACTGCAAGTCGGAGGAGCTGCGTTCATCCAACTGCCACGAAGTCACAACGATGCTCCATCCATACCAGGTAAGGCCTGCGCAGAACGCGATCGCTGCCAGGCAGTTGACCACCTCCATCCACCGCTGGACGCGAGGGGAGACGGCGCGGAGCACCAGATCGGGTCGGACATGACCGTCGGTGCGCACAAGCTGCGAAGCGGCCAGCATGATGCCCCAGACGATCAGATAGACGATCACCTCTTCGGCCCAGGAAATCGCGTAGCGCGGCGCGACATAGCGGCCGATGACTTGCACCAACCCGATCAACATCGCCATGGCACCCAACAGGCCGATCAGTAACCGCTCGATCCTGTCCCACAACGCGTCACGCAAGGGCGAATGTCTCCAAAGGTGCTTCTGCTACGATGGGTTTTGGTCGAACCGATTTGGCCGATGCGCTCGGTCTACCTCTCCCCGCTGGGGAGAGGGGGTCCACCTCCGATGCCGACACGATTTCAACCTAGCCTCATCATCCTTTAGCCGTTGCTCCCCACAGCCTCGGTTACGAGCTTGACGATATCGGGAGACAGCTTGGCATCGCGGATCAGATCGGCTTGCGCGTCGATCATCCGCTTGCGATCGCTCGACACTTGCGTCGGCGACGGATCAACAAAGGACACGCCGTTTGATTTCATCGTCTCGCGAGCGTCGGCTTGAGATTTCGCCGACATCGCGCGGTAGCGATCGACATTGGCCGCCCAGACGTCGCGCATCAATTTTCGGTCGTCGGCTGAAAGTTTCGACCAGAAGGCGTCGCTCACCATCGGGATGTAGTTGGCAAAGAATTGGTGATCCGCGTAGGAATATTTGACCCCGGCCTCCCACAATTTGGCCGACGTGCAGCTCTCATCCGAACTGACGAATCCGTCGAACGTGCCCTGCGACAGCGCCAGCGGCACATTGGGCCAGGGCGTGACATTGGGGATGGCGTGCACGAAGGCGATGCGCCAGGAGATCCCGGCGCCTCCGGGACTGCGAATCTTGAGGCCGTTGAAGTCGTCAAGCGTCTGAACGGCCTTCTTGGTGAGGTACCAGTTCTCGTGGCCGAGCTCCAGCCAGCGGCCAAGAATGTGCGAGTGCACCTTGGCCTCGAGCTGCTTTTCAACATTGGCTCCGGGAGCTCCGTCCGTGCAATGGCGGATCACGTCGACAGACTGAGCATAGAGGATGGGTAACTGCGAAAAATCGCTGTCGGGGACGAGCCCTGTCAATGTCCAGGTTCCGGGAGAGGCCATGTCGACCTGGCCCTGGATCAACGCCTTGGTCACGTTCAGATCGGCAAACAACTGGCCGGAATGAAACACCTCGGATTTGATTCTACCTTTGCTCGCTTCGTCGAGCTTTTCGAGATAGTCGACGATCGCCCGATTGCGCGGGTGTGACGGCGCCGTATCGAGCGAGCAGCGCAGCTTGATGGCGTCATCTGCGTGAGCGTTACGGGATAGATAAGGCGTCGCCAGAATGACTGCCGCGCCTTTGACGAACGCGCGCCGATCCCATTTTGAAATCATTTGGATGCTCCTCCCTACGCCTGTGGTCTCGGCGCTTATTCATACGATTGCGCCTGTCGCACGCATTTGCAATCCATTTCGGAAGATGCGCTGCGCCGATGCCTCTGGATCACGGCAATCCAGGCGGGCCCTTAAACTAAAGCCGTTGAACTAAAGACGTACGATAGGGACCCGCACTAGCCTTCAGGTTCCATGCACCGCGGTAAGGCTTGGGAGTGCCTTATTCGAATCCGAGATTGATGTCCTCGAGCGGGATGCCCACGACCTTCGTCGTCCAGCGCTGGCCTGCTGCAACCGGCATTGCGAGCGTCAGAGTGCCTGTCGAGATGATGTCTCCCGCAGAGAGTGGCGGATTATGCGGGTCACGTTCCGTCAATTCGGCCAAATGGCGTAGCGCTTGAAGAGGACTGTCGAGCACGAGAGCCCCTTCTCCGCGCTGGCTGAGTTGCCCGTCGCAATAAAGCTCGACCGTAAAGGTCGAAAGCTCGCGCGGCCACGCCACCTTGCGTGAGGCGATTGCGTGGCGTGGACCGACGAGGAGTGCCCCGTGCACCCCGTTCGCGGCGACGGCATCTGCGGCCGCAAATTTCCAGTTTGGAAAAATCGACTGTACGACCTCGTAGCCGAGAGCGACCCATTCGATGCACTCGAGCAGCGCGGTCTCATTCATATCGGGCAAGGGCGCGGCGTTCAGGCCGAACATGATTTCCGGCTCGATGCGGGGCTCGACAAGGTTCTTGACCCCGATCACCGGGGTGCTTGCGAGCTCGTGCGTGGTGCGGCTCGTCGTGTAACCCCACACAGGCGAGTCCACGCCGAACAGTTTCCACATCTCGCGGTTGGTGAAGCCGACCTTGCGCCCCGTGATCTTTTCACCGCGCCCTTCGAAGCGTGCGCGGATCAACGGCGCAATGCGATAGGCCTCAGCCAGTGTCAGGCCTTCCGGCCTCGAGGAGAAGGTCGGAATTTGACGATGCTCCGTTATCGCGGCAAAGGCCTCGTTGGCGATTGTCCCGGCCTTCTGTTCGATATCCACTTTCGACCTCATGTAGTTGAGTTGTGTCCAATGAGCGGGGCTAAATGCGCTACTCCGTCGCCGTTCCCCTCGCCATCTCCTGCCGCTCGCGTGCGTAACGCACCAGCGCTGCGAAGCGATAGATGCCGTGCACGAATTTGCTGTAGGGCAAGGTGAGGAACAGCGCAAAGACAAAGCCGAGATGCAGCGCAAGCAGCGGACCCATCGCGGAGGTCGCGCGCAGTAGCAGAAGCGCGATGCCGGTGAGACTTGTCATGAACAGCATGAGGATGAAAGCCGTGTCCATGCCATTGCGCACGGAATCCACGAGCGCGGGATCGCGCTCCCCCTTTGCGACGAGCAACCCCAGCGGCCCTGCCAGCAGCCCGATGCCGCCGAGAGTGCCCAGCACCACGGGCAGGTCCCACCATGGGTAAGGCGCCTCGCGCCCAAGCAGATAGTGATACAGCGTACCGACGCAGGTCGCCGCGAAGCAGAAGAGAAAGCCGTAGAACGTCAGATGATGAAAGATCTTTCGGCGATCGGTCGGCTGGTCGTCTTCGTTGAAGCAGCCGACGCCACCGCCATCGAGATAGCGCAGGCTCGACGCATCCTTGATCGCCTGCCACAGCGAGGCGGCATCGGTCGTCATGCCCACGGGCTCGCCGATGTCGCGCCAGAACGCGCGCACGCTCATGGCTATGGCAAGGATGGCGTAGAGGAATGCCGCGCCGAACACGGCGACCATCGCATTGTGCGGCATCAGCACATAGAACGCGCCGGGGCCGGTATGGATGCCGTGCAGGGTCTGCGCGTCGTGGGCTGCCGCAAAGCCGAAGATGAAGCCGGCGACGCTGAGCGCCGCGATCACGCTCACCGCCACGCCGTTGCGCGCGAAAAATCCCGAAAGGGCGCGCGGCCAAGCATAGGCGGCGTAGGATTCTGCCCGCGCAATCGCCAGCGTCTTCGGCACATTGACGTCGAACTCGTGCGGCGGCGAGAACTGGCAATCCGTGTAGCAGGCGCCGCAGGCGTGGCAGAGATTGGCGAGATAGTTGAGATCGCCGTCGGAGAAGGCGCGCCGCATCTCCATCGCCGGAAACACCGCGCACAGCCCCTCGCAGTAGCGGCAGGAATTGCACACCGTCATCAGGCGGTCGGCTTCGGTGAGGATTTTAGTTCCGTGCATGTCTCGCTGCTTCCCGTCCCGCGATCCGGCCGAACACGCTGCCGATCGTCATGCCCATGCCGGCCGCATAGCCCTTGCCCAGCACATTTCCGGCCATGATCTCGCCGGCGGCGAACATGTTGGCCGAAGGCTTGCCGTCTTTCATCAGTATGCGCGACTGCTTGTTCACGCGTGTGCCGAGATAGGTGAAGGTGATGCCGGGCCGCACCGGATATGCGAGAAACGGCGAGGCTTCGATCCTGCGCGCCCAATGTGTCTTCGGCGGCGATATACCTTCGGTGCGGCAATCGTCGAGAATGGTGTGATCGAAGGTGCCGGGCCGCACCGCGGCGTTGAAATCGGCAACCGTT
>Ga0209060_10004405_pt1 | contig 11001 bp, 5 predicted proteins | sample Coa_R1_8_FD_187155 | JGI IMG/M metagenome (GOLD analysis project Ga0209060, IMG submission 187155) | Surface soil microbial communities from Centralia Pennsylvania, which are recovering from an underground coalmine fire - Coalmine... | ecosystem: Environmental > Terrestrial > Soil > Unclassified...
GCCGATGAACACCGTGTGGCCGGCGTTGTGTCCGCCCTGATAGCGCGCCACGATGGAAAACTTATCCGAGAAAAGGTCAACCACCTTTCCCTTGCCTTCGTCGCCCCACTGTGCGCCCAACACCACGATGTTTGACATGCTTTTACCCAAAACGCTTCATTGTACCGTACCGCTTCCGAACCGCGGCCGCGAGGGAGCGATACCACGAACATCGTTGCACTCCCGTGCGGTGGCGGTTCTGTCAGGACGGTCAAAGCAACTGCGTGGTCCGTTCGAGCGCGGCTTCGATTCGCTGCTTATGCGTGAGCACCGGCTCAAACAGATCGCCCACGCGCTCGAACCGATCCAGCACATTCCGAATCGTGAACTGCTCCGGATCCAGCCCGCGCCGTACTTCACTCCAAGCCAGCGGCGTCGAAACCGGAGCGCCCGCATAAGCTCGCGGAACGTACGGCGCGGCGATGGTCTTCGCGCTCGAAATCTGCAGATAGTCGAAGTAAACTTTGCTCTTCTTCCGTTGCGACACCGTGCGCGGAGTCGTGAATAGTTCGGGCTTTTCGCGAATCACCAGAATCGACAAAATCTCGGCGAATGACCGCACCTGCTCGTATGTATAAACCGGCTCGAGCGGAATATAAATGTGCATGCCATCCCCGCCGGTGGTCTTCGCGTAGCCTTCCATCCCCATCGCATCGAGTTTTCGCTTCACGATCTGCGCTGCTTCCACGATCTGATCGTACGGGCAGCCCTCTGTCGGATCGAGATCGATCAGCGCGAAATCGGGATTGTCGAGCGTCCCAATGCGGCTCATCCACGGATTCTGGTCAATGGAAGCCAGGTTCGCCAAATACACCAGCGTCGCGCGATCGTTAGCGATGATGTAGTGAATATTGTCCTGGTTGTGTTCGGAAAAAATCGGCTCCAGCCGTACCCAATCCGGAACTTTGTCCTCGGCGTCTTTCTGGAAGAAGAAATCGTGATCGATTCCGTTCGGATACCGTTTCAGCGACAGTGGACGATCGCGTAGATGCGGGATCATCAGATCCGCAACAGCATCGTAGTAATTGATCAGATCGCGCTTGGTGATGCCGTCGGCGGGAAACAGAACCTTGTTCAGATTGGTGAACTTCAGCCGATGCCCGTCCACCTGAACGAACATTTCAGCCGGCGGCTTCGGCGGGATCAGCGGCTCGCGCTTGATCAGCGACGGCGCCGTGCTTTCCGCAATCTGCGCTTCCGGCTCCTCCGGCTCCGGCGATTCGCGCACACACTCCTTCGGATCTTTATCCGTGCGCAGCGCAATAAAGACCGGTGCTCGCAGCAATCCGTCCGGAGTAAATTCCAGAAACTTGATTTCAGCCACCAGTTCCGGCTTCACCCAAGTCACATCGCGCAACGCTTTCACTGTTCCCGTAAACGGACTCTTCTTGACGATTAGCGGTTCCAGCTTCGAATAGAGGTCCCGCAGCGATTTGTCATTGAAGCCGGTTCCTACCTGTCCCGCGTGAGTCAATTTCCCGTTTTGATAAAGACCCAGCACCAGCGAACTGAAGTATTCGCGCTCGCCATGCGTGAATCCGCCGATGACGAACTCCTGACGCGTCTCCACTTTGATCTTCAGCCAATCCTGATTGCGCCGGCCTTCATACTTGCTGTTCCGCCGTTTCGCGAGAATACCCTCTAGGCCGTTCGCTCGCGCTGCTTCGAGCATCGCCGCGCCGTTCGCCGCAAAATGATCGGAAAACCGGATGTTGTCGGCTGGCTTGAGGATCTCCTGCAATATCCGTTTTCGCTCTTCCAGCGTCACGCCGCGCAGATCGTAGCCGTCCAAATAGATCAAGTCGAATAGAAACAGCGTCACCGGCGTCGATCGCGCCAGGTGGGCCACGCTGTTCGGATCCGCAACCGAGATCCGCGGCTGAATGAGGCTGAAGCGCGAACGGCCGTTGTCATCCAACACCGCGATTTCCCCATCCAGAATCGCGCTCGATGCCCTGAGGTAATGGGGCAGCACAGTCAGCTCGGGATATTGTTGGTCGCACCGCTTGCCCGTGCGCGACAGAATCCGAAGCTGATTATCTTCGACATAAATAATCGCCCGCACGCCGTCCCACTTCACTTCGTAGAGCCACTGATCGCCCGACGGAGGATGCGTGGTCAGCGTGGAAAGCATGGGCGCGACAGTGGTTGGCATGGGCGATTTCACGGCTCCGGCCACGCTCGCGAGATCCGTATGGCAGCCAGCCGGTGCAGCCGCCGCCGGCAAATTTTCGGCGATCTCCTGCTGGGTGCGCCCAGTGAGAACGCTGTGCGCGTAATCCTCGATGTTCCAGCCCGGCTTCGCCTCCGCGTCTTTCTTTTTGATGATCAACCACTCGTTGCCTTTGCCCCGGTTTTTCATCTTCACCAGCGCGAATTCGCCGTGCAGCTTTTCCCCATGCAGCCGGAACTTCAAATCTCCCCGATCGATCTGCGCTTGCCCCGGCGCATCGCCCAGCAGCTCAAATACGCCGCGATCCCACAGCATCACGCTGCCGCCGCCATACTCGCCCTTTGGAATGTTGCCCTCGAAGTTGCCGTAGCTGATCGGATGATCCTCCACGTGCATCGCCAGGTTCTTCGAGAGCGGTTCCAGGCTCGGACCTTTTGGCACCGCCCACGATTTCAGCGTGCCGTCGATTTCGAGCCGAAAATCGTAATGCAATCGCGTCGCGTCGTGCCGCTGCACGCAGAAGAAATTCTTGCCTGGAGTCGCGGCGCTGGCTTCGGCTTTCGGTTCCGGCGTCTTGTCGAACGACCTTTTTTTCGAATACTCCTTCAGCGACATGCGGGGCTCAGAATCTATTCTAGAATCATGGCGGACGACAGCATTGAATATCGAATGGATGGCGGAGATTGGGGTGGCGGTGACTTCGGCGATGGCGGCGGAGACGGCGGCGGAGATTTTGGCGACGATGGTGGCGGTGATGATGACGGCGGAGATTTCGGCGACGACCAGGATGACCAGGGCGACGATGATCCCGGCGACGACCCAGACGATCAAGACGGCGACGATCAGGACGGCGATGATCAAGATGGCGAAGACGACGACCAGGACGGCGATGATGACGACCAAAATGGGGACGACCAAGACGATCAGAACGACGACAATGCTGACGACGATGAACCCCTAGACGACAAATTCGCCTCCGAAGACGACCTCGCCGGCGTCGATGACGACGTCTATCAATCCGCCGACGATTTTCCGAACGCCGACGCGAGCGATTTCGAAGACGATCCGGGCGATTGGAGCGCCGAGGACTATCAGGAATCCGCGCAAAACCTGTTCGGCGATCACGAGTTCTTCGGCGACACGCTCATCCAACAGAAAACCGACGAAGGTTTCCTACCCTATCAAGACCAGCGCTTCAATACTGCCTTCGACGAAATCGCGCCGGGCACTTCCGACACCGTGCACCTGTTCGAACGGGATGGAAAGCTGTTCGCCTTCGGCCTGGTCTCGCAAGCAGTCCTCAGCATGCTCATGGCGCGCTATTCGGGTATCGACCTGAGCAATCTCGAAGTCGCCACCCCGGAAAAAGGCGAGAAAGCGCCCGTGCAGCCGCTGCCCCCCGCGTTCGCCAATACAGCCGAAAAAGACGCGGTGGACTTGCGCAAGTACTGCTCGCCCATCGGCGACCAAGGCCAAACCGGCCGCTGTTCCGCCTTCGCCTGGACCCACGCCACGGAGATGGCGCGCAATATCGTGCTGAATGAATCGCAGCAACTATCGCCCAACTACACCATGCTCCAGTTCCAGCGCCTGCAGGGCGACGCCAAGGATTACGAATACGCCTACTCCGGCGGCGATGGCACCGAAAGCGGGCCGGACCCCGGCAACGTCATGGTGAAACAGGGAACCTGCCGCCAGGAGCTTTGGCCGGACGACGAGGAGCAGCCGTCGGCTTCGGAGAACGATATGAAATCCGATGCGGAGCGCTTCAAGCTGGCGGGCACCCCGCTCCCAATCGCAGTTGACGATGTGAAAAAAGTCCTGAGCGCCGGCAGCGTCGTTCACGTTTCCATGAACACGGGTGAAGTCTTTTCCGACGTGGGCCGCGACGGTGTATTCAATGCCGCAGAAGCGCCTTGGGGACGCCACGGCCGTCACGCGATGCTGATTGTGGGCTATACGGGGAATTTCTTTATTCTGAAAAATTCGTGGGGAACGGATTGGGGCGACCAGGGATATTGCTACGTTCCGAAGAACGTCCTGGTCGCCTCTGACCCTGAGTTCATTGCAGTGTTATTGAAGCGCGAAGGCTCTTAGCGATAACCGTCGTGATGCTCTTGGAATGCCCGAAGCCGCGATAAATCGTCGCTCAGCATCTCACGGTCCCGCCCAGCCAAGTGGTTGTCGTTCACCACGCGCGTCATCGCGGCAATGACATCTTCCATCTTCTCGGAATCATAGCCGTGGTCTTCGTATTTCCGCTGCAACTCGCCTAGCTCTTCTTTCACGCGCACCAAGCGATACTCGTCGCCGCTAAATACCGGCGTGTTGGATTGGATGTGATCCAGATCGGCGCGAACCCGCTCAAACAACCGGCCGCGCCAGAAGCCTTCGTCCCGATCCCCTTGATGGTAGCGATCGTCCCGGTCCCGGTCCCGATCCTGCGCAAAACTCGTGGTGCCGAGCAAGAGCAAGCTGGAACCGATCAGAGCTTTTACTAGTAGGTGTTTCATGTCTGCCTCCTCGCCCGATTCGACGCAGCAGGCAGAAAAGTTACGACGTTAATTAGAGTGCTAAGACGTTAACGGCGGGCTATAACGTTCATTCCTTTTCAATACGCATGGCATAGAAGGAACGCCACACGAAAATGACTGAGATCAGGAAAAACACCGCCGCAAGGATATTCGTTAACGTAGAACCTTGGTCTGCGGTGAGCGAAACCGCGAGCTGTACGGCCAGCAATCCAAACAACGTAGTGAATTTGATGATCGGATTCAGCGCCACCGACGACGTGTCTTTGAACGGATCGCCCACCGTGTCGCCGACCACCGTCGCGTCATGCAGCGGCGTCCCCTTTTGCTTCAGCTCGGTTTCCACGATCTTTTTCGCGTTGTCCCATGCGCCGCCGGCATTGGCCATAAAGATCGCTTGATACAAGCCGAACAGCGCGATCGATATCAGATAGCCGATGAAGAAATAGGGTTCCACGAAAGCAAACGCGAGCGTCGCGAAAAACACGGTCAAAAAGATGTTGAACATGCCCTTCTGCGCGTACTGCGTGCAGATCTCCACCACTTTTTTACTATCGCTGACGGACGCCTTGTTCGCGCCTTCCAACTTGATGTTTGCCTTGATGAACTGCACCGCGCGATAAGCGCCGGTTGTAACTGCCTGCGTGGACGCGCCGGTGAACCAGTAAATCACCGCGCCACCCGTGATCAATCCGAGCAAGAAGGGCGGATGCAAGATCGAAAGATTCACCACCCGCTCGGGCTTCAAGCCTTCCGTGAGCGCCACGATAATCGAAAAGATCATCGTCGTCGCGCCCACCACGGCCGTTCCGATCAGCACGGGTTTTGCGGTCGCTTTGAACGTATTGCCCGCGCCGTCGTTCTCTTCCAGATTGTCTTTGCCTTTTTCGAAATCCGGCGTGAAGCCGAAATCCTTCTTCACTTCCGCTTCAATTCCGGGAAGCTGCTCGATAGTCGAAAGCTCAAACACCGATTGGGCGTTGTCGGTCACGGGGCCATAGGAATCCACCGCGATGGTTACCGGACCCATCCCAAGGAATCCGAACGCCACCAGGCCGAACGCAAAAACCGCTGGCGCCATCGGGATCGCGGCCACCAGTCCGAACGTGCTGATCCAGTACGCGATGGCCATCAAGGTCATCATCGCCAGGCCCAGCCAATAAGCGCTGAAGTTACCGCCCACGAATCCGGCCAAAATGTTTAGCGAAGCCCCGCCTTCTTTGGATGCCGTGACAACTTCACGCACGTGCGCCGAATTCATCGACGTAAAAACCTTGACGAGTTCGGGAATCACCGCGCCGGCCAGCGTTCCGCAGGTGATCACAGAAGAAAGCTTCCACCACAACGTGGCATCGCCCGCCAGATCCGGAATCATCAGGTAGGAAACCAGGTAGGTCAACCCAATCGAAATCACCGAAGTGAGCCAAACCAGCGAAGTCAGCGGACCTTCGAAATCCATTTTTGGAACATCGCGGAAGCGGCTCTGCGCGACAGCATGATTGATGAAATAAGACAATCCGGAAGACACGATCATCATGACGCGCATCACGAAGATCCAAACCAGAAGCTGAACCTGCACCAGCGGATTCGTCACCGCCAGAAGAATAAACGTAATCAGCGCGACGCCCGTGACGCCGTAGGTCTCGAATCCGTCCGCGCTCGGTCCCACCGAATCGCCCGCGTTGTCGCCCGTGCAATCCGCGATCACGCCCGGATTGCGCGCGTCGTCTTCTTTAATTTTGAAAACGATCTTCATCAGATCCGCGCCGATGTCGGCGATCTTGGTGAAGATGCCGCCCGCTACGCGCAACGCCGCCGCACCCAGCGATTCACCGATCGCAAATCCGATAAAGCAGGGACCCGCGTAATCGCCCGGAATGAACAGCAGGATGAACAACATGATCACCAGCTCGATCGATATCAACATCATCCCGATGCTCATGCCGGCCTTCAGCGGAATGGAGTTGCAGGGCCACGCTTTGCCCGTTAAGCTTGCGAATGCCGTGCGCGAATTGGCGAACGTATTCACGCGAATTCCGAACCATGCCACGCCGTAGCTGCCCGCGATTCCCACCAGGCTGAACAGCAGGATGATGACAACCTTGATCACTTCCATGTGTTCCAGCACGCCGAAATACAGCACCATCACCGCGCCGATAAACACTTCCAGCACCAGCAGGAATTTGCCCTGCGTGATTAGATACGTCTTGCAGGTTTCATAGATCAGCTCGGAAATTTCGAGCATCGATCGATGCACGGGCAAATTCTTGAGCTGACTAAACGTGAGGAGCCCGAAGAGCAATCCGAGCGCGCAAACCGCGAGTCCGTACATCAGGAGCGTTCGGCCATTGATGCCACCGAGAAAAGTCGCCTGCGTTAAATCCGGCATGTGGAGCGACGCTTCGCCGCCGCCTTGCGCCGGTTGCGCCATCGCCACGGGGGATAAGCCCGTTAGAATCACCACTGCGAGCAGCAGCGGCAATACGAGAAACGCAGCGCGCCGGAACGGGGGCACGCGTAGGGTCAGCATTCGGTTGAATCCTCCTGAATTTTCGGAAGAAATCCCCTGGTGAGGGGTTTCTACAAGACAAGTATTCCAGCAGCCGGAATACCTCCCAATGACGATACCGCATAGCGCGGTCAATCTGCAACACCAAGACAGGTCTAGTACTTACATCACCTCTAGAATGAGGCACTTGAGGTACAGCGTCTCAGGCACTGTGAGCAAAATCGGATGATCCTGGCTTTGCGCGCGACGCTCCAGTACGCGCAGCGTCCGATGCGTGTCGAGCGAGGCTTCCGCCACCACTTCGAGCAGCGCCGCTTCACTCATGTGATGCGAGCACGAGCAAGTAATTAAGACGCCGCCCGAAGAAAGCATCTCGAGCGCCCGCCGGTTAATCTCTTTGTAACCTCGGATCGCCCGGTCCAGATTGCCGCGCGATTTCGTGAACGCCGGCGGGTCCAGCACGATGGTATCGAAGTGACGTCGCGCCGCGGAGTATCCAGCGAGCAGTTCGAATACGTCAGCTTCCCGAAATTCCACGTTCGTGATTCCATTCGCATCGCGGTTGAATCGCGCTGCGTTTAACGTATTTTCTGAACTATCCACAGCTTCTACGGATTCAGCATGCCGAGACATGTGGAGAGCGAATCCGCCGCTCGACGTGAAACAGTCGAGCGCTCTGCCGTGCGCGTACCGCGCCGCTGCCAGATAATTTTCCCGCTGATCCAAAAAGATGCCGGTTTTCTGGCCGTGGATAAGATCCGCGCGGAACTTCAGTCCGTTCATTTCGACACCGATCGATTCGGGAATATCGCCCGCGAGAATGCCCGCGAGCAGCGGCAAATTTTCGCGCTGGCGGACCGCAGCGTCGTTGCGCTCCACAATTCCTTTCGGCGAAAAAAGCTCCTGGAGCGCGCCGGCGATCTCCGGCTTGGCACGATCCATCCCCTGATCCAGCGTCTGCATGCTGAAGAAATCGCCGTAGCGGTCGATGACAAGTCCAGGCAGACGATCCGCTTCGCCGTGCACTAAGCGATAAGCATTGGTTCCCCGGACTACGCGTTTGCGATAGGCTTCAGCCTCAGCGAGCCTGCGCAAGTAAAATGCACGATCAATGGTCTCAGCCCGATCGGAAAGCAACCGCAGCGAGATTTGCGAGGAGTCGCTGTAATGCGCTGTGCCGAGCGTCTTACCGTTGGTATCCACCACCAGCACCGCATCACCGGCCTTAGCGTCGCCGCGATCGGTAAGGTCGCTAGAAAAAATCCAAGGATGGCCGGAAGCGATCCGTCGGACCGCCTTCCGGCTAACACGCACAGTATGCAAGCTTCAGTCTAACGAGAAACGATGAACGAGAAACGAGAAACGTTTTCTATTTCACCGGCAACAGAACGGTCTGACTACTCGCCCCGCCACTCGTTAAAACCAGCGGCTGATTCCCGGACTTCGCGTCTTTCGGAATCACGATGTTCACCTGATACAGGCCGACGAATCCAGGCGCCGTTCCATGGAAACTGACCGCCGCGTTCTCTTTGTTCAACGTCGCCGTCGGCGCGATGTTGGTGATTTCCGCGCCGGTACCAGCTTGGCCATCCTTCAGTGCAGGAGTCACCGCGCCGAGATTGGTGCAGTACACCAGCACCGTTTCGCCGCCGGTCACCGGATGCGCGCTATCCGCCAACTGGAAATTGGCATGCAGCACCACGCCGAAAACTTTATCGCCCACGTTGTACTGGAAAATTCCCGGCTGCGCCGCCAGCACCGGAACGCTCACCGGAAGACTGGCCACGCCGTTGTTGAACACCTGCATCAGGACGCTCGATTGTCCCGCCAACTCCCAAGGCACCTGAATATTGATCTGCTCGGCGTTATTCACGTTGTCCACAGCAAAGATTGGCGCCGAAACCACATTGTTGAATTTCACTTCCACCTTCAGCAGATCGGTAGCCAGCGGTAATCCCGAAGCCAAATTGATTCCCGTGGCGGACGTCAGGTTCGATCCGAAAATAGTCGCCATTCCGCCGGGCACCAGCCCTCCGTTGACGAAGCTGGCCGCGTTGACCACCGATTTCCCGCTGGGCACGCTCGGACCGGCGCCAGTGAGTTCCCGCACTCGGTGATTTAGGCTGTCGACGAAAAACACATTGCCGTTCGGATCGGTGATGATGCCGAAAGGCTTGTACATCATGGCCGAAGTGGCCGCACCGCCATCTCCGGAGAATCCCGGTTTGCCGTTGCCCGCGACCGTATAGATGTTTCCAAACGCATCCACCATCCGGATCGCTTGATTGATGCTGTCGGTAATGAAGACATCGCCGCTCGCGTCCACTGCCACGCCATAGGGCGTATTCAACTTGGCTCCTTGCGCTGAGCCGCCATCGCCGCCCGATCCTCCGGGAGGTCCGCCGCCCGCCAGCGTGTTCATATTTCCACCGGTATCCACTTTTCGAACCCGGCTGTTTGCGCTATCGGCGATATACAAGTTTCCCGCTGCGTCGGCTTTGACGTCGGTTGGAAACGACATCGTCGCCGATGTTGCCAGCCCGCCATCACCGGTCGCTCCCCCGAAATTGCAAGTCGATCCGCAAGTGCCGCCACTGCCCGCCACCGTCGTGATGTTCCCCAGCGAAATCTTCCGGATGCGATGGTTGTAGCAATCCGCTACGAAAACATTGCCGTTCGAATCCACCCAAAGCCCAAAGGGTGTGTTCAACAGTGCCGCCGTTGCGGGTCCGCCGTCCCCGCTAAAGCCGGACTTCGAAGCGGTTCCCGCGATCGTGGTCACCTTACCGGTGCTGTCGATTTTCACTACCTCGTGAGAGTGCGAGACGTACACATTGCCTGAGCTATCGGCCGCTACGCCGTTCGGGCTGGGAATCTTCGCCAGCGTGCTCATCTTGCCGTCTTTCGTCACTTTACGGATCTCGTTGTTGAAGGTGTCGGCAATATAAAAGTTGCCTGCGCTGTCCTCCGCTACGTCCTGCGGAAAATATAGATATGCGGCGGATGCCAACCCGCCATCTCCCTGCGCGTGGTCGGCGCCTGCGAATTCACCGATGGTGCCACCAGTGACTTGCCGAATCCTGGCATTGAGAAAATCCGAGATATACAGGGTCCCTGCCGCGCTGTCATACGCCACACCAACGGGGGTGTTCAATTGAGCGGAAACCGCGGAGCCTCCATCTCCCGCGAAACCCGGCCCAAGAGGTTGATTTCCGGCGATGGTACTGATGGTCGGTGGCGTCGATCCCACCGTCACCTTGCGGATCACGTTATTGGACAAATCGGCGAAATAAACATTGCCCTGAGAGTCCGTCGCCAAATCGTACGGGTAGCTCATCAATGCGGAAGCGGCAGGACCGCCATCACCCGCGTAACCCGGCTTTCCCGGAGTTCCGGCAATCGTTTTTATAGTTCCATCTTTAGCCGAGACTTCGCGAATTGCAAAGACGTAGGCGTCGCTAATGAAAAGATTGCCCGCCGGATCGAACGCAATGCCGAAGGGATACGTTAACTGGGCGCTTGTGGCTGCTCCGCCGTCGCCGGCATTGCCGTACTTTCCGATCGTTCCAGCGAAGGTGGAAATTTTCCCCGTGGTCGCGTTCACCATTCGAATCGCGGAGTTCAACACATCTGCGATGTAAAGATTGTTCGATTTGTCGAATGCCAATCCGCCGCCCGCGTGCAGATTGAGCGTTGCCGCGTTGGCCAATCCACCGTCCCCGGTCGCGCCGGATTTGAATGGCGTCCCA
>Ga0209060_10004406_pt1 | contig 11001 bp, 10 predicted proteins | sample Coa_R1_8_FD_187155 | JGI IMG/M metagenome (GOLD analysis project Ga0209060, IMG submission 187155) | Surface soil microbial communities from Centralia Pennsylvania, which are recovering from an underground coalmine fire - Coalmine... | ecosystem: Environmental > Terrestrial > Soil >...
AACGTGACCGATCCCGCTCGCCACCGCTGGCAGAGCGTAAGAGGTCTCGGAGAGAAAGTCAATTGTCTCCAGCAGGGCGTTTGCATAGGTGCGTGCCAAGTGGGGCAGCGTCCAGACGACCCAGGCATCGCAGCACTGTTCTTCCGCTTCGCGCAGTTCATGGCGAGCCCACCAGACAAGCGGATGCCACCAGTACAGGCCGCTCACCACCAATTCCAGACCACGAACCCAGTGATCGCGCCGACGGAGATGGGCCAGCTCATGAACGAGCAGCGTGCTTTGCTGGTCTGCTGTGAGCCGGTCCCACAGGGCGCTCGAAACAAACAGTCGTGGCCGGCCTGCCAGTGCCCAGACCATCGGGGAAACATGTCCCGGCAAAAGCCAGACAGTGGGGCAGACTGTCATGCCCATCCGCTCGGCCAAGCGCCGAACCTGGGCGCACAGCATGGGCGACGCCGGCCGGGCACACACCAGCCAATCCCGAAACCGGTAAATGCGATAGGCACTAACGCCAAACCAACCGATCGCGCCGGCCAACCAAAGCGCAGCGATCGTTTCCCACAAGGGGAATTCGCATTCTGACCACCAACCCGAGTCGGATCGGTGACCGGGCGGCATGTTAAGACTCAGGGGTTCGGCCAGGAGCATCGATGCGGAAGCAGCGATCGGCTCCGATGACGCAGGGACGTTCACCTCATTCGATAGCAGCATTTCGGCATTCGGTTCGCCTCTTGTCGCATCGAAGAACGATGCGGCTGCGACTGGTTCCGGAAGTGAGAATGCTGTTGCCCTGGGCGTCGGTCGATCGGGCCAGGGAAACGGACACGCGATCCATGAGGGGGTAATGAGCTTGACCAACACGAGCAGCCATAAACAGTGGAGCAACGCCGGACGACGGCAGAGACGACCCAGCCCTGTGACCAGAACCGCGAGGATGGTGGCCATGAGAGCGTTGCTCAGGCCCAATTGCAGGAGTGGTTCCATCGGCGGCCCCTTTCAGCGGCGCTCACTCTTGGGCTTGGACTTGCTATCGAGATCGTCAATGAGTGCCCGCAGTTCCTCCCGTTCCCGCGCCGTCAGCTTCCGGGTTCGAACCAAATGCATCAGGAGTGGCGTGAACGATCCGCCGCAAAGCTTTTCCGCGGTAGCCTGAAGCCGTCGGCCGATCAGCTCGTCCCGACCCACCGCGGCGCGAAACGTATGGGCCGCCCCGCTGCGATCGCGGACGACAAAGCCTTTGGCTTCGAGCCGTTCCAGCAAGGTCTGCACCGTAGCATAATGCGCTCTTCCTCCCTGAGGATAGAGCCGTTCGGTAAGCTGTCGGATCATCGCCGGCCCTTCACCCCAGAGCAATTCCAGGATCGCCAGCTCCGCGTCCGTCACGTCTTGAGGTGTGCGTGCCATATTTGTCCTCGTGCAGACGTAATGTCTGATCCGATCCTAAGACATTTCGCCTGAAGTGTCAAGAGAGTTTAGGCCGTAGTCCGTAGCAGGCTGGCTACGGACTACGGACGATTCGCTAAGATGTCTAAAGAACGCTGGAGTACGCCGAGCTGGGGTAAATGGCCGATGAGCAGGACGTTCCTTGAAGTCCACGATGTGCGGAAGTGCTATGGCAAGACGATTGCTCTCGATGGGATCACGTTTCAGGTTGCGGAAGGCGAAATCTTCGGCTTGCTTGGGCCCAACGGGGCCGGCAAAACGACGCTGTTGTCCATTCTCTCCTGCCTGCTCGAAACCAGCGCCGGGGAAGCCCGCCTGTTGGGTCGTCCCTTACACCGTGCAGCGCGCTCTCTGCGTCGGGAGATCGGCATTGTCCCCCAGGAATTGGCCCTTTACGGCGAGCTCACGGCCCGCGAAAACCTGCGGTTTTTCGGCCAGCTGTATGGCCTGAAGCGAGCACTGCTACGCCGGCGCATGGAGGAGGTCTTGGCGGCCATCGGCCTGGCGGATCGTGCCGAGCAGCGCGTGGAGACGTTTTCAGGGGGAATGAAGCGGCGCCTGAATCTGGGGGCAGCACTGGTCCATGAGCCGCGGCTGCTGCTCCTGGACGAGCCCACGACCGGCGTCGATCCCCAATCACGCAACCATATCTTCGAGGAGATCCGCCGCGTCAACCGTGCCGGCGTCACGGTCGTCTACACCAGCCATTACATGGAAGAGGTACAGGCGCTGTGTCCCCGGATTGGTATCATCGATCATGGTCAGCTGATTGCGTGTGATCGTTTGACCGAACTGTTGCAGCAGATGGATGGACTCATTCGGATCCGCGTGCCGCAGATCTCCGTGGGGCTCCGCGAGCGGATCAAACAGCTACCCAGCGTCCGCCTTACCGAGCAGAATGGACAGCGGCTCGAGCTGGAATGTCGCGATGTCAAAAAGACTCTGTTGCAGCTGGTGTCGGTGCTCAACGAGCTGCAATTGGAACTGACCAGCCTGGAAACGGAAGAGCCGAACCTGGAGCGGGTATTCTTGCACCTCACCGGCCGCGCACTGCGTGATTGACGTTCCCTTCGGAGCGTGAGGAGCTGGGTTTGCTCGCTGAATGCCGAGCAGGGCCATGTGGACGATAGCGAAGAAGGAATGGCGACTCCTGGTGCGCGATCCCCGCGCCGGTATTATCCTGTTGGCGATGCCGTTCATCTTTATTCTCGTGCTCGGCCTTTCTCTGGGCGAAGGCTTTGGTCAGAAGCCGGACGAGCGGATGCGCATCTCGCTGGTCGATCTCGATCGGGGCTATATCGAGCCGGCCGAGCAGATCAGAGGTGCACTGACCTGGCTCATGCAGACCCCCTGCCCCGGTGGAATGCTCTCCGCGCTCAATCCGCACGCACTGGCTGCGCTGACGGCTGTTCAGGCCCAGGAAGCGCTGCGTTTTCCTCAGGAAACGTGGGCCAAGGTCGTGCAGCGGGACCTGGCGGAGACTGCCGGCATTCGGGTGGAGGTGATCCCAACCCGGGAAGAAGCGGAGCGGCTCGTTCGCAGCAGCAAACGGTCTGCAATCTTGGTGTTTGGCCCTGAATTCAGCACGCACGTCCATGCCAGCTCCTTCCTCGCCGATGGGCTCAATCCCTTTTACCGCGACGGCGTCAAGCTGGCCGAACTCGACGCGTTCCTGCTCCGCGACCCCACGCAGATGACGGCCGCCTCGATCAACGAGCAAGTTGCCCAGGTATCGCTGCTGCGGGTCATCCTTCCCTGGATGATTGGCCGGGCCTTCGAAAAACTGGGGCAACCCTCGTTCATGAGCATGTTGGCGGAGGAGGTGCCCGGCGGGAAATTCCTGCCGCGCGAGATGAAGGCTTCGCTGGGAAGCGGCGTACAAGGCGCGTTGAAGCGGCTATTTCCCAAGTACGAATTGACGGGCAAGACCTGGGCTGCCTTGACCAAATCGGAACCCAAAAAGGAGGGCGGTGCCGAGGCCAGCGTTTACCATGAGGACGGCTTGGGACCGCTCAAACGCGGGGCCGTGCGCTATCAGCTTCTCGTCCCGAGCTATACGGTTATGTTTGCCTTTTTCCTGGTGCTGACCGTCGGCTGGCTGTTTGTTTCGGAACGGCGGCAGGGCACCCTGAAGCGGTTGCGGGCGGCCCCGCTCACGCGCAGCCAAATCCTCCTTGGCAAGCTCTTGCCTTGTTTCGTGCTTTCCGTGGGCCAGGCCCTTTTCTTGTTGGGGGCCGGCAAGCTGGTCTTCGGCATGAAATGGGGTCCGGAGCAGTGGCCTTTTGCCAAGCAGGCGTTGTTGATCTTGCCCGTGGTCTTGGCCAGCTCCTGGGCGGCCATGGGCTTGGCCTTGCTGATCGCTAGTCTGGCCCGGACGGAAACACAGGTGGCCATCTATGGAACGTTGCTTGTGCTGGTGCTGGCGGGGATCAGCGGCTGCCTCATGCCGAGCGAATTGATGCCGGAGCTGATGCGGCAGATCAGTCTCACGACGCCCCAGGGTTGGGCCCTGGATGCCTACAAGCAGCTGCTGCTCAATCCGAGTCCGGACCTTCGCCGTATCGGCGAGGGATGCCTGGTGCTGCTCGGCTTTGGCAGCGGCTTTCTCGGGGTAGCGTGGTCGTTTTTGCGGTTGGACTAGCGAGCCTCCTGACGCAGCGCCGGAGTGACATCATGCTCCCTTCTCATCCTCAAATTGCCTGCAAATTTTTCATTTTCAATTGCCTGTTTATCTCTGCCCTCCTGCTTCCCTTCCTCATAAGGGCTGCAACTTTGCCGCCGGCTGCTTCTGTAGAGAATAAACCGGCTGCGACGGTCAAGGAAACACGGCACTTCGAAGGTCATCGGGACAACATCTGGAGCGTCGCCTTTTCCGCAGATGGTCACCGGGCCCTGTCCGGGAGTTATGATCGGACCGTTCGCCTGTGGGATGTGGCAACGGGACGCGAATTGCACCGCTTCGAGGGACACACCGGAGCGGTCCTCGCGGTTGCGTTCTCGCGGGACGGCCATCTTGTGGCTTCGGGCAGCGCCGATCAAACCATTCGTCTGTGGGACGCGGCGAACGGGACCGAAGTGCAGACACTCAGAGGACACTCAGGAGCGGTTACCGCCGTCGCCTTTTCGCCGGATGGCAATACGGTAGTTTCGGGCGGCGCGGACAAACTGTTGCGCCTCTGGGATCGCGAGAAGGGCAAAGAAAAACGCTCCCTCGTGGGACACGGGGATTGGATTTGGAGCGTGGCCATTTCGCCAGACGGCAAGCGCGTGCTCTCGGGAAGCGCGGATCGGACGATGCGGCTTTGGGACCGCGCAGCAGGCAAGGAAGTGCGCAGTTACGGAGGCCATTATCTGGCTGTGACCAGTGTCGCGTTTTCCCCTGATGGCCGCTGGGCCCTATCCGGCAGCGTGGATGCCAGCGTGCGGTTATGGGAGGTGGAAAGCGGCCGGCTCCTGCGCCGGCTTGTTGGGCATGTGGGGCCTGTATATGCGGTTGGATTTGTCCCTTCGCGCTATTTTATGCCCCCCGCACCGCGAGGAGCCGCTAGTGTGGTGGAAAAGGGCCCGTTTGCCATGAGTGGAGGAGCGGACAAGAGCCTCCGGCTGTGGGACCTTGCCGAGGATCAACATGCGCAAAATCGCCAACCTTACGAGCACGACAACGGCTGGCCGCTGGAGGCGGTGGCCAACGAAAAGCTCCTGCGCCGTTTCGAGGGACACACCGATGCGGTGTACAGCATGGCCGTCTCCCCCGATGGTCGGACCGTCCTCTCGGGGGGGCGGGATGCTTGCCTGCGTCTGTGGGAATTAAAGTGAAGGCTGTCGGAAACCTCATTCATTGCCATGATGCTTTACGACCCGCTCGCACAAGAGCTCTATACGGAAATCTGCCACATTCCGCTGATCGATCCTCATTCGCACATCGATCCGCACCACCCGACCGCCCGCAGTCTCGATGATATCCTGGGTTACCATTACTACACGGAGCTGGCGCATGCGGCCGGCATGGATCAGAGTCCGTTAGCACCGGACGTCGAACCGCGGGAGCGGGTACGGGCCATCCTCTACCACATGGCCCAATTCGATAATACCATCCAGTACCAATGGTTCCTGGAGATCGCCCGCGCCTTTCTGAACTATCAAGGCCAACGGCTCAGCTTGGCCGATGCGACGTGGCTGTGCGACACGGCCGAGAAGCTCATGAAAAGCCCTGACTGGGAAATGCGCGTTCTCCGCCAGGCCAACATCGAAAAAGTGTTTCTGACCAACGAGTTCGACGACCCGCTTCAAGGATTCGACACCAACCGCTATGTCCCTTGTTTGCGTACCGATGACTTGGTCTTCCACCTGGATAAGCCCGCCGTGCGGCAACGGCTGGCCAAGGCGACCAACATCGAGGTCGGCGATGCGGCGAGTTTGCGACAAGCACTGACGGCGCTGTTCGACCATTTTTGCCGCCACGGAGCCAAGGCTTGTGCCATCTCCTTGCCGCCCGACTTTGTCCCCAGCGTCGTTTCGGAGCAGCAGCTGTCGGCAGTGCTTCACCGCCTGCCGCAGAATGATTTGCACGACCGCCTGCTCCTTAGCCGTGGCGTATTCTGGATGCTGGCCGAGCATTGCCGGACGTTTCACCTTCCGTTCGATTTGATGATCGGAGTCAACCGCCGCGTGTACGAGCATGGCGTCCATCAGGGGCAGGATTTGTTCGATCAGCGCACCTCGCTGATTCAATATGCCCAGCTCTTCAACGCTTTCGCCGATGTCACCTTCTGTATTTCCGTGCTGAGCACTGGGCAGAACCAGGAGCTGGTGAGCTACAGTTGGATCTTCCCGAACGTGATGACCAGCGGGCACTGGTGGTATTCGAATATTCCGGCTTATATCCAGCAAGATTTACGGGCCCGATTGCAGGCCGTGCCAAAGACGAAGCAGATTGGTTACTACAGCGACATGTACAAACTGGAATTCGGTCTGCCGAAGTTTAACATGTACCGCCGCATCCTGTCCCAAGTGTTGGCCGACGAATTTATCCGTCCGCGGATTTACACCGAGTTGCAGGCCTTCGAGCTAGCGCGCTTGCTGCTCCGCGATAACGTTCGGCGGATCTTCAATGTCTGAGCCCTGCCGAGTCAGGGAAATTTAACTCGCAGGGGGTCGGGACGGAGCCAAGCCAGACCGTGTCCAGCGGTGAACCAGGCACGGCTGGGAGCATCCCTACCCCTGCGAGCTCCCCATGAATCTCCCGACGGAGGGCGATGGGCTTCGCTCTCGGTGGCGTATCGGACCGGTACGCGGTCTGTCGGGGTTACGGCGAGCGTGAGGCGCTTCTCCAACGCCCCACGCTTCGCCTTCGTGCACGACGCATCAGTACACGACGTCGCCTTACTGGGCCACTGGCTGCGTTAACCCAAAGTACTCCTCGGAGCCCATGATCCCGGCAACGACGGCTTCGACATCCGTGCCTTGGCGCAGTGCCTGGGTGAAGCCATCGAGCCCCGCCGTATCGGCCGAACGCCTCAAGAGCTGCGTATACAGGCTATTCACCAGATCCTCGTTGGCCTCTTGACTCGAAACGACCGCCGAAGCCACCGTCAAGGGCGTGGCACCGTTATCCAGGGCATTGCTGAAGGTGGCTAATCCGCTCGTATCGGCTGTCCGGTTCAGGACCTTCTGGAACAGGAAGTCGACGGTTTTCTCGTGGGCCGTCGTCAGTCCAGGCGTAGTGTCCTGCTTCTGGGCATCATTCTGAAATTCCTGGCTGCTTCCCAGGATGGCGTCGAGCTGTTGCACCGTGCCGCCGGTTTGCAGGAAGTGGACGAACGTGTTCAGTCCATTCGTGTCCGCCAGACGGCCGAGGATCTGTTGATAAGCGTTGTTCACCTCGAGGGTTCGGTACTCCAGACTATTCTGGATTCCCTGCACGACCTGGTTGCGGGTGAGGGTGCCGGCATCGATCGCCGCGCTCCACGATTGCAGGCCGGCCGAATCGGCCTGGCGGCCGAGGAGGTTCTGGTAAACTTGGGCAACGAACCGTCCGTCCGGGCTCGGGGAAGTCTGGGTCGATGTCGTGTCATCATCGGTTAAGCCGAAGGTGTCCCAGGCGGTATCCTTGCCGTGAGGGTCGCCGGCTTGTTCCGCCTGGCCGCCGCCCCCCTGGATGGGATAGCCGTTGAGCACTTGCGTGTTCGGCAACGGTATGGGTTGGGGCGCGATTCCCGCAAAGGCAAAGGTCAGGGCATAGGCGCCCGTACCGAAGGCCGAGGTGTCGGCTCCGCCCACCTTGACATAGAACTGCTGGCCCGCGCTGACACCGGTGAGGTTGACGGTCAAGGTCGTGCCGTACTGGTTGGCGCCCGAAGCATAGCCGATCTGCGTCTGACTGGAGTTGTAGACCGTCAGGGTTGGAGCCAGCAAGCTCAGGCCGCTGCTCTGGACGGTCACGGTCATGGTGCCGGTGGTCGTGGCCGGAGCCGTGATCGTGAAATACTCCTTCTGCGACGTCGAGCTGATATTCAGGCCGGTCTCCAGCACGGTCGAATTCGAGTCGATTAGGCTGGTCAGGTTGCTGGCCGTCGAGAAGGCATTGTTACTGCCGCCGAAGGCATCGTACGAGCGAGCCCCACTATAGATCGCACGGATTCCGGAAACATCATCGCTGCCCAGCGCTGTGAACCGACTTTGGTAGGTCGCGTACATCACTGCGTTGGTATAGCTGCTGTGAAGCAGGCCAAGGGCGTGGCCGATTTCATGTGCCGCGACCGTCATCAGGTCGAAGGTGGAACCGATATTGAAGGTTTGGCCGGTGTTGAACGCGATGTCGCCGGCGATGGAGTAATTGTTGGCGGGCGGCGGCATGTAGGCCTCGGCCAGGGTCGAACTACCGAAGTTGAAGCCGCTAATGCGGATGTCGCCGATTGTGGAATCGCCCTGTTGATAATTGCCGGAACCCTCATCGGCACCGCTATCCGAGATCACACTGAAGTTGATGTTGGTCTGCTGCGCCCACAACTGGGCAGCCTTGAGGATCTGGTTTTCCCAGGTCGAGGTCGACCATTTAGCGTTGAACGAGGAAAACAGGTTGCTCGTGGCGCCACCGAGGTTGGTACCATCCGGCACGAAACTGAGCGTAATCAGCTGGGGGTTCGGCCAGGCATTCCCTGAGGTGGAATACGGAACCACCCGGGATTCGAGCGGTTCGAGCTGTGGTAGCGCGCGACGGACGAACGGGCGAGGTTGGGCCGGGCGCGCACGGGTCGGGCAGGGCAAGAGACGCATTGGCGTTTCCTCCATCAAAACGGAACCGAGCGAGTCGGTGAGCCATCCACGCGATGGCTGCGAGTCCGAAACTAAGACCGGTGCTGCGCGAGAACGAATCCGTGAGGCAGGTGCCGGTTCATCTTATCCATAAATTTCCCCTCTATTAGATAAGTGCGAAACGGACCCCGTTTACTGACACGCTCGGACGAGAATTTTCAGAAAAAGTTCGGCCTGGCCGCTTGGGATAGCGTAAGGGTAAAAGCGGCAATGGTTTGCGGCGTGGCGCTTTGGGGCGGCTTTTTGGGGCGAAGTCGGGGATTCTGAGCTATCTTGACGCCTGAATCGCCGTGACCTAGGGTTTGGGCAGAATCGGTATGGGATGCCCGCAGGCCACGGAATCGGAACAGTTCCGTGGTCGCGGTTCGATCGGTCCGCTCCACCACACAACGGGAAATCTGTCGGAGGGCGGGGACAAGGACCGAGCGGATGCGCTGTGCCTGGCGGGACCCGTCCTTCCGTTTGTCCACGCATGGGTCCTTCCGGGCACTACGGTGAACCCGGAAACAGAGAAGCGACCCATGCTCCAGCCTAGCCCAACCCTCCCCCATTCCCTCCACCCTGATGCCGCTCCCGTGGCGCAGACCCCAATCCGCCGCCTGAGCTACTTGGCCAGCATGGCCTTCGCCCCCCTCCCTGAGTCCGATTTTTCCCCATTGACCTGATCATCCTACCGAGTTTCCGCGCGGAAACCGGAAGGTCTCTCCGTGGAGGCATGCAACGAAACGCACGAGGACCGGCAGCGTCGCCGGACAGCACCCCCGGTGCGCCATCTCGGTTATCGCAGTGAGGAACAGACAATGAGCATCCGTGAAATCTTTGCCAAGATCTGCAAAGAATCCCAATCGCGCCCCGTGGTCCGTCCCAGTACCGTCCGGGTCCGCCCGCGGCTCGAAGCGCTGGAGACCCGGCTAACGCCTAGCGGCGGATTTACAGGAGATTCGATGCCGGCCGACCTCGTATCCGTTCCCACGCAAGTGGGATCCCCCTGACAGACCGATTCCATAACCCCAAAATGCTCTCGAAACTATCCGGCGAACGGGGGGCGTGCCCAGGGCCCCCCGCAGGGTGCCGGTCCGCGTCCTTTCCGACCCACGTTGGGATCCTTCTGCACTTCTTTGGCAACCCATCGACAGATCGATGGGGATATCAACGCGGCAATTGCAAGCGCTGAGTGGGATTGTTAAGATGGGAAGCACTGCCCAATGACGGGTCGGCTCCCATGCCACACAATCAGTCGTTCGATGATATGATGGCCCGATTGCGGGTCGGCGATAATGATGCCGCGGCCCAGGTCTTCAACCGCTTTGCCAACCGCCTGATCGAGTTAGCACGGCGGCGGCTCGATCCCCAGATCCGCCAGAAGCTGGATCCCGAAGACGTCCTTCAATCTGTGTTTCGCAGCTTCTTTGCTCACCAGGCTGGTGGAGAAATCACCGGCCTGGAAAGCTGGGACAATCTTTGGGCCTGGTTGGTCGTCATCACGATGCGCAAATGCGGCCGCAGGATCGAATACTTCCATTCGGCCAGCCGCGATGTACAACGGGAGATCGCGATTCCGCCTTCGGATGACGATGCCAGCGGGGATAGTGGAACCAGCTCCGATGAGCCCACCCCTTCCGAGGCTGCCATCCTCACCGAGACCGTGGAACAGCTGATGAGCAGCCTGGAAGGCCGGCACCGGGAAATTCTCGCTCTGAGCTTGCAAGGCTACACGGCTGCCGAGATCAGCTCGAAGGTCGGCTGCACGGAACGAACGGCTTTCCGCGTGCTCAGGCGCGTGAAGGAAATGCTTGAAGAGATGCGCGTCGAGGCAGATCGGGAGTCGTGAACCGTCTGGACTGGCTCCGTGCCCACAAACGGCAGCGAGGAACTGTGCCGTCTTCCCCTAGACGCGCTGGACTGGGACTGAAGAGGTGCCCCAATGGCTTCAACCGATACCCCAACCAAACGAATTCCTCAAAAAGAATGGGATCGCTTGGAGGTGATCATTGAGCGCTTCGAAGAAGCGTGGCAAGGCGGCCAAAGGCCGGTGATCGATGACTACTTGAAAGGCGAGGCGCTAGCCCCTCAGAAGCTGTTACTCGAATTGGTCCACTCCGAGCTCGAGTGTCGGCTGAAGGCCGGAGAAGACATCCGCGTGGAGGCGTACGTCGAACGATACCCACAGCTCACTGCCGACCGCGAAGGCGTCCTGGAGTTGATCGCGGCGGAGTACGTCTTGCGCCAGCGTCGAGAACCGAA
>Ga0209060_10004407_pt1 | contig 11001 bp, 9 predicted proteins | sample Coa_R1_8_FD_187155 | JGI IMG/M metagenome (GOLD analysis project Ga0209060, IMG submission 187155) | Surface soil microbial communities from Centralia Pennsylvania, which are recovering from an underground coalmine fire - Coalmine... | ecosystem: Environmental > Terrestrial > Soil > Unclassified...
ACAACTAGAAACGATTGTCGGTTGTGCGGGTAGAAACGCCCCGCATGTAAAATCGTTTGCGTCGGTATCTTCGTAGTGAGCGGGCTATTAGTCTCGTATAGACCTATGGTGATACTGTCTGGCACTTCTTGTTTCCAAGACTTGCCGGGGGTGCGTCAGCCACCCAGAAGCGTACTGCCTGCAAGCATGGTCTTGCAGAAGGTCGCAAGCCCCTGGATTTATCCGGGGGTAGTTGACCCGCAGCATCCCCGAAAGCGAGTACAGAGACCACAGGCAGTATCGCGATCTCTTGCGTCAGGACTTCCAATTTCGATGCGCCTACTGCCTGACACAAGAATTCTTCCTCGGTGGTGAAGCAGGATGTGAGATAGACCATCACCATCCCCTTCATGGCCCTCATGGTCGCCCTGACCTGGAAGCCATCTATTCCAATCTGTACTGGTCGTGCGCCGAATGCAACAGCAACAAAGGGGATACCTGGCCCGACGAAGAGGAATATGAACAGGGGCATCGCTTTATTGACCCTTGTGAGGCATGGGGCGACCATGACAACCATTGGCGATTCCACCCAGATGGCAGATTGGAAGCCTTGACACCCGAAGGCCGCTATACCGAACGGAATCTGATGCTCTGGCGAGAATTCCTGGTAGATCGTCGCCGACAAATGTTCCAGGATCAGGAAGACGCTGTTACGATCCGTACAATGCTGGGCAGAAAGCGACTCAGCACCCACCGCCGCGCCGAATTGGAGCGCCACCTTGCGGACATCCTACGCCGCCTGGAACCACCCCTTTTCGATCGCCCTCGACGTCCTCGTTGAACTCGAACTCTGCCTCTCATACACTTGCAGATGCATCAACACGCTACTCATTTTGGATGGGTCTCAAAAAATATTTCTTCTTTTTGGCAGATGTAATCAGGCGAAGGAGGAATATAACCAGGCACGTCGAAACAATCATCACATACTACACTTACATCTTGGTTGGATGGATTGCAATATCCTGAAGGAGAAAAACATGAAAGTCTTTCTTAGTTGGTCGGGGCAAGCTAGCCATATGGTGGCGGAGGCCTTGAACGAATGGCTTCCGTATGTAATTCAGGCGTGCCGGCCGTTTATTTCCAGTGGCGACATTAGCAAAGGAACCCGTTGGAATGTTGCTCTGGCAAATGAACTGCAAGACGCTCAATTTGGAATTGTTTGTGTAACGCCCTACAATCTTTTTTCTCAGTGGCTCAATTATGAAACGGGAGCGCTGACAAACGCAATGGACGTCCATAATGTGTCTCCGTTTCTTTTCTCTGTAGAACCTTCCGCGTTGCCCGAAACTATGTCCCAGTTCCAGGCTACGGTCTGTGACACTGTTAAGGATCCTACAGGAAAGGATGTTTTCAGGCTTGTCAACAGCCTGAATCAAAAGCTCCCCATTGAATCGCAGATCAGCCAGGAAGTGCTACGTAATACTTTCGCACGCTGGTGGCCAGAACTTCAAGAGAGACTAGATAAGGTTGTTCCTGGCCCTAAGGAAACGCGAACCTGCATGTCGTGGCTACTCACGCTTCAGGAGGTTGTGCGAATTCGAGAACCACGCCCTTACAAAGTTATGATTGTGACTAAAAATCTTTACAAACACACCCTAGAAATTGACTGCCGCAACTTTCTCCAAGATGGATTAAGTAACAATGTGGTATTCGATATCCTTTATGACGGTAAGGATGGCGGTAATGAAGATATCAAGCAACAACTATTAGAAGCATTTCCACCTAGTCCAAACCCAAATCTGCATATTATACCAATTGCAAGCCTGGAGTGCGATCACCCGGTAGTTTTCGATCACCAGGTAGTCTCAGACTGCATAATCTTAATTCCGGCTGGCGACATAAAGAGTGATCCTGATGTCTATGTAAAGGTACCCATCGAAGGTTGCGAGAATTGGATCAGAGTAGATGGCCAGGCGGCTTCTGGTTTCAGAGGTAGGTTTCAAGATTTAATTGACAGCCAAACTGTAAGAGGAACGAAAACGCAGGTGGCGAAAACGCCGAAAAGTGAGGCATAACATGCCTGGTCACACACTTACAAAGCGTCCTCAGACTCGAGTTTCATCAGGCCTCTCGCACTGGTATGCTCCAGCATGGCTGTCTTAGAAAGCACAGTTTCTCCCGTTGCTTCCTTTCGCTATCGCCGTTCATGATACACCCCCTCTCCCATGGATTGGAGAGGGGGTGACGTTTGGGAAAAGGGGAGTTAGAGGTCGATGCCGGGGACGGGGAACTGGCCGCTGGTGCAGAGGTCGTGGACTTCACCCCGGATCTTGCGGAGGGCGACCTCGTCGAAGCGATAGTCGGCGACCTGGCGGCCCGTGGACTCGTCGGAGCGCATGACCTTGGTGCAGGCGGCGGCGACGCGGTCCATCCAATCGGCGATCTGGACCATCTGCGGCTCCTGGAAGCCACGGGAGGTGACAGCGGGCGTCCCGATGCGGAGGCCGCTGGGCGAGAAGGGCTTACGCGGGTCGTTGGGGACGGCGTTGAAGTTGGTCTCCAGGCCGGCCTCGTAGAGGGCGCGGGCGTAGGGCTTGCCGGGGATCTTGCGGGACTTCATCACGTCCACCAGGATGAGGTGGTTGTCCGTGCCGCCGGTGACCAGATGGAAACCGCGCGCGTTGAGAGCGTCGGCGAGGGCCTTTGCGTTGGCGACGATCTGGCGGGCGTATTGCTTGAAGTCCTCCTGCATCGCCTCGTGGAAGCAGACCGCGAGCGCCGCCATCGTGTTGCCGTGCGGGCCGCCCTGCAGCGTCGGGAAGACCGCCTTGTCAATGCGGTCGGGGAGGCGCTGCTCGGGGTGGTCCCGCATCGGGCGGTCTTTGCAGAGGATAAAGCCGCCGCGCGGGCCGCGCAGGGCCTTGTGGCTGGTGGAGGTGACCACATCCGCGTAGGGAACGGCATCGGGATGCACGCCGCCGACGATCAGGCCATTGATGTGGGAGATATCCGCGACGAAGTACGCGCCGACCTCGTCGGCGATCTCCCGGAACTTCGCGAAATCCCAGAAACGGGGATACGCCGTGCCGCCCGCAAAGATCACACTGGGGCGTTCGCGCAGGGCGATCTCCCGAATGGCATCGTAGTCGAGAACGCCCGTTGCCGGGTCCATGCCGGTGATGCCCTGCTCCTCGTTGTAGCCATAGTAGGCGGATTGGTAGAGAATGCCGCTGAAGTTGACAGTCCAGCCGTGGGTGAGGTGGCCTCCGCTGGGCAGGTGCATCCCGAGCACCTTATCGCCCGGCTTCATCAGGGCATAGTACGCCGCCATGTTGGCAGGCGAGCCGCTGTGGGGCTGCACGTTGGCGTGGTCGGCGCCGAAGAGCTTCGTAGCGCGGTCGCGGGCCAGGTTCTCGATCTCGTCTACGAATTCATTGCCCTCGTAGTAGCGCTTGCCGGGATAGCCTTCGGAGTACTTGTTGCAGAAGACGGTCGCCATGGCCTGCATGACGGCGGCAGTGGTGTAGTTCTCGCTGGGAATGAGGCGGACGATGTCGGCCTGGCGGCGCGTCTCGCGGACGGCGATCTCATAGACTTCGGGATCGGTCGCGTGCAGGCGCTCCAGGTTGGAGGCGGTCGAAACGAACGGCGCTGCATCGGCAGGCGCGGTCGGATTGAGTTCGGTCAGGGACATTTTAGGCTTTTCCATGTGCGTGGCGTTGGCCGGATTGTACCTGCCGCCGGTTCGCCCTGTCAATCCGGGCGGCATTCCGAACGACCCGTGGGCCGTTGAGACCAGAGTACAGCACGATCATCCCCGGCCCCGGTCGGCGCCGGAGATGTCCCTAACCCCGGCACAATGGCCAGGTACGCACATTCCGTGCCAACCGACGGGATGATGCAGGGTTTATTCCGGTTGCCATCCGGCGCAGCGGGGTCTTCGCAGCGCCGAAAACGCCTCAAACCTTCTCCGAATCGGGGTGGACCCAGGGTTTGCGGTAGGGACGACGCAGCAGGTGCGTCGCCTCCTCGTCGTGAGCGATCCTCTGATGGTTCTCGTCCCAGGCGAGCGTCCGGCCCAACTGCATCGAGAGGTTGGCCAGGATACAGCTCGATGTGGAGATGTGGCCCTCCTCGATGTCGGCGACCGGGTGGCCTCGATTGGCGATGGCCTGCAGGAAGTCCTTCATATGGTAGCGGATGGCGGGCGCGACATGCTGCTCCAGGTCCCGCTCCGTCTTGTCTTCCGGATACTTATCCAACTCATAAGTAACGTCTTTGTGGATCGCCTGCCCCCGGTTGGGGTGGAAGTCGTACCCCATCACGCTCACTTTGAGGGTCCCCTGATCGCCATAGAGGGTGGCGGACCAGGGATACTGAGGATCGGGCGCATCTCCCCAACTGCGGTGCTGCCAGATCACCTGCGTCTCGCCGAAGTCGAAAGTGGCCGTCTGGGTGTCGGTAATGTTGGCCTTGCTGGCCTTGTCCACCAGAATGCCGCCGGTGGAGGAGACCCGCTTCGGCCACCCCAGCCCCATCATCCAGCGCACCATGTCCAGCATATGGACGCACATATCCCCCACGATCCCATTGCCATACTCCATGAAGGCGCGCCAGCCGCGAGGATGCGCCCAGGCGTTGTAGGGGCGCATCGGGGCGGGTCCGGTCCACATCTCCCAATCCAGATAGTCGGGCGGCGGACCGTCCGGCGGGTTGCCGCTCGCCCGCATATGGTAGTAGCAGCAGGTCTCCGCCAGGGCGATCTTGCCCAACTTGCCCTCCCGCACCAGATTGCGGGCCTCGGCAATATGGGGCGTGCTGCGGCGCTGCGTGCCGATCTGCACCACCCGGTTGTGCTTACGGGCGGCGGCCAGCATCGCCTGCCCCTCCGCCACATCCACGCTGATGGGCTTCTGGCAATAGACGTCCGCGCCCGCCTCCACGGCGGCGATCATGGGGAGCGCGTGCCAGTGGTCCGGTGTGGCAATCAGAACGATGTCCAGGTCCTTCTCCGCCAGCATCTTCCGATAGTCCTCGTAGGTGCGCGGCTTCTTATGCGACTCCTGCTTCTGGGCGATCCGCTCCGCTGCATCGTCGAGCATCCGTTTGTCCACATCGCACAGCGACACGACCTCTACCGGCGCGACCTGGAGCAGCCGGAACAGGTCGCACTTGCCGTACCAACCGCATCCGATGAGGCCCACACGCGGTTTGCGGTCTTGAGACTCCGCCGCATACCCGGCGGTGGTGGCGGCGCTGAGCGCCAATCCCGTAGTGGCGGTCAGAAATTGTCTTCGGTTCACGAGGGTATCTCTCCCATAGCTTTTCAGATTGTTGGGTGTCATCGGAGCAGAACGGAAAGCTATCTGATTATTGCACATCCCCGCCGGTTTCCCAAAAAATATTTCCTGTCACGCTGATTTCACGCCAAGCCTCACGGAGCTGTCACGATGGGAGGTTAGAATAACGCCACGACACCCAGACGCAGGCGCGCTCATCCAAGAGACGCCTGCCATGGGAGGAGAAGGGAAGGATACCATGATGTGTACTTTGTCCGACATTGTCGTCGCCACACCGGATCGGACGCTCCAGGATGAGCGCCGGGAGGCGTCACGATGAGCACCCATTCTGAGACTCTGTTGTTCGCAGGGCGCGCAACCTCTGACTCGCCAGATGTCGGACGCCTATATCGAGATGTTGTGTTTTATGCACAACCAGGTGGTCGGCGGCGAGCCCTTCAGCGCCACAGGGGACGACAAGGAGAAGTTCGCCAGGGAGCTGGCGGCAGCCTATGGCAAGTTCACGCCGGAGCTGCAGAAGCACATTGCCGGCGCTCCGCTGCTCTGGGCCGCCCTGCGTTACCAGTGGCCCAAGCTGTCCGATCCGGAGCGAGACGCTTACAAAACGAAGCTCCAGAGCTACTTGAAGACGATGGCGCCGAACTATCTGGAGGAGGTCCGACCACCGCAGACCGGCGGACATGGGAACGGTGAGAGCGCTGCGGAGGCCATGGCGCGCCATCAGCGCCAGCACAACAACTATGTCTTCTTGAGCAACATGATGACCATGCGCCATGTCGCCATGATGAATGCCATCGGCAACATCGGCAACAGCCTATACACGTACACCTATCGCTAAAGAGAGAGGAAAGGGATACCATGCAAAAGCCATCCAAGAGGATGCAAGCGCTTTCTGTGGGGATCGCGCTTCTGGGCGCGCTCTCCAGCCCCGGCTTCGCGCAGCCGGGAGCGCCGCCGCAGACGGAAAAAGAGCGCAAGGCGCACCTGCTCAATGCAGAGCTGTTTATCGCGATCCGCGACCACGACCTCGCGCAAGTCAATGCGGTTCTGGGGCAGGGCGCCGACCCGAACGGGCGGAACTGGCTGGGTTTTAGCCCGCTGATGTGGGCGGCCAATAGCGGCGCCCTGCCCATCGTAGATACCCTGCTGGCGCACCATGCCGAGTTGGAGGGGAAGAGCATCTACGGGACGCCGCTCAGCTTCGCTCTGGTGGGGAGGCGGGAAGACATCGCGCTCCACCTGCTGGACCGGGGCGCGAGCATCCATACCGACCGGGCGGATGCCGCCACCCCGCTGATGATCGCAGGCGCCAACGGCGAACGGGTCGCCATCCAGCGCCTGCTGGCGAAAAAAGACAATCCGAATGCCAGGGACGCGGATGGAGCGACCCCGCTCATCTATGCCGCCCGCAACGGACAGACCGAGATCGTGCAGACCCTGCTCCAGGCGGGAGCGGAGGTGAATGCACCGGATAGCCATGGGCGCACGGCCCTGATGTATGCCGCCGAGAATAGCCAGGCTCCGACGCTGACCCTCCTGTTAGCGCATAAGGCTGCGGTAAATGTCGCGGACAAGGGCGGGGCCACGGCGCTCCTGCTCGCTGCCCGATACAGCGGCGATGCCGCCATCGTTCGCAGCCTGCTCCAGGCCGGGGCCGACGCAACGAAGGCGGATGGTAGGGGTGCCACGGCGCTCACCCTGGCCGAGGCGCGGGGATATACGGCGGTTGCCCAGGCGCTACGCCAACCCGGCGCTGCCCAGGGAGCGGCCATTCGGGTCTCGCTCTCCGAGCGCTCCCGGCCCGCAGTCGAGCGCAGCCTGACCGCCCTGCAGAACAGCATAAAGACCTTCTCCAGCCGGGCGCAGATGCCTTTCCTGGCGAGCGACGCCTATGCGACCGGAATGGCCCTCTATGCCCTGCATGTGGGCGGCGAACTATCCACAGACGATCCGGCGTATCAGCGGGGCATTCAGTTCCTGCTGCGGACGCAAGATGAAGACGGCTCCTGGTACGTCAACAAGCTGGCGAACCCCGCCAACATCTACCTGGATGCCGGGTTCCCGCACGGCGAATCCCAGTACACCTCGTTCGCCGCGACCTGTTGGGCCGCTATGGCGCTGGCCCAGGGCCAGGAAAGCACGCAGAGCGCCCAGAGATAACCGAGAGATCGCCCACGGCGAATGCTGAGGGCGATCCCTAAAAGGAGAGGAAACCATGAATACGTTAAACCATAACGCACTGCTTCGGGATGTCCTGGCCTCCCTTCCCATCGCCGGAACTGAGCCAACGCTCGATATGGAAAAGCCGGTCTCAGGAGGTTATATTCCCGCAGGAGAAGACCGTTTCCAGCAAGACCGGCAGGTACTCGGCAGCATGACCCTGGACTACAAAGTCTCCACGCAAGATACCGATGGCCGCTTCTTTCTTTTCGAGCAGACCAGCTCCTATAAGGGCGGGCCGCCGCGACATATCCATCCGGATCAGGACGAATTCTTCTATATCCTCGCGGGAGAGTACCTCTTCGAGGCAGGGGATCAACAGTACCGACTAGGCTCCGGGGACTTTCTCTTCGTACCCCGCGGCACGGTTCATGCCTTTACGCGTCTCGGCGATGAGACCGGCAGGCTCCTGACTGCGTTCCAGCCCGCCGGGAAGATGGAGGGCTACTTTAACGAACTGGCAAAATGGGAGGACTTTCCCCCACGCGAAGTGCTGGAAGACCTCTTCAACCGATATGGAATGCAGGTGGTTGGGCCGCCCCTTGAGGTCGAATAAGCCTGGCCCTAAATGACCTGGCTGCGGACGGCAAGGCTGCTGAAGCAGGCTACCCCTCCGGACGGTGGGAGCCTCGTGAATGAGGCTTGCCGTCCGCAGTCCGGGGCTTGAGCCCCGGCGAAAAACCTAAGCCAGAAGCTCCTCATCGAGAATCTCCTGCAAGGCAGCCTCATTCCCCTCTGCCCAGAACCGGTCGAATTGCGCTTCCCCCAGGGCCGTACGCGCAGCCGCGATATCGGCATCATAATTCGCCCACTCTCCCGGCGTCAACGTCCAATCCATGGCCTGCTCGATCCCCTGCACTGCCCCCAAAAGGCGGACAGCCGGTTCCAGCCTTCCGCTCTTCGCGGCAATCTGCGCCAGAAATAGCAATGCCGAGGCGATCCGATGCGGCGCGCCGCCATCGCGCAGGATACAGAGGCTCTGCAGGAACATATCCCGCGCGGGCAGCATGTGTCCCATAAAGAGCTCCATCCGCGCCATTCCCATGAGCGCATAGGCGACCATCCACCGGAATTGGCGTCGGGCCGCCGAGGTCTGCCCGAGGGCGGCATACAGGCGGATCAGAGTGAGATGGCCCTCCTCCGACAGGGGCTCCGCTACCACCAGGCGATGCCCCATCTCAATGGCAGGCTCCCACTCCTCCAATGTTTCGAGCGTCGCGACGAGATCACGCAGAGCCAGGATATAGGATTGCTCCAGCCGGGTTCTCTCCCGCAAGACCCAATCGTCGTAGAACCCGGAGAGCAGCGGCCCTCCATACAGCGCAATGGCGGCGGACAGTTCTCTCTCGCGATCCCTGAGATCCTCCGTCCGCCGGGCGCGCTGCAGGGTCCGTTCAAAGGCGTCTACATCCGTGGATACGCTCTCGGACTGGAGGCGCACGCTCAGGCGATCCGCCATCAAGACCGTGCCCTCCACCACTCCGGGCGGCTCCAGTTGACGACGCAGGGAAGCCAGCGCGGTACGCAGACTGCTGCGCCCGGCCCCCAGGTCGGCATTCGGCCAGAAGAGATCGATCAACTCCTCCCTCGGATGGCTCCGATGCAGGAAGCAGGCGAGATAGCCGAGCAGGGAGGCGGTCTTCTGAGTACGAAACCGGGTCCTCTGCTCGCCATCCTGCGTAACCGTCAAATGGCCGAGAAGTTGAATGTGGATGTGAGCGCTCATACTCCCTCAACACAAGCCCTAAGGGTCGGACAAATACAGAATACCCAAAGGAGAAGTGTTATCGGGTGGCAGAGCGCTTATTCGTTGCGACGGTAGATCACATAGGTGGTGGCGTTAGGAACCGCAAACTGACGCACCAAGCGATAATTTGCAACGAACGCGTACGTGCGCGAGGCGTTCAGGCGCAGCTCTTCATCCTTGCGCAGACAGAGCCACTCCGGTCGGAAGCGCTTTATCATGTCTTCCAGGGGCGCGTCGGTCCGATAGGAGGGCAGCACTTCCGGGGAGACCAGCCCGATCTCATCGAGCAGATTGCGGCGGGAGTAGTACCCGATATAGCCGATCGGCTCCAGGAGAATGCGCTCATCGGAGCGCACCTGCGCGCCGAGCCATTCGCCTATGGGGCGAAGCTGGGCGTCATTGAACTCCTGCAAACGCACCACATCGTGCACTATTCCTCGGAGATGGACAAGGCCCAGGATGCTGCAGGCCGCCAGGGCTGCGCCCCACGCAAGCCTCTGTCGCTGAGCCATCACCCGTGCAATCCCCTGCCCCACCCTCCCGGACACCAAGCGCCCGGCTCCCACGGCGGCGATGACGAGAAAGAGGGGCATCGGAGGCAGAAAGTACCAGCGAAAGGTCGGCACCCATGCGAAGAACATCACCCCGTAATAGAGCAACAACCAGAGCATCGGCGCCACAAGAGGAGAAGATTTCACCACAGAGGACACAGAGGGACACAGAGAGAAGAAAGATACAGTCTCTTCTTTGCGAAAAACATTCACTCCTCTTGTTTGTAATCTGCGGTAATCTGCGGTAATCTGTGGATCGTTCTCTTGCTTTTCTCTTCTCTCTGTGTCCCTCTGTGTCCTCTGTGGTGAGAGAATGCCCCACACGCCGACGAGGAACAGTGCCGATACGCCCCGCTGGATCCAGCCCTGCGCGAACAGGTTGAGGAAGTTGGCGCGGTTGACCGCGGAGATACTCTTTGCGGGCGTTAGCGTCGGGTGTCCATAAGCGGTGAGCTTGGCGAGCAGCGAGGCGGGGAGCGGCGAACCGAAGTAGACCGTCGCAAATACCAGCCAGGGCAGCAGGAGCAGCAGGCCATAGCCCAGCGCCCTCCAGGAGATGCGTTGCGTCTGCAAGGCGAGCGCGACGGCCAGGATGGCGAAGAGGGGCAGCGTGTCTATCCGCAGGAGAAACAGCAGTGCGCCCAGCACATAGAGCGGGATTTCGCGGCGCGCGAGATACGCATAGATCGCTCCCAGGCTTGCGCAGGTCACCATCGCCGTCTCCATCCCGCTGATGCTGATGCTGATGGGAAGGGTATCGAACGCATAGAAGAGCGCCGCGAACAATCCGAGGATCGGCTGCCCGATCTCCCGCCGTGCCAGGGTCTTCGCCACCAGGAAACAGGTCACGCCATCGGCCAGGATATTGCAGGCTTTGCCTACCATCATCGCGTCGAGGTGCAGCCAGGCGAAGAGCGCCAGAAGCAGGGTATAGAGCGGCGTGGTCGTACCGAGAACGCGCTCACCGGGGTTAAAGACGAAGCCATGGCCCGAGGCCAGGTTCTCCGCGTAGCGCAGCGTAATCAGGGCGTCCTCACCCGTGTAGTGGGTTCGCCAGGCCATCCAGGCGCGAACCAGAATGGCCAGCGTGGAAATCATGAGGGCCAGGAGCGGAATAAGACGATTGGATGGCGCAGGAGCCGGTGATATATCCAGGTCGGGTGTGTGCATCGGGATGATCGCATACTTTCTGGGGCCAATTCAA
>Ga0209060_10004409_pt1 | contig 10996 bp, 10 predicted proteins | sample Coa_R1_8_FD_187155 | JGI IMG/M metagenome (GOLD analysis project Ga0209060, IMG submission 187155) | Surface soil microbial communities from Centralia Pennsylvania, which are recovering from an underground coalmine fire - Coalmine... | ecosystem: Environmental > Terrestrial > Soil >...
AAGTCGCGGCGTGGCAGCGCGACCGCAACCGCCACAACGCCAAAGCAGATTGGCACTTCACAACCGAAAAGGCCCGCGTCAAACTCAAACATCTCTACCCTTCACTTTAAGTGAATCGGGCCACTAGGCCGCCGCCGGCTTCAGAGTCGGAATTTTCTTGATCTCCTGTGCAAGCTCGCGTTCGGCGTACCAGCTATCATGCACTGCATCCGGACCCGGACTCCGGCGCCACCGCGAAAGAGTTTCCCTGTCGGAGCAGGCATAGCATTCTGCCTCGCTAAGCTGCATCACCATGACCATAGAGCTTGCCGATATCGAGGTCGCGCGCCGCAAACTCGCGGGGGCGGTCCTGCGGACGCCGATGCTGCCGGCACCGAAGCTTTCCGCCCTCACGGGCGCGGACGTCTACGTGAAATACGAGAACCTGCAGGTCACCAACTCGTTCAAGGATCGCGGTGCCTTCATTAAGCTCGCCTCGCTCACTGAGGACGAGCGTCGGCGCGGTGTCATCTGCATGTCGGCCGGCAATCATGCCCAGGCCGTTGCGTATCATGCCCGACGCCTGAACATTCCCGCCACCATCGTGATGCCGGTGACGACACCTTTCGTGAAAGTGAAGGCGACGGAGGCCTATGGGGCAAAGGTGTTGCTGGACGGCGAGACTCTGAGTGAGTGTCAGCGCAAAGTCGCCGCCATCATCGCCGCACGGCAACTCATCCTGGTGCATCCCTACGACGACCCCGCCATCATTGCAGGACAAGGCACCATCGCGCTCGAAATGCTCGACGAGGTTCCGGACCTCGAAATGCTGGTGATCCCGGTCGGCGGCGGCGGGCTCATCGCCGGCAACGCCATCGCGGCGCGAGGCAGACGCGAAAACATCGAGGTCGTCGGAGTCGAGGCCGCGCTCTATCCATCCATGTTCAATGCTCTCACGGGAGCCAACAACCCGATCGGCGGGCCGACCCTTGCGGAGGGCATTGCGGTGAAGGACGTCGGCAAGCTCACACAGCCGGTGGTGCGTGCGCTCGTGAGCGACATCATCCTGGTCGATGAGGCGCACCTGGAGCGCGCTGTAAATGCCTACCTCACGCTGCAGAAGACGATGGCGGAGGGAGCGGGAGCTGCCGGCCTCGCCGCCATGCTGGCCGCGCCCGATCGGTTCCGCGGCCGCAAGGTGGGGCTGATCCTGTGCGGAGGCAATATCGATCCGCGAATTCTCGCCAGCATCATGGTGCGGGAGCTTGAGCGCGACGGCCGTATCGTCTCGTTTCGCCTCACCATCGTGGATCGTCCCGGCGTGCTGGGCCCGATCGCTTCGTTGCTCGGCGAACTCGGCGCCAACATTCTGGAAGTCGATCACCGCCGCCGGTTTCTCGACGTCCCCGCCAAAGGTGCGAAGCTCGATGTGACCGTTGAGGCGCGCGATCGCGATCACACTGAAGAGATCATGAGCGCATTGATGCGCGCCGGCTATCAGCCGGTGCGGCTTGGGGTCGGCGCGGCGATCGACTCATGAATCTGCAGGGGCCGTTAGCGCTGGCGGCTGATAAGCAAATCGAAGAAGGATGGGTCCGCTGCGGGTTGCGTGTCCTCGCCGTCCGTCCGGGGACGCGGGCGCGGCACCGGGATTGCAGCGATACGGCGCGGATTGGGCGGTGGCAATGGCACAAGCTCCGCATTGGCATCGGGGACTCCGATAACGGCTTGCTCCTGAGACGGCTCATCGATCGGAATGTCGCGATAACTCATGTCCGGGATTGCGGTCGTAATCGACGGTGCCGGGAATCCCGGGTCGCGTGCGGTGACCGGCAGAGGTTCGGCAAGCGCCGTCAGCGCCAGGGCGGATTGGGGCGGCGTCGTTGCGGTGCTGGACGGATAATTTCTGATCGCGGGGTCAAAATAGGCTGAATTGAAACGGTCCGCAGCACTCGGCTTCTGCGGCTCGGCGACAACGTTTTCCACAACCGGGTGGGCGCTCGTGGTCTCGATATCCATGCTGTCGGCAACCGCCATGGTCCCCGCGCCGTGAGAGATAATTGTGATCGCGAGCCAGCCCGCCATGGCAACGACCGCCAGGCTGAAACACGCGACCAATCCCTGCGCTATGCGTGAGGGTTTTTCGTAGGCACGGCCGGTTCTCGGCATGTGTTCAGGCTCCGAATATCTCGTCGCCCCCGGCGATTGGCGACAGGTTGGAATAGCAACAGCGAGTGTTGCCGAGCCTTATGACGTATGCAAAGAAAAATGCAACCGCGGATGACAGATAATTGCGTAATTACCCACCATGGGCCGACAATCCAGTTCGGTTCGCCATCGCGGGCGATCCCGACTGCCCCGGCCAACGCGCGGTGGGCCGCTCCGGTCAACCCGCGGACAAGCGTTCCGCTACCCGAGGGGCGAAATAGGTCAAAATCCCGTCAGCGCCGGCGCGCTTGAAGGCGATCAGGCTTTCCATCATCGCCTTTTCACCGTCAAGCCACCCGTTGCCGGCAGCTGCCATGATCATCGCATACTCGCCGGAGACTTGATACGCGAAGGTCGGGACCGCAAAGGTGTCCTTAACCAGCCGCAGTATGTCGAGGTAGGGCATGCCAGGTTTGACCATGACGAGATCGGCGCCTTCGCCGAGATCCATCTCGACTTCCCGCAACGCTTCATCCGCGTTGGCGGGGTCCATCTGATAGGTTCTCTTGTCGCCCACGAGCGTCGCTGAGGAGCCGACAGCGTCCCGGAACGGCCCATAAAATGCGGAAGCGTATTTCGCCGCATAGGCCATGATCAGCACATCGGTTCGGCCTGCCGCATCGAGCGTGCGGCGGATCGCTCCGACCCGTCCGTCCATCATGTCGGATGGCGCGATGATATCGCAGCCGGCGTCCGCTTCCACCAGCGCCTGCTTGACCAACACGTCGACGGTCTCATCGTTGAGGATTTCGCCGTTTCGCAACAAGCCGTCGTGGCCGTGGCTGGTGTAGGGGTCGAGCGCGACATCGCACAGGAGTCCGAGGTCCGGCACTTCCTTTTTGATCGCCCGGATGGCGCGGCACACCAGATTCTCCGGATTGAGCGCTTCGGAGCCGGCGTCATCGCGCAGCTCGGGGTCGGTGTAGGGAAACAGCGCGATGCAGGGAATCCGCAATTTCGCCGCCCGCTCGGCGTCGCGTACGGCCTCGTCGACTGAAACACGCTCGACTCCTGGCATAGAGGCGACCGGTACCCGCTTGCGCTCGCCGTCAACCAGAAACAATGGCCAGATCAGGTCGTCGGCCGTCAGCACATGTTCGCGCACCATCCGGCGCACCCACTCGGTTCGCCGGTTGCGCCGCGGCCGCACCGTGAGATCGAGCCGGGCAGGAGCCGATCTGGCCTCGGCCGGAGAAAAACGCATTGTCGCCTCGACCGGGCGGCCGAACTTGATGGCCATGTGACTCCCTCCTCAACCGAACAATTTTTACCCTTTATAACTCGGATTTTCCAGGCGAGAGGCGAACGAGTCTATTCCGGCACTATGCCGCGATGCGTCCTGTTGTCTCGGGCCTGGGCCGGCCACAAGGAGCCGCAAGTCGGGGCCCGGTTCCGGCCTGTCGTGGGTCTCTTGAACCGACCGTCTCGCGAGGCAGCGAATCATCGCGATTGCGGAGGTTAAGAGAGCGCGACCCCTATGGGTCAAAGGCGTCAGAGGACCCTATAGCCCCGCACGCCAGACACGCCGTTCCCCAGGCTTATCCCGGCATATGGGTGGAGAGCCACGCGTCGATCCGGTCCGGTGGCACGTCGGCAGGTATGCGGGCCGCGTGCCAGGTGCGGCCGGTCGGGGTGTCTTGCGCCCCGACCCAGATCTGTTCGCCAAGTTCAACGTCGCCGAAATCCACGTCCTTGTCGGGGAGAATGACAATCACCCGCTTGGCGATGTACACGACAATTTGCTGCCGGGCCTCGACGGCGGTGCGCGACCATTGCTTGAGCTGGCTGTAGTAAGGCTCGCGCCGCCACGCGTTCGCGTGGCTTGGCTCAACCCGGACACAGAGGCGCTTCCCGGCATTTTCGAAGAACAGAATCATCTTCGATGTCAGTGGATACCATTCCGGGCCCAGTCTTGAATCAACGATCCAGCTACACGCCCAGTTACGGCACACGTCTGGGCGGGTTTCATAGATGGTGCATCCGCCGCGCCCCGGCGCGCAGTGCCGGCACCACACGCCCGCAGGCTTATTGAGTTCGTCGACCTGCGCCAGCTTGCAGCACAAAGAGCAAGCGCCGCAGCTGCGTCCGGGTTGACTGTCGGGCATCTTCGCTTCACTGCTCATGACGGGCACCGATTTACCACATGATGCAGCATGGCGTCACGATGCGTTTTTGCTGTTCTCCTCGGTGGCTTGCGGGCGAGGCGGGTGTCATAGACTCACGTAGCTTCATTTTCTCGGATGTGAAGCCTATACTTACTTGATGTCACGCCTGCGCGGTTCGACCGCGTGAAGCGAACCTCCAAGAAAGCACGAACCAAAGGGAGGAAAACATGCTGGCAAGAACGATTCTCGCCGTTGTGGCATTGGGCGCCGTGATGTTGAGCCAACCTCGCACCGGAGAAGCGGCGCAATATTGGCCGTGGTGTTCGCAATATGGCCCGGACAGTTTTGCCCACGCATGCGCGTTCAGCAGTTGGGAGCAGTGCATGGAGACGGTTCGGGGTATTGGCGGCCATTGCTACGTCAATCCGTACGGCCCGCCCCCAACTCCGTTCATGCGACCTGCAAAGCCCCGTCGCCATGCCGCACGATAGGTCCCTACAGGACTTCGGCGCCAGCAACCGTTCAATTCGCGACCGCAAATTACGTCCGCGCCGGCGGGGCGTTACGAGGACTGAGTGCGCGATTCGATGCGCTTCATTCCCGTCACGCGCGAAGGCCGTACGCACCCAAAGAGGGAAGGCACCGGCGGGTTATGGCTTCGCCTAACCGACGCAACGACCCACGACTTTGACGACCGCGGTAGTGAGCGTGGCAAGCTCTTCGGGCGCAATGGTAAAGGCCGGCGTGAGATAGACTGTCGTGCCGAACGGCCGCACAAACACGCCCTCCGCCACGAAACGGCGCCGCAATTCATACACGTCATCGATGTGGTCGAGTGCCACGACGCCGATCGCGCCCTTGACCCGCACGTCGCGCACATGCGGCATCTCGCGACATGGCGCGAGTCCCTGCTGCAGCGCGGCCGCGATGGCGGCGACCTGGGAGAGCCGCGGCTCGGCCTCGAACAGGTCGAGCGAGGCATTGGCGGCCGCGCAGGCAAGCGGGTTTGCCATGTAGGTCGGGCCGTGCATGAGGGCTTGGGACGGCGCATCTGACCAGAACGCTTCAAACACGGTGCGGCGCGCGATCGTTGCGGCGAGCGGCATGGTGCCGCCGGTCAGCGCCTTCGACAGCGTGACGATGTCTGGCGCAACCATCTCAGACGCGAACATTGCCCCGGTACGGCCGAAGCCAGTGAAGATTTCATCGAAGATCAGGAGAAGCTGATGGCGGTCTGAGAGCGTGCGCAACCGCCTCAGCACCCCCGCATCATGGAAAAGCATGCCGCCCGCACCCTGCACCAGCGGCTCGACGATAATCCCTGCGATCTCGTCGGAATGGCGCTCAACGACGCCGGCGAGTTTCGCAAAGCTTTCCTCGTCACGCGGCAGATCGCAGAACAGATGCCGCGGCAGCATTGCGCCGAACGCGTGGTGCATGCCATCGACCGGATCGGACACAGCCATGGCGCCTGTAGTGTCGCCGTGATAGCCGCCGTTGAATGCGACGAAGCGCGTTCGCGCCGCGACGCCCAGGTTGCGCCAGTATTGCACCGCCATCTTCATGGCGACCTCGACCGCGACCGATCCGGAATCCGAAAAGAACACGCGGTCGAGGCCCGCAGGCATAAGTGCCGTGAGCCGGCGCGCCAGCGTCAGCGCCGGCTCATGGGCGAGGCCGCCGAACATCACGTGCGGCATGATGTCGAGCTGGCGCCGCACCGCCGCCGCGATGTGCGGATGATTGTAGCCGTGGCATGCCGTCCACCAGGAGGCGATGCCATCGATCAGTTCGCGGCCGCCGGCGAGCACGATGCGGCTGCCGCGCGTCGCCACGACCGGCAGGGGATCGCCGGCGATCTTCATCTGTGTATAAGGTAGCCAGATATGCGGCATGCCGGCCGTGAACCAATCCGGGCGGCGGTGGTGGAGCTCAAGCATTTGACAATGCGTTTCCCGTGTTCCGTAGGAACGGTTGAGTTGCGGCTCAACCCGTTCTAACGCGTGCTCAGTGCCGACATAGTCACGGCGTCTGGCACTGCCATACTATCCAGGAGATTGCACAATGGTCGCGGTTCGTGAACCTGTCCTGCATACCGTCCCCCTCATAGAACTGCGCCCGACCCAGATTACGGTCGGGATGCGGGAGGTCGCGGCCAAGCAGAAGAGCTGGCAGCAACAGGACGCGAAAAAGCGGGCCGAATTCCTCGGCCGGCACATGATTCCGGTCATCCGCGGTCCCAAGGACCGTCTCTACGTTCTCGACCATCATCACCTGTCGCTGGCGCTGCACAATGAGGGCGTCGAGAACGTGCTGGTGTCCGCTGTGGTAGATCTGCGCACGCTCTCAAAGGATGAATTCTGGGTCTATCTCGACAACAGGTGCTGGGTGCACCCCTATGATGCCTCCGGGCGCCGACGCGATTTCGAGGAAATTCCCAAGAAGATTTCCGCCCTCAAGGACGACCCGTTTCGCAGCATTGCCGGAGAACTGCGCCGCATCGGTGGATTCGCCAAGGACACGACGCCGTTCAGCGAGTTCCTATGGGCGGATTTCATGCGCCGCCGCATCAGCCGGTCACTCGTGGAAAACGACTTTCCGAAGGCCCTCAAAGAGGCGATGAAGCTCGCCAAGAGCGAGGAAGCAAGCTACCTGCCGGGCTGGTGCGGGCCGCACGTGGACCATCACGTCAATCATGCGTAAGCGGTGAGTGGCGCATTGCGCCACTCACGAGAATCCTTAAAGCAGCGCTGCTACCCCAGCGCCTTCCTCACCCGGTCCGGCGACATCGGCGTCTCGCGCAGCCGCGAGCCGGTGAGTTCCGCGACCGCATTGGCGATCGCGGGGGCGACGAGCGGGGTTGCCATCTGGCCGACGCCGGTCGGATGGTTGTCGGTCGACATCACCTCCACATACATCTGCGGGATCTCGTTCAATCGCGGCACGTGATAATCGTAGAAGTTCGACTCCTGGACCGCACCGTCATCGATGGTGATCCGCTCATAGAGCGCGAACCCCAGGCCATAGACGATGCTGCTCTCGGTCTGCGCCACGATGTTGTCGGGCTGGACCGCAATTCCGGGATCGAGCGCGGTCCATACGTTCGGCACCCGCACCACGCCGGTCTTGCGATCGACCGTCACCTCGGCCGCCAGCGCGATCTGCGTTCCGGAATAGTTCATATAGGTGAAGCCGAGCGCGCTGCCGTCCCGCTTCCGGCCCCAGTCCGCCATGTTGGCGACCCGGTCGATGATGGCGACCGCGCGCGGATTGTCTTTGACCAGATCGCGCCGGAACGCCACCCGGTCCATGCCGCGCTTGAGCGCGAGTTCGTCCATAAACGACTCGATCGCGAAGATGTTGGTCAGGTGCGCGATGCCGCGCAGGCTCGAAGTGCGCAGACCGCTTTCCCGCACCACGGCCTCGGCAAGCCGATTCGGGACCGGGTAGTAGGGCGCGTCGAGGCCATTGAACGTGATCCCGTCGCGGCCGTTCGCACGCCTGAATCGGATCGGGTCCTGAAAGGCCGTGACCTCGTCGCAGGCCTTGCGGTGATGGAACGCGATCAGCTTGCCCGACGTATCGAAGCCGGCCCGCAGGAAGTGCACCGACAGAGGATTGAAACGTCCGTTATGAACGTCGTCCTCGCGCGTCCACATCGCCTTGACGGGCTTCTTCACCGCGTTCGACAGCACGACGGCGTCATGGACGTATTCTTCGTCGCGATGCCCGCGCCGGCCGAAGCCGCCGCCCATCAGCATGTCGTGGTAGGTGATCTTGTCGGGCGCGATCTTGAGCGCATCGGCCGCGACCGTCACCGCGATGGTTTTGGACTGCACGCCGCACCACAGCTCGCAGGCATCTCCAGCCGGGGATACTGTGGTAACCGCATTAAGCGGCTCCATCTGGGCGTGGTAGACGAGGTCGTTGCGGTATTCGCCTTCCACCACGGTAGCCGCCGTCTGCAGGGCGGCGCGCGCATCGCCCTCCTTGGCCCAGAGCTTGGTCGGCTGCGACATGTCGCGAACGGCCGCTGCGAAGTCGACCAGCGCCTTCTCGCTGTTGAAGCCCCACGCCTTGCCGGTGCGGGTCCAAGTCACCTTGAGAGCGTCCTTCGCCTCAAACGCCGCCCACGGTGTCTCGGCGATCACGCCGACCCCGTAGGGCAGGGGCACGATCCGCACCATGCCGGCGATCGACTTTGCCTTTGCGTCATCGATCCTGTCGGGTGCGCCGCCTTCGACGGGCGAGCGCAGGATTGCGCCGTAGAGCATGCCCGGGACCTGCACATCGATGCTGTATTGCGCGGTGCCGTTGACCTTCTGCGGCAGCTCGACCCGCATCACGTCCTTGCCGATGAGGCGGAACTGATCCGTCTTCTTCAGCTCGCTCTCGGCCACTTCCGGCGCCTTGGCGGGCACTTCCGCGAAGGCAGCAATCTCGCCATAGCTCAGGCGGCGTCCGGACTTGCGGTGGACCACCACATTCGGCTCGGTCGTTAGTTCTTCAACCGGAACGTCCCAGTGCTTCGCGGCATTCGCCAGCAGCACCTTGCGCACCTGCGCGCCGAAGCGGCGCAGATCCTTGAAATAGGCTGTCACCGCGTTGCTGCCGGCGGTGTACATGTAGCCGAAGTTCGGATTCTTGTAGAGTTCGTCATTGGGCGGCGCCACCACGATGCGCACCTTCGCCCAGTCGGCGTCGAGTTCTTCCGCCAGTATCAGCGGCAGCGAGGTCAGCGAGCCCTGTCCCATCTCGGCGGCCGGCGACATGATCGCGACGGTGTCGTCGGTGGAGATCGTCACCCACGGGCTCAGGACTGCGTCCTTGCCGGCCGCTTGCGCGGCGCCGACCGGCAGGCGGGACGCGATCGCGAACGTGAACCCGGCGGCGCCGATCATGAAACCGCGGCGACTGATGTCTGGGTTGCGAATCTGGATGGTCATGATCAGGCCTCCTTCGCGGCGCGCTCGACGGCGCGAACGATGCGCTGATAGGAGCCGCAGCGGCAGATGTTGGTGCTCATGTGCGCGATGATCTGGCTGCGGTCAGGCTTGGGATTGTGTGCCAGCAGGTCGGCGGCGCTCATGATCTGGCCGGACTGGCAGTAGCCGCATTGCGGGACGCGCTCGGCGAGCCACGCCTTTTGCACAGGATGGGAGGAATCGGGCGACAATCCCTCGATGGTGGTCACGGCCTTGCCGACCACTTGCGATACCTGGGTCTGGCATGAGAACGCGCGTTTGCCGTCGATATGCACCATGCATGCGCCGCACAGGCCGGTGCCGCATCCGAATTTGGTGCCGGTCAGCTTCAACTCCTCGCGGATCACCCATAACAGCGGCGTATGCGGCGGTGCATCGGAGTGCGCCGCCTTGCCATTGACCTTGAAATCGAATGCCATTGGTTCCTCCGATGGTTCGGCGATGGTCTTCCCGACTGAGGAAAGCGGGCATTCTAGAGTGGATTTCGATCGCTTTGAATCACACATCGGCGTGATTGGCCCGGACACGCCCATGTAGAGGCGAGCTTTGTGTTCGCCCTCGCGCTGGCCAACGCGGTGCGCAAAGTGGCGACCGCAAGGGCCGCCCAGCAGTTCTTTCCTGCGGTAAAGTGCGGCTACAAAACAAGCCGGCGCGCCGCTATCCTGCGCGACCGCAGCACATGCCAGCGGACCGAACCGACGGCATCTCCATTGTCATCGTCCGCGAAAGCGGACGATCACGTGGAGGTGGATGCGGGACGGGCCATGGAAATGCTCCTCTGAGGAACGACCATGCCCAAGGCCAACGGACAGGACCTGCCTTTTCTCGTCGCCGGCGGCGGCATCGGCGGGCTCGTCACGGCGTATGCGCTGGCGCACAAAGGCTTCCCGGTGCGCGTGTTCGAGCAGGCGCCGGAGTTCAAGGAACTGGGCGCAGGCATCCAGCTCGGGCCCAACATTTTCCGCGCGATCGAGCGGATCGGCCTCAAGACCGGCATGCTGGAGGACGCGTGGACGCCGCCGTCGATTGAGATGCGCGACGCGCTCACCGGCGAGCCGATCACCGGCATTCCATTGGGCGAGCCGTTCCGCAAGCGCTTCGGCCAGCCCTATGCGGTGACCCACCGCGCCGACATTCACGGTGTCTATCTGCGCGCCTGCCAGGGCAGCAACTTGGTTTCACTCGAGAACAATCGCAAGGTCGAGGATTTCACGGACGAAGGCAACGCCGTGACGCTGCGCCTCGAAGGCGGCGAGGAGGTGCGCGGGCGCGCGCTCATCGGCTGCGACGGCATGTGGTCGCGCATCCGCGGCAAGGTCGTCAACGACGGCGCGCCCCGCGTATCTGGCCACATCGCGTACCGGGCCGTTCTCAAGCGTGAAGAGGTGCCCGACGACCTGTGGCGGCCCGAGGTGATGCTGTGGGCCGGGCCGAAGACCCACTTCGTGCACTACCCGCTGCGCCGCGGCACCCTCTATAACCTCGTCGCGGTCTTTCACTCCGACCGCTACGTGGAGGGCTGGAACACGGTCGGTGATTCGGACGAACTGTGGAAGCGCTTCAAAGGTCAGCGCCCCGAGGTGCTGCGGCTCCTGGAGCGGATCGAGACGTGGCGCATGTGGGTGCTGTGCGACCGCGAACCTGTGAAGGAGTGGTCGAAAGGCCGCGTCACGCTGCTGGGCGACGCGGCGCACCCGATGCTGCAATACCTCGCTCAGG
>Ga0209060_10004410_pt1 | contig 10995 bp, 16 predicted proteins | sample Coa_R1_8_FD_187155 | JGI IMG/M metagenome (GOLD analysis project Ga0209060, IMG submission 187155) | Surface soil microbial communities from Centralia Pennsylvania, which are recovering from an underground coalmine fire - Coalmine... | ecosystem: Environmental > Terrestrial > Soil >...
GGAGGCGTTGAACCCCGGGGCCGAGGGGGTGCCGTAGAACGCGGCGAGAACGGCCTCGGCGGGAGGGCTCCCCGTCAGGGAGGACGCGGTCGCGTTGTACGCCGGCGCGTTCCAGCTGGCGGGCGGGGTGGTGGGGTGGGCCGACACCAGGGCCCCCCAGGTCGTGAGGTACGCCCCGACGGTCCCCCAGACGAGGAAGGCGGTCTGGTTCGTCGCCGTGGGAAGGGACGGGGTGGAGGAGAGCGCCGGTCCGAGGGCCCCCTCGGCGATCTGGGCGAGGCCGTCGAGGTAGCCGCCGTAGGAGGTGTAGACGGTCTCGACCCCCGCCACGTGGGTGAGCGATGGGTCCCCCTCCACCGCACGTGCGATGGCCTCGGTGAGGTGCTGGCCGACGGGGCCGGTGACGTTGGCCCCGGTGATGAGGATGAGGCTCTCGGACCCCCCGCTCGCGTTCGGGAACAGGTGGGCGAGCTCGGCGTTGGCCACCGCGCTGGGCGCCGAGCTCGGGAGGCTGGTCGCCGAGTTCGTGGTGACGGACCCGAGGCGGCCCAGGAACGGGAGGGTGATGAGGAGGATCAGGACCCAGAACAGGATGGGGTACCACGGGTGCCGGACGACCCCGCGGCCGAGGCCCCGGAACAGGCGCTCCCCCGCGCCCATCGTCGACGGACCTTCGCCGGCCACGGCGGGGTCGAACCGTGGGGGCGGATAATCCCTGCCGGTCGGCCGGAGCCCCGTCAGCCGGCGCCCGACTGGGCGGCGCCACCGGACCACCGGGGCGGGTACTGGGCCGGGTCGGCCAGCACCCGCTCGGCGTCCACCACCCATCCCTTCCGGACCTTCGGAAGCTCCGACGCGTCCACGAGGGCGGTCCCGTAGGCCACCATCTCCCCGTTGGGGGCCACCAGGGCGACGTGGGCGCCCTTGGCGAACGGGCGGGAGATCGACAGGATCCCGCCCCGGGCGAGGTCCGCGCCATGGGCGACGGCGGCCGCGGCGGACTCCTTCAGTCGGACGACGGGGAACTCCCGCCAGACCTCCTCGATCGGGTGGAGGAGGGCGAGGAGGGCCAGCGGGCGGCCCGCCCGGGCCTCGGCGGCCGCGTCGGAAAGGGTCGTGACGCTCACCGACTGGGCCTCCTGGAACGGTCCGGTGGCGACGCGGCGGAGCTCCGCCAGGTGGGCCCCCACCCCGAGGGCGTCCCCGGCGTCGACGGCGAGGGTCCGGACGTAGGTGCCGGAGTCGGCCGTCACGTCCACCAGGGCGCGGTGGGCATCCCCTTCCAGGCGCTGGAGCCGGTGGATCGTCCGGATCCTACGCTCCCGCTTCACCGCCGATCGGACCGGAGGGGTCTGGAAGACGGGGCCACGGAACTCCTCGAGCACCCGGGCGAGGTCGGGGTCCCGGACCGGCGCGTGGAACTCGATGAGCCCGATGTACCGCTTCGTCAGGTCCAGCATCAGCGGCAGGAGCTTGAGCGCGGGCCCGACGCCGATCCACAGGAGGCCCGAGACCCCCGGGTCGAGGGTCCCGGCGTGGCCGGCCTTCTCGATGCCGAGGATGTCCCGGACCCATGCGGTGACCTGGTGGGAGCTCGGCCCCCGGGGCTTGTCGACGAGGAGGAAGGCGCCGGCCCGGAGGCGGTCGAGGACCTCCGGGGGGAAGGGGGTCTCGTCGGTCACGGGGCCGCCGGGCCCGGGGCCCTCAGGTACGCCAGCAGCCGCCCCGCGACCTCGGCCGCGGGCAGGTGCGTCGAGTCGACGCTCAGGTCGGGGACCTCCCGGTCGAGGTCGATCCCGTAGTACCGCAGGTACCGGTCGTGCTCGCTCCGCTCCCGGGCCTTCGTCCGGGCGGTGGCCTCCTCGAGGCTCAGCCCGTCGCGGCCCGCCAGGCGGCGGTACCGCTCCTCGGCCTCGCACGTGACCCGCAGGGTATGGCACGGGACGCCCTGCCGGCGGGCCAGGGCGCCGGTGAGCCGTCCGTCCAGGAGCCGTCCCGGGGCCGCCAGGCGGACCATCTCCGCGTCCAGGGCCCGGTCGACCTCGGGGTGGCCCTCCGCGTACCGGGAGAACTCCTCGACGTCCAGGGACCGCCGAGCGGCCTCGGCCCGGAACAGCTCCCCGGCCGAGCGGAACTCGAGGGAGAGCGCCGTCGCCACCAGCCGCCCGGCCGTGGATTTGCCGCTCCCCGGCGGTCCCGTGATCGTGACGACCCGGTCGATCACGCGCCGCCCACCGGAGGGGTGCCGGCGGAGGAGGAGGCCGAAAGCTGGCGTCGGAGCGAGTAGTGCTTCAGGAGCCGTCGGAGGACGATGGACGTCGGGACGGTGTAGAGGGAGAACACCAGGAACCAGAGGGGCAGGAAGTTCGCGACCTTGCCGAGGAGGTTCACCTCGACGCCCCCCATGTTGACGAGGAGGGTCGCGCCCCCGCCGCCCAGGTTCGTGGAGACGGAGACGATGAAGATCCCCACCCAGGTGTAGATGGCGATGACGAGGAACCACGTGACGGCCATCCCCTTCAGCTGGGCCATGGAGACCTCGCCGGTCATCGCCGTCAGGCGCTGCTGGTGCTGCTTCAAGGCCTCGATCCGGTCCTTCTTGCCGGAGCGCATCGCCTCCAGCTGGACCTTGCGGAACGCCGAGTTCCACTTCGCCACCTTGGCGGCCTTCACCCAGTCGGTGGCCCAGTTGTACGCGAGGGCCGTGGCCAGCATCTCGAGGAGGCCCGCGAGCAGCATCGTGAGGAGCACGGTGTTGGCGCTGTGGGACCCGAAGCCGATGGCGGGCTGCAGGAGGGCGCCGATGACCCCGGCGACCTCGTTGCGGAGCCCCGTGTCGAACAGCATGAAGATCCCGAGGATGAACAGGAAGAACAGGATCGTCGTCGACGGCTTGAACGTCGGGACCGGCGGGCGCGCGGGCGCGGCCGACGGCGGCGCTTCCGGAGCGGTCGACTCCGTCGGCAGGGGGGCGTCCGACGGGCCGGCCGGAGTGCTCACGACTCGCCCCCGAGGAACCGGCGGAGGAGCGGGTTCATCTCCATCAGCTGCTCGCGGCCCATGGCCTCGTAGAGGTTGATGATGATGCCCACGGTGAGCAGCACGCCGGTCCCGCTGGCGTTGCCGACGGTGCCGATGAGGTCCGCGCCCGCGGCGAGGGCCCCGACGGCGGCCCCGGAGATGACGGTGATGACGGGGATGTACCTCGCGAGGACCCGCCGGAGGACCCGGGGCTCCCGGCGGAACCCGGGGATCTGCATGCCGGACGACTCGATCTGGCGGGCGACCGCTTCGGGTCCCATGTTCGTGGTCTGGATCCAGAACTTCGCGAAGATGATCGATCCGACGACGAGGACCGTGAAGTAGATCGCCACGTGGGCGATGTCCTGCCACCAGCTGTGGCCCACGAGGAAGTTCCCGTAGGTCTGGTAGTTCAGGAGCGGCAGGAGCCACGACTCGAGACCGTTGACGGTGGAGAGATAGTAGGCACCTCCGGTGAGAGGGGTCGTCTGGGAGACGCCCAAGGCCGTCGCCTGGGCCGCCGTCGGGTACGACCCGACCCACCACTGGTGGCCGAGGTACGGGAAGTGCGAGAGGGTGCCGTTCCCCCAGAGGAGGATCGAGAACATGGAGACGTTGGCGAGGAGCGCCGACATCAGGATGACGGGGATGTTGCTCGCGTAGATCAGCCGCAGCGGGTACCGGCCCCGGGCGCCCCGGGCCTCGGCGTGGGAGAGGGGGAGCTCGATCCGGGTCGACTCGGTCCACGCGACGATGAAGAAGATCGTGGCGGTGCCCGCCAGGGCGACCACGGGGTTCGGGGAGTGGAGGAGCACCTGCTCCCATCCCCCGCTCGCCATCTGGTTCGCGTTGTAGTTGGTGAAGAACCAGATCGCCTTCGGGATCGTGCCGGCCGGCGGGTTCGTCGCGGAGACGGCGCCGGCCGAGGCCGGCAACCAGTTGAGGGTCCCTTGGACGATCTGCTGGGAGACGCCGGCGGCGATGAACAGCGAGATCCCCGACCCGATCCCCCACTTCGAGACGACCTCGTCCATCAGGAACACGAGGTAGCTCCCGAACACCAGCTGGGCGATGATCACCGTGTCGGCGAGGAGCATCCCGTTCCCGGGCGAGGCGACGTTGAGGGAGGAGACCAGCGACCCGGAGGGGGTGAGGTACCCGAACACCTGGGGGATCGCCTCCACGAAGATCATGGTGACGACCACGACCTTCTGGGAGCCCTGGTACATCCCCTTGTCCTCGTCGTCGGTGAGGTCGAGGTTGATGATCTTCGCGCCGGTGAACAGCTGCATGATGATCGACCCCGTGACGATGGGGCCGATCCCGAGGTGCATCAGCGTCCCCTGGGCGCCCGCCAGGATCGCCCGGTAGCTCTGGAACAGGTCGATGACGGTGGCCTGGTCGACGCCGTAGAGGTAGATGTTGGTCAGGAGGAAGTAGAGGAGGAGGACCACGATGGTCCAGAACATCTTCGTCCGGAAGTGGACGTGGCCCTTCGGCTGGGCCACGGCCGGCATCCGCGACGTGATCGGCTTGAGGCCGTACAGGCGCGACTTCGGCCCGTCGTAGGAGAGGCCCAGGAACAACAGCGCGCCGATGGCCGCCAGGGCGAGGCCGGTCACCGCGAGGGCGATGTTGGTGGGATGGGCCCAGAGGTAGTCCACGCCGAGGAGCAGCCCGAGGATGACGACGACCGGGATCGCCCAGGCGTAGTTCCGGGGGATCTCCTCTTCCGCCATCGGGACTCCGAGCGAGCCGGCGGGCCGACTATATACTCTTCGCCTCGGCGGCGGGCGGCTCGGTGAGCACGGTCACTTTCTCGCGCGCGTGCTTCGTGGCGTGGGCCACGTAGATCGACCAGGCCCCCACCGTCTCGCCGGCCCCGAGGAGCCGGTCCACGCCGATCTTCGAGAGGTCCGCCACCGTGCGGTCCCCCTCGGTCCGGACGGCCTTCGCCAGCTGGAGGACCGGCACGATCCGTTCCAGGTCGCCCACGTTCACGGACGTGGGACGGTCCGTCGCCTCGTCCGGGCGCTTGAAGCCGTGCCGGCCGAAATGGTCCGGCGCGTAGATCAGCATCGACTTGAACTTGTACTTGTGAAGGCCGGCGTTCCCCCGGCCTCCCTGCTTTCCGGCGCCGCGGCCCGCCTTGATCCCCCGGCCGTGGGTGCGCGATCCCCGGAACTTCCTGGTGCGGCTCGGCATCGTTCCTCCTACATCATCCGGCGCGCGAGCTCGTTGATGGCCCGGCCCCGGTACCCGAGGGCGCCGCCCCGGCCGTACGGCCGCTTGGTGGATCGCCAGCCGCCCTTGGGGGCCTTGAGGCGGAACAACGGACGGACCCCGGGCGCCTGGAGGAGGCCCTGGGCGGTGACGGTCTTGGCGAGCTCGCCCAGGTCGGGGGCCGGCGTGCCGTCCTCGGCCGGGGCGGAGAGGCGCCGCCCGTCCGGAGCGACGCCGCGTTCCTTGAGGAGCAGCGCCACGGTCTCCGGCTCGGCCTCGCCCCACGTGACGTACCCCTGGACCTTGGTGAGCATCCCGCGGAGCTCCGGCCGCTCGGGGAGCAGGGTCGCGTGGTTCGGGCGCGTGAGGTGGAGGTGCTGCAGCGTCTGCAACAGATCGTGCCGGGCGTGGATCGTCCCGCGCACTCGGATGACCATCCACGTCATGGGCGCCTCCCGCCGGGAGGTCCGGACGGAGCTCCGGGCCGGCGGCCCGGGGGTCCGCCGCGGCCGGGCGGGCCCCGACCGGGGCCGCCCCGTCCGGGCGGACCGCCGCGCCGCCCGCCGCGCCGGGGGCCGCCCCGGGCGCCGGGAGGCAGGTCCTCCTTCGGAGGCAGGATCGAGGTGCCGGTGGCTCCCCGGATGATCTTCAGGCGCTGGGAGTCCTCCTCGCTGACCTTCACGTGGGAGAGGTCCACGAGGGACTTGAACGCCGCCTGGGCGTAGTTGACCGTGGTCTTTGTGTGCCCGTCGGTGTACCCCCACGCGTCGGTGATCCCCGCGAACCGGAGGACCGGCTTCGCGATGTCGCCGACGGCGAGGCCCACACCCCGGGGCGCGGGGCGGAAGTGGACCACGACGGATCCGACGCGTCCGGCGGCCTGGAACGGCACCGTGTGGGGCCGGCCGCAGCCGCACTCCCAGCTGCCGCATCCCCGGAACACCTCGACGATCTCGAGCTTCGCCCGGTCGATGGCCCTCCGGATGGTGGGGCCGACCTCCTTGCCCTTGGCGCGGCCCAGGCCCACGTAGCCGTCGCCGTTGCCGACGACCACCGTGACCGCGAACTTGAACCTCCGACCGGAGTCGGTCATCCGCTGGACCATGTTGACGTCCAGGACCTCGTCGTGGAGGCCCGGCAATAGGGCGTCGACGATCTGGGCCTCCCGGAGGGGGAGGCCGGAGCGGATCACGTCGGCCATGGAGGTGATCTCGCCGGAGTGGACCTTGCGGCCCAGCTCGGTCTTCGGGACCCAAGGGGGCGGCGGCGGCGGGCCGCCGGGACCTCCGGAGGGAGGCCGACCGTACGAGCCGCTCATCGGGACGCCTCCCGGGGCCGGTCCACGAGGCCGGCCAGCTGGCCGCGGTACGTCTCCAGGGGCTGCGTCAGAGGGCTCTTGAGGTGCTTTCCGTTCAAGCGATCCGCCTTCGGGAACTCGGTCTCCCCGTGCGGGATCTCGAGGCCCGCGTCGAGGAGGCCCTTCAACGCGCCGAGGAGCCGCCCCCCGTCGGTGGGGCGGCGGAGCCCGGCGTCGAGGACAGCTTCGGTGGCCCCCGCCTTCTTCGCCCGGAGGCCGGCGAGGTAGCCGGTCAGGTACGCGGCGGGAGTGGCGGCGGTGCCGCTGGCGGGGAACCCGATCTTCGTGAGCTCGGGGCTCTCGGCCGCGGCCAGGACCCGGTCGCCCGCGGGGTCGAAGGTCGTGACGCTCACGAGGACCCTCTGGTTCGAGAGCCGCACCACGGCCCGGGGGCGGTCGGACTTGAGGAGCTTGAGCCTAACCCGGTAGTCCGTCCGGCCGTCCCGGCGGCGCCGGAACGGGACCTTGTACCTCGGACCGCTCGTCACGGGGCGCCCTCCGGCGGAAGTTGACCCGCGAGGCGGAGGTTGATCACGAGGTGGGCCCGGCTTCGGAACATCCCGCCCTTCGCGCGCCGGTAGAACTCCCGGTAGACCGCGGGCGTGATCTTCTTCGCCTGGCGGTACTCCGCCAGCAGGTCCCGCTGGGCGCGGATCCGGCGCATCCAGCGCTCCTTCTTCGTGGACCGGGCGAACGGCGTCCCGCGGCGGGAGCCGTCGCCGGAGTGCCGGCCCTTCTGGACCTCGATGGCGTGCTGCCGGGCCCGGACCCGGGAGGTCCCCTGGACCGCCTTGCGCCGGATGACGCCGGCCTTGATCGCGCTGCGGATGTCGGCCCGGGTGACGGCATCGGCGAGCTCTTCCTGGCTCGCCGGGTCGACCCAGACGCGGCCCAGCCCGCACTTGAGGATCTTAGCGGCGAGGCGCCGCTGGTTCGTCAGGTCGGGCATCTACTCCTCCCGCTCCTGGACGATGGGGTTGAGGATGTGGATGCCGCGCTTCCGGCACGCCTCCTCGAGGACCAGGCGGCGGCGGGTCCCCACGGTCCGGGCGATGATGGCGGCCTCCTCGGTCGCCTCGATGCGCGCGATGTCCTCGGCGGTGCGGACGATCACCGGCAGGAAGCCGGTGGGGGTCCGGCCCCGGGTCCTCGCCGGGGACCCGTAGCCGATCCGGACGATCTTCGCCCGGTACCCGTAGTGACGGCGCTGCTTCGACTGGAGCCCCCGGGGGCGTCGCCACGAGCCCCACCGGCCGATCCGCCAGTACCGGTTCGCGGCCTGGCGGCCGAAGATCGGGGTCCGGCGGGCCCGGTCCGCGCGCTCCGCCATCAGGCGGCGCAGCTCGGGATCGAGGGTCGGGCGCCGGGGCGCCTTGGGGCCCTCGGACTTCGGGGCGGACTTGGCGGGGGCGGCCTTCTCGGCGGGCGCGGGCGCCTTCTCCGCGGGAGCGGCCCGGCCGCGCTTCGCGGGGGCCTTGGCCGGGGCCTCGTCCTTCGACGGGGCCGCGTCCTTCTTCTCGTCCGCCATCAGGCGGCCTCCTTCACGTGGGCGCGCTCGATGATGTAGATGCCGTCCTGGAAGACCCGGGGGTCGTAGTCGCGGATCCGGGTGGCGCGCTCGATGTTGGCGCAGCTCTGGCCGACCTGCTCCACATCGACGCCCTTGAGGACCACGAACTCGCCCTCGACCTGGGCCTCGACGCCGGGGACCAGCGGGGCCGTCCGGGGGTGCTTCTCGCCCAGGAAGTTCTCGATCACCAGGGTCGAGTCCTTCACCGAGACCTTCATGGGGAAGTGGGCCGCGACGGCCTTCATCTTCGCCTCGAAGCCGACGGTGACGCCGGCGATCAGGTTCTTGACGTGGCTCTCCCACGTGTGGAGGAGCGCCTGCGCCTGCCGGCGGTTCGCCGGGAGCCGGAGCACCAGCTCGACCTTGCCGGCGGTGACGCCGAGGGAGACGGCCTCCGAGGGGAACTTCCGGTGGGTGGTGCCCCGGGGACCCTTCACGCTGAGATCCGTCCCGTCGAGCTTCACGGTGACCCCGGCGGGGACGGGGACGGTGACCCGGTCCTTGCGAGCGTCAGTAGACATAGGCGAGGAGCCTCCCTCCGATCTTGAGCTCCCGGGCCTGGGCGTGGCTCATGACGCCCCGGTTGGTCGAAAGGACCAGGAGACCGAAGTCCTGCGCCGGCAGGAACCGCGACTCGTACCGCTCGAGGGCGCGCCCCCGGACCGAGAGCCGGGGCTTGATGACGCCGCAGGAGTTGATCCGGCGCGAGAGGGTGACCTCGAACTTCCCGCCCCGACCGGTGCTGACGAAGGAGAAGTCCTCGATGTACTTGTGCTCCCGGAAGATCCGGAGGACCTCGCCGATCAGGTGGGAGGTGGGGGCCAGCTCGACCTTCCCCTTCCCGTCCCGGTCCGCGTGGCGGAGGGCCACGAGGGCGTCGTTGAGCGTATCGTGCTGCATGGCTCCCCTACTGGAACTTTCTGAACCCGAGGTCGACGGCAACCTCGCGGAAGCACTGGCGGCAGACGTGGAGCCCGTAGCGGCGCACGATCCCGCGCTTGCGGTCGCACCGCAGACACCCGACCTTCCGACCGAACTGCTTCCTCGTCTTCATCGTGCTCACTCCAGGAAGACGACCTTGAGCTGTTCCGCGAGGAACCGCCGGGCCTCTTCCTTCGAGATCCGCTGCCGCTTCGGCAGCGCGTGGGTCTGGATCTTCCGGTCCCGGATGCGCTGGCCGGCCCGCCCGAGGACGACGCAGACGTCCATCCCCCGGATCCCGATCTGGGGGTCGTACTTCTGGCCGGCGATGTCGGTGTAGTCGGCGAGGCCGAACGAGAAGTTGCCGACCTTGTCGATGGACGCCGGGTCCAGCTGGCGGTCCCGGGCGTCGAGGGCTCGGTCGAGGAACTCGCGCGCCGCCGGGCCCCGGAGGGTCACCTTGGCGCCGATCTCCTGTCCCTCCCGGATCCCGAAGTCCCGGTTGGTGGACCGGGAGCGGGTCGAGACGGGCTTCTGGTGCGTGATCATCTCCAGGACCTTCACCGCCTTGGTCCGCGGGTCGCCGGACTCGCCGACGCCGGCGTTGACGACGACCTTCAGCACCCGGATCGCCCGGGGGCCGGTCTCCGCGGCCGGCGGGGTCGCGCCGGGGGACGGGGCGGGGTGCGCGGCGGCCGTCACTTGGCCACCTCCTCGCCGATGGTCACCTGGGGCGAGGCGTCGCCGACGACGAAGACGTACTCCTTGACGGTGGAGAACCCCTCCTTGAAGTGGACGCGGTTGGGCTGCGGGGAGTTGAGGACCTCGATCTTCTCGACCCGCGCCATCTCGCCCACGTGGGAGCCTCCGACGATGTACGCGAGGCGGCCGGGGGCGAGGGTGAGGTGGCTCGAGACCTTCTGGCTGGGGAGCTCGATCTTCAGGGAATCCCCCACCTTGTAGGGCGTGGTGGACGGGAGCAGGAGGTTGCGGCCGTCGTGGAGGGTCACCTCGACCTTCCCGCCGCGCACGGCGTGCTTGAAGCGGACCCGGGCGATCTTGGTGGCGGCCTCGGGGGCCGGGATCGCGACGAGGACCAGCTTGCCCCGGCGGTTCCGGACCATCCGGAAGTTCTCGTTGAGCGGCGCGCCGAAGGAGACCGTGTCCATGAGCCCGACGCCCCGGTCCAGGTCCTTCGTCACCTTGCCATCGACCTTGACGGCGCCCGCACCGACGAGGATCCGTGCCTCCCGGGCGGACTGGACGATCCCCCGGATGTCCCGGAGGACGATGAGCAGGGGCACCGAGGCGTCCTGGGCGTGGGGCCCGGGGGCCGGCCGCTTGATCCACTTGGTCCCCTTCCGGGGCGTGGTCCAGCTCCGGGGGGCCGCCCGCCGCTTCAGCCGGAACGTCATTCGTCGTCCTCCTTGGCGGGAGCCGCCTCGGTGGAGGCCGGGGCCTCGGTCCCTTCCGACGTCTCCTCGGGGGGGGCCTCGGTGACGTTCAGGATCCGCCGGCGCCACGCGTCGGCGAGGTTGAGCTTGGTGAGCACGAGGTGGCTCGTCCGGATCGGCAGGGGCTTGAGCTTCGCATCGGCGGTCTTGCCGGTGACGTTGTCGAGGGTCACCGAGTACTTCTGGAGGTTCACCTTCGCGACGCGCTCCTCGCGCCCGACGTAGCTCCCCGAGAGGACCCGGACCGTGTCGCCCTTCCGGACCGGAAGGCTCCGGCGGCCGTACCGTCGGCGGAGCTCCTTCGAGAGGGCCACGCTCATCTTGCGGTGGCGCTCGAAGAGGTCGGCGTTGTACATCGCCTTGCGCTGGATCCGCGGGAGCCGAGAGGTGGTCGACACGTTCTCTCCTCCCTACACGATGATCGAGGAGGCCGCGGCGATCCGCGGCCA
>Ga0209060_10004411_pt1 | contig 10993 bp, 10 predicted proteins | sample Coa_R1_8_FD_187155 | JGI IMG/M metagenome (GOLD analysis project Ga0209060, IMG submission 187155) | Surface soil microbial communities from Centralia Pennsylvania, which are recovering from an underground coalmine fire - Coalmine... | ecosystem: Environmental > Terrestrial > Soil >...
TCATGGACCTGAGCAAAGAACCCTCCGAGGTCTTCGAGCTCTACGGCAAGGATGCGCATGAGCCGGGGACCTTCGCCGCCAACTGCCTGCTTGCTCGCCGCATGGCCCAGCGCGGCGTCCGGTTCATCCAAATCTTCCACCGGGGTTGGGACCTCCACTCCGACCTGCCCGTCGACATCCCAAAGCAGGCGAAGGACATCGACCAGGGCTGTGCGGCCCTGATCAAGGACCTGAAGCGCACCGGCATGCTCGAGGACACCCTCGTCATCTGGGGGGGCGAGTTCGGCCGCACGGTCTACTGCCAGGGCAACCTCACCAAGACCAACTACGGCCGCGACCACCATCCCCGGGCCTTCACGATGTGGATGGCCGGCGGCGGCGTCAAGCCGGGCATGGTCTACGGTCAGACCGACGACTACGGCTACAACATCGTCGACAAGAGCGGGGCCATCATCGACCCTCGAGAGGACGTCTTCACCCCCGGTGCGGTCCACATCCACGACCTCCAGGCCACGATCCTCAACCAGCTCGGCATCGACCATACGAAGCTCACGTTCCGCTACCAGGGACGCGACTTCCGCCTCACCGACGTCAACGGCCACGTCGTCAAGGATCTCTTGTCGTAACGGAGGTGACCATGTTCCCAAAAACGTGCCACGGCTCAGCGAGCCGTGTCCGGAACCGTGGAAACCTGGAACCCCAGAACCCTGGCGCCCTCGGTTACGCCGCGTGCCGACGGGCGATCCACTTTTCAACCACGCCGAGAAGCTCCTCGATCTGGAACGGCTTGGAAATGTAGTCGTCCATCCCCGCCGCTAGGCACGTCGCCCGGTCGCCGTCCATCGCATTGGCGGTCAAGGCGATGATCGGAACCGAGCGCCACGGTTGGTCCGACTTCCGGATCGCTCGTGTCGCCTCGAGGCCGTCCATTTTCGGCATGTGCCAATCCATCAGGATCAGGTCGAATCGCTCCCGGCCGAGAATCTCCAGCGCCTCGACTCCGTTAAGCACGGTGACCACCTCGTAGCCCCGCGACGTGAGAATCTTGGTTCCGACAATCTGGTTGACCGGATTGTCTTCGGCGAGCAACACGCGAATCGGGCCGTGTGAGTCTGGTGTCATGGTTGTTTGAAGTCCTGATGCGGCTAACGCGAGCATCTCGGAATGGTCCTCGCCCTCCGCTGCCGCAAGCGGAAGAACTAAGTCGACGATGAACTTCGAACCCTTCCCGGGCTCGCTTTGAACCGAAAGGGTTCCCCCCATCGATTCCACAAGCCGCTTCGATATGGCGAGCCCCAGGCCCGTGCCTCCATATCTTCGGGTCGTTGACGCGTCGGCTTGCGTGAAATGGTCGAATATCGTATCGAGGACGGCTGAATCCATTCCAATCCCGGTGTCTTCGACGGACAACCGGAACGATCCAAGCGCCGGCCCTGCCACCGCTCGCGAACAGCGAATGCTTACGGATCCATCCGTGGTGAATTTGATCGCATTGCCGATCAGGTTGGTCGCGATCTGCCGCAGCCGCATCGCGTCGCCATAGAACAGTAGGTCCTCGCCCTCCACCTTCAGCGCGAGGCGCAGGCCCTTCTTCGCCGCCGCCACCTCGAACGTGCGTCGCGTCTCCCAGGCAACCTCGGCGGGGTCGAACGGCTCGGCGTCGAATACCATCTTGCCGGCTTCGAGCTTCGAAAAGTCCAGAACGTCGTTGACGATCGAAAGCAGGAGCGATCCCGAGGAGCGGATGATGTCCAGCAGCTCCTTCTGCTCGCCGTCCAAATCCGAGTCGGAGAGAAGCTCGGCCGCACCAAGCACGCCGTTCATCGGGGTGCGGAGCTCGTGGCTCATGTTCGCGAGGAACTCGCTCTTGGCCTTCACGAGCGCGCTCGACTCCTCCGCGAGTCGATTTGCCTCGTAGGCCAGCGCCTCGAGGTCGGCTTGGTGGGCAAGGACGTTGTCGATCGCGCCGGTAGCGTGCCGGATGCTGCGAATCGGCCGGCCGTCGTCGGTCAGGTCTTCGAAGCTGTCCGGAGCCGCCGTCGACAGGACGACTACGAGCTCGTCGAGAGCCTCGCGCGCGTGCCCGTAGGCGGCGGCGATCGAGTCGATCCGGTCGGAAAGGAGGTTGATAGCCCGTGCCGCCATGTCGAACTCTTCGCTCGACTGGATCTCGAGCCGGGGCATGTCCGTGGAGACCTCTTGAGAGAAGTCACCCTCCGAAAACGCGACCATGCAGCGCTGGAGGCTCTCCAGCGGACCAGTCGCGAGGTGATCCAGTGCGTCGCGGACTTCTCGCGCGGGTTTGACGACAAACCGGTTCACCGACCACCAAACCGCGACGTTCATCGCGAGCGCGACGATGAGCGCGGCAACGAAGAAGACGCGCCCGCGGAACGCCAGATCGTGAACTGCCGCCGCGTGCCGTGCGGCCGCCGCGTCGAACTCGTTGAACACGTCGTCCGAGGCTCGGTTCATCGACTGTCCGAGCAACATCAGCTCACGCGAGAGCAGGTCGTTGGCCCGGTCGCGGTTGTTCGCGGCGATGGCATCCGAAAAGACCGTGCTTCGCTCTTTGTACTGCGCCCACAGCGACCGAAGACGCGCCATCCTCGGATCGCTTCCGGCGGCCGGCACGCACAGGGCGAGGAGCGCGTCGGCCCGGCTCTCGGCTCGAGCGATCTCCACGCGCTGTTCGGATTGGAGCTCGGGGCTTCGCGTGTGGAGGCGGTCGTAATCCGGGTCGGTCGAGTTCAAGAGCCGGTACTGAATGAGCCGCATGTGCTTCATGTGCACCACGGCCTTGCCCAGATTGCTGAGCACGAGCACGTCGTTGTCGTAAATGCTCTGGGCCGATGTCGCCAACCGCATGGAACCGAAATAGGCGGTCGCGCCGATGCAGGCGGTAATGACCGTCACCGACGTGAATGCAGCGCGTAATCGCTGGGCGAGCTTCTTCGCGACCTTGGCTCTTGGTTTTTGGAACAACGGGCCCTCTCTGGTTTATCGGTCCAAACCCTTCGCGGGCTCAGCCGCGCGTGCGCGTGAGTTGGTTTGCCGCACCTAATTCGCAATATCGACTTGAGTCCTTAAACTGCTCGGCGTCGCACACGTTTGCGACAGAGGAGAATGGCTAAATTCGGCGATACTATCAGTAATGGATCTGAGTCAGCAGGGACGTAATAATCCCAACTTGCTTGAATACTGTACGCAAGAGCTGCGTGATCAGATCGATGTGCTGCACGCTCATCGAACCCTGTTCTCATCGATCGATCCGTGCTTTGTGCGGGACCACGCCCTGGCCCTTCTCCAGTTGAGCTCGGAGCTCCTCGTCTTGACGGCCCAGGATCCGGTGAGCCTATCGCCTTCGGACTATCCGCGCAGCCGAACCATCTCGGTTCACGACGCCGCCGGCCGGCCTACCGCACTCGACAAAGACTCGGCGTAGGCGCTTTCCTCAGCGGGGATACACGAGAATCGTGCCCCTCGTTCGCGTCGGCCCTTCCGCGTCCGACTCCAAGCGGATATCCGCAGAGGCCCATCGGTACGAGCCGTCCTCGTCTCGAATTCGAAACGTCCGCCGCAGGTTGGTTACGCCGCTGGCGATCATCTCCTCGACGTAGTTGGCGCCGAGGGGCCGGTCCTCGGGGTGGTTCCGCTCCAGGATCGCCGCTCGCAGGTCCGGTTCGTCGCCCGTCAGCCGGTATATCTTTTTGAATCCGTCGTCGAGCCAAAGCTCGCCGGTTCGCAAGTCGCGTGACCAGAGGCCGACCGCAACCTCGGAAGCCGACGCTCGCGCATCGATGGGCGTCATGCGCTTGCCGTAGAGCTTGACCGCCTTTCCCCTCGCGTCCCGCGTAACCTGCACGAACGCGCTAACGGTCACAACGCCGCGAGATGTCACCCGGCGGGCGGTGTAGGCGAACGAGGAAAGGCTTCCCTCGTGAATGGCCTGAAGCGCGGACCGCATCGCCGGCGCGTCCTCCGGGTGGAACGATTCAAAGACGTTGCCGAGCGTTCGCTCGGTGCCGGCCGGAATCTCGGGCTCGTTCGGATCGGGTGTGTGGTAGACGGCCATGTTCCTGGCAAAATCGACTTCCCAATCTGCCGTCTCGCTCGTGAGCAGCGGGGGCGGGGCGTGTGCCGTCCGGTTTTCGACGAACGCGGTGGCCAAGGCGATCCTGGGCGCGTCGCCGACCTTGGCGCGAATGCGCGTCCAATACGTGCGCAGCGTGTTTAGGGACACGCCTAGCTCCGCGCTGATCTCCTTATCCAGGTGGCCGTGTGCCGCCAACTGCAGAACCTGCTCCTCTCTAGGTGAGAGCAGCCGGAACCCGTCCGTGTGGATAGAGTGGTCGTCCGGGGAGTGTCGGTGAGGGGTCGAACTCAATGATGCCTTACTGCCAACCACTCGGCCGTCGGTTATGGATTGTCATTCACTGCCTCTCGCAATAACCGTGAATCTACATTTTCCGGTAAATCGCATCGGAAATCTGTCGGCTAAACAACGCACAACCTACGACGGGATACGCTTTGCCCCCGCCCGCAGGACTTCGATAACCCCGCAGGTCAGCCGCGGAGTTGCTCGAACAGGAAGACTCCCTTCTTGTTCGCCACGACGATGTCCTGAAGTCCGTCGTGGTTCACGTCTTGAACCACGAACTGGGTGCCCACCCCCGAATCCTCGTCGATCACGTGGCGCACCCACTCGACGCCGGAACGGGAACGTTTGAGCTCGTACCGCACCAGCCACGCCGGCTCGCCCGAACCGACGTCGACCCCCGGCGGATGCGCCCATATCCGCTTGCCGGTAACCGCGTTGACCGTCTCGGGTCGTCCGAACTTCGCCAGCACCAGGGAATGGCTCTCCGATACCGTCTCGTCGATGAGGTGGCGCTTGAACCCGCCCCCCTGAAGCTGCTCGAACCACCACACTCCCCGATCGTGCGCCGAGCTCGTTACGATGTCCGGCCGGTGGTCGCCGTTCACGTCGAACACCGCCATCTGCGCGCACGCCGGCCCCAGGTCCGCGCGAACGAATTGCCACGGCCCGCTCCGCGGATCGGGCGGGGCGAGGTAGTACCCCTCCGTGGTGAGGATCTCGTTTCGGCCGTCGCCGTTCACGTCCCCCACCCCCAGCCCGTGCGTGTAGCGCTGGGAGCCGGCTCCCTTCGGTCCGCTCACGTTGTGGCATTGCCACTCCGCGTACGGGTCCGCCGAGGGTTCGAACCAGGCGAGGTAGTTGTCGTCGTAACCCATCACCAACACCCGCTTGCCGTTGCCCAGCAGGTCGGCGAGCAGCGGGCTCTCGTTGCAGGCGCTTCGCCAAACCGGGTGCTCCTTCCACGGCCCCGGATATCCCCTCGCGTTCTCGCGCCAAATCGCCCTTTCGCCCGGCATTCCGATCACGAGTTGGTCCACCCACCCGTCGTGGTTCAGGTCGACCGCCCAACTGTTGAAGCAGTTGCTGTACGCGTGCTGCGGGTCGACGAGGGTGACGGGAGCGATCTCGTGCGGCGTCCAGTGCGGCGCCTCGTACCAAACGTTCCCGGCGAGAATGTCCAGCCTCCCGTCCCGGTTCACGTCCGCCACCGCGACCCCCTCCGCCACGAACCGGGTGTCGAGCACGAGCTTCTTGAACCGGATATCCCGGTCCGGCAGTCGGATCGCGCCGAGCGGGAGGAAGGTCCCTGCGACGGCAAGACCGCCGTCTCGAATCAAGGACCGTCGACTTAGGGTGGGCTCACCGGGGGCCATCAACTGTAATCGTAGCCGACCCCTGTGCGCCGCCCGTTACGCCCGGCGCCCTCGAATGCTGGTGGAGGCAATCGGACTCGAACCGACGACCCTCTGCTTGCAAAGCAGATGCTCTCCCAACTGAGCTATGCCCCCACGCGCGAACCTAAAGTTTACCTTTCGGCAGGTCGTCGCCCAATAGCAAACCTCTGGCAGAAACCCGGTAATTCCACCCGCTCAATCCAGACTCGCGGCCAGTATGCTTGCAGCTACCTCCGACGGCGACGTTGCCGTCGGGCAGCCGGCGCCCGTGCCGGCCATTTCATTTGGAGGAGATATGTTTCAAAAACACCCTGCAGCCCGTCTGGCTGCCCGGCGGTTGGCTGCCATTGCCGTCACCGCAATTGCCCTCGTCGGCGCTGCTCACGCGTATAGCCTTGATAGCGGCACCTTCGTCGCCAACGCCGAGCTGGCCGGCGCGAGCCCCGCTGCTCCTGGCGCGGATGCCATGATGCTCGGGTCGACGCCGGTCGCGGGGGCCTCCGCGGCTTTGTCCGGTTCCGCCCCGACCAGTGGCGGTACGTTGGGCGGCCATAGCGGCCCCCCGCCTGCTCCGACCCCCGAGCCGATCACGATGGGCGTGAGCCTCTTCGGCCTCGGCCTCGCGGCGCGGCGCCTTCGACGCAACCGCAACTAGGAACTCGCGCACGGGCGCAAATTCCTGCCACGTTCCACTCCTCTGCGCCGGCGCCATGAGGGGTGGAACCCTCCGCTATTCATGCCGGTTGAACCAAAACCCGGCATTTCTCCCAGCGGGTTCGGCCCGGTTCTCGATAATACTGAAGGGCGTTGATTGCCCGGCGTCCTGCGCCGTGCCCGCTTGGAGAAGATATGCGTCAAACGAGAATCAAACACTTCACCCGTCTCGCTGCATTGGGCGCGTTGGCGGTCGGCCTCGCCGTTCCGGCCCACGCGCAATACAACTCGGATAACCCGATGTTCCCGGGCGCGAACGTCAACTTCGCCATCGCCAGCCTCGACACGATCACGCTCGGCGGAAATACAATCACCGACGCCACGTTCTTCGGCTTCGATCATTCGCTGGCGTACTCCGCCATCCCTGCCGGCACCACCCCCCTCACCGAGGACATCACCTTCGATGCGACCGTGAACGGCGTTGCCGAAACGTTCACCGGAACCGCGACCCTCACCATCACGCCGGAATCCGGCGTGCAAAGCAACGGCGTTGGAACGTACGACACCGCGATCACCGCGCTCAGCGTTTCCGACGGACTCCAGGTCATCGCTCTCGGCAACGGCGGCGCCACCGGCCAAGCCATCGTTAGCCTCAATAACAGCGGCCCCGGCGCCTATCACGTCAACAGCTTCTTCGACGTGTTTACCGAGCTCAGCCTCGACGGCGGGGTTACTTACACGCAGTCCAGCGGAGCAAACCTGTTCAACGATACGGCTCCCGCCCCGACCCCCGAGCCGATCACGATGGGCCTTGGCGTTGCCGGCCTCGCTATCGCCTTCCGCCGAGTTCGCCGAAGCGCCAAGTAGCCGCGCCCCGCATATCTTCGAGCAGCCCTCGCCGAGCCTTCGCTCGGGGAGGGTTTTTCTTTGCCCCAAATCGGCCAGCCGGTAAACTCCCGCGCATGTCGCCTCGGCTGGCGTTTGCCATCGACGCCGCCTACCGAGCCGGCCGATCGACCCTCGCCCACTTCCGAACCGGAACCGCCGTCGAGTTCAAGGGCGACGCAACCCCGGTTACCGTCGCCGACCGCTCCGCCGAACGGCTCATCCGGGAGGCCCTTGCCGGCACGTACCCGCGCGAACCGATTCTCGGCGAGGAGGAGGGCGCGACCGGAACCGGTCCGGATCGTTGGGTCATCGACCCGATCGACGGCACCAAGTCGTTCGTCGCTGGGGTGCCGATGTACGCCACCCTCCTAGCCTACGAGCAGGACGGCGTCCCCACCCAGGGGGTTTGCTACTTTCCCGCGCTGGACGAAATGCTCTACGCCGAGGCCGGCGGCGGCGCCTTTCTCAACGGCCGCCCGATTCGAACCCGCTCCACCCCCACCGAGGTCGGAGCGATTCTTTGTTGCGGCGGCCTCACCCGGTTGCAAGAGCGCGGACTGCTTCAATCCCTTTTCACGCTTTCGGCGAAGGCCATGGCCCTGCGAACCTGGTGCGACGCTTACGGTCACGCCCTCGTCGCCTCCGGCCGCGTCGATGCGATGATCGATCCCGTCCTTTCGCGCTGGGACATCGCCGCCGTCGACGTTATCGTTCGCGAGGCGGGCGGGAAGTTCACCGACTTTCAGGGACGCCCTAACCCTCATTCCGAGGCGATCAGTTCCAACGGACCGCTTCATGACCGAATTCTCGAGGCGTTCGCCGCTTGAGGCTCCTCGGCATCGACCTCGGCCGACGCCGCATCGGGATAGCCGTCGGCGAAACGCTTCTCGCGGTTGCGACCCCGCGACCGCCCCTCTCGGCCAGCGGAAAGCTCGACTCGGACGCGGACGCCATCGTCCGCCTTGCCCGTCAGGAGCAGGTGGACGCCGTCGTGGTCGGCGTGCCCGAGTTGGAAGATGCGGGTGACGGCGGCCGAATGCAGCGGGCGTGCCGTGAATTGGGCGGGCGCCTCGCCGAGCGGGGCGTACGCGTCGAGTTCGTGGATGAGGCCATGACCAGCGTCGAGGCGGAGGCGGCATTGCGCGCGACCGGCCTCACCGCCGCCAAGCGAAGGGTGCGGCGCGACGGCGAAGCGGCCGCCCGCATCCTCGAGCGGTTTATGAGCGAACCCGGGCGGATCGATGGCTAAAGCGAAGCCGAAGATCCGATGGGTCTACGTGCTCGGCGCGGCCATCCTGCTCGTCGGGTTCGGGTGGGCCTGGCTCAGCCGGGCCACTCAACCCGCCGACCCGGGTGCCAAACCCTTTTATGTCCGCTTCGATCGGTCGAGACCCCTCGCCGCCGTCCTATCCGATCTCGACCGGCAGGGCGTGATCCGAAGCTATCGAGCCGCCCGCATCCTCGCTCTCCTGACCCGCGCCCGCACCCACGTGGCGATCGGCACCTACCGCGTCGGCGCGGCCATGAGCACCGCTCAGCTTCTGCGGGCGCTGGATTCCCCGATCCACCAAATGGTCCGCCTTTCGGAGCACCTCTGGGCTGCCCGCGCCGCCGGCGTACTCGAGGGCCACGAAGTCTGCAAGGCTGACGAGTACATCCAGGCGGTGCACTCGCCCGCCTCCTTCGCCTCCGACCTCCCATTCAAAGTGACCGGCTCCAGCCTCGAAGGCTTCCTTTTCCCCGACACCTACGATCTCCCGCCGCTCCTCGGCGCCGCCGCCGTCGTCGAGCGGCAGCTCAAAACCTTCGACCGGAAGGTTTACGAGCCACTGGGCAGGCCCAAGAACATCGAGCAAATTCTCACCAAGGCGTCCCTCATCGAGCTCGAAGTGGATCGCGACGAAGAGCGGCCACTGGTCGCGTCTGTAATTGAAAACCGGCTGAAGAAACACATGATGCTTCAGATCGACGCATCCCTGAATTACGGCCTCGGCGTTTGGCGCCGCCTGCGACTCAGCGACTATCGAACCGTGAAGGGCCCCTACAACCTGTACAAGCACTTTGGCCTTCCCCCCGGCCCGATATGCTCGCCGAGCCTGAAGAGCATCGAGGCGGCGATGCACCCCGCCAAGACCGAGTACCTCTTTTACGTCGCGCTCCCCGACCACCACAGCCTGTTCGCCAAGACCGTCCAGGAGCACGAAAAGAACGTGGCAAAGCGTAAAGCGGCCATCGCTGCCATCGCCAAGGCCAAGGGTCACGCTTGAGGCACTTCCGGGTCGGCACCTTCGAGCGGCACCGGGTGGCCTCGCCCCTGCGCCACTTTTGCCCCATCGAGAGCACCGACCATATTCGGGACATCCACCTGGCCGGTCTGTACGCCAGGGGCAAGCGGCTCCTGCTCCTCGATGTCGACAACACGCTCACCCACTGGCGGAGCGACGAGATCAGCGCGGAGGTTCGCGGCTGGATCGCGGAGGCGAAGGAGCTTGGGTTTAAGCTTTGCATCCTGAGCAATACCCGCCACCCCGACCGGCTCAACCGCCTGGCCGCCGAGCTGGACATCCCCGCGCTTCGAGGCAAATTCAAGCCGAGCCGGGACATGTACCTCGAGGCGCTCGACCGGTTCGATACCGAGGCGATCGCCGCCATCATGGTCGGCGACCAGCTCCTCACCGACGTGTTCGGTGCGAACCGGTCCGGCGTAGAGGCCATTTGGGTTCGGCCGATGGGATCGCGCGAGTTCAAGGGCACCAAGGTCAGCCGCTGGATCGAGCGTCGCTTGGTCTACTGGCTCTACAACGCGCTCGCCACTCCGCCGGACGACGAGGGTGACGAGCCCTCCCTCGAGCACGCCAAGCCGTTTTTCGAGCGGACCATCGTCAAACAGCTCGTCAAGTTCGCCATCGTCGGCGGTTCCGCCTTTTGTATCGACGCGGGCCTCTCCTACCTGCTCACCACCAAGCTGTGGTTCCACGGCGGGCTCGTGAGCCCCAAGCTCGGCGCCCGCGTCCTAACCGCATTCCCGGGGATCAGTTGGTTCAGGTGGTTTCAGGACGCCGCCACCACCGGCACGACCTTGATGTCCGCGATGGCATCGCTGGTCGCCATGCTCTGGAGCTTCATGTGGAACCGCCGCTGGACCTTCGAGACCCGAGGTCCGGAAGAGCGGCTCGCCCAGCTCAAGCGGTTCCTCGTCATCTCTATTTGCGGTTACTTCATCCAGAACGGTGTATTTGCAAGCTTGGCGGCAATAATGCACATAACGCAGGGTCCTGGGGTTATCCTTGCGAAAGTGCCGGCAGCGGGCATTGCGGCTTTTTGGAACTTCCTAGGCCAAAAGCTGTACGCTTTCCGGAAGAAACGTCCATGATGAACGTTTTTCGTTGGCAGGACGCGCCGATCGCGGATTTCGCCGTCATTGGCGATCCCATCGCGCACTCCCTGTCGCCGAAGATGCACACGGCCGCGTTCGCATCGCTCGGCCTTGAATACAAGTACGTCGCCATCCGAGTACCCGCCGGCCGCGCGGGCATGGCGCTCGAGCGGTTAGCCCACCTCGGCTACAAAGGCGTCAACGTAACCGTTCCGCACAAGGAGGAGACGCTCGAGTGGCTTATGGAGTCCGATACCATCGCCCGGAGAGTTCGCGCCTGCAACACGGTCCGGCCGGCAA
>Ga0209060_10004414_pt1 | contig 10990 bp, 3 predicted proteins | sample Coa_R1_8_FD_187155 | JGI IMG/M metagenome (GOLD analysis project Ga0209060, IMG submission 187155) | Surface soil microbial communities from Centralia Pennsylvania, which are recovering from an underground coalmine fire - Coalmine... | ecosystem: Environmental > Terrestrial > Soil > Unclassified...
CCCTTCCCCCCACCGCTACGCCCACGGGGACTTCGACTAATACGCCTGTTCCTCCGACTGCCACCCATACCAATACACCTGTACCTCCCACGGCGACGCCCAGTTCCACCCCGACCCGGACCAATACGGCCGTACCCCCGACCGCCACGCCGACGCTGACGCCGGCAAATACGGCTACGTCGACGTTTACGCCGGTGCCTCCAACCGCCACATTCACCAACAGTCCGGTACCTCCGACGGCCACGAATACGCCTGTTTCGCCGACAGCCACGCCCACGTTGACGCCGGCAAATACGGCTACGTTGACGTTTACTTCGGTTCCGCCCACGGCCACGAATACGCCTGTTCCACCGACAGCCACACCGACGTTTACCAATAGCCCGGTACCCCCGACCTCCACGCCGACGTTGACGCCGGCAAACACGGCTACGTCGACGTTTACAGCGGTGCCGCCTACGGCGACCTTCACGAATACGGCAGTTCCCCCCACGGCCAGCTTTACCCCTGTTCCTCCCACGGCGACCAATACGCCAGTGCCGCCGACGATGACTTTCACCCATACGCCGGTTCCACCGACGGCGACTCCGACCAATTCGCCGGTGCCTCCGACCGCGACCTTCACGGCCGTCCCCCCGACGGCAACGCGTACGAATACCCCCGTTCCGCCGACGGCCACGCCGACATTTACGACGGTACCGCCAACGGTGACTTTCACCCATACCCCGGTTCCGCCAACGGCGACTCCGACCAACACGGCGGTTCCCCCGACGGCAACCCATACGAATACCCCGGTTCCGCCGACGGCCACCCACACCAGTACGCCCGTGCCTCCCACGGCAACGCCGGCGGCGGGCCTTCAAGGCGTGGTCTTCCCCAACCCCGTGTCCGGGAATACGGCGCAGGTCCGGATCTCGGGCCTGGCAGACACCACCAAGGTCAGCCTGGAAATCTTCTCCCTTTCGATGAGGAAGATCAGTGAGCAAACCTTCCACAGCGAGGGACCCGGGACCGTGACGCTGACCTTTCAATTGGTTGATTCCGCCGGAGCTTCCCTGGCCAACGGTGTCTATTACGTTGTCATTAGGGCGGACAACCAGAGGGTGACCCTGAAGTTGATGGTCCTCCATTGAGCAAGCAGGGCAGGGGACGGTGACCCGTCCCTTCCGATTTCCCGATTTCCCCGCCGCGCAGCGTCCCGGGCAGACTTCTTGGGCGAAGTTTCCGATTCAGGGCGCTTGAACGGCGGGGAATAAGGACCACAGATACGGTTGCCGCCGTATCGAGAAATGATGATGAACCGCTTTTATTGGCTGCACCAACCTCCGTTTTCCATCCAAGGGGATGGGCGAGGCCCCGCAAAGGGGGCCCGGACCCCTGCGGGAAATGCCAGGAAACGATTTCCAAGCCCCCCGTTTTTTTTTCTCCTCGCCGCCCTTGCCCCTGCCTCCGTCCTCGCCTGGGTTAATCCCGGTTTCGAGGCGGGGAACCTGACCGGATGGACCACCTCCTCCGGCAACGCGGGCTCCCTCGCCTGTGGCAATCCCACGGTTTCAGTGGTGAGCACTACAACCCTGCAGGCAGCCTTGCCGGGCATTTCGCCCGATTCCACAGGCCCCAACACCCCCGGGGGCCTTCCCATGGTGCAATCGGGTACTTACGCCGTGCAGCTTTTCTCCTCCCATGGCGACCCCAATTACGAGGATTACGCGCGCATTTGCCAGACCGACACCGTGCCCACCAACGGCAGCTGCTGCCTTTCGTTCTGGATCGCGTCGGTGCTGGAGGACTACCACTACACCCAGGAGCAGGACACCTTCGGGGACGCCTTCATCGAGGCGGACGTGGTGGTGGGCGGGACGGGCTGCGGGGTGGGGGGGGTGACGGTGGCCAGTTTGCGCTACGGCTGGGGCTACGTTGTGGGCACGGGGCTGCTGCAGACCACCGGCACCCAGGGCGCGGGGGATTACCCGACCTGCGCCATCACCCAGACGCCCTATCCCAACTGGGGCTTCATCCCCTGGACCCAGCAGACGGTCAACCTCTGCGCCTACGCGGGCCAGCAGGTGACCCTGATCGTCACGGCCTTCGATTGCGACGGCGACGGCCATTACAGCCTGGGCTACCTGGACAACGTCAACTGGCAGTCCTGCCCCAACCCCCAGTTCAACCTGGTCAAGTCGGTCAACCCCACGGGGACGGTCAACGCCGGGGATACCCTGACCTACACCCTGAGTTATTCCAACCCCAGCGCCTTCCCCATCGACGGAGTGCAGGTGTGCGACACCATCCCGAATGACGTGAAGTTCGACAAGGACGCCTCCGCCAACCCGCCCTTGGGCGCCATCACCTGGACAGGCTCCAGCCCTGGCGACACCATCTGCTGGGATGTGGGCTACGTTCCGGCGGGGGGCACGGGCACCCTTACCTTCACGGCGGTGGTGGACAAGGGCTGCAGCATCATCATCAACCAGGCCTGGGAAACCAACGCCGAACTGCCGGGAATGAACTCGAACGCGGTCACGAATTTCGCGGGCGGCTGCACGCCCACGAAAACGGGAACTTTTACCCGCACGCCCACGCCCAGTTCCCCCACCCCGACCCCGACTTTCACCCTGACGGCCAGTTCCACGCCCACCAACAGCTTTACTTCCACCAATACCGCGACCTCGACGGCGACCCGGACCGCCACCACGACGTCCACCAACACGGCCAGCCGGACGGCCACGTCCACCGCCACCCTGACGGCCAGCCCCACCCCCACTTCCACGCCCAGCAACACCTCCACGCCCACTTCTTCCCGGACCCCGACCAATACCCCCACCGACACCTCCAGCCCGACCCCCACTTCCTCCGCCACCTCCACCGCGACGGCCACCGCTTCCAAGACGCCGACCAACAGTTCCACGGCCACGAATACGGCGACCTCGACCGCCACCGCAACCGCCAGTTCTACCGCCACGTCCAGTTTCACGGCCACCTCCACAAGGACGGCCACCAACAGCCCTACTTCCACCACGACGGCTTCGGCCACGAACACCCCCATTCCCTCGGCCACACCCACCGATACGCCGACCTTGACGGCCACCGCCACCCCCACCAACAGCCCCACCTCCACCGCCACGTCCACGGCCACGAATACGCCCATTCCTTCCGCGACGCCCACGGCTACGCCCACGAATACCTCCACCGCCACGCCGACGAACAGTTTCACGGCCACTTCGACGGCTACGAATACGGCGACCACAACCCCCACGGCCACAACCACCAACACCGCCACCCCGACCGCGACTTCGACGCCTTCCAATACGCCGACCAATACGGCAACGGCTACGCCCACCCGGACGCCCATTCCCTCAGCGACCCCCACCCACACGCCGACGAATACATCCACCAATACCCCAACTGCCACTTTCACCAACAGCGCCACCCCGACGGTGACTTCCACGGCGACGAACACCCCCACCCCCACCGACAGCTTTACCCCCACAGCCACACCGACCAACACCGACACCTCCACTCCCACGGCAACAGCCACCCTGACCCATACCCCGACGGTCACCTTCACTCCCACGCGGACCTTCACCCCCAGCCTGACCCCTACTTCGACCCCGACCTTGACGCCAACCTGGACCTTCACCTGGACCGCCACCGCCACCCTCACACCCACCGCCACGCCCACACCTTTCGTGAGCCTATCCAAGACCGCTTCCCAGACGACCGCCGGTTCAGGGACGCCCCTGGGCTACACCCTGCACATCCATATCGGCCAGGGAACGGCCCTGGGCGCGGTGGTGACCGACAACCTGCCGGTGGATGAAACCTTCACGGGCTTCGGGGCGAATCCGCCGGGCGTGACCTCCAGCCAAAACGGGAACCTGCTCCAGTGGAATTTCCCTTCCCCCCTGGCGGCGGGGGACTATGCCTTGACCTACCAGGCGAAGGTGAACGACTTCTTGCCGGCCGGGGAAGTGCTCCTCAACCAGGCCCAATTGACGGCGTCGGGCCTGGGGCCCGTGACGGCTTCGGCCAACGTGGTGGTGACGGGTGCCTATACGGTGACGGTGGGGGTTTACAACGAATCGGGGGAACTGGTGCGGCAGGTCGCCGTGACCCAATATTCCGAAGCCATCAACAGCCTCCAGTGGCCCTCGGGCACCACCCTTTCGGGCGTGGGACAGACCCTCACGATCGATTCGCTGGGCCATTTGATCGGACAATGGGACGGCAATAATTCCACCGGCGACCCGGTTTCCAACGGGACCTATTACATCAAGTTGGACAACTCGGACGCCACCGGGGTCATCAGCAGCCTGACCCAGCAGGTGACGGTGAGCCGCACGCTCTCCCGGGTGACGGTCAACGTCTATAACGAGGCGGGGGAGGTGGTGCGCCACCTTTACCTGGCCGCGGCCAATGCCACCAGCCAAAACCTGGTGAGCGGCCGGATCTCCGGGGACCTGATCCAGATCGGCGCCGCGGCGGGCAGCCCCGCGCCTTCGGTGGTCACGCTGGTTCTCCAGAGCGGGGTCACCCTGAGCTGGGACGGGCACAGCGACAACGGCAGCTGGGTGGAGGACGGCCGGTATTTCCTGGAGGTCAACGCCGTCAACGGGGCGGAGCAGGACGCCCAAACCTACGCCATCAGCGTGAGGGGCGGGGCGGGGTCCGGGACCTTCGTGGCCCAGCCCAATAGGCTCGATTCGAGCCAGACGACCACCCAGTTCCTCGCCCTTTCCGCCACGCCGCTCACCGTGAAAGCCCGCGTCTACGACCTGGCGGGGGAGAGGGTGACGACGGTCGAGGGCCCGGCAGGAAGCAACGCGGTTTCCTGGAACAGCGCTGGGCTCGCCAGCGGCCTTTACCTGGCGGAGCTGGAAGCGCGGGATGCGTCGGGCCATCTTTGGGGCAGGCAGATCGTGAAGGTCTTGGTGGTTAAGTAATTTTGTTTGAAGTTCCCAGGTATGGTGCGAGCAGAAAATTCACTTCGCAACAAATGGCAATATTCGAAAGATTTGACCGTGAAACGACCGGCGGTAACTCCTTCCTTTTAAACACATAGTTCGATAAACTTAATAAACCGTGAAAGAAGGCCCCCACTGACCAGGGGGTTTTTTTTATCCGGAGAAATGTAACCGGTTTCGTAAAAGTTTACATTTCGTCTCATAACGTTTTTTAAACCGATAAGGCGAATTTCTTGAAATGAAATCCCGTTCCTTTGGCTTCACTTTAAAAGCGCTTCCACTGGGCTTGGCCCTCCTGGCCGCCCCCGCTTTGGCCCAGGTCAGCGTGACCGTCAACGCCGGCACCGCCATCGCCACCATCCCCCAGGCCCTCTACGGCAACAACATGCAGCTTTACGTCTCCTCCAACAACGGGTCGGACGCCACCTATAAGACGGCCATGCAGGTTTCGGGCTGCCGCAACATCCGCTGGCCGGGCGGGTCCGAATCCGACATCGTGAACTGGAACAACCTCACCTGCCCGGACACGGGCGCGGCCACCACGCCCCAATTCGTCTCCTTCCTCCAGCAGTTCGGCGGCACCATGCAGGCCATCGTGAACGGCAGCGGCATCTGGTGCAACGGCGGCGCGGGCAGCAATGCGCCCACCACCTTCACCCACGCGGCGGCCGTCAGCCTGGCCGAGGCCTGGGTGACCTGGAACTCCGCCAACGCGGGCTCGGCCAAGGCCAAGTATTGGGAAGTAGGCAACGAGCTTTACGGCAGCTGGGAAGAGGGGGGCCAGGGGGCCGCGGGCAGCAGCCTGAACGGGACCACCTACGGCACCAATTTCGCCGACTATTACAAGGGCATGAAGGCCATCGATTCCACCATCCAGATCGGGGCCGTGGCCTCGCCCATGTCCACCGACTACAGCAATTGGACGCCCAACATGCTGGCCGCCGCCAAGGCCGCGGGGGTGGTGCCCGACTTCCTCATCATCCACAACTACCCCGTGACCCAGGGCGCCCCCGCCAGCGCCAATACGGACAAATACATCCTCAGCTTCCCCTCGACGGTGACGACCCAGACCAACAGTCTCAACAGCATCGTTTCCTCCTCCCTGGGGTCCTCCTACGTGGGGCAGGTGAAGTACTTCATGACCGAGTTCAACTGCTGCCTGGGCCCGGACGCCCAGACCGACGAATACGTGAACGCCATGTTCGCCTCGGAATGGCTTTTGGAGACGGCCAAGAACGGGTGGATCGGGGCCAACCTCTGGGCCACCAAGAACGGCGGTACGCCCGATTACGGCTTCATCAACACGACCTCCGACGCGCCCTACCCGACTTATTACGTCTACCCCATGCTCACCGGCAAGTTCGGGACGAACATGGTGAGCTGCACCAGCAGCAACGCCACCTCCATCAGCGCCTACGCCGCCACCGACGGGTCGGGCAACCTCACCCTCTTCGCCGTCAACAACAACCCCAGCTCCAGCCAGTCGGTGACCTTCAACATCTCGGGCTTCACGCCGGCGGCCACCGGCAGCGCCTGGGTGATGCTGCCGCAGGGCTCGGGCTCCACGCCCCAGGAAGCGCCGGGGCTCTCCATCAACGGCACGGCCAACCCGGCCCCCAGCGCCCTCTCCGGCATCGCGGGGACCAGCCAGGCCACTTCCACCAGCTTCACCGTGACCCTCCAGCCCAGCGAAATGTACCTGCTGGTCGTGCCCGGCACCAGTTCGGCCACCGCCACGGCCACCCGCACACCCACCGCCACCGCGACGGTCTGCGTGAAGCTGCTCAACGGCTGCAATTCCCTGACGGAAAACGGGACCTGGAGCGGGGCCAACGCCACCCGGTCCATCGCCACCTCGGGCCTGCCCACGGGAATGCCGTCCGAAGGCACGGGCGCCCTGCAGGTCAACATCACCACCGGGTCGGCTTATAACAACGCCGTCGCCCAGTTGAACGGCTTTTCACCCACTTCCTTGAGCCCGGCGGTGGAGTTGCAGGTGGATGTGAACATCCCCTCGGCCCTGCTCACAGCCATGGGCAGTTTCCATTCCATGGTCCTCATCGGCGACACCAGCACGATCTTTTTCCAACAGCTCTCCTCGGCCACGCCCAGCCTGGTGGCGGGCCAGCAGACCCTGACCTTCCCCCTGGATTACCCCCAGAGCATCACTTCGGCCATGTCCTTGAACGACATCAACTTCGTCCTGAACGACCAAACGGCGGCCACCGGCGGTTTTTACATCGACAATATCCGCCTGGTGAACGCCTGCGGGGTGCCCACGGCCACCCCGACCCTGACGCCCACCTCCACGCCCTGCTCGAGCCTTTTCAACGGCTGTGAGACCCTGACGGACAACGGCACCTGGGACGGCGCCAACGCCACCCGCAGCATCGTCACTTCCACCACCGGGGCCCCGGCGGGTTTCCCCTCGCAGGGCAGCGGCTGCATGAAGGTGGCCGTGACCACCGCCAGCGGGTACAACAACGCCATCTTCAACCTGAGCGGCTTCACCCCCACCGACTTTTACGGCACGACGCGCATCTCCATGGACCTGGACGCGGATTCGGCCATGATCGGCACCAGCTACAACCAGCTTCTGCTTTTGGCGGATTCGGGCTCCAATGCCATCTATTTCGCCGGACTCTCCTCCACCACGCCCACGGTGGTGGCGGGGAAGCAGACCCTCACTTGGACCATCGACTTCAACAACCCCGGGGGCGGGGCCAGCTCCATCACCTCGGCCATGCCCATCACCAAGCTCTATTGGGTCTATAACACCAGCGCCACGACGGCGCTCGGCAACTTCTACGTGGACAACATCAAACTGCTGCACGACGGCTGCATCCCCACCCACACGCCCGTGCCGACGGCCACCCCCACCCGCACGCCCACCAACAGCCCGACGGTGACGGCCACTTACAGTCCCACGCGTACCTCCACGACGACCGCCACACTGACCCCCACTCCCACCATCGCCAATACGGCCACCAGCACCCCGACCCTGTCCCCCACCGCTTCACCGACTTTTACCCGCACGAATAGCCCGACGAACAGTCCGACTTTCACCGCGACGTCCACCCCCAGCGCCACGCCCACCAACACCCTGGCCAATACGGGCACAGCCACTTCGACGCCCACAAAGACCGCGACCTTGACCGCAACCAATACGACGACCTTGACGGCCACTTCCACCGCCAGCGCGACGCCCACCAATACGCTGGTCAATACGGGAACGCCTTCTTCCACCCCCACCCGCACGGCCACCTCAACGGCCTCCAGCACGGCCAGCAATACGGCGACCTCGACGGCAACCCTGACGGCCTCGGGTACCGCCAGCAACACGGCTACGGCTTCGGCCACGCGCACGCCCAGTTCCACCCCCAGCCCGAGCGCGACAGCCTCCCAGACTCCAACAGTTTCATTTACACCAACTGGGACTCCGACGAACACCCTGGCCAGTACCGCCACTAATACAACGACCTCTACCGCAACTTCGACAACTACCAATTCGGCCACCCGCACCGCCACGGCCACTACCACTTCGACTCTCACCAATACCGCAACGGCTTCGGCCACGAATACCGCGACTAATACGACGACCGCCTCCGCCACCCCTACACCGACTTTAACGTCCACCAGCACAGCGACTTCGACGGCCAGTTCGACCGCCACCAGGACGGCCACTTCAACCATCACGTCAACCGCCACCAACACGGGCACGGCCACCCCCAGCGCCACGGGCACCCTGCCCACAGCCACCTTCACGCCTACCTTAACCCCCAGCGGCACCCCCACCCCGACGACCACGAACACGGCCAGCTCCACCGCCACTTCGACCACCACCAACTCGGCTACTTCCACGGCCACCCGCACGACGACCGCCACAGCTTCCTTCACCACCACGCCCACGACGACCAACACCCCGACGGATTCGATGACGCCTACGGCGTCCCTCACCGCTACGGCTACGCCTTCGCCAACGCCTAGCTCCACGCCCACGAACACGCTGGTCAACACGGGTACGCCGACTTCGACCCCAACCCGCACCGCGACCCTGACAGCCACGGCTACGGCCAGCAATACGCCTTCGTTCACTCCGACCAACACCACGACGTTGACAGCCACTTCCTCAACGACTAAGACTCCCAGCTTCACGCCCACTCAAACCGCCACCAATACACTGATCAATACGGCCACGCCTTCTTCGACGCCCACTCTTACTGCAACTTTAACCAACACTTTCACAACGACTAGGACCGCTACCGCCAGCCCAACGGTAACTGCGACAGGTACACCCACATCGGTAACGGTGACGGTCTCGCAGGGGCCCAATCCGCCGGCCAATTCCAGCCAATTGCCGGGTGCTTCCAACGTGGCCGTTGAGCAGGTGGTGCTGACGAACTCCAGTCCCTCGACCGTCACCCTGACGGGATTGACGCTGTCGGTTTCGGGAACGGGGAATACGGCTGGTCTATCGCAGGTGACTTTGCTGGCGAACGGCACGGTGGTGGGAACGGCGACTCTTTCCGGTGGGACGGCGACCTTCAGCTTCAGCGGCAACTTACCGCCTTCTTCCAGCGTGACCTATACGATGACGGCCAGTTTTGGTGCGGGTGCCAGCGGAACCTATGGGTTCAGCCTGACGGGGGCGTCCGGCACCAACGGCCAAGCAGTCTTGTTCAACAACCTGCCCATTGCCGGCGCTACGGTGACCGTGGCGGGCCCGACTTCCACGCCCACTTCCAGCCCCACCCCGGCGGGTAATACGACCGTGGTGGTCTATCCCAATCCGCCGACGGGGAACAGCGTGAACGTCCTTCCTCAGGACTATAGTGGGGATGCGGATGTGAGGATTGAGATCTTCACCCTCAGCTTCCGGAAGGTCTTCGATAAAACCTACAAGGATGTTGCTTCAGGAACGGCGATCAATATTCCCTTAACGGATTCCTTCGGCCACCCCCTGGCCGACGGGCTTTATTACGTGGTTGTAACCGTCAACGGCAAGCACTCCACCGCGAAATTGTTGATCCTCGGGTAAGCCGGGCCGCTCCAAGGGGAATCCGGCCTCCCTCCCTATAAGATGAACCAAAGCCTTCCGCCTCCCGAACCTGATCAAAACCCATTTCCACCCTTCATCGAGACGCGCCCTCCGTTCGAGGAATGCGCCGATCTAAGCTTTTTAACCGGTCTCAAACTGTTTCACGCGGGAAAACGTCAGAAACGGCTGGGACCCCTCTCCTTTTTGATGTAAAAGAAAACAATCGAGTTGCCCAGGCGGGGCCGCAAAAAATCACCCGGTTTTTTTCCGGAAGGGAACCATCCAAAACCATGGCCGCGCGAGACTTTAACCCCCCCCAACCCCTTGAAAAGGTTTTGGAATATAAAAGTTTCCTCACAATCCTCCGGTATTACGTCGACTTGAATTGTTTTGTCATCCCCGCGGACCCCGGATTCGTCGAATGGCTTGCCGTCCACTACCACCAACGGGCGGCCTCCTTGTTTGATTTCGAGAAGAAATATAATTTCAGGTTCAATTGGGACAAACTCTTCGACCCCGATTACGAAAGGTCGCGGGGAAAAGGCGAGCCGCTCCTGCTGGAGACGCTGGGCTTTTACGATATTTTCATGCCGATCCGCCGCAGGGGAAAACGCCTGGGCATCATCCTGTCGGGTGCTTTCGCCGACCGGGAAGTGACATACCCCCTGCTGGGGGAGAGTTGGGGCCGCTTGACAGGCCAAACCGCCTCGCCCGAAAACGAGGAGTTCCGGCAATTCGTAAGAGTGATGCTCGAGACACCCGTGCTGGAAGGCCCCACGCTTTCGGCCTACCGGGAAGCCTTGGAATTGTATGCCGGCGTCCTGGCGGACCAAAACAAGCCCGAGGCCTTCCGGCGGCTGGGGGAATTATTGACGCAGGTATTCTCAAAACAGGTACCCCACAGCTATTTCATGGATTGGGCCTTGGGACTTCCCACGCGGCAGACCGCGCCCATATGGGACCCGGGTGTGCAGGAAATGCCGTGGATCCG
>Ga0209060_10004415_pt1 | contig 10990 bp, 10 predicted proteins | sample Coa_R1_8_FD_187155 | JGI IMG/M metagenome (GOLD analysis project Ga0209060, IMG submission 187155) | Surface soil microbial communities from Centralia Pennsylvania, which are recovering from an underground coalmine fire - Coalmine... | ecosystem: Environmental > Terrestrial > Soil >...
CCCCGATGAAGTTCACAAATGGAAGGTCGGCCGCAACGTGATCAAGGCGTTCCGCGAGCACGGCACGTCGGCGTCCGCGGCGGGAGGCGATTTATTGTAGCCCCTATTCGAAGGGGTCCTGCGAGCCGACCGGCGATTGCTTGATCCGCCGCACCATGATGGGCGAGCCATCGGACTGGAACTGCAATTCGTAGGTCTTGCCGTGCTCGTCGGTCGCGCGGCAGGAGATAGCCGAGATGTGCCGCGCGGCGAGGCTGCCGACTTGCATGCAGCTGCCCGTCGATGTCACCGGCAGCGGCACTGGCACCCCGTCCTCCTTCGGCCGGTCCTTGGAGTTCAGGAACACGCGGTCGACGGGTAGGTTCAGGATGTTGTTCGCTGTCCGCTGGCCGCCGGCGCCCGAGAACGAGACGATGTGGTGGTCATCGCCGGGATCGTCGAGCACGACTGTAAAGCTTACGCGGCCGTGCAGGCCGTGGAAGAAGCCCATGGTTTTGCAGGCAAAATCTTGTCCCCCGATTTTCAGCGTCGGGCATTTCCCGCTCATCAGCGCATAGATGTCGATATCGGGGTCCTGCCGTTCGAGCTCAGCGGCGATCGGCGGCGCAGCCGGCTCGGCCAGCAAAGGGGTCGTCAGGCAGACAAATGAAAAGGCGAGAATTCCGCGCGTCAGCTGGCAGGCTTTCATAAGCACAATTCTATTCCCGATCATTGCTTGCACTCATGCTCCACTGCCTGCTCGGCAATATCGTGGCGGCAGAAACCATCGGGCCACTTGATCTTGGCAACTGCCCGGTAGGCCCGCGCCTGCGCCTCGGTGACGGTCTTGCCGAGCGCCGAGATGTTCAGCACGCGACCGCCGTTGGCGAAGACGGCGCCGTCTCTCGCCACCGTTCCGGCATGAAAAATCTCGACGCCGTCGATTTGTCCCGCATCATCCAACCCCTCGATACGAGTGCCTTTTGTGTAGTCGCCAGGATAGCCCCTTGTCGCCATCACCACTGTGACTGCACTGTCCGGATACCAGCGCAGATCGAAATTCTTCAATTGCCCATCACAGGTGGCCAGCATCGCCGGCACGAGGTCCGACATCAACCGCATCATCAGGACCTGACATTCGGGATCGCCGAAGCGAACATTGTATTCAAACAGCTTTGGACCCGCCTCCGTCAGCATCACGCCGGCATAGAGCACGCCACGAAACGGGATGCCGCGCGCCTTCATACCGGCCAGCGTGGGATGAACGATCCGCGACATGATCTGCTCGTGGACCATTTCCGTCACAAACGGCGTCGGCGAATAGGCTCCCATTCCGCCCGTGTTCGGCCCCTTATCGCGGTCGAAGGCACGCTTGTGGTCCTGTGCGGAGGCAAGCGGAATTGCGGTCTCGCCGTCGCACAGTGCGAAGAAACTGATCTCGCGGCCTTCGAGGTATTCTTCGATCACGACGTCGGCGCCCGCTGCTCCGAACGTCCCGGCGAACATCGTGGCGACGGCCGCCTCGGCCTCCTCCAAGGTCTTCGCGACCACCACGCCCTTGCCCGCAGCAAGGCCATCCGCCTTGATCACGATCGGCGCGCCTTTCGCCCGCACATAGGCGGTCGCTTCACGCGCATTGTCAAAACGCCGATAGGCGCCGGTCGGAATGCCGAACTCGGCGCAGAGGTCCTTGGTGAAACCCTTGGAACTTTCGAGTTGGGCTGCGAGCCTGCTCGGTCCGAAGGCTGTGAAGCCGGCGGAGGCGAGGTCGTCGACAATGCCGGCCGCAAGCGGCGTCTCGGGGCCGACCACAACGAGGTCGACAGCATTCGCCTTGCAGAAATCGATCACGGCCGTGTGGTTTGCAATGTCGAGCGCGACACATTCGGCCTCGCGGGCGATGCCCGCATTGCCCGGCGCGCACCAGAGCTTTGTCGCAAGCGGAGAGCTGGCGATCTTCCATGCCAAAGCATGTTCGCGGCCGCCGGAACCGAGCAAAAGGATTTTCATCAGCGATCTGATATTGCTACAGAATTCGTGCTTTTGGAGTACCGTAAATCGCAGCGCCTGCGAGGTTGTGTAAATCACAGCGCCTGTGAAAATGTAAGGGTGGCATTGGCGATCCCGGAGGAAAATCCCTACCTTGGGCGCCCATCCCTTGCGAGAACCGATTCGTGCATGCCCGCACCTGAAGGCCTCATCAATGCGCCGGAATTTACGGTATCCGAGCTGTCCTCCGCGCTGCGGCGGACCGTTGAGGACGCCTACGGCCATGTTCGGGTCCGCGGCGAGATTTCCGGCTTTCGCGGGGCGCATTCCTCCGGCCATTGCTATTTCGCGCTGAAGGACGAGAGCGCGAAAATCGAGGCGGTGATCTGGAAGAGCGCGCTTTACCGGATGCGGTTCAAGCCGCAGGAGGGCCTTGAGGTGGTCGCGACCGGACGCCTCACCACCTATCCCGGGTCCTCGAAATACCAGATCGTGATCGAGCAGCTCGAGCCTGCCGGCGTCGGTGCGCTGATGGCGCTGATGGAGGAGCGCAAGAAGAAGCTTGCCGCCGAAGGCCTGTTCGACGAGGCGCGCAAGCAGCTCCTGCCATGGCTGCCCGAGGTGATCGGCGTCGTCACCTCGCCGACCGGTGCCGTCATCCGCGACATCCTGCACCGACTGGAAGACCGCTTTCCGCGCCGCGTGCTGGTGTGGCCGGTCAGGGTGCAGGGCGATGGATCGGCCGAGCAGGTCGCATCCGCGATCCGCGGGTTCAACGCGCTGAAAGAAGGCGGCCGTATCCCTCGCCCCGACGTGCTGATTATCGCCCGCGGCGGCGGTTCGCTGGAGGACCTTTGGTCGTTCAACGAGGAGATCGTGGTCCGCGCGGCGGCCGACAGCATGATCCCGCTGATTTCCGCCGTCGGCCACGAGACCGATATCACGCTGATCGATTTCGTTGCCGACAAGCGCGCACCGACACCGACGGCGGCCGCCGAGATGGCTGTTCCGGTGCGCAGCGAATTGTTGACCGAGGTCGACACGCTTGCGCGGCGTGTCACGATCTCTTGGCAGCGCAGCCAGGAAGGCCGCCGCAACGAGCTGCGCGCCGCGAGCCGCGCGCTGCCGACGCCAAGCGCATTATTGGGGATGCCCCGGCAGCGGCTCGATGCGACCGGCTCGGCCCTGCCACGCGGCCTGCGTGCCAATACCCACGCGCATTTCCGCCGCTTCGCCGGAGCGAGCGCGCGGCTCACCTTGCGCGTGCTGCGCGCACAGGTGACACAGGCAAGGCAACATCTAACCGTGTCGGGCGAGCGTCTTCAGCATTGTACGAGATCGCTGCTCCGCAGCCGCCGCGACCGCTTTACCGGGCTTGAGGCGCGCCTGAAGGCCTCGAAGCTCGCGAATGCGCAGGCGCAACGCCAGACAGTCGCGCGCGAGCGCGAACGCACGGAACGGCTTGCCGAGCGCGCCGAACGCGCCATGCTGACGATGCTGGATCGGCTTGAGGCGCGGATGCTTCATAGCGGGCAATTGCTCGCCGCCCTGTCCTATCGCGGCGTGCTGGCACGCGGGTTTGCACTTGTGCGCGATGAGGCCGGCCATCCTCTGCACGCGGCGGCGGACGTCGGGGCGGGCGCTCGGCTCGAGCTTGAGTTTTCCGACGGACGGGTTGCAGCGACAGCCGGCACCGATCAGCCGGTACTGGCGCCACCACAGAATCCCAGCTCCGCTCCACGCCGGCCGCGAACGCCGAAACGCGTCGCAAAACCGGTCGACCAGGGCAGCTTGTTTTAGGCGAGTCCCTTCACCCTCCCCTCGATGGGCCCTCCAGGAAAGGGGCAGGAGAGCGCTACCGCGCCAGCCATTCAGCGACGAGTTTTTGCGAGTCCGCGCGCGCGTTCGCGTCGCTACCGAGGTGGCCGTGTTCCGGGAGTGCGGCATCCGATGTGTCGCCCAGCGCGTGCAGCGGAAGATTGGTGCGGTCGAAATCGTGATAGGCGCCCGGATAGACCACGATCCGCGTCAATGCGCTGCGCCCGCGCGCGCCCTCGATCATCTGACGACAGGCCGGCGGCGAGGAGACGTCGTCCTTGCCGCCGATCAGAAGCAGCGTCGGAACGCGCGCGCTCCAGCCGAGGCCCGCGGAAATCCTGCAATCCGGATAAAATGCGATCGCCGACCGGAAGTCAGGCTCGGTGCTGCGCGACAGCAACTGCGGCCGCACCGCCCATAGCAGCGCACTTGCGCCGGCCGCCCAGCCGATCAGGCTGACGCGATCATGCGCAGACCAGTTCTGCTGCATCAGCCACTGCCGCGCCGCCATGATGTCGGCCACCCGCTCACGGCGCGCGCGCACATGCCGCTCGGGGACGCGGCATTGCGGCCCCAACCCCCGCGAGCCGTAGCTGTCGGGCAGCAGCACCGCCCTGCCATCTTTAACGAGTTGCTCGGCCCAGTCGCGATAGCGCGGCAGCACCGACTCGGAATGGCCGGACAGCCCGCCGCATCCGTGCAGGGCGATCACGGTCGGAAACGGGCCATCGCCATCGGGCTTGTAAAGCTCGGCACGCAGAGTCTCGCTGCCTGAGGGAATTTCCACTTGTTGCGGCGAAGGCAAGGACGCACCCGTCGCCGGCAAGGCAACGCCAAGGAGCGTCAGGAATGCGATTGCGGAGAGCAGGCGCATCGGTCAATCGAGGTCATGATGAAGCTTTTGGACGATCTATCCCCGGAAAAAAAGTAGCATGCACCCGGGCCCTGAAAACATCACAAATCGGTGGGCTTGACGGGCGGACAGCACAACCAATCTATGCTAAATCGAATCCTAACAAGGCATTCCGGCCTTTTCCTTACCGGGAATTAATGGGAGCGCGCAGACGTGCTGAACAAGTTCGGCCCCTCAGGCTCGGGCGAAGCGCAGGTGCAATATCTCGACGGCGATTTTCGCGTGATCTCGCCTGGCACCTATGTACGCTGCGCCATGACCGATGTGCGCATCCCGCTCGATGAGCTCCGCTATTGGAGCGTCGATCTGCAGGAAGCCTATGCCACACCGATCGCCGTGTTGCAGCGGCATTTTCCTGGCGCGCTGAAGCTGAAGGATTAAAATCAGTTGTCGTCCCTGCGAAAGCAGGGACCCATAACCGCAGGCCTTCTTTTTTTTGGAAGACGTCTGCGACCACGACACCCCCGATAGATCACGCGGTATAAGCCCCGGCTCGCGCTCGCGACTTGACAGCGCTACGCGCTGCAAGGTGTTCGCTTGGCCGCAAAAGTTCATCCAGCGCGAAATTTCTTCTCGCGCGCCGCGAAGAGTCGCGCGGACAGGAATCGCCGTAGTTTTGCGGCATCGGAAAATTCCAGCGTGACCTTGAACGGCACGATCTCGCGCGCCCACGCTGGCATGCCGCGCGCTCCATTGAAGCGCGCCACGTCTTTTTCGGTCGTGACCGGGATCAAGCCGTCGCCCCTCGCTTCCTCAAGCAACCTGTCGACCTCGGCTTGCGCGAACCGATGGTGATCGGCAAAGGCGTGCACGGTTGCGACCTCGATCCCACTTGCCTCAAGCGTCCGGAAGAAGCGGCCGGGATCACCGATGCCGGCAAACGCCAACACCCTTTTGCCGAGAAGCGCGGCCAGCGAAGCTGCATCCGGAACGAGTTGCGCGGAAAACACTTCGGCCCCACGCCCTCTGATATCGGCGGCAATGGCGTCAGCCGCGGTACCGCTGCCGACAACGATCAGCGCGTCGGTCAGCGCGAGCTGCGGTTTCAGCGCCGCGCGCAGGGGTCCAGCCGGAAACACCTGCCCGTTGCCGATGCCGCGTTCGCCATCGATCACGATCAGCGAGGCATCCTTGTCGATTGCCGGATTCTGAAAGCCATCGTCCATCAAGATCACACTGGCGCGCTGCGATCTCGCCAGCGCCACGCCGTCGATGCGGTTGCGAGACACCGTAACGGGCAGGTAAGCGGACAGCATCAGCGGTTCATCGCCGACATCGGCGGCCGTGTGCCTTGCAGGGTCGACCATGACGGGTCCGCGCAGGCCGCCGCCATAGCCGCGGCTCAGCACGATGGGAGTTTCGCCGAGTTCGCGCAGGACCTTTGCCAGCGCCAGCACCGTCGGTGTCTTGCCGGCGCCGCCGACGTGATAATTGCCGACGCAAAATACGGGAACGCCGGCATCGAAACCCTTCTGCTTCAACCGCCCCGCCGCAACCGCGCCATAGAGCGCGCCGATCGGACGGAGCAAATGCGATTTCCATGATGGCGGCCGGTGCCAGAAGGCCGGCTCACGCATTCGCGGCCCCCATCTCGAGACGCATCTGCAACAGATAGGGCTCGAGCGCGGCGAACGTCTTCTCCAGCGCGCCGCCGAGCTGGTCCACCACGGTTGAGCCTGCCTCGACCAGGGCGTCGCGCGTAGCCGGATCGGCGAGCAGCTGGCCGAGCTGCTTGACGAGCGCCTCCTGGCCATCGACGCGCCGGGCGCCGGCGGCACGGTCGAGCGCACCATAGACATCCGTGAAGTTGAAAACATGCGGACCATGCACAATGGAAGCGCCAAGCTTGATCGCCTCGATCGGGTTCTGTCCACCGTGCGGGACCAGCGAGCCACCCATGAACACGACGCCCGCCAGGCGATAGAACACGCCGAGCTCGCCCACGGTGTCGGCGACATAGATGTCGGTGGCCGCGGTCGGCAATTCGTCGCGCGAGCGCAGCGCGGCTTTCAGCCCGGCGGCCGCGATCATCCGCCAGACCGTCGATCCCCTGTCGGGATGCCGCGGCACGATCACCGTGAGCAGCGACGGGAAGAAACCGGCAAGCGTGCGGTGGGCCTCAATCAAAATCTCTTCTTCGCCGGGATGGGTCGAGGCCGCCACGACAATGGGACGACCGCGCGTGACCGCCATCAACCGCTCGAGTTTCATGGAATCGGCCGGCGGCGCCGGAACATCGAGCTTCAGATTGCCTGTGGTGATGACGTTGCGGGCGCCGAGGGCGGAAAAACGCTCCGTATCGGTATCCGATTGCGCAAGACAAATCTCGAACGCACCGAGCAGCGCCGAGATCGTGCTATAGGCGCGGCGCCAGCGCGGAAACGAACGATGCGACATCCGTCCGTTGATCAGGACCATGGGAACCCGGCGCGCCGCGCTCGACATGATCAGATTCGGCCAGAGGTCGGATTCGATGAACAGCGCCAGCGACGGGCGCCAGTGGTCGAGGAAGCGTTTGACATAGCGCGGGGAATCGTAGGGGACATATTGATGAATGATCTCGGGCGGAAAACGCTTTGCCACGATCGCAGCCGAGGTCACCGTGCCCGAGGTGAGGAGGATACCGATATGAAGCGCGCGTAGCCGCTCGATCAGCGCGGCCGCCGCCAAGACCTCGCCGACGCTTGCGCCGTGGATCCAGACCAACGGGCCGGGAGGCCTCGCGTCGCGGGTCAGGCCGCGACGCTCTCCGATCCGTTCCGGGTCCTCCTTGCCCTGCTTCAACCGTCGATTGATCAGCGCGGGCGCCAGCGGCACGACCGCCGAGGACAGCTTGCGATAGACGCGCAGCGTCATCGGCAGCGGGCTAGCCATGCTTCGCCCCTTCAGGACGGCCGACCCGCGCGTAAGCGCGCCGGGTTGCCTCATTGAGATAGCCTTCCAGTTCCTGGCGCAGGCGCTCCATGGTCTCGGCGTCGGCGTCAGGCGGCACATGGATCTCCTGAATGCCCATCAGCGAGCCGCGGCCGAACGGCAGATTGATCGTGGTGTTGTCCCAATTGTTGAGGCGAATGTAACGGCTGGTGGCCATCGCAAAAGGCATGATCGGCCGTCCGGTTTCTCGCGCCAGCATGATGATGCCTAGTCCCACGACACGCGCGCGCTTCGGCACGTCGGCGGTCATCGCGACATTACAATTTTCCTCGAGCGTGCGCACCATCTCCTTGAACGCCGCGACCCCGCCCTTGCGATTGAAGGCCAAGCCGTGATCGCCGGAACCGCGGATGGTGCCGATGCCGAGCCGCTCGGCCGCGATCGCGTTGTACTCGCCATCGCGATGCAGCGAGATCAGCACCTTGGCCCTGTGATCCTTCCTGGTCCTGATGAAGGGCGTGAGGAAATGTTGGCCATGCCAGAACGCGAAGATCGCGGGCATCTGCTGCTCGACCCGTTCATAAACACCCGGCGGCTCGATGGTGAACTTGTTGGTTCGCCAGACCAGCCGCAGATACTCGGCCGCGAGGAAACCCACAGCCTGCTGAAACCAACCGCTGCGCGAGATTTTGCGGAGCAGCCTTTTCAATGGTCGAATTTCGCGTCTTGGTGGTCTCGCTCGGGATCGAGCAGCCGATGCAGATGCACGACAAAGTAGCGCATTTGGGCGTTGTCGACGGTCGCCTGCGCCTTGGCCTTCCAGGCCGCATAGGCCGTCGCATAGTTTGGAAAGACGCCGACGATGTCGACCTGGTCGAGATTTTTGAAGGTGTTGTGCTCGAGATCGGTCAGCTCGCCGCCAATCACGAGGTGGAGCAATTGCCGCGGGGCGCTATCAGGCATGGTTCCTTTCCCAAGGCGTGCAAGAGGCGCCCGGCAAGCGGTTCAGCATCAGGGTTATGGACGGCTGCGAAAATGCGAAACGATGCGCGCATGGCGATCATGTCCCGCGGCCACCAGCACCCCGTGCACGACATCCCGGCGATTATACAGGATTTGATCGCCGGAAAGTGACGTCATTCTACCATTCGCTTCCTGCACGATCAAATTCGCCGCGGCAAGATCCCAGTCGCGGCTCTGACCGCCGGCAAAGGCGGCGTCGAGCTCTCCTTGTGCGACCCGGCAGAGCCGCAGCGCGAGCGAGGCAATCCGCGGGTGCAGCGTGATGACCTCGCCGGTCGACGAATTGAGCCACTCGACCAGCGGCTTTGGGCCGGCTATGCGCGAAAATTCGAGTCCGGTCCCCGAGGTCGCGGAAATCGGCACATCATTGCGGGTCGCGCCACGCCCACGCAGGGCAAAGAAAAACTCGTCGCTCGCGGGCGCAAACACCGCGGCCAGCACCGGTGCGGCATCCTCCACCAGCGCCACGCTCACGCACCAGTCTTCGCGGCCGGCCAGATAGCCGCGGGTGCCGTCGATGGGATCGACGATCCACACCAGGCGCTTGGCGAGCCTGCGCTCATTGTCGGCGCTTTCTTCCGACAGCCAGCCATAGTCCGGCGTCGCCGCCCGCAGCCGACGCTCCAGAAGCTCGTTGACGGCGATATCGGCCTCGGAGACAGGCGAGGACGCGCCCTTGGTCCAGTTCCTCAACTCGGTGCGGAACAGAGAGAGCGCGAGCGCACCCGCCTCCCGCACGGTATCCTTCAAGAGTCTTGCGTCACGCGCGAGAGCCGTACCACTAGTGGAGCGGATTTGACGTTCGCTATCCTCGTGCCGCGAATCCTTCATGCGAACGTCAAATCCAAAGCTCCACTCGTGCGGCGGTTCAGAAGGCCGCACCGTTGTTGCCGCTTGCTAGTCATGCGGACTTCTGAACCCAAGCCACACTAGAATCGTAGGTTTCTAGTGTCCTTCGAATCCGAAGGTCGCAAACGGGCCTGCCGCAAAGTCGCGCGAACTTCGGATTCGGGACACTAGCATCAATAACTTGCTAGTGGTCCTTTGATGCCGACATTCGCAAAAGTGCCCACCGAGAAGGACTGCGAATGTTGGCATCGGATCACTTGCCTCAACGTCCGCCAAGTGTCAGTCCCTCGATGCGCAATGTCGGCGCGTTGATGCCGTAGCGGAATTGCAGATCGTTGGCTGGAACCATCGATTTGAAGATCTCGAGCAGATGGCCCGCGATGGTCACCTCGCTCACGGGATAGGTGGTTTTGCCGTTCTCGATCCAGAAGCCCGACGCGCCGCGGCTATAATCGCCGGTGACGCCGTTGACGCCCGATCCGATCAGGTCGGTCACGTAAAAGCCTTGCGCAATGTCGGCGATCAGCTCTGCCGGCGTCGCCTCGCCCGGTTCGAGATGGAGATTGTAGGGACCCGGCGAGGGGGAGGATGACACACCGCGATGGGCGTGGCCGGTGGTCGTCATCTTGAGTTCCCGCGCAGTCGCGGAATCGAGCAGCCATGTGGTCAGCACGCCCTCGTCCACCAGCGCGCGCTTTTTCACCATGACGCCCTCCGCGTCGAACGACTGCGAACGCAAGCCCCGTTTGCGCAAGGGATCGTCGATAACGCGGATGTTCCTGGCGAACAGCTGCGCACCGAGCTTGTCCTTCAGGAAGCTGGTCTTGCGTGCGATGGAAGCGCCGTTGATGGCGTTGACGAGATGGCCGACGAGAGAGCTGGAAACGCGCGGATCGAACACGACCGGCACCTTGCAGGTCTGGACCTTGCGCGGATTCATCCGGGCGACCGCGCGCTCGCCGGCGCTGCGGCCGACGTAAGCCGGCGTCAGGAGGTCGACGGCGTGCGGCGCGGAGGTGAAGTCGTAGTCACGCTCCATGCCAGTGCCCTCGCCCGAGATTGCGGTCATGGACATGCCCTGGCTCGAGCGCAGATAGGAGCCGCGAAAGCCGGCGCTGGTAACCAGCACCATGCCGCCAATGCCGGCGGAGGCGGAGGCGCCGCCCGACTTGGTGACGCCTTTCACCGCCAGCGCAGCCGCTTCCGCTTCCTGCGCCCGCCGCTCCAGTTCCGCCACCGAGGGAATTTTGGGATCGAGTAGGTCGAGATCGGGAAAATCGTGCGCGAGCAGCGCCGGATCGGCAAGGCCGACATATTTGTCGTCGGGCGCGACCTTCGCCATGGCCACCGCGCGCTCGGCAAGCCGCGCCACGCCATCGCCGCTGACGTCATTGGTCGAGACCACCGCCTGGCGGTAGCCGACCAGCACGCGCAAACCGACATCGTCGCCTTCCGAGCGCTCGCTCTCCTCGACGCGGCCATCACGCACTTCGACCCCTTGCGAGACGCCGCGCACCGCCACCGCATCCGCCGCGTCGAGGAGAG
>Ga0209060_10004418_pt1 | contig 10983 bp, 14 predicted proteins | sample Coa_R1_8_FD_187155 | JGI IMG/M metagenome (GOLD analysis project Ga0209060, IMG submission 187155) | Surface soil microbial communities from Centralia Pennsylvania, which are recovering from an underground coalmine fire - Coalmine... | ecosystem: Environmental > Terrestrial > Soil >...
TGCGACCTGGCCAAGCCTTCTCACCTGTCTGCGGGAGGGCGTAAAAGTCTACCATCATGGTCGCCAAACACTTCTGGTCTTCTATAAGGTGTCTGATTATGTCATCACGTGTGGAAGTCCATCCGCGAATGCCCCCACGACGGTAGCGTTGCCGTGCGTTTCCCAATAAGCGAGCACTAATGTCAGTATAGCCATAACCATAGAGATGCGGCGCTAAGATCTCGTTGACAAAAGTCTCCTCCGTCTCGCCTTCGACATGAATAAGAAGTCTGGTCATGCAGTCATTCTCCTCTGGGACGCCCACCAAATTCATTCTTCTCCCAGAGTTGTCCGAGACTGTAGTCTTTCAGCCAACCTTCCAGTTTCTCAGGCTCTAGCCGTGTGAATTGGGTTGCGCTATCCACACGGTCGGCGACCAGTACATCTTCAGGCTTAAAGTGGTCCAACAAGAGTGGAGACTGGGTAGATAGGATGACCTGAGTATTTACCGATGCCCGTCGCACCATGGATGCAAGTATAGAAATGGCGTAGGGATGCAAACCGAGTTCCGGTTCGTCCACAAGGATGACGGAGGGACGGTAGGTGTCTGGCTGTAGGAAGAGCGTGGCTAGCCCAATGAAGCGTAGAGTGCCATCGGAGAGCGAGGACGCATCGAAATAGGCGTCGGAACCCTTGTGTCGCCATTCTAAACGTATTTTTTCTGTGTTGAGTTTCAGCGGTTCCAACAGGAAATCATCGAAGAATGGGGCGACCCGTTGAACGGCGCGCCGAATCAAACTGTAGGATGCTTCGTGCCTTTCACGTAGGTAGTAGAGGAAGGCTGCGAGATTGGAACCATCGGGCCGCAGGTAGCGATTGTCATTCACGTCAACTGTCTTTTTCATTGGCGAACTCGAACTGGTATCGTGGAAATGGTAAAGCCGCCAGCGAGCGAGGTGACTACGAACATATGACGTAATCCCTGAAGAGTTGGAAGCGCTGATCCCAGCCTCTTTGCCCTTCCGAGAAATCGCCTGCCCATATGGTGCATTTGGATAATGACCCTTATCCCAAAAATAGACCCATTCGCTAATAGGCACAAGTTCGTCAGCCTCAGTCGGCGCAAGATCAATTTCGTATTGGTTCACTCCCTCTTGAAATGAGATATGGAGGTGTAGAATCTCTGTCACCTTTGAGCCGAAATAGAGAACCTTCTCGGCTCCGCCAGCTCTGGCGATATAATCTTCTAGGCGTCCCTCCCAAATCGCATTCAGGAAAGCAAACACACCTATGAAATTCGACTTTCCAGAGCCGTTTGGGCCGACGATCACGTTGATCGCCCCGAGAGGCAGAGCCTCTATAGAAGCGATGCTCTTGAAACCTCTGACTGTAATAGTGTCGAGTTCAGCCATAGGGTTTTCCTCCGGCGACGGCTTTGAAGCTCGCTACGGTCAGGATCATATCTTCCCCTGCGGATGTCCGTACAACGCTCTGCAGCCGTAGGGCCGAATACCCTCCGCGATGCTCATCCGTCTACCACTTCTATGTGAACAAGTATACACCATAACCAGATACAAGTCAAAGAGGAAACAGGAGAAAGAGAGACATCATGTGCGGGCTCTAACACAAAGATGACAATTGCCGCTGCAACACGTAGAAGCAAGCCGGACTGCAATCCGATCTTTTTGTTGCCACATGGGGTATCCAGGTTATGGCTGTAAGCAACGTATGATGGAGGCGACGATTGGCTCTAACTCGTCCGTCGTCACGCTGCCGAGTTACTCATGGAAGTGTTGCAGAACCACCGTCCGGATCTGGAGAGCATCAGCAGACTCCTTTGCCAGACCGTTCGCTATACTCGCAGAACGGTTCACCATCCAGCGTACTGAAGGCCGTCAATTCCCGATCTTGGACCGGGCGGGATAAGTCGGCCTCGTAGAGAGGAGCGGCCTGTTCCACAGCCTTCCGCAAATACCGTGCCTGCTCCTCTTTTGGCAGACGCAACAGTTCCCGAGCCGTTAGCGGTTGCCCTGTCCACTCCGCCAACAATCCCTGCAACGCGCCGACGTCATCAGTCCCTTTCGCTTGGGCCAGACTATGCAATTTCGCTGCTTCTTCCGGCGTTAGTTCGATGGTCAGTGTCATGCTCGCCCCCTCTTTTGTTACCTACCATCAGAAGGATAGATCGTTTCATGGTGTCTTCACACGCCGACGCTTCCACGAATTCCACAACAGGAATCCAGTTTGGAGTACAATGTATCCGATTGCTAGAAGAGCCGTAGGATCCCTGGACCAAGTGTAGTAAACTGTGGCCCCTGTGAGAAGGAAGAGGAAGAATCCTACTCCTATCGTAAATGTCTTCTGTTTTTCCATTGCGTTTCCCCTTCTCTCAGAATCCCGTTTTGTCCCTACATGCCATTTTTATGGTCGAATAATCGTATGCGGATTACCTCGGTACGCGTTCACGGTCTCCTTTGATGGCAGTTCCAGGAACAAGAATAGAATCTGCCGGAGTGGTTCCCATAACCTGTATGGCAATAGGCTTCTCACATCCAGATGTGACGCCTACACGTTCGGCTTCTTGGTGTATCTGCTCATCGCTCAGCCGTTTGACATAGGTGTTTTTCTGACTTCCATCTTTCATGGGCAGCGAAATAACATCAAGCAGCACTATCGTCCCTTTTGTCAACCGGCCCCAGATGGTCGTGAACCGACCATACCAGACGGTAACTGCCCCCTCGATTTCAAAGACAAACCCTTCGTCCTCCATCGTGAACCATCCTATTGTTTCTCGCTAAATCTGAACTACGCGGGAAGACCCATCCGCGCACTCTCCTATTCGGACGCACGATATGCACACTGTGAAAAGAGAAGTGGAAGTCCGCATGTGGATGTTGCATCTGATCAAACGCCTCTCGCGTCTGTGTCGCCGTCTCTCGCATCACGGTAATCTGCTTGAGCTGTTGGGCGCTCACAAGTGAATGCGCGATAATCAAATCTCGGGTCTTCTTATGCTCTCGTAAGTCCAGATGCACCAGCAGGCAGGAGAACAGGAAGGCGATCAGCAGGCCGGCCAGCAGGAGTATCGAACGGTTTTTCATGTTATCCTTCTCGCATTCTTATAGCCCATGTCCGCAGTTCGGGTCGGATGTTAGGATGTCGGCTGAGGAAGTCGTTAATGATCGTGGTTGTCTCAGCGTAATATGGGGACCAATTGAGCAACCCAAGCAATGCGCTCTCCTGGCAGGGCTCGGAGTCGATTTCAAGACAGCGCGAAATGACGTCCAGAATCTTCCGATCCAACGCTGCTCCGTCAGGGTGTTCCGGAGCATGATGTACCATGCCATGTAGAGGGAGTATCTCCCACCACATATAGCACACCCCATTGAGGGGACTTGCCCCCGGCTCGTCCAGGTGCGACAGGTGTGGCGTACAACGCTTTGCAAAGCAATTTTCAAAAAGAGTACCCATCGCCTCGATGCAGCGTAGGCGATCCGGTAGCGGAACTCTGGTCTCCTTTAACTCCTGCATGTACTCGGATCCACCGACCAGGAAGTCCAGGCCCTGAGCAACCTGTACCTCTGAGAACGGTTTGAGGACCGTATCACACTCCGCAAACGTGCGTGTGAGGCAGGCAACGATATCTGCTGAAGGGCATTCCCACCAATCCGAATCCTCGGGGAAACTCCCTCTCTCGATAGCGATTGGCTGGTCGAAAAAACGAGCGATCCATTGGTCAAAATTTAACTCGGGCATCGGGTTCGATCTCACTCCCTCAGCCCCGCCGGGCCGTACAATCCGAACTCAGCATCGGCGGAATATTCCTCCAGCGTCTCTAAAACTTGCTTCGGTTTCGACGCCAGAAGTCCCCTTCTGCTTTTAGCTCCTCGGTAGCAGTATCCATTTCCTGGAGAATCAAGTCTTTGTCACGCATCGCTTTGAGGCGTTTCGTTAAGGCACGATCTTGGTAAGCGCGATACCAGGAATAGCCGCAGATCATCAAAACGATAAGAGCGATCCAAGCGAAGATTTCCATTTGTTTCCTCCAATAACCCTAAGTGCGGAGACACAGGGGCGTTCCGTCAGCGAGGAGAACCAGGCCAGCGCAGGCGGATGGCCGCGCTGTAATCTATCAGCACGCCCGTGTCGAGCGGGAGCATCAGGATGCCCGTTCCCGACGCTGCGCCTGCTCTCGCAGGGTTCGCGCATGGGCCTGGCTGTCGGTGATGTCAGGGCGCGACCCGATCACCCCGGCCCGCTCCAACTCAGCCAGGATTTCCTGCCCGACGGTCGGAGTCTCTGTCTCAGGCATCTGCGCGATGGCGCGTCTGAGGAGTGCGTCCACGCCCACCCCACGCCGTCTGGCCTCTTCTACACGCCGGGCTTCCTCTGGCGTCAGTTCGATGGTCAATGTCATGATTTGCCTCTTAACGCGTATTCTCCACCATATGGGGGACGTCAGTGTCGCGCGGCATTCAACTATGCTCATCTGTCTACTAATGCTATGCGAACAAGTATACACCATAACCAGATACAAGTCAAAGAGAAAACGGGGTGGGACAGAGAGGCGTCAGGGCTGACCCCCATCCGTGTGGTATGCTTATGGTATCAAGAGCAGGAGGGAGTTATGAAGCCTCGTTTTATGCGACAGGCGGTTTTTTGCTTGCTGTCGGGCCTGTTGATGATGCTATGCCTGGCAGGGAAAACGTCCCTGGCCGCGCCGGGGCAGGTGACGCTCCTGAAGACGCCGGATGGGGGCATCCAGCCGCAGGCGGCAATGGACTCGAAGGGCGTCGTGCATCTGATCTTTTTCAAAGGGGACCCGCAGGCGGGTGACCTCTACTATACGCGGATGTCGCCGGGTGAGCGCGGGTTCCGGCCCACGCTACGCGTCAACAGCCAGCCGGGCAGCGCCATCGCCATCGGCACGATACGCGGCGGTCAGATCGCTATCGGCAAGGACGATGTGGTGCATGTCGCCTGGAACGGCTCCGGGGTAGCCGAGCCGAAAGGCCCCGGCGGAAATCCCATGCTCTATACCCGCCTCAATGCAGCGGGAACCGGCTTCGAGCCCCAGCGCAACCTGATCACCTGGGCCGGTGGGCTGGATGGCGGCGGATCGGTCGCGGCGGATGCCCAGGGCGATGTCTATGTCGTCTGGCACGCCAACCCTAACAAGAATGGCGAGGCCAACCGCGCCGTCTATCTGGCGCACTCGACCGACAACGGCGAAACCTTTGCAAAGGAGAAGCGCATCAACCCCGATCCGACCGGGGCGTGCAGTTGCTGCAGCCTCCGTGCGTTCGTGGATCGGAACCATACCCTCTATGTCTTCTATCGGGCGGCGACCGAAAGCGTCCACCGCGACATGATCCTGCTGACTTCGCACGATAAGGGAGGCCGCTTCGATTCCCTGCTTGTCCATAAGTGGGAGATCAACGCCTGCCCGATGAGCAGCGCCGCCTTCGCGCAGGGCAAGGATTATGTTATCATGGCTTGGGAGACCCGAGAAAAGGTCTACTTCGCCTCATGGTTCCCTGACAGAAAGGTGCTTTCGCCGCAACTACAGGCGCTACGAAATGACGGAAAGGGCGATCCTGCTTCCTCGCTATTTTTTCCGCCTGGAACGGGACCAACGCGCAAGCATCCGACGCTCGCCATCAATATGACAGGGGCGATGCTGTTGGCCTGGACCGAGGGAACCGGATGGAACCGGGGCGGATCCGTGGCCTGGCAAGTCATTGACGCCGGTGGGAATGTCCGCCAGGGACGGTCGGAAGGCGTTCCGGCCTGGGGACTCTTGAGCGCGTTTGCCCGCCCCGATGGCAGCTTTGTACTCCTCTATTGAGAAGACACTCCTCAGTATTGCACGCGCAACGTCAGATCAAACCCACGGTCGGTGCGGCGCTGGTGGGATTCCGCGGTCAGCCGCAGGTACTGGTTGGACAGGGGATAGTAGTTGATCGCGGCGACGGTAGCCACTTCGCTCCGGCCCCCGCCGATGAGTTCGGCGCGCCCGGTCAGTGACAGTCGCCGGCTCGGCAAGTACTCGGTCTCCATAGAAAGGTGCGTGGAATTGAATCCGGGCTGGTGCGCCAATGCGGCGACGCTGGTGAGGAAGACGTGATTATTCAACGCATAGGTCCCCACCAGACCCTCTTCGTTGCTGTCTTTGTGGACATAGCTCATCGCGCCCACGGTGGTATAGCCCCACCGATGAAAGGCGTGGAGGAAATAGCCGTCCCCAGGCCCGATCGTGCCCTGGCGGTTCAACAGGATCTGACCCTGAAACAGCGCCGCGAACCGCACATAGTTGCCATCTGCGGAGATCTTCCCGCGATTGTCAAAATAATCCAGGCTGAGCATGGGGGTCTGTTGTTCGAGGGCGAAGTTGCCTACCCCTTCGCTGAGCCCGTAGGCGATGTTGTCGGTCAGGCTATTGATCGCATCGTACTGGAACATAAGCGGCTTCTCCTGCCCGACCAGAACCGCCAACTGCCCCCGCCTCCCCACCAGTGGAAAGGCGAAGAACGCGTTCTCCAGGTCCCCCTCCGAATCGCCGTCTACCGTCGTGGCAAGGTGCACATCGAAAAAGTAGCCTCCCTGCCGGGCCGGGCCGATCCCCAGGCCGCTCGTCACTTGCAGTTCGAGCAAGCGGAAGTTTGCGGTATCCTGATTTGCTGTAGCATCGTGGGAGTAACTGAAGGTGGTGATGGTTGAGAGTGGTGCGACGCCTTCCACCCTCGCATGGCCTTTAGGTCCGGGCCAGTTGTAGTAGTTTGCCTGAAACGCCAATCCCATTTTGTTCAGCCGGGGCGGAACGGTGTGACAGGTGGAACAGGGAACGCCAAACTGCCGTGCATAGACGGGCAATGCCGATACGGGTCGGCCCAGCGTACAGAGCGCGTACATCACCATTGCTGTTATGAACAGCCGTTGCACGAGTACCGACGTGGGAACGGAGCGAGCGAGAGTACGTTTCTCGCATCTCCTCTCTGGAATCATCGATTAGGGCACCTTTCTCAAGTCGTTGTCTTCGCGCTCTCGTTCGCTTTACTCCCGTAGGAAAGCAGGCGCAGGCTACAGAGAGCGCTTCGCTCTCTGTAGCCGTCGAGCGTTTGCATTAAGATCCGGGCTGTGAAGCAGGAAAGACAACCTTGACGCCGGCCTTCGCCAGCGCTTGTTCCAGGCGCTGTTCCTTCGCCGTGGACCAATCCTCTTTCAAGGTGAGCAGGAGACGCTTACTATCGCTACTGCACTCGACGCGGGTCGCTCCTACCGTTTTGCCGAGCTTCTGGAGCGCCTCCGTATTCATCTCCGCCAATCCAGTGACCGGCAACAGCGCTTTGCGACGATCCACTACCAGGCGTTTCAGGCCCGCATCGGGCGTGTTGGGGTTGTCGTACTCGACACGAAGGTTCGTGCCCGGCGGCAAAGCCTTGAGGAAAGCGCCCCAGGTCTGCAGTTTACCGCCTTTACCCAGCAGGCATTCGGAGTTAGAGAGGTCGCAAGGGCAGGTGGCACACCGTTTGCCCAGGTCTAACGCACTGAATTTCAGTGCTATCTGGCAATGAACGCAAATCCCCTCAATAAGGGTCTTCGCCGTGAGCGTGGTCTTCACCGGGTCCACCTGCTCAAAGGTGAATAGTTTCAGCGTATCGCCCTCTTTCGGCAACTCCCACACGCCGATTGCGGTTTCCGAGGGCTGGGCCTTCTTCCCTTCGTCCGCTCCCCCAGGCACAACAGGGAGAAGCCCAGAGGCAATCACGAAGAGTGCCAGTGGGATGGATAATAAGTGCGTCCTCTTCATCGAACGGGTCGTCTCTCCTTTCCAGAGTACAGATCGGAATACGGAGCCTGAGCGCTGTGCAACCGGTAATGTTTGATAGGCATCCTGCTGCCGGGGGTTGAAAACCCCCGTCTTGAGGGCCTCCGGCCAACCGTCCTGGCGGACGGAACACGAAATGCGCCTGTGGCACGCTTTTATACGTTTCTTAGCGCCTTGCAACCGGAATGTTTGTCAGGCATCCAACCGTTACTACTTTCAGAACCGGGAACCGTCACGCGGAGAAGCGGGGCGAAGAGGAAAGAGGGGATCCGGATTTTATCGGGCCGGTGGGGAACTGCTTTACGCAAGAACAGCGTAATGCAGGTTAAGTATGGCAGTCGACAAGTCCTCTGTCGGCAGTCTCGTTTCGTACGGCGTTTGCTCTCTTCCCTGGGAGGTTTGGTCGCAGGCATGCCCGGCATACGACGCATAATGGGATATCTGGTGGTCTGGCTGGCGCTCATGCTCTCGACGCTGGCGCCCTATCCGCCTGTCGCCGTCGCTTGCAAAGCGCCTTTTTCGACCGCGCAACCCCATGCCTGCTGTGCGTCGCACCCCATGCAATGCGCCTGCGGTTCCGGGCAGAGCGCCCTATCCCCTGCGAAACCGCACGCCGAAGCGTGCCGAGCGAACGCATGTTCCTGCCACCTGACCCCCTCACAGGAGAGCGCTCCGCAATCAAGAACGTCGATCCGTACCGGTGTGCTATTCCCGGCGTTACTCACTACCATTCCGAAGGTCGTTCCGGCCGCATCTGAGGGATGCGTGCCGCACATTGCCCATTCCGTTCTCTCTCTACACCGGGCTTTGCCCTCCCCTTCTGCGCCACGTGCCCCGCCTTTCCAGGGATGAGTCTGACTCCGTCTGCCTGCGGGCAGCCCTGTTCTCACATCATTCACAACTCAAACCGAAGAGAGGTATTTATCCATGTTTTCCCGAACCCGGCGCGCGTTTGGTCGTGCCCTCCTGGCGGCGTTCGCCTGTGCCGCCGTCGTACTTCCTGCCTCCGTCCGTGCGGAGGACGCCGGCTCCTATGCCTGTCCCGTCCTGGGAACCGCTATTGACAAAGTGACCGACGCTACCAAGTCCTCGGACTACAAGGGCGTCCGCTACTACTTCTGCTGCGACATGTGCAAGCCGCAGTTCGATAAGGACCAGGCGAAGTTCCTGAACGCCCCGAAGAACAAGGGCAAAGTGATCGGTGTCGCGCTGTTCGATCCGGTGACGACCAAGCGCCTCGACGCAGGCAAAGCGACCGCACATAGCGACTATAGTGGGGTACGCTACTTCTTTGCAAAGGCGGACGACAAGGCGACCTTCGATAAGGATCCCAAGAAGTATGTCGCCGCCCCTAAGAAAGACCTCCTCTACTGCCCGGTCAGCGACACCAAAGTGGATTCCTATGCCGATGCCTCCGACTACAGCGACTACAAGGGCACCCGCTACTACTTCTGCTGCGCCGGCTGCAAACCCCAGTTCGACCAGAACCCCGACAAATATTTGAACGGCATCGAGAACCGCGTCAAGGCCGCCGACCGGAAGAAGGACGCCAAGCCGTAAACAGAGTGATAAGGACGGAAATGGAAGAGAACACGCAGAACGGACGCCGCCGGTTCCTCACGTCTCTGGCGGGTGTCGCGGGCGCGGTGGGCGCGGGCATGGCGCTGGATACGCCATCCGCCTGGGCGGGGGAGGCGGAGCATTCGCCTCCCCCGGACGGGGCTGTACCGAATCCCCTCCAGGAGATCGCTCCCGCCTACCCGCCGCGCGATATGCCCAAACCCGGCGACAAGATTCTTGAGTTCGACATCGAGATCACGGTCGAGAAGATCGAACTGCTCCCCCTGGAGGAGCACCACTTCTACACCTTCAACAAGACGCTGCCCGGACCGGAGATCCGTGTTCAGGAGGGCGACTGGGTGAAGGTCAACCTGACCAATAAGACGCACGACTTCCACACCATCCACTGGCACGGTATCTATGTGCCCTGCGAAATGGACGGCGTGCCGCTGGGAACGCAGTATCCCGTGGGCTATAACCAGACCTTCACCTACCTATGGCGAGCGCAGCCGGCGGGAACGCACATGTACCACTGCCACAACATGACCAATATGCACGTCCAGGCGGGGCTGTATGGGGCGCTCATCATCGAGCCGAAAGAGGGCGAGGACCTCGTGCAGAAGACCTTCCCCTACACGCGGGACTACACGCTCGTCCTCTCGGAAGTAGATACCGACTTTCTGCGCGAACAGATGAACGAGATGCTGGCGATGGGGCGGCAGATGGACTACATGAACGGCTCCCCGAAGCTCATGGCGAAGATGGACGGACGCATGATGGGCTGGTTCGCCAATAAAGAGGCGTTCCTCAAGGCTGTCAAGGACGGTTGGGTTCCCCCCTACCACCGCAGCAGAACGGGCCAGGTAAAGCGGATCGAGCCGAACTTCTTCCTGATCAACGGCAGGCCCTACCCCATGACGGAACACATGCACATCAAGCGGGGGGAGACCATCCGGATCCGGCTCATCAACGCCGGGCTCATGCCGCACTTCATGCATCTGCACGGGCACGATTTCTGGCATGTCTGCACCGACGGCGCGCCGCTGGCCGCCCCGGCCCGCAGGAATACCATGCCCATCTACCCCGGCAACACGGCGGACATCATCGTACAGGGCTCCAATCCCGGAGCGTGGCACTTCCACGATCATAGCGACCTGAGCGGCATGAACAACGGCGTCTCACCGGGCGGCATGATGACGATGCTGATGTACGAGGACGCGGAAGAGGCGGGCTTTAAATTCAAAGAGATCATCGCGCTCGACTCGTGATGCGCAACACTTATTTGCAAGAAGGGGAACGAAAAGGAGAACAGAGTTTGAGATCGAACCGTACACCCGCGGCACTGACGGCGCTGCTCGCCCTGCTCCTGCCGACGCTGGCGCGCGGCCAGGCGCAACAGACGCCCGTTCCGGAAGAGCCGGGCGTCGCGCCGCAGATTGAACTGGACGGAACCGGCATCGGCACGCTGGAGCTGCACTCGCCGCGCATCACCCTGCCCAGCGGCGCACGCTCCAGCAGCACACGGATCAATGTCTCGGATTCCGCGCTCCTGTTGGGCGCTTCGGAGCGACTGTTTCGGCAGGGCGTCGGTAGCTTTGTGATCGGTGCGACCACCA
>Ga0209060_10004421_pt1 | contig 10971 bp, 5 predicted proteins | sample Coa_R1_8_FD_187155 | JGI IMG/M metagenome (GOLD analysis project Ga0209060, IMG submission 187155) | Surface soil microbial communities from Centralia Pennsylvania, which are recovering from an underground coalmine fire - Coalmine... | ecosystem: Environmental > Terrestrial > Soil > Unclassified...
GAGGTCACTCTTGGCCCATTAGCCAGCGTAAAGCAGTACAAGCGCGTGCAGGAGTACATCAAATCGGGCATCGAGGAAGGTGCGGAGCTCGTTATCGGTGGGGAAGGTCATCCTCCCGGACTTGAGGACGGGAATTTCGTGAAGCCCACCGTTTTCGCTCATGTTACCCGCAACATGCGCATCGCGCAGGAAGAAATCTTCGGACCCGTCCTGTCAATACTCACGTATAAGACAGAGGCCGAAGCCATTGAAATTGCCAATGACACGGAATTCGGGCTTATCGCCTACATAAGCTCGGCGGATCTGGAACGGGCAAACCGTGTGGCGCGAAAAATCGCTGCCGGCAGGGTACTCATCAATACATTAAGTCACGATCCGTTTGCTCCCTTCGGTGGATTCAAACAATCGGGAATGGGTCGGGAAGGCGGGACCTTCGGGCTAGAGGAATTCCTGGAACCCAAAGCGATCATCAGTTAAGCGAGGAATGTCCTGAAAGATTAGGGTGGCTTCCAGGCGAAATGACCAGCGAGAGAAAGATGACAGTCCAGGTACCAGACCGTTTCAAAGTCCCGAACGCCTTTTGGGTAGGGCTCGCTAAGATCGGACTCACGCCAGCAGCCGTGCTGCGCCAAGCCCGGGTGCCGGCGACAATCTACGACGGCGAGAAGAACCTCGTGACGACGGCACAGTTCTTCGCACTTTGGCGTGCCGCAGGCGAGCTTTCGTCCGATCCCGCCGCAGGCCTGAAGCTTGCTACCCAGATTGACGTTGGAAATCGGCCACCGTCGAGTATGGCGGCCTATTACGCCCGCGACTACCGAGACGCGCTCACCCGCCTTGCTCGCTTCAAGCAACTGTGTTCGCCAGAGGAAGTGCAAATCACCATGAGCAAGGACGAGTGTCTGATTCAACTTGTGTGGCTGCACGCGCAAGAGGAAACACCGGCCCTGCTGATAGACGCCGCTTTTGCGTCGTTCGTTGAACTTGGTCGGCGTGGCACAGGGCACCAGGTGAAGGCGAAACGCGTGGAACTGAAGCGCGGCGCGGAATCCACCGGGGTCCATGAAGCCTATTTCAAGTGCCCGGTCAAGTTCAGAGCGCGCCGGAATATGCTCGTCCTGAACTCCGCCGATCTCGACCGGCCATTCGTCACCTACAATGCCGAGTTGCTTGAAATGTTGGATCCGCAACTCGTCAGCGCACTTGAAGAGCGCCGTGTGCAGAGTTCGATCCGTGAGCAGGTGAAATGGATTCTTAGACGCCTGCTTGCCGGAAGCCGCCCTGAGATAACGGCTGTAGCGCGCGAACTCGGGCTGAGCGATCGGACCTTGCAGCGGCGAATTGTCGAAGACGGCGCAAATTTCCGGCAGTTGCTTCTGGAAACACGGAAGGAACTGGTGCGCGAGTACCTCACCCGACCGGAGATAGATGTCGAGGAGGTGGCATACCTGCTTGGCTACGAGGATTCGAATTCTTTCTATCGGGCATTCCGAACGTGGGAGGGGACGACGCCCGCCCAGTGGAAGTCAGCGCGCAAACGATCCGACAACTAGGGCACGTTGTGTTTCTTCACATCATTTTCTGGTCGAGCTGCTTTTTGTGCGAGCGGGTAAGCAACATCTTCTACAGGAACAGCAGAAACGCGTTATGCTTCCATGAACGGATATTCCGAATATTGAAAAGAAGGGAGGAAGGGCCAGATACCGATTTCGTGCATCCTTCGGTTTGGATGCCGATCTTACTGCACAGAATGCATCAGTACGTCAAACGGAGGAAAATGGGGTAGAATGAGATTGGGAACAGGGAGACGGGCGTATACTGATTGAAAGCCAGAAATCCTAACCCATAGACGATAGGGGCAGATGAAGCGGGGCAGCGAGATTCGAACCCGCGACTACCTGTTCCCGAAACAGGCCGTCTGACCGCTGACGTACACCCCGATACACACTTCACCAACCGAATTCTGGTGGGCGCGGAAGGACTCGAACCTTCATGCACGAAGGCGGCGGTGTTACAGACCGTTACCCACTCCAGCAGGCAGCGCGCCCAGAATAGCGTTCGACCGAATAAGCATAGTCGCTCTCCATGAGCGCGCTCCTTTCCGTGCGATGACAATAAAGCGCCTTCCGGCACATTGGGGCGGTCGGCGGGACTCGAACCCGCGTAAACTGGTCCACAGCCAGTCGCCTGATCCTCTCGGCTACAACCACCATAACAATCGGGGAGATCGGACTCGAACCGATGATCACGATGTCCCAAGCATCGTGGGTTAGCCGCTACCCTACACCCCGAAAGAATCATGGACAGACGGGGAGTCGAACCCCGAACTTCTGCGTGCAAAGCAGGCGCGTTCCCATTACGCCATCCGCCCGTAATGCCATAATCGCTATCTATGAGCGACGATCCGTGGAGACGGAGAGAATCGAACTCTCATCACGACCCGTGCGAGGGGTCGTCGCTACCCTTAGAACATGCGTCCCCGACACTATGGAACCGGTGGGATTCGAACCCACAACCTTGCGCCCGATTTGGACGCTGCGCTTCCGTTGCGCCACGACCCCACAATTGCTTTTCTCAACTCACCTGACAATTCGCAACAGAATTTAGTTGCAGGAACATACGATACTTTTTTCTCCGGTTAATACAGGTCAGGCAGGATTCGAACCTGCGACTGGCGGGTTTGGAGTCCGCTGCGTTCAACCGCTTCGCCACTGACCTAGACCCTTACAAACGCTTTCCGAGGCTTACAAAACAGTGCGGCCCGGTCTGTTCGCTTTCGCCAGACCGGGCCGCCCAATTCAACCACGCTGCTTGCGTGGATCTCAATCAGTGCGTCGGTCAGGCCATTTCGCCTGCCATAGATTATTCTTTTTCGCTTCCACATTACCATCGGCAAGCGAAAGGGCTGGCGTCTCAATATAAAGGGGAGACGTGCTAGATCCTGCGACCTCAATACTGCCGAGGTGAAGGACGATCCCATCTGCACTTGTCGGTGAAACAAACCCCATTGGAACTCTCTTTTCCTCAATTCTGCGCCCTATGTGCGTGCTTCACCCCTATTGACCGGAACTCCAAACAGAAAGTTGCACCGCAAAATGAAAATCTTTTGGAATATGCAAAGCCTGATCGTTTCACCTGCCAACGCTCCCACATTTTCCTGCCTTGACGGCAATCAATCAGACTGTTATAATCATACAGGCGCTTCTCTACTATGTGCCGGTTGAGCCTTTCGGGTGATCAATAAATACAACTATCAAAGCGAACCGAATGCACCACGCTCCTTTGATAGGAATACGCGTTTGCCCCATTCAGGGCGAATGTATTTGGAGGAATCGGTAATGCTGCTAAACGGGGAACAGATTAAACAATTACACCAATCCCTTCAAAGTGCTTTTCCTAAAATCGCACAGTTAGAGATGCTCGTTCGCATCCAATTGAACGAAAACCTGGAGAGCGTGGCAGGTGGAACCAACCTTGAGGAAATTACTTTCAATCTGATTAAATGGGGAGAGTCCCAGGGCAGAATTGAGGAACTAGTCAAGAGAGCATATCATGAGAATCCAGGTAACCCGGAATTGCATCGCTTTGCACAACAGTTTTTGAACCTGCCTTCAGAGACGAAAACCGAAAGTCAAACTCCCACAATACCGTCTCCTAGTCGAGATATAAGAATCGTGAAGGAGACATTACAGAATGAAGCACATAAATCCAAGTCCCTTGTCTGGTTGCACTTTTCCGACTTACACGCCTGCAAAGCGAGAACGGGTTGGGATTCACGACGGATTCTTAAAAGTATGTGTAAAGATCTCGTCGCTATGGAAGCGAATTATGGCCTACATCCAGACTTGATTTTCTTTACTGGAGACGCAGCCTTTGGACAAATAGGCGCGGCAAGTGGCGAACAGATTATGGATCAGTTTCAAGAAGCGCACGATTTTATCCAGGAGATCTGCTCTACTTTCACTCCCTCGATTTCGCAAGAAAATGTGTTTTTGATTCCAGGGAACCATGATGTGAATCGGGAAGTAATTCTACGGTCTCAAATGGAATGGCTAGATAGGCAAGACAAGCTTGAAAACATCACTTCCCTTCTGCAGTCGCATAACCATGAATGGCAGCGATATATGGACCGACTCGCTGACTATCGTACTTTTCTCAAGGACAAGGGATACGATCATCTCCTTGCCGATCCTGATCGCCTCATCTATGCTGTCACCCGAGAACTAAAGAAGCTCCGTATCGGCATCTTCGGGCTCAATTCGGCCTGGTCCAGCGGCAGAGACGCTGAACGAGGAAAGCTCTGGTTCGGGGGCAACTGGCAAATTGGTCAGTTGAAATCAGAAGCAGAGAAACAGGGAGACATAGATATCTCGATTGCACTGGTTCATCATCCCTGTGGCTGGTTTGTAGAGTATGAGGATCCCGAGATTTCCCGAGAGATTGAGCGAGAATTCCATTTTCATCTTCACGGTCATGAACATCAAGGATGGGTAAATGAAAGCGTGGATGGTTACACACGGATTGCCGCAGCAGCCTGTTACGATCGTTCCGACCGAGAAAATGGTTACAACTTTGTGCGTCTCAATCTCGACAGCGGCCAGGGTGAAGTATGGTTACGCCAGTTCGAGCGATTGGGCGGCGGTTGGGTGCCCCGGATAGTACATGGAAAGACGGACCATGAAGGACGATGGCTCTTAAATCGTCGTACCACGAAACTTCCCTCTCAAGAGCCTGACGAAACAACACAACCCGAAAAATTCCCTCCCCCACGCGTTTTCATCAGTTATAAGCGATGGTGTGATCCCGACCAGATCGTCGCCAATGCATGCTTCAAAGCCTTCAGCGAAAACTATCATGTCTTCATTGACACGGATATCGACATTGGACTAGAGTGGAAAGATGAGATAGAAGCAAGCATTGTCCGTTCAGACTATTTTATCCTACTTCTCTCAGCCCAGTCCATCAACAGTGAAATGGTAGAGCGTGAGTTGGATATTGCTAATAGTCATCGTAAAATACATGGGCGTCCGATCATTCTTCCTGTGCGTCTCAATTATCTGGAAGAGTTCCCATCCACAGTGCGTGCGATCCTGAATCCCCTCCATTGGGCCTTCTGGCAAGGTCACGAGGACACACCAATGCTACTATCGCGCCTCAAGCGCGCCATTGATCGGCGTCAGGCGCAGATTACGCCTACCTCTCAGAAGATAACTTTGATCCCAGCGCCCACCGACGACCAGATACTGCCCCCTGTACCTGCCACCGCCCTGGATGCGACCATCCGGCTACCTGAGCCAAAAGGAGCCATGCGCATCGGCAACAGATTGTACATTGAGAGGGCAACGGATAAGCAAGCTCTGCGCCTAATTAAAAACGAAGATGTTACTCTGGCGATACTTGGTTCTCGGCAAATGGGGAAGAGTTCATTACTGGTGAGGACGATAGCCGCCGCACGAGATGCAGGGAAATGTGTGGTCTCCCTCGATTTTCAGGAACTGGACAGCGATACCAAGGCCAATGCATCTCTTTTCTTTGAAGAGCTATGGAATGCCTTCTGGACAGAATTGCAAAAGCAGCCGGAGAGGAAATCCCTGGAGATGAAGTGCAAGCCGCCGACAGGGATACAAGAATTCAATACTTGCATGGAATCCTGCGTCTTGGCACACATCGGCAGTCCACTGGTCCTTGCAATTGATGAAGCAGAAGCTGTCTTTGAAAATCAGGTCGTATCGGATGATTTCTACAGAATGTTGCGAGGCTGGCACAATCGCCGTGCGTATAAACCCCGCTGGGAACATATCAATATTGTGCTGGTCACCTCAACAGAACCGGAGGCATTCATCAAGCAAGAGACGGAATCTCCCTTCAATGTGGCAACCTCCATTCGGCTGATGGATTTCTCTCCCGAAGAGACCGCTGCGCTCTACCGAGCGTACGGGAGCCCATATCTGGAAACAGCATGGATTCCGAAACTGTCTAAACTGATCGGCGGTCACCCATTCTTGATGCAGCGGGCGCTCTATTCGGTCTATAGCGGTAGCCAGACGCCTGACGAGTTACTGAATGAAGATACTATCGCGGACAACTATGGACTGTTCGGAGATCATTTGCGCTCCTATCTTCTCCGCCTCAAAAAGAGGCCTGGTTTGTTCAAGGTACTCCAAGGTGTGCTGGAAGGCAAACTTCCGGATAATGCCCAAGAGGATCTCGAACTCTTAAAAGGCGCCGGCTTGATCGTACCCACCTCTGGCCACCATGGTTTCAAGTTACGTTGCAAGCTCTACGAAATCTATTTCCGAAAGTTTTTCCCAGCGTAAGGAGAGAAGAATGCCTCCTGTGATCAGGTTTCATGCGGGTGGAACCTTCCCCCTCAACAATACTCTCTACGTAACACGCAAAGCGGATAACCAGTTGCTCGAACTCTGCCGCAAACGCGAGTATGTATCCGTACTGGCGCCTCGTCAGATGGGGAAGTCAAGCCTTATTGTACGCACCATCAACCGCCTAAAAAATGAAGCTTCCACAGCCTACATCGAACTCAATGAATTGAAGCGCAAATTTGACGATGAGTGGTATTTCGGAATTATTGATATTATCGTCAGCGAATTGAAGCTTCAAGCGGAATACGATGCATGGCGGCAACAACTTGTCAGTAGTGGCGGCGTCTTCCGCTTATCCCGCTTTTTTGAAGAAGTGGTTCTGACAAAGATCGCAGGGAACATCATCATCTTCATTGATGAGATTGACAGCGCAGCCTCCCACAACCTCAAAGACGATCTTTTTGCCACCGTCCGTGCGCTATACAATAAGCGCGCCACGATGGATGACTATGAGCGACTTTCGTTTGTGCTAGTGGGGACGGCAACGCCCAATGATCTGATCCGAGATCCGGATCGTACACCCTTCAATATCGGGCAATCGATTCGCCTCGACGACTTCACGCGCGAGGAGGTTGAACTCCTTACCAATGGCCTTCCTGAGGGAGTTGAACGTAGTGTAATTGATTGGATCTACGGGTGGACTGACGGACATCCTTACCTTACCATGCGTTTGTGTAAGCAAGTGGCCGAGAGTGTGGCTGAAGAAGAGCACACAAGAAGCCGATGGACAAAAGCCCGACTATCCCGCCTCGTTTCGGATCTCTTTCTCGATAGATCAAAAGGCTGGGACCCCAACCTGGCGACAATTCTTAAGCGTTTGACCGTTCAGAAGGACCAAACGCAACAGGACAACACACGCGACTTGCCCTCGACCCAAACAGATGAGGATTCTCCACTCATCGAGGGAATAGTGCCCATAGTTGGCGACGTATTGGACACCTACCGCAAGATTCGCACGTCCATTCGTGGTGTGCCGGACAACGAGCAGGATGCAGTGCTGGCTTATCTCAAAATCTCCGGCGTGGTCAAACCTACGAAGATGGGCTATCTGCGAGTAAGAAACCGCATCTATGCTGCCGTTTTCAACGAACGCTGGCTATCGCATCATCTCCCGACTTCCATCTTACGCACCCTTCAGTTGCGCCGTGCGACCGCCGCCGCCTGGATGTTGGTACCCCTTGCCTTTGTTATCCTGGCCGTGCAATTGTTCTCCGCATACGCCGAAATCCGACAGATAAATCGAGACAAATCCGAAGCCCTGAAAGCTCTGACGCAGGCCCGACTTGAGACGGCGCAGGATCAAATAAAGCTAACCCAACTTCAAACTGACACTGTGAAGGCGAAGACAGAACTGGTAAGCGCTAAGTCAGCAAAGGATACTGCAATCCGCAATGCCAGGATCGCAAATGCAACTGTTCGCACCATTCACTCTCAACTGGCAACCATCTCCTCCAAACTGCAAACCACAAAGACCTCCCTGACGAACGCGCAGACTGAGAAACGAAAAGCCGATACAGAATTAGCAAATGTTCGCATACAAGACGCCAGTTTGCGATCCGATTTAGAGACATTACGTCCACAAGTAGCATCTATGACGAAAAGTTTGTCTGACAAGCAGAAAGAACTATCTGACAAGCAGACGCTGCTAGAAGGAATACAGGGCAATATTGCCTCTCTACAGATGGATCTTGCGAATTTACAGCGAGACAAAGATGCTGCAATTATGAGAGAGAACGCAGCCAAGATGGCAGAGGACACAGCGACTAGAAACGCAAATACAGCCAAACAGGCTGCCTCTATAGCAGAGCGAAAGGTTCACGGTTCCACGGCTACATTCTATTCCCAACAATCTGGTCAGGAAATCGCCGCCCTTAATGAAGGTGTTGCGGGATATGACCGATGGACCGAAATTAACCAATCAGATTTACCATACCAGAGCCGTCCAGACGAGGTTTTACATGGTATTCTCGAGGCTAAGGATGCTGTTAATAGATCCCTTCCATTACCGCGCGGTGGAGACTTCGCTGTTTATCGCTCGGATGCCGTTACAAAAGATATAGATGATAATGGAAATACCAGGAATATTCAAGGTCTAATTGTAACTACAGATAACCAATGCGCTCAACTATGGAATGCGAGTACAGGAAAGCCAATCCATAAACTGCCTCATCTCGCAATGGTTCATACAGCTATCTTTTCAAAGGATGCAAAACGAATATTGACCGCTAGCGCGGATGGATCCGCATGTATCTGGGATGCCCTTACCGGGTCGCTCTTATATGAACCTCTTCAACATGGAAAATCGGTTCTTACTGCAGATTTTGCTGACGATGATGTCACTGTCGTCACCATGGACATAGACGGAACGGCCCAAATATGGAGGCCGGACAAGGAGGGAAAAAAGTATCTCCCTTCGGCGACCCTTAAGGCGCTTCAAAAGACCTCCGATCGGATGGTAGATCGATCGCCGACTTCCAGAACAAGAGGAGGCAGTTCCGTTCACCATCGCGACTGGAGCTCCTATTGGATGGCCGTGCTATCGCCCCCTACCAGAAAAGCGGTAATAGCCTACTTCTCACCTCGGGGGAATCATGTGGTGATTCAATACGACGATGGGACTGTATGGCTTTGGCCCTGGAAGGAAAAGCATTACCCTGTAAAACTAGGTAAGGCAGTTCATCTAGATTTCAACAATATAGCTCGTCGGGTGCCGAACTCAATATTCCAATATTCGCCAGCGAAGTATGTAGTCACTACGGGAAAGGATTTTATTACACGCGTGTGGGATACAGACACATGTGTAATTATTACGCGTGTTGTAACAGAAACACATCTAATCGACTCGGTCTATTCTCCTCGCAACCATCGCCTGATTACTGCAAATGCAATGGGAGAAATTCGCAGCTATGACCTGGAGCGTCAAAAGAGCGCAGCAAATGCCCATACACTGGACCTCGTCTTAAAACCAATCACCTGGTTTTACAAACGTCTTTCTCCTTCATGGGCAGAGTACGAGAGCATTACTCTGGCATTACCGGCATTACCTCCGACGGCTCCGCCATTTGGAGATACTCGCTCCGAAATGCTCTACACTGTACCAATTTGTATGAGGCTGTCGCCAGATGAACGACAGTTTCTCGCCGCCTATCCAAACAATGTCCGCCTGTGGGACATGTCTAGCGGAAACTTGAGAGAGACGCGCACGCTTGGCGGTGAACATTATCAATACGATGTGCTGATCTACCCCGACATTTCTCATATCGTCACATGCGGAAGAAACCAAATTCGCTTGCATGAGTTAATACCATCAACACGCCCCGTACTCACCACGCGTGAAGAACTTGAACAGGCTTCGGAAAAAGCATTTTCCGAAGCACAGGAGATTCTCAAATATCAACCTCAAGATCCGCCAAAATAAACACTGCATCGAGGACTAAAAGTAGATCCATACCCTGGGGCATCGTTTCTCCTTTCTTCCTATTGCTACTTGTATTCCCTTTATCTGGAATTGCAGTAACTCAGACGGGCACGCCCGGCCAGAACCTGCTCCTCCAGACCGTGCGCTACAGCGGAATGCCACAGATGCCTCTCGGCGGCAACCTGCCGAATGCAGAGAGTATCGCGCGCTCTCATTGGATAAAAATGGGTGAGCCGGAGCCGCAAGAGAGCGGCGTATCGAAACCCGCCGAGAAAGCTACCTATTGGGCGTTTCAGCCGCTGCGCCAGGTAGCACTACCGAAAGTGAAGAACGAAGCCTGGTGTCGCACCCCGATAGACCGATTCATCCTGGCGGAGTTGGAGAGGGCGGGCATGAAGCCCTCGCCGCCTGCCGACAAACGGACGCTGCTCCGGCGCGTCACCTACGACCTCACTGGCCTGCCCCCCACTCCGGAGGAGATGGCCGCTTTCCTGGCGGATAGCAGTCCCAACGCCTACGAAAAGGTGGTGGATCGTCTGCTGGCGTCGCCCCGCTATGGCGAGCGCTGGGGCCGGCACTGGCTGGATGTGGTCCACTATGGCGACACCCATGGCTACGACAAGGACAAGCGCCGTGACCACGCCTGGCCCTACCGGGATTATGTGATCCGCGCCTTTAATGCCGATACGCGTTACGGACGCTTTGTAGAGGAGCAGGTCGCCGGGGATGTGCTCTCTCCCGACACGCCGGACGGCATCATCGCCACCGGCTTTATCGCGGCTGGCCCGTGGGATTTCGTAGGGAATGTGGAGCTGGCCGAGGGGACCGTAGAGAAAGAGAAGACACGTCTGTTGGACCGTGACGACATGGTCGCCAACACCATGGCGACATTCAACAGCGTCACCATCCACTGCGCCCGCTGCCACAACCACAAATTCGACCCCATTCCGCAATCGGACTACTATCGCCTCCAGGCCGTCTTCGCGGGTGTGGAGCGGGGTGACCGCCCCTATCCCATCGCCCCCGGCGCTCCGACTTCCGCCCTCACTCCCACTGAGAGCCCCACCAACGGCTACCACAGCGCCATCGAGGCACGCCCAGATGTGGAGAAGTGGGTGCAGGTAGACCTGGGTCGCAGCGTGCCCATCGAGACCATCCGCCTGCTCCCCGCCC
>Ga0209060_10004424_pt1 | contig 10961 bp, 9 predicted proteins | sample Coa_R1_8_FD_187155 | JGI IMG/M metagenome (GOLD analysis project Ga0209060, IMG submission 187155) | Surface soil microbial communities from Centralia Pennsylvania, which are recovering from an underground coalmine fire - Coalmine... | ecosystem: Environmental > Terrestrial > Soil > Unclassified...
GGTGAGCTTCCCCACGCTGAGCACGCACCCAGCTCCCGGCCCACAGCACTAGCACCGGAGCAGGAATGGCCGGTTCGGCAAATGTGGTGGCAGGCTCGAATTTTCGCGCAGTGGGATCCCGCCAATCCCGAGGATGGCCGGCGCGAAATTTCGTGCCTGTTACCATTTTTGCCAGCGCACTGAGGTCTTTTAAATGAAGCCTTGGTTCTCCGGCTTCATCCTCGCGGTGGGGACTTTTGCGCAAGTCCCCACCGTCACCACGGACCAGCAAATCGCTCTTTACCAAAGTTGGGTCACCAAGAGCCCTACGGATATTTCTGCACGCACTCTGCTGGCCGGCGCCTACATTCAGAAAACGCGCGAAACCACCGATTTCGGCTATCTCGATCGCGCGTCCAAAATTCTGGACGGCGTTCTCAAAGAACATCAGGACTACGAAGCGCAGCGTTTGCGCAACATCGTCGAGCTGACTCTGCATCATTTTTCGAAAGCCGCGGAGTACGCCGCCGCCATGACCCAGCGCTGGCCCGGCGACGTGCAAAGCTGGGGAACCTTGGGCGACGCACGGTTGGAAATGGGCCAGTACGACGCCGCCCGCGAAGCGTTTGCCAAGATGCTCGAACTGAAACCCGGCCTCATGAGCTACAACCGCATGGGCTTCTACCGCTTCATCACCGGCGACGTGGATGGCGGCATCCAGCTGATGCAGAAAGCTGTTGACGCCGCGGCGAAATATCCCGAAAACAATGCCTGGTGCCTGGTTGAGCTCGGCAACATCTATTTCAAAACCGGCCGCTGGGACGACGCCGAGGCAGCCTACAGCAAAGCCATCGAAGTTTTTCCCACTTCGCACGCAGCTTATGCGGCGCTCGGTGCGGTGGCAGCAGCGCGCGGCGACTTGCCGAAAGCGATTGAAAAATACAAGCGCGCGCAATCCATCACGCCGATGATCCAATACGCCGGCGCTCTCTTCGATCTCTACACCGCGCTTGGAAAAACTTCCGAAGCCGCCGAGCAGGCCGACATGGTGGACTTGGTGACGAAGCTCGAAGGCGCGGCCAATCAGAAAGCGAACCGTACCATCTCGCTGATTTACGCGAACCAGAATCGCAATCTTGCGCAATCGCTCGAATTCGCGCAATCCGATTTCGAAGTCCGGCAGGACGTCTATACGTACGATGCCCTCGCCTGGGCTCTCTACAAGAATCAGCGCTTCGAAGAAGCCGCGCGCGCCGCCGCCCAAGCGTTAAAACTCGGATCGCCCGAGGCCCTCTTCTACTACCACGCCGGAATGATCGCGAACGCGCTCGGCCATAACGACGCCGCCCGAAAAGATCTGGACAAAGCGCTCGCCCTGAACGCGGGCTTCGATTTCCGCCAGGCATCCATCGCGCGCGATACTCTGAAAAAGATCCAAGTCGATTCAAAATGAAGTTCGCCACCCTGCTGCTATCGCTCTCCGCCGGAATCGTCGTCGCGCATCCGATGGGAAACTTCAGCGTCAGTCATTACGCGAAGATCGAAGTCCGCGAAAAGAATATCGAATTGATTTATGCTCTGGATCTGGCTGAAATCCCGACCTTCGATTTGCTCCGTTCCTGGAAACTCGAACGCTCAAGTCCGCGTGAGCAGTTGGAAACGAAAGCGCGCGAACAAGCCAAAGCATGGCTCAACGGATTACAATTCACTTCGGCCGGAAAAACGATCGTTCCCAAATTTCTGAGCTCGGAACTGGTAATCAGTGACGGCGCTGGTAATCTTCCCGTAACGCGAATTACCACGTACGCCTCTCTCAACGCTGCGGTGGGAACGCTTCAATACGAAGACCACAACTTCCCCGATCGCGCCGGATGGAAAGAAATCGTCATCGTTTCCGGCAAAGGAACCACATTGGAAAAGGCGAGCCAGCCCGCGACCGACGTCAGCAAAGGACTCACGAGTTATCCGCCCGACCCAACCGTCGCGCCTCCGCAAGACTTGCGCGCGGAACTCACCTGGCAATCCGACCGCAAGCCCGTTCAAAAACCGGTAATCGCCCGCATACCCCAGCCCACCATCGCTCCTGCCGCGGTAGCTCCAGCTGCAACCACCGCAGCGGCCGCGCCTCCAGGCACCGTGGTCCGCGGCGACCGGTTGTCCAGATTGCTGCATGAAAAAGAGCTGACTCCTTGGATGATGCTGGTCGGAATCGCGTTGGCATTCGTCCTCGGCGGCGCGCACGCGCTCACGCCCGGCCACGGCAAGACGATCGTCGCGGCTTATCTCGTCGGTTCGCGCGGCACTCTAAAACACGCGGCATTCCTCGGCGCGATGGTGACGTTCACTCACACCATCAGCGTCTTCATCCTCGGTATCGCGACGCTGTTCTTCTTCCGCTTCGTGATGCCCGAAACTATTACGCAATGGTTGGGAGTAATCTCGGGTCTGTCGATTGTCGGAATCGGCCTGTGGATGGCCTACACCCGCTGGCGCACCGCGTCGCACCATCATCACCACGAGCACGATCATCACCATCATCACGATCACGACCACGATCACGATCATCACGCGCATGATCATCATCATCACCATGATCACGACCATGCGCACGATCACCAGCATCACGACCACGATCATCATCACCACGGTCCCGGCGGCCACTCTCACGTTCCGGACGAACTCTCCTGGGGCGGATTAGTAGCCCTAGGCGCAAGCGGCGGCCTGGTCCCATGCGAATCGGCGCTCGTGCTGTTACTCGGCGCAGTCGCCCTCCAACGCGTCGGATTCGGACTCCTGCTTCTCGTCTCCTTTAGCGCAGGCCTGGCGATCGTCCTGATGGCGATCGGCGCAATCGTCCTCTACGCCCGCAATCTTCTCCCCGAACGTAAACACTCCCACAACGCCTTCTTCCGCTACGTCCCAGTAGCCTCAGCAGCGGTAGTGACAGTGATCGGCCTGATCATGACTGGCATCTCGCTAGGCTGGATCCGCCCAAGCTGGATGATAGGCTAATCCCCAATCCCTCATCCCGAATCCCGCGCGGCCCTTCCGCCGCGCTATATTATAAGTATGCACTCACATATAAACTTCGCCTACCCTTGGCCCTTCGTCTACGGACATCTCGTCGTCACCGCTATCGCCGGAGCCATCCTCGCCCTCGCGCTTTGGCGGAAATGGTCCCTGATCCTGATCGTCCCGGTCGCCGCCCTAACGCTCTGGGCCGCCTCCGCGTTCGTGATGGTCCGCTTCGGATTCGATCTCAATGGCCGCGCCACCATGCCCACCCAAAATTTCTTGAAATCCGGATCGGGCCGCGTGCTCGATATGGGCGCCGGTACCGGCCGCAGCTCCATCATGATTCTCGAAGCCCGCCCCAACACCACGCTCGTCGCACTCGACAGCTTCGGCGAATCCTACGTCGAGCATTTCGGCGGCGATGAATCCAAGCCCGCTCAAGTCCTCGACGAAGGCCGACAGCGTCTGATGGCCAATCTACAAGCAGCCGGCGTCGAAAACCGCGCCACCATCCAACCGGGTGACATGCGCAAGCTGCCCTTCCCCGACGCGAGCTTTGACGCCATCGTCAGCGCCTACGCCATCGATCATTTGAATGAAGAAGGAATCCGAAGCGCCCTTTCGGAAGCCTCGCGCGTTCTGAAACCCAAAGGCGAATTCTTGCTCATGCTCGTCTACAAAGACACTTGGTTGAAATACACCTTCGGCCCGGTTCTCATGCACGCCGGAATGCGACGTTCCTCGCGTTGGGTGGATTTCCTGCACGACGCCGGATTTCAAATCGCCGAACAAGGAACTCGTCCCGCTACACTTTACTTCGTCGCCCAAAAACCCTGAGCCTCACTCTGGGCCCCAGTGAGGTGCCAACATGGATATCGATGGGTCGAGTCAAAACCGTATCCGATGCCAAGCTGCTCGAGGTCGCCCGGCGTGCATTCGTAAAAGAAGGATTCTCCGCTTCTACAAAAGCGATTGCCCGCCGCGCCGGAGTCTCGGAAGGCGTTCTATTCCAGCGCTTCACCACCAAGCAGGATCTCTTCTTCGCGGCCATGATCCCGCCGCCTGCGGATCTGAACGAAATCTTCCATCATCCGGCCGCCAGCGGATTCGACCTGTTCGCACAAGTCACCCTTTCGATGCTCGAATACTTCCGCACCACCCTGCCAGTCTTCATTCCATTGATGTCTTACCCAGCGTTCCGCTTCGAAGAGTTCGCCCAGCGCCATCCGGATTCCCCCATGGTCACCCTACGTCGCCGCCTGGTCGATTTCATGAGCGCGCAGCAACAAGCCGGAGCCATCGGGCCCGTAAATCCCGGCGCAGCAGCGCTGGTCGCCTGGTCCATCGCCCACTGCATCGCCTTCTTCGAACAACTAGGCGCCCACGGCGGCCGCTTCGATGAATCCATAATCCGAGCCACTCTTGAGTGCGCGTGGAACGGTCTTTCCCCAGCCCCGAGCCCCAAATCCCGAGCCCCGAAGTTACGCCCCACTCAGCCGCTGCGACCCAAAAATCCTTCCGCGTGAAGTTCTGAGCGACTTCCCAATCTCCACCAGCGTGAAGTGATTGAGCGGAAACTCCAGAAACACATGCAGCATGCTCAGGATGTATAAAATTCCAAAGCCCAGACGATAGTCGTACCAATAAGCGACTCCGGTTCCGATCCAAATCCCGACAATCGCCACCGCACGCGTTCGCGAAATCTCGTGCCACTTGATCACCGAAGTCTTCGAGAACCAGTTCAGATAGTGATAAAGATAGGCGAACGCAATCAACCGCATCACACCCACGCCAGTCGCTTCGTACACATTCAGCGGACGTCCACTGAATCGCAGCAGTTCATAATTCAGATACTGGAAACTGGTGTAGAGCTGCTTCACCCGATCGCTCGGAACCGCGCATGGCGCACTCACCGCAACGGTCGCGATCGCGCAGCAGATAAAAACCCCGAGCGACAGAATTCCCACCGTACTCTTGCTCTTCAACGCGCCCAGCAGAATAAACGCACCGGTGAAGAAAAACACGTGAACAATGGTGACCAGAAGATTGGCTGCCACCGCGTAATCCCGAAAGCTGCTGAAGTAGAACAGCCCCAGCGAGAGCACGAGAAACAGTCCAATCGCATTTAACCAATCGCGCACAAAGATAGCCGCTGCCGCTCCCGCGAATACCAGATAAATCAGCGCCACTTGAAAGGGCACTGGAACGGTCCGCTGCATCGGATCGTTCGCGGCATAGGCAAAACCGATGGTCAGCACCGCGAATGCCACCAATCCCAGCCACCAGCGGCGCGCTAGATTCTGCTTGGCAAAATAGTTACGATCGTGCAGCCACGAGATTTCGGTCAGGTAATGAATCGGGCCGAGAATGGCCCACGCGCACAAGAATACCTGGAAAGGCGCGGCAATCGCGGCGCCGGCCGCGGCGATCATCAACCCGATATTGAGCCAGTTGACGTCGTCTTTATTGGCTTTCACCGCAGCCGCGGGCGCGCTCAGCGTTTGTTTCATCTCTGAGCGAGTTATACCACACCGTCAGTGAATCGCGATCACCTTTGCGGACTCACTCACAGTAGACCCGCTCGCTTGAGTGACTTCGAAACTTACGCGTACTTCGCCCGTCAATGATTGGTAGGCGACAAACCCATCTTGCAGATCGCGTGGGTCCAACGGAATTGCTTTCGTGCTCTCGCCCTCGCTGACTTTGAGCATCCCTTTCACCGGATTCAGCGCCGCCACCGCAACGTGATCCCAGCGGATTTCCACCTGTTGCTTTTGCGCGCTGACCTTCAGACCCAATTGAGACGGTGGCGCCGCCACCGGAGCCGGAGCAGACGCTCTGGAATCCAGCCCCATCAAAATCGTCAACGTAGCGATGCTGAACAGCGCCGTAGTGATCAGAAGCCGAACCCACGAAGAGGTATCGTGAATCAGCCCCGACCGGGTCTTAGCGGCTACTCGGGGAGCGTGGTGGATTTGCGTGGCAACCATCCACCCTCATGATCGAGCGCGCGCGCACTCTGGAGAATGCCCTAACGGTACTGGGACGTTCTAAGCCACCGCAGATTTGACAATCAGCAGAGGCGGAGGCGGCGGGGCTTCCATTTCCGTCGGGCAACCGTTCGCGCAGACCAGCCACACCACCCCATCCCGGTCCTCAGGCTCCATTGGGGCCAGACAAACCGGGCATTCTGCCTCGGTACTTTCAGGCAGGTTCCCCATCGGGGAAGCATATCACTATTCGAATTTTCTATTTGTCCCCGTTGTTCAACGCGGCCGACTGCAACCCGCCGGCAGCCGGAGCGGAATTGCCCCAGATCACCGAGAACCCGCTCAGCGCGGCGTCGCCCCACATCACGGAGTCACCCCACATGACCGAATCGCCCCACATCACGGAGTCGCCCCACATCACCGAGTCACCCCACATCACGGAGTCGCCCCACATGACTGAGTCTCCCCACATGACGGAGTCACCCCACATCACCGAGTCACCCCACATGACAGATGCAGCCGCGAGTGTGACGGTTTTGGTGTCCGGATGATAAACCGCGACCGGCGACAACGCCGGGAAATTCGCGAGATCGTTATTCGTCATCGCCGCCGCGACATCCAGGTAGCCGGCGCCCACCGCGAAAATATCTTCCTGCGAGCTGTACGTCGTCGAGCTCAGAACATCTGTCGCGCTGGTGTAACGCGGCAAGCCTTTGCTCGCCGTCTTCATCAATCGCGCCTTAATCTGATCCGGCGTCAGTTTCGGATTCTGCTGCAACATCAAAGCCACCGTACCGCTCACCACCGGAGCAGCCATGCTGGTTCCGCTCAGTTTGAAGTAATCGGACGATGTGCCCATCGGCGCGCCCGTCTGCAAGGACGCGTTGGTAACCAGCGTATTCGGATATTGCGTGGCCAACGTGCAGTTGCGCGAAGCAAGCAGCGAAACGATTCCGTTGCCCGGAGCAACCAGGTCCGGCTTCACGATATGATCGCCGGGCGTCGGACCCTTGGAGCTATAGCTCGCAATCTTGTCGTCGCCGCGCCACGTCGTGTAATTCGCATTCATCGCGCCCACCGTGATCACAAAGGGATCGTTCGCCGGCGAATTGATGGTCGCGTAACCATCGGTGCCGAGCGTGTTGTCGCGGCCCATATTTCCGGCCGCAACCACCACCGTGATGCCGGCCTTCCAGGCCGCTTCCGCCGCCTGGCACAACGGATCAAGCAGGAAGCTCTCGTAAACCGGATGGCCCATCGAAAGATTGATGACGCGAATGTTGTACTGTTCCTTCAGTGCGATCGCTTCATCGATGGCCGCGATCACTTCGGATTCGCGTCCGTTGCCCTGCGCATCGAGCACTCGCAGGTTGATGATGTTCGCGTTCGGCGCGAGGCCTTTCAGCGTGTGCGTAAAACCTGGGCCGCTCGATGCAGCTCCATTCGCTGCGACGATTCCCGCTACATGCGTACCATGGCCATAATCGTCCCCAGCGTCGAGACCCGGCACGAAGCTCTCGCTAAATACAACGCGCGAATGCGAACGATCGGCCGACCACAAATCCAGTTTGCTGGTGACTCCGCTGTCGATCACCGCAACTCCAATGCCCGTTCCATCGAAACCCGCCGGCCAGAATTGATTGGCATTCACCGTTTGCGTAGTAATGTCGAGCGTGCCCGTCGCCGTGCGATCAGGTGATATGTACGTTACCTGCGGATTCATCGCAAGACGCGAAATCATGGACAGCGGCACGGTCATATGCGCGGCCGGAAGCGAGCGATACTGCCGCTTCAACTGCGCGCCCATGTGTAACTGACCTAACGTCTGCGCGGTCGGATGAGCCTTGAATTGGACGATGATGTCGACGTTCCCCGAAGCCGTCGACTTCGGCATATCCGGTGCGATCCGTGCCGCGCCGAACGCCGCTAAACTCGTCATGCCCACCAGTAAAAACCCAAGTGTCCCCTGGAACGCCGCGCTCTTCATGACTCCCAAATGGGCAGCTAATGTTCCAAACAATTCGCCTTTAGAATGTTGGAGATCCGGCGCGATGTGACATCCTGTCCCCGACAGTTTGTCTGTCGCATAGACAGTTCGTCCCTATTACTCCTGTTACTTGCGTACTACGACTGCGGTAACAAATTTGAAAGGAACATCCGAAGGAACGATCCGGCGAAAGAGATGCTAAGATAGACGCGCGGTAGCGTAATCCGACGACGATGATCGGCGAGACTCTCCGGCATTATCGAATCGACGCGAAGTTGGGTGCAGGGGGGATGGGGGTTGTTTATCGCGCCCTGGACTCCCACCTCGACAGGCAAGTTGCGATCAAGATTCTGCCGGCTGCGGCGCTGGGAAATGCGGATCGAAGAGCGCGATTCGCGCAGGAAGCGAAATCCGCATCGGCGCTGAGTCACCGTAACATCATTACAATTTACGACGTCGACACCGGCCAGGTGGACGGGCAGCCGGTGGAATTCATCGCGATGGAATTCGTCGCGGGCAAGACGTTGGACAAGTTGATCGGCCGCAAAGGGCTGCGTCTGACCGAAGCGCTGCGCTACGCGATCCAGATCGCGGATGGACTGGCCGCCGCGCACGCTGCAGGGATCATCCATCGCGATCTGAAACCCGCTAACGTTATTGTCACCGAGCAGGGCGATGTCAAGATTTTGGATTTCGGCCTGGCAAAATTCAATGAGCCGGAACCCGATGCGCACGCAGTGACGGAGAGCGTGCACATCGACGCGCTGCTGCAAACCGAAGCGGGCACGATCATCGGCACGGTTGCTTACATGTCGCCCGAGCAGGCCGACGGACACAAGGTTGACGAACGCTCCGATATTTTTTCGTTCGGCGCGGTGCTTTATGAAATGCTCACCGGCCGGCGAGCTTTCACCGGAAACTCGAAACTGTCGACGCTCGCATCCGTTTTGCATCAGGAACCCGCCGCGCTGAGCCAAGCCGAAGACAACATCCCGGTAGAAGTGGAGCGTATTATCAAGCGCTGTCTGCGCAAGGATCCGCAGCGCCGCTGGCAGAGCATGGCGGATTTGAAAGTGGCGCTCGAGGATGTTCTGGAGGATCTGGATTCGAGCAAAGCGGAAATCCGGCCGCTCGCCCCGCGCAGCGCAACCCGGCATCGTGGTTTGCCGTTGATGTTTTGGATCGCACTGGTGGTGCTCGCGACAGCGGGCGGCGCCTATCTGGGTTCGCAGCTTTTCAAAGAGCAGCAGCCCACGTTCGAGCGATTGACCTATCGCCGCGGCGATGTTTCGGGCGCGCGATTTTCGCCCGACGGACAGACTGTTCTCTTCAGCGCGCAATGGGCCACGGAGCCCGGCGCCATTTTTTCCATGCGGCCGGGCAGCCGCGAATCCAGGCCCTTGGATATTCCCGAAGCTCGCATTCTCTCCATCAGTTCCACCGGAGAAATGGCGATTCTGTTGGGCAGCGCGGCCAGCCTCGCGCCTGGAACCCTGGCGCGCGTTCCGCTTTCGGGCGGCGCTCCGCGCGAGGTTTTGGAAAACGTCAACGATGCGGATTGGTCGCCCGATGGCGCCAATCTCGCGGTGTCGCACACGGTGGGGCGGCGCTATCGCATCGAATATCCGATTGGGAACGTGCTCGAAGAAACCAGCGGAATGCCTCCGATGCCAGTGCGTGTTTCGCAAAAGGGCGATCAACTTGCGTTCTTTGAATACGACAACGCGGTGGGCGATTTCGCGGTAACCGTGCTCGACACGCACGGCAAAAAGCGCGTATTGTCGCGCGGTTGGAAAGCGGGATCCGGATTGGCGTGGTCGCCCAAGGGCGACGAAATCTGGTTCGGTGGAACCAAAACCGGCGGTGAACCGACGCTGCGCGCCGTCAAGATGAATGGAAGCGAACGAACCGTGGTGGAAGCGCCGGCCTCGCTGGTGCTTAAGGACATCACGCGCGATGGACACGTTCTGGTGACGGCGGAAGATTCGCGGGTTGGAATTTCGGGCGTCGCGCCGGGCGCCAAACAGGAGCGCGATCTTTCCTGGATGGACGCTTCGCGCATTTACGACATGTCGGCCAAGGGCGACAAGATCCTCTTCGTCGAAATGTCGTATGGAACGGGGCGCAACACCGCAATCTATTTGCGTGGAACGGATGGCTCGCCGGCGGTGCATTTGGGCGATGGCATCCGGCCGCAACTTTCGCCCGACGGAAAATTTGTGGCGTGCATCCAGATCGATGGGCTGAAGACCACACTGTTTCTGCTGCCCACCGGCGCTGGTGTTTCGCCGCCGATTCCGTCCAACGGAATGCACTACGAACGTGTGGAATGGTTCCCAGACGGACAACGGCTGCTGATTGTCGGCAACGAACCGGGCAAGCCGCCGCGCACTTTCGTACAGAGCCGCAACGGCGGAAATCCCGCGCCGATTACGCCGGATGGATTGCGCGGAACGCGGGTCTCGCCGGACCAGAAGAGTGTCACGGTGGCCGATGGCGGAAAGTTGAAACTGTTTCCGATCGATGGCGGCTCGCCGAAGGAGATCGCGGATTTGGAGCCGGGCGAATCGGTGATCCGCTGGAGCGCGGACGGACGCTTTCTGTTCCTGCGGAAATCGCCGGATCCATCCTCGCTGACCATCAGCCGGTTGGATGTCGCGAGCGGCCGCAAGGAAGTTTGGAAAGAATTGAGGACGCCGGATCCAGTGGGCATCCAAATTCGCGAAGTGGTGATGACGGCGGATGGCGCTTCGTACGCGTACTCCTACCAGCGCGATATTTCCACGCTGTACTTGGCCGAAGGTTGGCGCTGACATCTTGATGGATCAGCGGTGTGCGATCACCAGCAGCGACTTCGCGCGCTGTATGACGCACTCGACGGCGCGTTGTAAATTCTCCGGATCGAGCGCGGCGAAACTTTCATCCAGAACGACGAGTTCCGAATTTTGTAAAAGCGCCCGAGCGATGTAGAGGCGGCTGCGTTCCCCGTG
>Ga0209060_10004428_pt1 | contig 10955 bp, 11 predicted proteins | sample Coa_R1_8_FD_187155 | JGI IMG/M metagenome (GOLD analysis project Ga0209060, IMG submission 187155) | Surface soil microbial communities from Centralia Pennsylvania, which are recovering from an underground coalmine fire - Coalmine... | ecosystem: Environmental > Terrestrial > Soil >...
ATAAACGCCATCCGCAGCTCAAACAGCACGTTTTGCAGGAGCGTTTTTTCGCGATCGGTAAGATTGCCCTTGGTCTTTTCCTGCAAGATCGCCAAAGAGTCAATCGTCTGCCGCGCGCCAATAATGTCCACGCGGGGCGGCTCGTTGTCCTGCCGGATGGCTCCCATCTGGATCAGCGCGCTCATGTAAAACGATTCAATCACGCGCTCAAAATTCATCTCCAGCGGAGCGCCCTGTGGTGCTTTGCCTGCGGCGGCAATCATGTCGTCAATTTTCTTGCCGGATTCCTTGTACGCCTCACTTTGCTGGTGCTGCTCTTCCGCCGTGGGTGGCGGCGACATCTCTTCTTCCTGCTCGGCTTCTGGCGATCCCGGCTGCACCTGCGTCTGCACGCTTTGACTCGGTTGTGCAGCTTGGGGCGGTACAATTGGCTTCGCTGGAGGAGGCGGCGCCTGCGCTACGGGTGCCTTTGCCGCTGGCTTTTCCTCTTCCGCTACTTGTGCTTCGGGCCGCGGTTCGCCTTCCGTCCCAAACCTGCGGCGATCTGTTACTACAAACTCTGCCTTTTTTTCAGCCATTCAGTCCTCATTCTTTTTCAGTCTTCAAAGTTATTTAAATTTCAAACGGCAAGTCCACTGCTGTCGCTTCAGCGCCGTCTAATGCAATCTTTTGTCCTGCTGCAATCGCTTCACGCCGCACATAGCCCAACCCAATATTTTTTGGACCTTGCGATGTGGGTACCTTGGCAACGCTTGTGATCTCCGCCAGTGCGCGTCCTTCGGATTCATATTTCCTCGGCGCTGGTACGCGGTCGCCCATGTCAAAGATAAAGCCCGTGAACTTGCGATGCACCTGTCCGCGTGACCGTATGCGCTCCACGATTTCCTGGCCAATGTAGCAGCCTTTGGTAAAGTTTAGCGCCTGCGGTTGTTCAGTCTCCTGGGGCAGGTCGCGATCGCGAATGTCCTGCCCGTAGTTCGGAATGCCCTGCAGAACTCGCCACCTTTCCAGCGCTTCTGCGCCCACGGGTTTCGCGCCGGCCTTCACCAGCAGGTTCCACAACTCCTGCGCTTTGTTTGGATCAAGCCAGAACTCAAACCAACCCGGCCTTTGTTCCGGACCACGCACCAGAGTCGCCGCTACATCGTCAGCCCCAATGTCGCGCACTTCCAGCGGCTGCATATCACTGGCTTTAATTCCTATATCCGACAAAACTGATTCTGCTTTTGGGCCGCAAATGCCAACTGAAACGGAATCCGCGCCTATCTCTACGAGTTCAACTTTATCCATGATGATGAAGCGCTTCATGGCGTTGATCAGAGTGTGTACCTGGCTGGCATCGGTCTCAAGGGCAAATGATTCGCCGCGATTGTAGATATACATGTCGCCCAGAATGCGGCCCTGCGCGTTCAGCACAAAGTTGTAATTGCCGCGATTCACTGGCAGATCGCGCACATTGTTGGTGACCATGTTATGCAGCCAGCGCACTCGGTCTTTGCCGCTTACATTGACCCTGCCGCGCCATGGCAGTGCAAATAAGCCGCAGCCGTTGCGCAGCGCTGCCAGCTCTGCCGTCGGATCGCCAAAGCTTAGCGCTGTCTCCACGCCGTTATACGTGCCAACGCGCGCTTCAGGAGTGTGCAGCCAGGGATGGAGAGCAATCTGTGCCATAGTCCAATATTTGATTATAGCCAAGCTGGCAGGATGCATGCCGTTTTGGGACAAAGAGAGCGACGTGAGGGCCATTCTGTTTCCATAAGCGTGCTGCTAGACTTGCTTCATGCCAGATTTGCCACCGGAAAACACAGACCCAAAAGAAGGGAACATCTGGCGGCAGATTGGCCGTTACAGCAGTCTGGGTTTCGTCTTGCCTGCCGGAATTATTGCCGGTCTGATCATCGGCCACATGCTGGATCGGTGGCTCAATACCACATGGATTACCCTGGCAGGTCTCTTTGTCGGCTGCATTGCGGGCTTTGCGCAACTCATTCGCGGCATCATCCAGTCCAGCAAGGAATCATGAACACGCCACCTGAAGACGCATCTCCCGATCAGGAAATCGACCCAGCTCCCGCCGATCAAACGCCGCCCGACCCGGCCATGGAAGAGCGTCTTTCCGGGGCCTACCGGAGGATCCTGCGGGTTGCGATTGTGTTCAGTGTAGCTGGAACTCTTGCCGCGGCGCTGCTATTTACCTGGCAGAGCGGCCTGGGCCTGGCCATCGGGTCACTGCTGGCCTATATCAATTTTGTCTGGCTGCATCGCGGCACGGAGCGGCTTGTGGAACGGATAATTGCGTCGAACAGAGCGCCCGCCGTCGGAGAAACGAAGCCTCGCAAGGTTCGTTTCGCTTTCCCCTTTCCTTTGCGTTACGCTCTCCTGATCGCGGTGGCCTATGTTATATTAAAAAGTTATCCAAGGCTGCTGATTGGCTTCATTGTGGGCCTCATTCTGCCGATTCTGGCTGCAATGGGTGAAGGCATTTATGAAGCTGTGGTGATCGGCAGAATTGACCAAGCCTCTCGCTAGCTTTCAAGTTCTTATTTTTAAAATTTTCAAGGTGATGTACCGGGAAAATGCCTGAACAACTCTGGTTTACTGAACTCTTAAATCGTTATTTTGGCGGGATTGCCGCTTCGCTGCTGCACATGGTCGGCTTGCAGCCTAAGTACGCTGACGCGCCTATTACCAATCCTGTGGCCATGGAAATTTTGGTCGTCCTGATTTTGCTTGTGTTTTTCATGGCTGTGCGCGCCAGCCTTTCCGTGGAAAAGCCCGGAGGCTTGCAGCACCTGGCCGAAGCAACCGAGGAATTCATTACCGATCAAGCCCATGGCGTGATGGGACACGGCTATGAACGCTACATTCCTTACGCCGTCACTATCGGCTATTTCATTCTGCTGGGAAATTTGCTGGGACTGGTTCCGGGATTTGAATCGCCCACGGCCAACCCCACCGTCCCGCTGGGATGCGCGGTTCTGACTTTTGTCTATTACCATTTCCATGGGCTGCGTGTTCAGCGCCATCATTACATCAAGCAGTTCATCGGTCCCGTTTGGGCGCTGGCGCCGCTCATGTTTGTGATTGAAGTAGTGAGTCACTTTGCCCGCATCCTGTCACTCACCGTCCGTCTTTACGCGAATATGTTTGCCGGTGATATGGTCACCTTGGCGTTCTTTTCTTTGGTTCCTGTGCTGGTTCCGGTTGTATTTCTGGGCCTGCACTTGTTCGTATCGCTCGTTCAAACCTTCATCTTCGTCATGCTCACGCTCGTATATCTGGGCATGGCCGTGAGTGAAGAACACTAGAGTTTTGTAACACGCCTCCAGCGTGAGGGCGTCTCGTCCCCCAGGACTTGCGTCAACCACCCACTGGCGGCAACTTGATAAGGAGAAAAAATGAGAAAACTTACATTTCTTTTGTTGATTGCTGCTGCGGTCCTTTTGGTCGCATCGCCGGTCTACGCACAAACACCGGGAGCGCCCGCTGGTAACTGGGCTGTTCCAATCGGCGTTGGTCTGGGCATGGGTCTTGCCGCTGGTCTGGCTGGACTTGGCCAGGGCAAAGTCGCCGGCTCAGTGGCTGAAGCGCTGGCCCGTAATCCCGGAGCTCGCGCCGGTATCCAACTCGCACTCTTCATTGGACTGGCCTTCATTGAATCGCTGGTTCTGTTCACCTTCGTGCTGCTCTTCCTGCGCACGCAGTAAGATCGCGGAAACGAAAAGGCCTTCGCTGCGGCGGAGGCCTTTTCTCTTTGGTCGAACGCCAGTGGTATCCTTGATCCACCCATGTCCAGCGCTCCAGCTCTTGCGTTTAACGATGTCAGCAAGCATTACCGCGGCTTTTTTCGCAGCCAGTGGGTCACGGCGCTGCACAACTTCTCTTTGCACGTGGAGCGCGGCGAGATCTTCGGCTTCCTCGGGCCCAACGGCGCAGGCAAAACCACGGCCATGCATCTAGCCATAGGACTCATGTTTCCCAGCAGCGGCCGGGGTGAAATGCTGGGACATGAATTCGGCCATGCGCCCACCCGTCGCCGTGTCGGCTTCCTGGCGGAAAACGTATCTCTGTATCATCGCTCCGCAGCCAAGCTGGTTCGGTTTTATGGCGCTCTGAACGGCATGCGCGATCCGCAGCTCCGCCAGCGCACCACGGAGATGCTGAAGGAACTTGAACTCACGGACGTCGCCGATCGCAACGCCGGCAAGTTTTCTCGCGGCATGCTCCAGCGCGTAGGCCTTGCGCAGGCGCTCGTTAATGATCCGGATTTACTTATCCTCGATGAACCAGCTTCCGCGCTCGATCCGTTAGGGCGCATGCGCGTGCGTGAAATCCTTTTGCGCGCGCGTGAAGCCGGTAAGACCGTCTTTCTAAGCTCGCACCTGCTTTCAGAAGTCGAGCAGATCTGCGACCGCCTGGCCATCGTGATCAAAGGCCGTGTCGCGCGCGTGGGCACGCTGGCCGAACTGCTGGAATCGCAAGACCGGTTTGTGATTACCGCCAAGGGAATTGACGCGCTCATGTTTGAAGGCTCACAGCAGAACGGTTTCATCAAGATCACGGTTCCTGCGTTGACGCAGCGCAGGACCATTGAGAAAATCTGGTTGGCCGGCGGTGAAGTGATTGCCGTGAACCCCATCCGACGTACTCTGGAAGACCTGTTCGTGGAGTTGGCAAACCAGAATGGCGGCGGCCACAGCGGCGAGGCCACCAATGAGGAGCCAAAATGAAAACATGGATCAAAATGCTGGCTCTGCTTTGCCTGTGTTCTAGCTGCGTTTCTGCTCAAAACGCGCAGCCCAAGTGGCGAGTTGATCTCACGCAGCGGTACGGCTTTCAGGCGTTTGATCGCACCATCAACTTCCGCTGGACGCTGCACCAGGACGTCCTTTTCATTTCGCCCGAAAGACTGCTTGTATATCAAGTGAACCATTCGCGCGGGGCAACGAAGCTGGCCCCACGTGATGCCAGCGGCGGCTCCGGCAACTTCATCCTGGAAATCAAGATAATCAATGCCGCGGACGGCACAGAGATCAAGTCTCTGCAGCTTCCCACCAACGCGGAATTCTCCAAGGTGTTGGCCACGCACGATGGCAAGTTCATCGTCCGCACCGGCGACGTCCTCTATCTCTATTCCGCAGATTTCACCCGGCTGGCTTCACATGCGATGCCCCTAAAACGTCAGGCACAGGAAGAGGGTTGGCAGATCGGCGTTTCACCTTCAGGCGACGAAGTTCAGCTGGTGCACCAGCAGATACTCAAGCGTAGCGCGATCTCGCCCACTTCAAAAGTAGAAAAAGCGCAGGCAGATATTGAAATCCTGAGTGCGGATAATCTGGAAACCCTCAAGAGCTTCGCCTTGCCATGGTTTCTGGCCGACAACTGGCATGCGGCGGACCATGCGCTGCTTAGCTCCAGTCCCACAACATGGGCCCCGGCCGCCAGTTTCGGACTGCTGACATTTGACGGCCAGTGGACTCCGCTGATGCCAGACTGGACCGCCGCCGAGCATCCTTGTTCATATCAGGCCATTGCCCTGGAACATAAGCTATTTGTCGCATATGGTTGCGGTAATTTTTCCGTGTTTCCGCGGACGGGTGAAAAATTATTTTTCCTCAAGACCGGTACAAAGGAGTTCGTCAATTCTGTTCGCGGCGGCGGCGACTATATGGCAGTGCAGTGGGAACGCCACGTTGTCCGGCAAGATACGGCCGCAAATATTCCCATCGCTGTGGCACAGCCCTTGCGCGTTGATCTCTACCAGATATACAGCAGCCAGCCGCTATTATCTGTTGCGCTGCATCACAGCTACATCTACTACGCGGTGTCGCAAAGTGGCTTGCTCGCGGTGGTGGATGGCACATCGCTCGACGTGTATTCGCCAACTCACTAGCCCATGCGAGCCATCGTTCTCATCGGCATCAACTTTGTTCGCACACAGTGGATCGCGCTGGCCGTCATGTGCGCGTACGTGCTGGGAATCGGCGGCATCTATCGCATCCACACGCAGCGCGACGAAATACTTTTCTTTCTGCGCTGGCACGCTGGTTACGCCATCTTTTTTGCCACGATGATCGCCATCCCCGCGCTGCAGACGGAGCGCAAAACGCGCCGTATTCTCGCTGTGCTTTCCAAAGGCATTCATCGCTGGCAATATCTTGGCGGTTTGTTGTGCGGCTGCGCGATGATTGCTGCTTTGTTCTGTTTGCTGATCGGCGTAACCGCAGCATGGCTTGGCCAGCAGGGCAGAATTCCCGTGGATGGATTAGCCGCGATTATGACGCTGCTTTTCTGTTGCTGCGTCCTTGCCGTTTCCCTTGGCCTGTTCTTTGCGACCTTTTTTCATCCGCTGCTGGCCACCGCAGCCACTTCAGCCGTCCTGGCATTGCCATTGATCCTGCTTGAATTCGGATTAGCCGTGCCCTGGGCACTTTTTCCGGCCGGCGCGCTATTTCGCACGCTGTGGACAAGCTTCCAGTTTCGACCACTCGGAAATTCGTTGAACACGCTGATCGTGAGCGCAATCGCTCAGGCGCTACTTTTTTGGATTGCCGCTGCGGCGGTCTTCGCCCGCCGCGACGTGACTATTTCTCCGGAGTAGTTGCTACAGGTCCGGGAAAGGTTGAACTTCCAGGTGTGGAGCTTCCGGCTGCTGCCGCTGCAGGGAGCAGGTCACGCGCGCCAGCTTCTGAATAGTTAAGAACGCGTCCAGGCATTACGCCAAGATAAATCGTAGCGATTGCGGCCAGCACCAGCGCCAGCTTCATTGCGCCGGACGCAGGCGCGGGAGCTTCGGTGATGACGGGTTCGCGCATATACATCACCACAATCAGCCGCAGGTAATAGTAGGAAGCAACAGCGCTGTTCACCAAACCGATGATTGTGAGCCACACCAGCGCAGTGGAATGAGCATCGGCTGAAAGCGCGGCGTTGAACACGTAATACTTGGCCAGAAAGCCGGCGGTCGCTGGTATGCCGATCAGCGACAACATGAAGATCGTGAGCGTGAAAGCCAGCAGCGGCGACCGGCGGCCGAGCCCGGAGTAATCGTCGACAGAAACATAGCGCTCGCCACCCGCGCCAAAATGGCTGACCACGGCAAACGCGCCTACGTTCATGGCCGCGTAAGACGCGGTATAAAAAATTGCGGCAGACCTGCCGATTTCGTTACTCGCCGCAAAGGCCACCAGCAGGTAGCCGGCATGCGCAATGGATGAATAAGCCAGCATGCGCTTCACGTTGTTCTGCATCAGCGCGCCAAAATTGCCCAGCGTCATGGAGAGCGCGGCGCAGATCCAAATCAACGGCAGCCAGTCCGCCGATGTCGTGGCAAACAGCACGCGCAGCAGCACCGCAAACGCAGCGGCCTTGGGGCCGGTGGACATTAGCGCAACAATGGGAGCGGGTGCGCCTTCATAAACATCGGGTGTCCAGATGTGGAACGGAGCAGCAGCAACTTTAAAGCCAAGCCCAACAATCATCAGCGCCGTGGCGGCGATGGCCAACAGCCCAGGATTGCTGCCTAAAGCAGGGCCGATCTTCAAAATGCTGGTTGAACCTGTCGCGCCAAACATTAATGCCACGCCATAAAGGAAAAAAGCGGTGGCAAATGATCCCAGCAGGAAATACTTAATGGCCGATTCAGCGCTGCCGGCATTGCGGCGGCGGTATCCGGCAAGAATGTAAGTGGAGATCGAGGAAATTTCCAGCGCGATAAAAATCAGCACCAGCTCGACGGCCGATGACATCAAGACCATGCCTACGGTGCCGAACAGGATCAGGGCATAGTATTCGCCGCTGCGGATGTTCTGCGCGTCAAGGTATTCCAGCGAGGCGAGGATGCAGACTGCCGAAATCGCGGGAATCAGCAGGTGAAAGAAGATGGCGAAGCTATCCACACGCACCATGCCAAACCATCCGGGTGCGGCAAAGCTGGCGTCGCGGGCGCTCCATGCAATCTGGCAAAAGGTCGCTGCAATGGCAGCGATGGTACCGGCCAGTGCAACCAGCCCCAGACCCTTGCGGCTGGCCCCAGGTTTCAGCAGCGGATCAGCCATCATGACGATAATGCCAAAGGCAGTGAGCACCAGCTCAGGCAGGATGCGAATGTAGTCGATTGTCTGGATCGGGTTCATCTATTTCTGCCCACCCGTGGCGGAAGCGTTTTGAACCGCGCCAGCTGGTGACGCTGGAGCAGCTGTCTTTTGGTCTGGTTTGTCTTGACTGTGATCTCTTTGCGCCTGTGCTTTTACCCCGGCAGCTTGCGGCAAAGTGCTGACGACTGCAGGTTGAATCGACTTCATCCAGTAAGGCGACGCCACGCCCATAATCACCGCCATCACGACCAGCGGAACCAGAGAAATACGTTCGCGGCCATCGATATCGGGCAATGTCTTGTTTTCGTCATGGTGAATCTGGCCGTAGAAGACTTTCTGGTACATCCACAGCAGGTAGCATGCGCCCCAGATCACGCCGCTGGAGCCGAGAATGGCAAAGAGCATGCCATGAGGAACCGCGCTTTGGAACGCGCCGCTCAGCACCAGAAACTCACCCACGAAACCGTTCAGCAACGGCAGACCGACAGAAGACAGAACTGCCAGCAGGAAGAACGTCGCATAGACCGGCATGGGAGTGGCGAGTCCGCCAAACTCTTTGAACTCGTATGTGTGCTTGCGTTCATAGAGCATTCCCGCCAGCATGAACAATGCGCCTGTTGAGATGCCGTGGTTCAGCATCTGATAAACCGCGCCGTCAGTGCCAATGGTCGTAAGGCTGAAAATGCCCAGCACCACAAAACCAAGATGGCTGACGGAAGAGTAGGCGATCAGCTTTTTCAGGTTCGGCTGCACCAGCGCGACCAGAGCACCGTAGATGATTCCGATTACCGCGAGCGTGTTGATCCAGCTCGAATTGTAGGCGGCCTGGTCTGGGAACATGCCAACGCAGAAACGCAACAGGCCATAGGTTCCCATCTTGAGCAGCACGCCGGCCAGCAGCACGGAGCCGGCTGTTGGAGCTTCAACGTGTGCGTCGGGCAGCCACGTATGGAGAGGGAAGAGTGGAACCTTTACGGCGAAGGCGATAAAGAATCCAAGGAAGAGCCATTGCAGCGCAGTCGAAGAGAAACCGCCATGGGCGATGACGTCACGGAATGCGGCGTACTCAAAGTTATGCTGCGGATTGTGCGTGTACAGCCAGATGATCGCGGCCAGCATAAAGACTGAAGCGACCATCGTATAGAGGAAGAACTTTACCGCCGCGTAAACCCGGCGCTCATGCCCGTACATGCCGATCAGCAGGGCCATGGGAATCAGCGTGGCTTCCCAGAACACATAGAACAGGAACATGTCCAGCGCGAGGAAGACGCCGATCATTGCCATTTCCAGCAGCAGCAGCAGGACAAAGAATTCCTTCACTCGGTCATGAATTGATTTCCATGAAACCAGCACACTTACGGGAACCAGCAATGTGGTGAGCAGCACCAGCCACATGGAGATGCCGTCAGCACCCATGTGGTAATGGATAGTCTGGCCGATCCAGTGTCGATTTGTTTCAAACTGGAATCCGGAAGCGCCGTAGTCGTAATACATCGGCAGAAAAAGAGACAAGCCGAAGGTGATGATGGAGATGATGAGAGCAGCCCAGCGCAGAGCGCGATCATTGCGCGGCATCAGCATTAGCGCCACCGCGCCAATGGCGGGCAGGAAAGTGACCAGCGTGAGGATGGAACTGTTCATCGCGTTACCCCCAGCCAGATCATGTAAGCCACAATGGCCGCGCCGCCCAGAGCGACCCACGCCGCATAAGAGCGTATGTTGCCGGACTGCATCTGCCTCAACTCATTGCCCACGCCCTGCGACGCCGTGCCTGCACCATTCACCAGTCTGTCAATCACGCCCTGATCAACTCCGCGCCACAGCACGACAGTGGAGAGCGCCAGCAGCGGCTTGACGAAGATTGCGCCGTAGCCCTCGTCAACGTAGTACTTGTGCAGCACCATCATGTAAATGCCATGCATCTTTGAGGTGATTCGATCGGGAAGTTCGGGACTCTTGTAATAGAAGAGATAGGCAAAGAGCAGTCCGATCAAAGCAGCGGCTATAGACGTCCCGGCGAGGAGCCATTCTTCGCGAGTATTTTCCGGTGTCGCTTCACCCGCATGAGACGTGGTGGCATCTTTGTCAGAGACTGCCTCGCCTGCGACGGCCGGTGCCGATTGCATTACGGGCGCGAGGAAATGCTCAACCTCATTATGCCCGCCCATGAACTGCGGCACGCCTACCCAGCCTCCGACAAATGACAGCACGGCCAGAATGACGAGCGGCCCAAGCATGACCCATGGAGATTCGTGTACGCCTCCATGGCCGTGGGACTTGTCATCAGCGTGGCCGTGCGAGTGTGAAGCCGCGCCATGTGCTGCCTGTGCGGGAGCGTGTGCTGTATGGGCCTCTTCGCCAAGATCGACTGAACCCAGCTTAAGCTCGCCAAAGAAGGTCATGAACCATAGGCGGAACATATAAAAGGATGTAAGTCCGGCTGTGAGGACGCCAATGCCCCAGATCACCGGGCCGCCGTAAGGACTGTGAAAAACCGCGCCCAGAATTTCGTCCTTGCTGAAGAAGCCGGCAAACGGCGGAATTCCCGCAATTGCGATGGTTGCGATGGTGACCACCCAGAACGTAACGGGGATCAGTTTGCGTAGTCCGCCCATGCGGCGCATGTCCTGCTCACCGCCCACGGCGTGGATCACCGAGCCCGCGCCCAGAAAGAGCAGAGCCTTGAAGAACGCATGTGTCATCAGGTGGAAGATTCCGGCGGAGTAAGCTGCTACGCCGCAGGCCAGAAACATATAGCCCAACTGAGAGACGGTGGAGTACGCCAGAACACGCTTGATGTCAGTCTGGGCCAGGCCCATCGTGGCGGCAAAGATCGCGGTGATGCAACCGATGATGGCG
>Ga0209060_10004441_pt1 | contig 10937 bp, 13 predicted proteins | sample Coa_R1_8_FD_187155 | JGI IMG/M metagenome (GOLD analysis project Ga0209060, IMG submission 187155) | Surface soil microbial communities from Centralia Pennsylvania, which are recovering from an underground coalmine fire - Coalmine... | ecosystem: Environmental > Terrestrial > Soil >...
ACGATTACCGGCGGGTCGGGCGGTCCGCAACTGCGGTTGGAAACCGGACGCGGAGCGGTGACGGTGCGCAAGGCGAATGCGGATGAGACGACGTTCCCGAATATTCCGGAAGCGCCGAAGCCGCCTCCGAAGCCGATTAAGCAATAAGCCGGTTCCCGGCGTACTGCGTTGTTCGGTTGATCGGTTCTTCAGTTCCTCGGTTCGGCCTTGGTGCGATCACTAAGAACCGGTGCTCAAAGGAATAACGCGAGCCGTTTCTGCACGTCGGCACGAAAATTGTCGATGAACTGCAGTACATACGCTTCGATTGAAAGATTGGAATCTTCCACCAGCGGCGTTAAATCCATGGCATAACTCAGCGCCGTTTCTTTGTCCGTGCCGTGCGATGCGAAGTAGGTGGCGTTAGCCAAACGCCGGCCGGCGGTGGCGAGATCATAACGCTTGCCGCCGCTGATTTGCGAATCGAAAACTCCCACCAGCGACGCCGCGATGTTTGGCCTGGCCGAGCTCGGCAGCACCTGCTTTTCGTCGTCGCCCATCCAATCCAGATTGCGCCAGACTTCACAACCGTAGACTTTTTTCGGATGCACGGTGTCCCGCGCGACGCGCAGCGCCGCGATGCAGCGCAACAAAACTCCGATATGCGTATCGTGCTTGTCGGCCGGATTGTGTAGGTAGACAAACTCCGGCTGCGCTGTTCGCAAAATTTTAACCAGATCGTCGACTAGATTCGTTTCCCGCGCATTCTTTACCTGGGCGCTGGAATAGCCGAGTTGGATCTGGCACGCGTAATCCCCCACATACGCGGCTTTACGCTGCTCGATTAGCCGAACCTTCTGCATCTCCTCATCGGTGTAAGCGCCATAAATACCGCTTCTCGGACTGCCCGCGCCGCTGGTGGCCACCACGCCGCTGAACCATTTGCCGGAGCTACCGAAACATTCGGCGATGCCGTGGTAAGCCATGATCTCGATGTCGTCCTGATGCGCGGCAATGCACAGGTGCGTGGTGCGCGCGAGAGCCGCATCCGGCGCGGCACCATCGGGGACGAAGAAGTCCGTATTGGAATTATGAAATTGCATGTGTGTGGTCTCGTTAAATGGCGGGCAGGCTGGCCGCAGCCACCGCTTGTCCGTGCCGCTTTTCTTTCTCGTCCGGAATGTGGAACCGGATGTTGCTGTCGAGTTCGGGGAATTCCTCTTTTAAGACTTTCTTTGCAGTGGCGAGAATCAAATCGCCGCCCGCTCCGCTCATCACGCGGCCCAACACCAGCAGATTCCGGATCTCGTAAAAATCGGCGTAGTGCGCAATGTTGTAGCCGAGATACACGCCGATGGTTTCGTAAATCTTGCGCGCTCTCTCGTCGCCCGCCGCCATCAGGCGCTGTACTTCGAGCAGCTTGTGCGGAAGCACCATATCGCGCGCAAGCTGAATGCCGGCCGGCTGCAACAATCGGGCGACGGCTTGTTGAGAAAAGTATTGCGCACCCACGCCCGGATCGCCCGACCATTCATCCACGGGGGCGTTCTCGCGATAGTCCACCGGAACGAACGCCAGTTCGTTCAACCAGGTTGTGATGTTGCCTTGCGGTGTCACGTAACCCGCGGCCAGGCTGCTGCCCATCGCGATTCCAAGCACCGCGTTGTCATTCAACGCCATGGATCCGGCAAGCGCCGTGACTTCCCCATCGTTCACCACTTGGAACGGGACTCCGCCCCACGCGGCTTTCAATTCGAAAAACATTCGGCGGACGCGTGTGTCGAACAGATGCTGCGGCACTGCGCGAAACAACGACGCCACGCGGATTTCGTTGTTCACATAAACGCCCGCCGAACTTCCGCCGATCGCATCCACGCGCGGAAGCTTGGCGGCCGCGCGCTTCAAGGAATCGTTGATTCCATCAAAGTGGTACTGCGGATCGCTTTGCACACTTGGATCCCACGCCACTTCTTCGCTGAAGACCACCTCGCCATCGACGACGGCGGCGCATTTGCGGTCGCTGGCACCGAGGTCGAAGCCGATCCGGCAACCTTCCAGATGGCGGCCGAGCGGTGTCGCGGATTCTTTCTCTTCCGGAACATCTTCGATTTTCGCGGTTTCCACGGTGAGCGGACGCCCGTGCACGCTTTGCCCGATGAATTTCCAGTCGAACGCGCGTTCTCCTTCCGGAGAATACACGCGGCGCAGGTAATCGGCGATTGCGGGGTTGCCCGCCACGGTGACACGGTAGGCGCCCTTCTGCCACAGCAGAAACTTAAGCAGCCTTTCGACGTAACGCTGGTTGAGCGGGATGTTGTCGCCCACATGCGGAAGAATACGGGTTGGGTAGACCGAGACTGCGTCCTCGCCGCGTTCCAGTGCAAGCGCAAGATTCTCGCCGCCAGCTTGCGCCTGGGCGCGATAAGCTCGGTTCCACAAAACGGCCGGGACAAACTCCGGATCGAGTACAGGGAGAAATTTCGGCGCTGGAATCAACACACCATGGTATCAACGCCCGGCCAAAATCAATTGGATGTCTGCGACATTGGTTCCGGTGGGTCCGGTTTTGATTAAGCCGCCCAGCGGGTCGAAGAAGTGATAGGAGTCGTTGTTCGCGAGCATTGCAGCAGCGTCCAGTCCCTTACTTTGCGCGCGCGCAATGGTCGTTCCGTCGGCTATCGCCCCTGCGGCATCTGTCGGACCATCGGCACCGTCTGTCCCGCCGCTCAGCAGGACAACATCGTTAAGGCCCGAGATATCAATCGCGGCCGCCAGCACCAATTCCTGGTTGCGTCCACCTGTTCCGTCTCCGCGAAGGGTCACGGTCGTCTCGCCACCCGCAATGATGCACGCCGGTGGCTTCAGCGGACGTTCTGCCGTGCGAATCTCTTTCGCGATTGCGGCGAAAACGCGCGCCACCTCTCGCGCTTCGCCTTGAATACCGGACGCAAGCACTAGCGTTTTGTATCCGAGCGACTTCGCTTCTTGTGCTGCTGCATCCACTGCCAGCCGGTTGCTGCCCACGATCAGATTCTGCACCTTGGCGAAAGTGCGATCGCCCGGCTTCGGCGTTTCGCTCGCGCTGGAACTCAGGCGGTCGCGGATTCCCGCTGGAGCTTTATCCCAAATGCGGTATTTTTCGAAGACTGCTCGCGCCTCGTCGACCGTGGTGCGGTCGGGAACCGTGGGCCCGGAGCCGATTACGTCGAGATCGTCGCCAATCACGTCTGAAAGGAGCAGCGTCAGAACCGTTGCCGGATAGGCGAGGCGCGCCAATCCGCCGCCCTTCAATAGCGAAATATGTTTACGGATGCAATTGATTTCATGAATGGTGGCGCCGCAATTGAGCAGAAGCTTGGTCGCGATCTGTTTCTCTTCGAGCGTGACGGGCGGGGCCGCGAGGGGCATCAACGCGGATGCGCCGCCCGAGATCAGGCAAAGGACCAGATCATCGGCGCCGGCTTGCTTAGCGATTTCGGCGATCCGCGCAGCGCCTCGCTCGCCATTCGCATTCGGCACTGGATGCCCGCTCTCGTTCAGCTCCACTCGGCGCAAGTGAGCCGACGTTCCGTACGGGACATTCACGCACCCTTCGGCGATCCGCTTTCCGAGCAGGCGCTCAATTGCGATCGCCATCTGGGCACTGGCTTTTCCGGCTCCGATCACATGGATTTTTCGGAAAGCATTCAGGCGATAGCGATGCCGTCCTGCGATTAAGGAGTCGCCGTCCAGGTGCACATGGCGGCGCACCGCTTCGGCCGGAGCGGCTGCTTTCAGCGCGGCTTTGAAAATGCGGATCGCATCTGCGCGCAACGAGGACGGCATCATGCGTGGCGCACGTTCGCAACGTGGCGTGTTCGCACCGTCGAAAACACATTTAGGGCCGACCCTCTGGGACTCGCCAAGTCGAAAGGCCGTCGAGGGCGTCGGCCGCGGACCTGGGGGTCCGCCCCACAAAACGCATTTTCATCCTTTTGGATGGATCGCCGATCCATGGGAAACACTGTCGCGAACACAGAATAAGGAAGAAGCAGCTTCGAGGCGTTCACATGAGTGTGAACGCGGCACGCAGGAGTGCGTGCGCCACGGTTAGCGGCCAGATTGGACGATCCGCGATATGGCACTAGAATACGGGGAGCTTTAGAATCGCGGCAACTGCCGCCGCCGGATCGTCGCTTGCGATCTCGATGCGATACTCCGCGTTGCCATACGCATTTCGGCGATCCTCATAAAGCTTTTTGAATTTTTCCGGATCGCGCGCCAGCGGTCTGTGCGCCGAGCCTTGAATGCGCGCCGATACCCGCTCGAAAGGGCAATCGAGCCAAATGGTGATTCCGTTCTCGGTTAAGAATTGCTGGATGTCCGGCGGTACGAACGTGCCGCCGCCGAGCGCGACCACCATGGGCTTTCCGCGTTCGATTTGGCTCACTCTTTTGCGGATGGCCGATTGCTCCGTCTTGCGGAACTCGGCTTCGCCTAAGGTGTCGAAAATATCTACAATCGCCGAGCCATGTGCCGCCACGATGTCCTCGTCCAGATCGGCGAAATCCCAACCCAGCTCATCGGCCACCAACCGTCCGATGGTGGTTTTGCCGCAGGCCATGAAACCCACCAGATACAGGCCGGGCGTGCGCTTAAGCTTTAGAATCATGTGGCGTGTTCCGAACTCCCATGGACGCGGAGTAAGAAGCCATAATAGTACACATGCAGCAAGAGCTGTTGCCGCTATTTCCGCTTCCCGTGGTGCTGTTTCCCCGCACGGCTCTTCCGCTGCATATCTTCGAAGAACGCTACAAACAAATGATTGAAGATGCGTTGCGCGGCAAAACGGAGTTTGGCGTGGTCCTGGCCGGCGAAAAAGGCATCGTGAATATGGGCTGCACCGCCACCGTGGAAAAGGTCCTCAAAAAGTATCCGGATGGGCGCATGGATCTGGAAACGATGGGCCGGCGGCGCTTTGAGATCATGATGCTGAACGACGAAAAGCCCTACTTGCGAGGCACGGTGGAGTTTTTCGACGACGAAGAGTCGGAACCCGTCGCAGCGGAAGTCCGCAAGCGGGTGATGGACGCGTATCAGGAAGTTCGCGGGCTGGATTCCTCCAGCCGGATGGACGAACCTGTGCTCACCGATCCTCAGCTCAGTTTTCAACTGGCGCAAGTGGTTCCGGATCTCGATTTCCGGCAGGTGATGCTGGCGATGCGTTCGGAAGCCGACCGGATGCGAAGGCTGGCCGAGTTCTTTCCCAGTTATTCCATGAAGCGCCGCCAGATGCATCATGCGCGCGTTGTCGCCCCCACCAACGGGCATTCCAAGTGGCCCAGCGGCGTGTGAAGATCGACGCGCGGCAGCACCTGATCATCGACGCGGACGACACGCTCTGGGAGAACAATATCTATTTCGAGCGCGCCTTCGATGAGTTCTACGACTTTCTCTCTCACTCCAGCATGTCGCCGGTGGAAGTGCGCGCGGTGCTGGACGAAATTGAAATCGTCAATACCAAAATCCACGGATATGGCGCGGAAAACTTCGTGCGCAATCTGGGGGAATGTTACCGCAGGTTATGCGAGCGCGAAATCCATGCGGACGACCTTCCCCGCATCATCGGCTTCGCCAAGCGCATCGTCCACCATCCGATGGAATTGATCGACGGAGTGGAAGACACATTGGTTTATCTTTCTTCCCGGCACGATCTCACGCTGTTCACGAAAGGCAATCCGGAAGAACAGAAGCTGAAGCTCGACCGCTCGGGGCTTGCGGTGTATTTCGGGCACACCGCCATCGTGAAGGAGAAGAACACGGCAGCCTATGCCTCGCTGATCGAGGAGCGGGACTTGCAAGCTGCCGATACCTGGATGGTCGGCAACTCACCCAAGTCGGACATCAATCCGGCGCTCGAAGTGGGGATTAATGCGGTTTTCGTGCCGCATCCTCACACCTGGAGTTTGGAGCACGAAGAGGTGCGCGAGACCGGGCGGGGGAAATTGCTGCAACTGTCGCGGTTCGCTGAACTCCGGGATCATTTTTGAGGTAATCGTGGCGCACGCGCTTTGCGTGCTGTGTCCGAACTTCTGGGAACCCGTTTTTCTAAAAGGCGTTCACAAAAGTGTGAACGCGGCACGCTGAAGCGTGCGCTACCGGCAACAGCTTTGGGTCGAGATCAGCGCCACCGGGGAGATTCCGTGAGTCGAGGTGAAGTAGCTGGAGCCCGAAAGGTTCCGGTATACCGCTCCGGCAACACCCGAGGCTACGGGACCATTCACCTTGCCGCCGCCAGTAAGCAGGACAACCACAACGAGCTTGTTTCCGCCGACTTCGTTGTAGGATCCGAACCAACCGAGGTGCGTGGGCGACCGGCCATCGGTGCAGGTGCCGGTTTTGCCGAAAATCGGCTCATCCGGATTGTAGTTTGCGCGCCGCGCGGTGCCGTACTCCACCGCTCCCATCATTCCCGGCTTAATCACCGGCAGCCACTGCTGCACGTCGATTTGGCGTTTCACCTTCGGAACAAACTGATCGGGCGCATCCAAAGCTTTCGGATGCTGCAGATAGTAGAGGGTGCCGCCGTTCGCGACCGTCATCATCAGGCCAGCGAGTTCGAGCGGTGTCATGTAAATGCCTTCGCCGAAACTAGTCATCATGCCGAGCCCGTCGCTCGGCGGAGCGCTAGCCAAAGTCCCGGCTTGCTCACCTTCCAAATCCAGACCCGCCTTCTCTCCCAATCCGAAAAGCTGCGCGTAATGGATGATGCGGTCATATCCGAGCTTGAATCCGACTGCGGAAAAGAATGCGTTGTTGGAATGCGCCAGTGCCTCTGTGAGATCCATGGGACGCCGCCGGCCAACTCGCAGCAAGGTGTTCTGCTCGATCAGCCCCTCGTTCAGCCCGGCGAGGGCCGCGACAACCTTGATGGTGGAGCAGGGCTGGAATCCGCTTTGGAAAGCCAGCTTCTGATTTACGATGGTCAGCAGCCGGCCGTTCGTCGGATCCACTACCACGACTGTTCCGTTGTAGGGACCGAGCGCCTGCACCGCTGCCCGGCGTACCACGAGATCTTCTCCGTCCACCGAATCACCGACCGTGGAATCCGCGAACGTCGGCGAGGTCCAGGGATTGTTGATGAAGCGCTTTTTGGGCAGCCTGGAAAGATGGCTTACAGGATGATGCGCTACAACCGTCCTGGTTTGCGCCGTCTTGGCTGCGGTTGTTTTCGCGCTCGCTGCCGTGCCCGTTGTACTGTGCGCGCGGCGTTTTTTCTTATGCGGAGTGGTGGTCGTCGTCGCGAAAAGCGATCCGCTGGCGAGGGCGACTACGGTCAAAAGGCAAATGACACGGGGCTGACGATGATGCATAGATGCCTAAGGTTCCAATGCTTCACTTGAAAATTTAACGGCAACCTGTTCCCACATTATGGGTTATCGGCAGGTTTTCGTCAAGCTTCAGTGAAGTTTCCCAGGTTGTGTGGTTACACCTATGATTGTAATGCATGGAATCTGCGTTCAACCAGTGCTTGCGGAGGGTCTAACCGTTTAATCCCCAGGCATCGTCCAGCTTCGTCAGACGCGTGCGGCATTGTTCGCAGATGAGTAAGTGTTCTTCCACCTGGGCGAGCCGATCTTCCTGCAGCGTGCCCTTACTGTAAAGCTCCAGCCAATCGCCGGGAACATGTTCGTTCATCGATCGCGCCTGCCAACGCGAGTTGGGTTTTCAAGAAGTTAGGCAATCCCGGAACCCAGCCACAGTATATCTTGCTAGAATGCTGGCTGTACAGAAAATGATTCGCTTTCTGAAGAGAGCCGGTGGTCAACAAAAGGCGCTGCCTATATCCAGTCTGGGGCATCTCGAAATCGCCGTGATGGAAATTCTCTGGCTCCAGGGCGAATGCAATGTGCACCGGGTGGCTGAGGCCCTGCAGCGTCCGCTGGCCTACACCACCGTGATGACGACGCTGGATCGGCTTTTTAAAAAAGGCTTCCTGGATCGTCGCAAATCCGAGAGGGCCTACCTTTATTCGCCACGCCGGTCGCGCGAGCAATGCGATCAGCAAGCCGCGGTGGATTTTATGGCCGATTATCTCGGCCGTCCGCAGCCGGCGGGGGAACTGCTGATCTCCTGCCTGGTAAATGCAGTTGGCGAGCAAAACGAAAAGCTTTTGGATGAACTGGAAAAAAAGATCCGGGCCAAGCGGCGAGAGCTGGATCGGGCGAAAGCATGATCCTGCCATACACGCTCCGGCTGTTCGTGCTATCGCTCGGCTGTTTCTTTTTGATCCAACTTGTGTGCTCGTGCGCGATAAACCTGTTCGCGGCCCGTCTGCTCAAGCTTGCCGAACGTCGCCGTGCTGGTTCAGCGGCCTCGCTTCTGCTGGGCGCACGATTACTGCCCGCGGCCGCCGCGCTTCTGATCGTCGGCGGAATTTGCGTCCCCAGTTATTTCTCGCTTGAGCCGCGAACGAATTCCGAGGAAGTGGGGCTGGTGGTTCTTGCTATGGCGTTCTTCGGCGGGCTGGGCTGCGTTCTGGCAGCGAAACGAGGGATTTCCGCCGTAGTTTTTTCGAGGCGATCCGCGCGCTATTTTGAACGTTCTTCCGGAATCATGGCCGTCGCCGGTATTCTGCGTCCACGGATTTTGATCTCGCCCGATGTCATTCGGGGTCTCTCCGAGCCAGAACTGGCCGCCGCCGTGAGACATGAGCAAGCTCACGCATCATCACGCGATAATTTGAAGCGCCTGCTGGTGCTTCTTGCGCCGTGTGGTCTTCCACTTCGAATGCTGGGTGGATTCGCCGCGCTTGAGACCGCATGGGCGAAATACACCGAATGGTCCGCGGATGATCGCGCGGTTGCCGGAGATCCAGGCCGAGCACTCTCGCTGGCGGGCGCGTTGGTCACGGTTGCCCGGATGCGGGTCCCATTACAAACGGCGCCGCTGATTACTCCACTGGTAGCGGATGCGGCGGACTTGGAGGTGCGCATCCATCGCCTGCTGGCCGGCTTTCCGGCGCCCGAAAAATCCGATCGGATATGCAACCCGATCTGGGCCGTGGCTGTGTGCACATCTGGATTTTTGTTCGCGATCGCCGCCCCGCAGATGTTCGAAGTGGCGCACCGGTTGCTGGAATACCTGATCCGCTAGTCTTCGCTAGCGCGGCTCATCATAAAACCAGCGACGGACTCGACGAAGAACCTTGTCGCCCGCGTCGGGAATGACTTGGCTTTTTCCCGCAAGATCGTGCCGGTACTTCCACCACTCCCGCACAAACAAAATCGACAAAACGCCGACCAGCACCAGTCGAACGGAAATCAGCGCGAGATTGGCGGCCCGGCCGTATTCGGTAAATCCGAGACTGAGCAGCAGCAGGAACCCGAGACAGAGGATCCATGCCCAGACTTTCTTCATATCTCAATGGTAACCCGGTGAATTGGGATCGATTTTATCCGTCAGCACGCCAATCCGGCCTACTCCAGCGCCATGGGCGACATCGATCACAGCGGCCACATCCGCAAACTCCAGCTCCGGCGCACCGTTGATGAACAGCACGCCGTCCGGCCGAACTGCGAACAAAGCCCGCAGCCGTTCGTGCAAATCGGCAAAGATCACGGGCTGCGAATTAATATCCATGGACCGATCTTTCTGGATGCGCAGCACCAGATTCATCGGATCGGGCAGAGCCGGCTGATTCTCAGCGGCGCGCTGCGGGACGTCGGATTTCAATCCGACTGTTTTGGTAGGCAGCAGCATAAACACGATCAGCAGCACCAGAAGAATATCGATCATCGGCGTGACATTGATATTCGCCGCCGCCCGGTTGCCGCCCAATTGCATCGCCACGGCAATATAGACAAGAAGTTTGTGGAGAAAGTTCCGCGCTCAGTGGCGGGCTTCGAGCCGCGAGCCGTCCGTACCCGGCCCGGGCGTGGAACGCGCCCCTCGGAGTCCCGACCACTCTTCACACAAAATGATCGAATTCGCGGGATTGTTCGGCGAATATTTCAACGACACCGGACCGATCACCCGCTCCAGGTGGTCCGGGGTCTGCTGGCGTAAATCCTCGACATCCTGCGATGCGGTGTACAACACGCCGCGCACTGAGTATTCGTAGTAGATGTTGTTCCCGGAAACTTCGGTGATGGTGGCATCGCCCAACCGCCCCTGCTGGTTCACAAGCAGCCTCCGGCGCTTCTCGCGGTCCTTGGGATTGCGCCGCAGGAAGCGTGTGGCCACATAGACCGCGAGCCCAATCAGCGCGATTGCGGCCACCCCCAACAGGGCGGCTTGAAGTAGCCCCGAGCCCCGCAAACTTTCCAGCATTCCGATTTCTTATTGTTGCGCTACTACAGCGTTCTGCAGAACGCCAACGCCTTCAATCTCGATTTGGACTTTATCGCCGGGCTGCAACGGCCCGACGCCAGGCGGAGTTCCGGTGGCGATCAGGTCACCGGGCTCGAGCGTCATAAACGCACTAACATAAGCAATCACGGCGTTCACGTCGAACAGCATGTCCGTGACGGGCGCATCCTGTTTGGTCTCGCCGTTCACCAAAGTGCGCACGCGGAAACTCTTGAAATCCGCTGCCTCGCGCGGAATCAGACACGGACCCACGGCGCAGAACGTGTCGAAGCCTTTGCCGCGCGTCCACTGTCCGTCTTTCTTTTGCAGATCGCGGGCCGTTACGTCGTTGACGCAGGTGTAGCCCAAGATGTAATCGGTCGCCTGATCTTTTGCTACATTGCGCGCCCGCTTGCCGATCACTACGCCGAGCTCACCTTCGAAATCCACGCGCTGCGACAATTTTGGATACACGATCGCGTCACCGGAAGCGATCAAGGAAGACGGCGGCTTCAGAAAAATGAGCGGCTCGGCCGGAACTTCATTTCCAAGCTCCTTGGCATGCTCGGCGTAATTGCGGCCGACGCATACGATCTTCGACGGAGCGCAGGGAGGCAGGAGCCGCGCAT
>Ga0209060_10004444_pt1 | contig 10931 bp, 16 predicted proteins | sample Coa_R1_8_FD_187155 | JGI IMG/M metagenome (GOLD analysis project Ga0209060, IMG submission 187155) | Surface soil microbial communities from Centralia Pennsylvania, which are recovering from an underground coalmine fire - Coalmine... | ecosystem: Environmental > Terrestrial > Soil >...
TGCCGCGCGCGCCGTAGTTGGGTATAGAGAGTTCGCCCTCATGCATGGACCGGCCTACCCCGTGTCCATGCAGTTCGCGAACGACCGAGTAGCCGTGCGATTCCGCATAGCGCTGGACCGCATACCCTATATCGCCGGTGCGATTGCCCGGCTTCGCCTGCGCAATGCCCTTAAAGAGCGCCTCCTGGGTCACCTTCAGCAGTCGCTCTGCCTGCGGCGAGATCTTGCCTACCGGAAAGGTCCAGGCGCTATCCGCCAACCAGCCGTTCAACTCCGCGACACAATCTATGGTGACCAGGTCGCCCTCTTTGATGACGCGCCTCCCCGGCACGCCATGCACTACCTCTTCGTTCACCGAGATACAGGTCCACGCGGGATAGGGCGGATGCCCGACGGGCGCATAACCCAGGCAGGGCGAGGACCCTCCATTCTCCGAGATCAGCCGGACGGCATAGTCCTCCAACTCCCCTGTGGTGACGCCGGGCGCGAGCAGCTTCGCGGTCTCATGGATGACTTTATACACGAGCCGCCCCGTCTCCCGCATCCGGTCTATCTCTGAACGTTTTTTCAAATAGATCATTTCTGCGATTTCAAACGATCTAACGCCGACACCACTTCACCGAAAACAGTCTCCGGTTCCGGTGTGGCGTCTATGGTTATTAGCAGCCCCTTCTGTCGGTAGTAGTCCAACAGAGGTGCGGTTTTCTCAAAATAGACTTCCAGCCGTCGCTTCACCACTTCCGGATCATCATCCGGCCGGGTCACCAGTTGCGAGTGGCAGATGTCGCAGAGGCCCGGCTGAAGAGGGGGCTGGTTCACGATATGGTATGTCGAACCATCTACCGGGCAGACCCGCCGCCCGCTGAACCGCTGGACGATATCCTCAATGGGGGCATCGAAATTCAACACCCCGTTGACTTTCGCACTCTGCTCGGCCAGCATCGCTTCCAGGGCATCCGCCTGAGGAATGGTGCGTGGAAAACCATCCAACAGGTACCCCTTCTCACAGTCCGGCTCGCTCGTCCGCTCATTCACAATCTCCACGACGACGGCATCCGGCACGTACTCCCCTTGATCTATACGGTACTGTTGGAGCACACGTCCCCAACGCGTCCCGCGCACGATAGCATCCCGAAACATCGCCCCGGTGGAGATGGTCGGGATGTCGTAGTGTACGGCAATGCGAGCGCCCTGCGTCCCCTTACCGACACCGGGCGGCCCGAGCAGCACCAGTATCATTCGCGCGCGTCCTCGCACCGTCAGCCGCCACTCCTAAATCCAGGGAGGTCCCTCTCCCTTATTTACTGTCTTTGATAAAGCCCTCGTAGTTTCGCATCAGCAGTTGGGCTTCGATGGCTTGCATCGTCTCAATCGCCACACCGACGACAATCAGCAGGGAGGTGCCGCCGATGAGGGTAAAGCTGTCAAAGCCTGTCAGGCTGGGAACGATATACTGCAGCACCGCGATAACCGCCAGGAAGAACGCACCAGCCAGGGTAATGCGAGAGATGACCCGCTCCAGATACTCATACGTGGGCTTACCGGGCCGAATGCCGGGAATGTAGTTACCGTACTTTTTCAGGTTGTCCGCCATATCCTGCACGTTCATGACGATGGCCGTATAGAAGTACGTAAATACAATAACCAGCAGCGCGTACATCAGCGTCGGACCGGGGAATGGGAAGTAGCCCAGTTTGCCGATGGGTCCGATATGCCAGGTGGCGCCAGGGCGAATGTTGTTAAAGGCGTTCTTCAACCAGCCGATAAATCCCGTTTCGCCCGGCAGAATGCTCGCCAAGGTAGCGGGCAGCATCAGCAGCGAGATGGCGAAGATGATCGGGATAACACCGGCGGTGTTCACTTTGATGGGCAGGAACGAGCCACCCGCCTGGGTCTGGCGCATGCCGATCACCCGCTTCGTGTGCTGGATCGGAATCCGCCGTGTGCCCTGTGTGATATAGACAATCGCGTAGACCGTCCCAACAAAAGCGGCGATCAGCGTCAGCAGGCCGACCCAGTTGTGATAAGCCTGCATCTGGGCGATGATCTTCTCTCCCTGGTACCGCAGGTTCAGCAGGATACCGGCGAAGATGATCAGCGAGATCCCGTTGCCGACCCCATGTTGGGTCACCTGTTCACCGAGCCAGAGCAGGAACATGGCGCCCGCCGTAAGGGCGACGCAGATCGCCACCACGGTATACCACTGGAGATTGGCCCCACCATTATGCGAGACGGCCAGGGTGACACCATAGGCCTGCACAAACGCCAACACCACGGTGAGTCGACGGGTGATCTGCGCGATCCGCTTGCGCCCCGACTCTCCCTCTTTCGAGAGCGCATCCAACTGAGGCACCGCGATCGTCATCATCTGCATGATGATCGAAGCGTTGATGTATGGTCCGATACCCATCGCAAAGATGGACATCCGCCGGAACGAACCACCGGAGAACGCATCTACCAGATTGAGGAGGCCGCCTCCGCCGCCGGACCCCAGCATGCGTTCGATTGCGTGACGATCGATGCCCGGAACGGGGATATGCGCTCCGACAGCAAAAATGAGCAACATCCCCAGCACGAAGGTGATACGTTTCCGCAATTCCGGGATAGACCATGCCCGTTGGAGCGCTTCTATCATCTTACTTCGCCCTCTCCGCCTTCAGGATCTCGACGGTCCCGCCCGCCGCGACCAGCTTCTCCTGGGCGCTCTTGCTGAACTTGTGGGCGTGGACGGTAAACTTTTTGGAGACTTCGCCGTTGCCGAGGACCTTCAGGCCATGGTGCAGATCGCGTACCACACCCGCTGCCATCAGCGCTTCCGGTGTGATCTCAGCGCCCGCCTCGAACTGCTCTTCCAGCACGTCCAGGTTGACCAGGGCGTAGATCTTCTTGTTGATCGGCTTAAAGCCGCGCACCTGGGGCAGGCGGCGGTGGAGCGGCGTCTGTCCGCCTTCAAAGTTCGGGTTCACCTGGCCGCGGGCCTTGTTGCCCTTATGGCCGCGTGTCGATGTCTTGCCGTGTCCCGAACCGATCCCTCTCCCCACACGCTTGCGCCGATGGGTCGAACCTTCCGCCGGTTTCAGGTTGTGTATTCCGATAGGCATTGTTTCGTTCTCTCTCCCTGTCTCCTCCCTGGCTTCTCAAGCGAGCGAGGCGTCTGTCCGCCGGCCCCTCGCGGTAAGCGTTGGGAAGAGCAGGCTCTATTCTTCGGTAACCGGCTCGACCTCCACCAGATGCCGGATCTTGTGGATCATGCCGCGAACGACCGGAGTGTCCGCATGCACCACACTCTGTTGGAGCTTCTTGAAGCCCAGCGAACGTGCGGTCTCGCGCTGCGATTGCTCGTAGCCGATAGGGCTGCGCCGCAAAGTGATTTTTAACTTATCCGCCATGGCCGACCTCCAGTTTGTGTACCCAGGGCGTCAGAGCATCCACGGTCGTGGAGCGCAGGCGTGCTACTTCCTCCACATCCTTCAGCTTCTTCAGCCCTGCGATCGTCGCCCAGGCGATGTTCACCTTGTTGGACGAGCCGAGCGACTTGCCGAGAACGTCGTGGATGCCTGCCAATTCCAGGATGGTCCGCATACTACTCCCAGCAACAATACCGGTTCCGGGCGACGCCGGTTTCAACATCACTTCCGCCGCGCCGTCGGTCACGAAAAGTTCATGGGGGATGGTGCCGCCGAGAATAGGCACATGGATGAGGTTCTTCTTCGCCGCCTCCGCCCCCTTGCGGATGGCGTCGGGGATCGCGCGGGCTTTGCCCAGTCCGACGCCGACGTAGCCTTTGCGGTCGCCGACGATGACGAGCGCGCTCCAACTCATCGTGCGCCCCCCCTTGGTGGTCTTCTGACACTTATTGGTATGCGCGACACGCTCTTCCAGGTCAAGGTTGTTCGGATCAATCTTCGCCAACGAATGCTCCTTCGTTTAAAACTGTAGCCCGCCCTCGCGTGCGCTATCCGCCAGCGCCTGAACGCGGCCATGATATTTGTAACCGCCGCGATCGAACACGACGGTCTCAATGCCATTTTCTTTGGCGCGCTCGGCAATCAGCTTGCCGACGGCCTTGGCGGCTTCAATATTGCCGCCTCCACCCTTGATGGTCCCACGCAGTTTCGCGTCTACCGTGGAAGCGGCGGCCAGGGTGTTCCCGGTGGTATCGTCTATCACCTGGGCATAGATATGCTGAAGGCTGCGCGACACGTTCAGACGGGGCCGCCCCGGCGTTCCCTTCACCTTATGGCGCAGGCGCTCGTGCCGTTTCTTGCGCAGAATTTCCTTATCTTCAAGTCGCATGTTATCCGGTTTCCTCTCGCGTTGGATTGCCGACCCAACGCCATCTGCGGTGCGCCCTGCAACCCGGCGCACGCAAGGGTTCATTATACCACAACTTCGGGCAGTAGGGAGTAGACTGTAGGCAGTAGAAGAAAGCGAATCCTTGTTTTCCTACCGCCTACTGCCTATTGCCTACTTCTTCCCTTTGCCGCCCTTACCGCCGGCCTTGCCCTGCTTGCGGCGCACGGCTTCGCCCTTATAGCGAATTCCTTTGCCCTTGTAGGGTTCCGGCTTGCGGAGCTTGCGGATCTCCGCCGCCGTCTGCCCCACGCGCTCCTTGTCAATTCCGGTAATGGTGATCACCGGATTGCGGCTCTGCGGGTCGTTGGCGACCGAGAAGGTGATGCCTTCACGGGGCTGCACTTCGATGAGATGGGAAAAGCCGACGGAGAGCGCCAGCGTCTGGCCCTGCACACTGGCGCGGAAGCCGACGCCCTGCACTTCCAGTTGGCGGGTGTAGCCGTTCGTCACCCCTTCGACCATGTTGGCGACGAGCGTTCGGGTCAGGCCATGCATGGCGCGATGCTCTTTCGCGTCGCTGGGTCGCTCGACCAACAGGGCGCCGCCCTCTTCGCGGATCTTGATGTCCGGGCTGAGCCGCCTTACCAGCGTCCCTTTCGGCCCCTTGACCGTTACCGTTCCATTCTCCTCCGAGGTGAGCGTAACGCCCTTCGGCATCTGAATCGGTCGCTTCCCAATTCGTGACATGATGCAAACCTTTCCTGGTAGATTGAACCACGCTGTAGGGCGTGGCGTTTCCCATTTCTCTACGTTTTAGTAGATGTAGCAGAGGATCTCGCCGCCGACGCCGTGTTTCCGGGCCTCACGATCCGTCATCACGCCATGAGACGTGGACAGGATGGCGATCCCGAGGCCCCGCAGTACCCGGGGAACATCCTCTTTGCCGCAGTAGACCCGCAGTCCGGGCTTGCTGACGCGCTTGAGATTGGTGATGACCTTCTCGCGCTTGGTGCCGTACTTTAAAACGATCTTGATCTTGTCCTGCGGGGTCTGTTTGATGACCTCGAAGCTTTTGATAAATCCCTCGCGCAGCAATATCTTGACGATCTCCACCTTGAGCTTGGAGGCGGAGATTTCCAGCGCGTCGTGATTGGCGCGGTTCGCGTTGCGAATGCGCGTCAGCAGGTCGGCGATGGGATCGGTTGTGTATGCCATGGTTCTCCTCTCCCTTACCAGCTCGACTTGGTGACGCCAGGGATCAACCCCTGATGCGCCAGCTCGCGGAAACAGATGCGACAGATGCCGAAGCGGCGCATGACGCCCCGCGGGCGCCCGCAGATATTGCAGCGGGTATAGGCGCGCACCGCGAATTTCGGTTTGCGCTTTGCTTTCTCGATCAATGCCTGTTTTGCCAAAAAGAACCTCCGTTGTGAATGTCGGGGCCTTCGCCCCTGCCATGGTTTCCCCCTCATCTCTTCTCCCCTCTCCCTTTACGGGAGAGGGGCTGGGGGTGAGGGTATCCATGCCAAGAATCTGCGCAACACTCAACTCAGTGTTCCGCCTCGCGCTCCTTCTTGTGGTTCGCGATAATGCCCTGCGCGATATGCGCCGGGACTTCTTCATAGTGCGAAAACTGCGCCGAGAAATTCCCGCGACCCCGAGTAATGGAGCGCAGGTCAATCGCATAACGCAGCATCTCCGCGTGCGGCACGCTGGCTTTCAGGCGGGTCTTGCCCACGCCTGCCGACTCCGTGCCGACAATGCGTCCCCGTTTGCCGGTCATATCGCTCATCACGTCGCCCAGCATGTTTTCGGGGATCAAAACATCCAAGTTCAAAATCGGCTCCAGCAGGATCGGCCCGGCTTTCGCAGCCACGGCATTGAAGCCGATGATGCCTGCCATGATAAACGCCGCTTCCGACGAGTCCACATCGTGATAGGATCCATCGTAGCAGGTCACCTTCACGTCTACGACGGGGTAGCCCGCCTGAATGCCGGTCTCCATCGCCTGCCGAACGCCCTTCTCAACGGCGGGGATGAACTGGCGAGGGATCGAGCCGCCGACGATGGCATCCACATATTCAAATCCATTTCCCCGGTTCGGTTCAATTCGGAGATGGCAGTCGCCGAACTGTCCGCGCCCCCCGGTCTGCTTCTTGTGGCGTCCCTGCGCCTCCGCCTTCATGGTGACGGTCTCCCGATAGGGAACCCTCCGCTCCACCACTTCCACATTCGCACCGAATTTCTTCAGCCTCTCCACGACGATGGCGAGATGGGTCTCGCCTGCGCCGGAGATGATGGTCTGCCCCGTCTCCGGATCGCGATGGAACTTGAACGCCGGGTCGGAGACGGCCACCCGGTTCAGCGCCGGCCCCATTTTGTCCTCATCCACCTTCGTCTTCGCGACAATCGCCTGCTCGAAGATCGGCTCCGCTACGTTGATCCCATCCAGCACAATGGGCTTCGTCGGATCGCAGAGCGTGTCGCCCGTGCGCGTATCGGCCAACTTTGCAGTCACACCGATGTCGCCCACATGGATCTCGGTGGTCGCCTCCTGGTTCTTGCCCCTCGCATAGTAGAGCTGCCCGATGCGCTCCTCTTTGCCCCGCGTGCTGTTCAGTACGGTACTGCCGCTCTTCAACACACCGGAAGTGACCCGAAAATAGTTCAGCGTTCCCAGGAACGGGTCGGCGATCGTTTTGAATACCAGGGCCGAGAGCGGCGCGGTATCCGATGCCTCTCGCTTCTCATCCGCACCCGTCTGGGGGTGCTTGCCATGAATGTGCTCAACTTCCAGCGGGTTCGGAAACTCGTGGACGATGATGTCGAGCAGGTCGGTCATTCCGATGTCTTTGCTTGCTGAGCCGCACAGCACGGGAACGACCTTCCCGGCGTCAATCCCCTCGTGCAGGCCGCGCACCACTTCATCGTGGCTCAACTCCTCGCCGTTCAAAAACTTTTCAAGCAGCTCATCGTCGCCTTCGGCAGCCGATTCCACCAGGAGATCACGATACTGCCGGGCTTCGTCCATCAAATCGGGCGGGATCTCCTGACACTCCACGTTCTTGCCCGCGCCGACAAATGCCTTCATCTCCACGAGGTCGATGACGCCTACAAACTTGTCCGTCTGGCCGATAGGCAACTGAAACGGCGCTATGGAGTTCCCGTAGCGGGCGCGCAGCCATTGGACGACCTGCGGGTAGTCCGCGTTTTCGCGGTGCATCTTGCTTACGAACACGGCGCGAGGCAAGTTTCGTTCGGCAGCCAGGTCCCAGGCGATCTCGAAACCGACTTCCGGTTCACCCTGTGCGGGCGTCACCAGAATGGCGGATTCGACCACCGCAAGCGCACTCTGCACCTCGCTCTGGAAGTCCAGATAGCCCGGCACGTCCACGATGTTGATCTTGGTATCGTGCCATTCGCAGGGGGCCAGCGCCACATTGATACTGATGTGGCGTCTCTGCTCTTCCGAATCGAAGTCGCAGGTCGCGGTTCCGTCGTCGGGGCGGCCCAGGCGGTCAATCGCGCCGGAAACGTACAGCAACGCTTCCGCCAACGACGTCTTACCGACGCCCTGATGGCCGAACAACCCTACGTTACGGATCGCTTTGATCCCGTAGCTTTTCATCGTATACTCTCCTCGCCAAGTGATATTGACAACGTCACGCAGCAACGCGGCGCGGCGGAATGTCCAGTTTCGTGAAGATCATCCTTCTCGATCCTGTCGTCGTCGCGTCCGCCCGTTGCCAAGCGAACGCGGCGAAGGCAGAGCATTCGTCTCTATGCAGTTATCAAAGTATCTCTTGCGACCTGCGTCACGTCTCATCCCAGGAAGAGACCTGCAGGTCTCTTCCCCAGTACGCGAAAATCTGCGTGCATGTTTCTACTTCTCTCGGAAAGGCATCCCCAGAGCTTTGAGCAGCGCGCGGGCCTCCTCATCGGTGGTAGCGGTCGTGCAGACGATAATGTCCATCCCGCGCACCTTGTCGATTTTGTCGTAGTCTATCTCCGGGAACGTCAACTGCTCCTTCATGCCCATGGCGAAGTTGCCGCGCCCATCGAACGAGTTGGGCGAGATGCCCTGAAAGTCGCGGATACGGGCCAGCGTGACGTTGACCAGGCGATCATAGAACTCGTACATCTTCTCGCCCCGCAGGGTCACCTTGCAGCCGACCCTGGCCCCTGCGCGCAATTTGAAGTTGGCGATGGATTTGCGGGCGCGAGTGACCACTGGCTTCTGCCCGGTGATCGCCGTCATGTCGCGCACGGCGCCATCAAGCTCCTTGGTCGCCTCGCCGGCGCCGGTCTGTCCGGCTCGGCCCACACCCATATTGACGACGATCTTCTCCAGCTTGGGAACCTGCATCACATTCTTGTAGTTGAACTGCTTGATGAGGTTCGGTGTGACCTCGCTCTTGAACTTCTCTTTCAAACGCGCCATTCTTATTCGTTCTCCCTTACCATGCCGCCGATTTCCGACCGGCGACGGGATTCCTATTTAACCACAGAGGTCACAGAGAGGCACAGAGGAGATCTCAGAGAGAGGTAACCTTTTCGTTCTCTGCAAGTCAAGAACACGCAACGAGTTGCTTGTTTTTCTCTGTGTTCCTCTGTGTCCTCTGTGGTGAGTTGTTTTTAGCCGTCGAGGGACTTGCCGCAGTCCGGGTGCTTACAGACACGGTACTTGCGCCGCGAGAGCTTCTCCGTCCCCTCTTTGTAGGCATAGCCGACGCGGGTCGGGCGCTTGCAGTTCGGGCACACCACCATGACTTTGGAGGCGAACAGCGGAGCCTCTTTCTCGATGCGTCCCCCTTTGATCACGCGGGTCTGCGCCGAGGCGCCCTGCTGAGCGCTCTGGCGGTCCTTGGTATGGCGAACCATCATGTTCGCCCCCTTGACCAGCACCTTGTTCTCTTTCGGGTAGGCCGCCAGAACTTCACCCTGGTCGCCCTTATCCTTGCCGGATATGACTTCGACGAGGTCCCCTTTTTTCACTTTCAGTTTGACGGGCTCTTCCGGTTTGCTGGGTTTCGGTCTCGGCATCTCACAGTACCTCCGGGGCCAGGGAGATGATCTTCATAAAGTCGCGCTCCCGCAGTTCGCGGGCGACCGGGCCGAAGATGCGCGTTCCACGCGGCTCCTGGTTGTTATTGATCACCACGGCGGCGTTGTCATCGAAGCGCAGCACGGAGCCATCCGGGCGGCGGATCGCCTGCTTGGTTCGGACGACCACGCACTTCACCACATCGCTCTTCTTGACGCCCTGGTTGGGGGTTGCCGACTTGACGACACCCACGATGATGTCGCCCACGTAGGCGTATCGGGTATTCGACCCCTTCATGACGCGCACGCACATGATCTCGCGTGCGCCGGAGTTGTCGGCGCACTTCAAACGGGTGTAGGGTTGGATCATCTCGCTCTCCTATTTCGCTCTCTCGACGATCCGCACGACGCGCCAGCGCTTGTCCTTGGAGAGCGGGCGTGTCTCCATGATCTCGACGGTATCGCCTTCGCCGCAGGTATTCTCTTCGTCGTGCGCCTTGAACTTGGTGGTATGCTTCATAAACTTGCCGTAGAGCGGATGGCGTTTTCGGCTCTCCACGGCAACCACAACGGTCTTCTGCATTTTACTGCTGATGACCTGCCCGACCCGCACTTTGCGGCGACCTCGCCCGGTGTCTACGGCCTTCTTCTCGGCGACGGGCGCACTAACCGCAGGCGCTTCCGCTGTCGGAGCAGGCGACACCGCGACGGGAGCTTCCGCCACGGGCGCGGGCGCTTCGGTGGGCGTTTCCTCTGCCGGTGCGGGGGCTTCCTCAGCAGGTGCAGTCGGCGCTGTCGGAGTCTCCGCGACTTCGGCGGTCGTTTCGGCGGTCGTCTCGGTCTCCTCAGCGGGAGCCGGGGATAGGGTTTCGTCCGACATCGTTTATTTGGCCTCTTTCTTCGCAGCCAGTTCACGCTCCCGCAGGATCGTCAGCGCGCGCGCAATCTGCTTCCGCGCCGCCCGAATGGCCGTCGTATTGTCGAGTTGCCGCAGCGCATGGCGACGGCGAAAATGATAGAGCGCTTCCCGCTGGGCTGCGACTTCGCCCCGCAGTTGGTCATCGGTCATTTCGCGCAACTGCTCCCGGATCTGCGTCTGTTTCAACTCACCCATTGTCGCCCTCCTCAAGGATCGCAGCCGCCTCTTCCGCCGTCTCGTCCGGGGCGTACTCCCCCATGATCTCCGCCGCTTCCTCAGCGGACTCGACGACCTCTTCCCGTTTGATGAACTTGGTCTCGATGGGGAGCTTGTGCGAGGCGAGCCGCATGGCTTCCCGCGCGACCTCTTCGTTGACACCCGCCAGTTCGAACAGGACGCGGCCAGGCTTAACCACCGCGACCCAGCCATCCGGCGCGCCTTTGCCGGAGCCCATGCGGGTCTCCGCCGGCTTTTTGGTGAAGGGCTTATCCGGGAAGATTCGGATCCAGATTTTACCGCCGCGCCGAATATAGCGGTTGATGGCGATACGCGCGGCTTCGATCTGATTGGCCGTCATCCAGCACGACTCCATCGCCTGAAGTCCATACTGACCGAAGCTGACGACGGTGCCGCCGGATGCTTTTCCAGCCCGGCGTCCCCGGTGCTGCTTTCT